>JAABUK010002679.1_pt1 | contig 31594 bp, 24 predicted proteins | sample 5559141 | NCBI WGS metagenome assembly JAABUK01 (sample SAMN10711869, study PRJNA513367) | rock metagenome | isolation source: Antarctica rocks | place: Antarctica: Victoria Land, Pudding Butte nord | collected 2016-01-03 | reverse complement strand
CCGATCGCGATCGGTCCCGCGACCAGCAGCGCGATCAGGCTGGACAGCAGCGTGCCGAAGGCGAGCGCGGCGATGCCGAAGACCGACGGGTCGTTGTCGGGCTGCCAGAGCTTGGTGGACAGAAAGCTCGTGGAGTCCGCGCGGACGGCGGGCACGGCCTTCTGCAGCAGGAAGACCGCGATCGCCACGATGATGACGAGCACGAGGATCCCCGAGCCGGTGGTCAGGCCCAGGAAGAGCCGATCGCCGCGGCGGCTGGCCGGCCCGCGCGCGAAGGAGCTGTCGGAGGAGAGCGCACTCGAGGTCATGACGTCCTGTCGGGTCTGGTGCAGTCACGACACCTGCCGACCCCGCCGCGAACGGCTGGGCCGGCAGGCGATGCCGGGTGCAGCGGTTCTGGGGCCGCCTTCCCGGGAGACGCTAGGCCAGGGAGGCGACCTGCGTCATGGCCTTGGCGCCGATCTCGTCCGGCAGCGGCGCGTACCCGAGCTTGTCCAGCACCGCCTTGCCGTCGGTCAGCACGTAGGTCAGGTAGGCCTTGAGCAGCGCCGCGTTCTTGTTGCCCTTGTTGCAGGTCAGCGCGTAGCTGGGCGCGGCCAGCGGGTAGGCGTCAGCTGTCTTGGTGGCGTAGTCGGGCTTGATGCGGATGTCGCCCTTGGCGGTGTCCACCTTGGCGGTCTTGAGGGCTGCCGACACGCTTGCGCCGGAGGGCATGACGGCCGAGCCGCTGGCGTTCTTGATGTCGGCGAACGGCAGCATCCGCTGCTTGGCGAACGACAGCTCGGTGTAGGCGATGCCGCCCTTGGCCTGGGACACCGCGGTCGTGGTGCCGTCGGAGCCCTTGGCGGACTGGCCGCCCGGCCAGGTCAGGGTCTCGCCCTTGCCGAGCTTCCAGTCGCCGGAGTCGTTGGTCTCGAGCCAGGACGAGAAGATGTTGGTCGTGCCGGACTTCTCGCTGCGGTGGACCGGTACGACGGGGATGCTCGGCAGCTTGGCGGACGGGTTGTCGGCCTTGATCGCGGCGTCGTCCCACTGCTTGATCGTGCCCTGGAAGATCCCGGCGGCGGTCTTCGGCGACAGGACCAGCTTGTCGACGCCGGACAGGTTGTAGGTCAGGACCACGGCGCCGGCGACGATCGGCGTCACGATGCCCTTGTTGCCCGCGCCGCAGGTCTTGTCGGCGGCGGCCTGCTCGGCGTCCTTGGGCAGCGAGTCGGTGCCGCCGAAGTCGGCGGTGCCGTTGCCGAACGCCGTCTTGCCGGCGCCGGACCCGGTGCCCTGGTAGGCGATCATCGCGCCGGAGCACTTGGCCGAGAAGTCCTTGATCCACTGCAGCTCGGCGTTGCCCTGGAACGTCGAGCCCTGGGCGCTGAGCGAGCCCTTCGCGCATCCGGCGCCGCCACCGCTGTCGGTCGTGGCGGCGGCGCTGCTGGTGCTGCTGGACCCGCCGCCGCCGCTGGCGGGGGAGCTGGTGTTGTTGCCGCTGCCACACGCCGTGAGCGCGAGCGCGCCTAGTACGACGATGCCGGCGAGCTTGCCGGTCTGCAAGACCGTCACGAGGCCATCCTTCGTTAGTCAGGTTCCCGGCGAGCCCGGGGTTGCTGCTGACGCTAAGGAACCCAGGGAGACGGCCAGGGCCCCGGAGCATGAACGAAAGATGAACGACACACGAACCTCGGCCCGCGCCAACGGCGGCCCGTCACGTGGGTGGTCAGGGACGGGATCGAACCGCCGACCCTGCGATTTTCAGTCGCCCTGGGTTGCGTTCGTGCATATCCACCGCCGTGCGTAGGTGGGGGTCAGAGCCGGTTTTGTCGAGGCGGTGCACTGCATCGGACGGGTGCACACGACCCTGCACGGCAGCTACTGGCACACACTTTGGCACACGAGAGGCTCTTCGGCGATGCTCCCCGTGGCCTCATGCGTCATCTGAGCACGAGGCCGGCAGTCGTTCTCCGCCTCGTGACGGGCGGCCCGCCGACGAGGCTATATCGCTTGGAAGCAACATTCTCGTTCCTTCGTGGCCACCTGAGGTCTCCAACTCCACCTGCCTTGTGAGGCCCCGCCGTTAGGCGTCGGTGCCTCTAGGTAGGGAGGACGACGTGGACAAGCTGCTGCTGACCCCGGAGGAGGCCGCGAGCGCTCTGGGCATCGGCCGGTCGAAGGTCTATCAGTTGATGCGCGACGGGAAGGTCCGCTCCTTGCGGATCGGGACGTGCCGGCGCATCCCCGCAGCCGCGCTCTCCGAGCTGGTCGCCGGTCTGGAGGACGAAGCCGGCTAACGGTCGGAGGTACGGAGTAGACGTAGAGCTGGCACCCATACAACTCGGCTGGAGCGCAAGCACCGCTTCGGCCGCTGCCGCCGGCAGCTGAGGCCAGCGGCCTTCTCGAAGGGAGACAGCACATGTCGTGGACCGAGGTCGAACTGCCGCCCAACAGGCGCCGCCGACCCACCGCCGGCCCCGACCGGCTAGGCCTCCGGTACGAGCACCAGAGCGCCCAGTGACCCGGCGCGCGGGCGGTGAGAGCAGCATCAGCAAAGGCGCTGACGGACGCTGGCACGGCTACGTGTCGATGGGCCTGAAGGACGGCGGTCAGCGGGACCGGCGGCACGTGGCCGCCGACAAGCGGGCCGAGGTGGTGCGTCGGGTGCACGAGCTGGAGGAGCAACGCGAGGACGGGATCGTGCTCGCTGAAGGTCGCGCCCTCAGCGTCGGGCAGTGGCTGACGCTGTGGCTGGACACGATCGCTGCCCGGCGGGTGCGTCCGAGCACGCTGGTCGGCTACCGGACCTGTGTGAAGCGCATCGACACCCAGCTGGGCCACCACCGCCTGGACCGTCTCCAACCCGAGCACCTCGAGCGCTTCTACCGCCAGCTGGACCAGGAGGGCCTGTCACCCACGACGGTCCTGCTGCACCACCGCGTGCTGTCGCGGGCGCTGAAGGTGGCGATGCAACGGGGTCGCGTAGCCCGCAACGTCGCGACGCTCGTGGACGCGCCCACACCTCGGCGCGACGAGGTAGAGCCGCTGACCAAGGCCGAGGCCCGCCTGCTCCTCGACGCCGCCCGGCACCTGGCCAACGGTGCACGCTGGTCGGTGGCTCTCGCACTCGGCCTACGTCAGGGGGAGGCGCTGGGGTTGCTGTGGGACGCGATCGACCTCGACGCCGGGACGCTGACGGTGCGGTGGGCCCTGCAGCGCCAGAGCGGGAAAGGTCTGGTCCTGGTGCCGCCCAAGAGCAAGGCGGGGCGGCGCACGATCAAGCTACCGGACCCGCTACGGGACGCCCTGAGGCAGCACCGCGCCCAGCAGGCCGAACAGCGCCTTGCCGCAGGCAGCTTGTGGGAGGACGGCGGGTTCGTGTTCTGCCAGCCCAACGGTCGGCCGCTGGACGCCCGACGGGACTGGCAGGCGTGGAAGGACCTGCTGCGCTCAGCAGGCGTGCGGGACGCACGGTTGCACGACGCCCGGCACACCGCCGCGACCCTGCTGCTGCAGCAGGGAGTCCCCGCCCGGGTCGCGATGCAGATCCTGGGCCACTCCCAGATCCAGCTCACCTTGGGCACCTACTCACATGTCGTACCGGAATTGGCGCAGGAAGCGGCGGACCGGATGGGCGCCGCGCTATGGAACTGACGGGCACCAGATCACGGGGCTAGACCTAACCGGGACAAGATGCGCCACATAGCTGGGCCGCGCATCGCAAAGGCACGCTTTGTCAGCACCGACCGGCGGTTGCTCCGCGCGGATGTCCTGAGGCGAAGTGGAGCGAGGTCATGGACCGCACTGAGACTGCGGGATGAGCGTGTCCTACGACCTCAATAAGCTTGTCGATCATGCCGAGCTCGACGCTAACGGCCGCCTTGCCCCATAGCCGCTTCCCGACGAGGACAAGCAGGCGCTGCCCGCCATAAATGACCAAGCCCTCCACCGGGTCCCCAGTGGTAGCCCGGTCGTGGACGTGCGGTGGTGGCTAGGCGGCGGAGATGTCGCGCAGCGTGCTGCGCAGCCGCACGACGGTGCGGGAGGTGGTGTGCAGGCGCTCGGCGATCTCGCGGGCGCTGACTCCGCGGCGGGTGAGTCGGGCGACGGCTTCGAGGCGCTCCTCAGGTGTGAGGCGCAGTTGCATGCCGTACATCGCCCGCTCGACCGCGACTTCGTCGACGTCGGGCTCGTTCAGAAGGTAGTCCTCGCCTTCTTGGCCCTCGCCGTCGTGGCCGTCCAGGTCGTTGTCGTGTCGGTCGCATGCAGGCCCGGGCCGGGGGTCGGTGTCGCCCTCAGTTGACGGGCGCGAGGCGCAATGCGACAGCGGGCCGGGGTCGAGGTCGAGGTCGAGGTCGAGGTTGTACCTGGTGTGGGGGGCGCGCCAGCCGGCGGCCTGCGCGGCGGCGGCGGTGTGCCGCGCGGTGGTGCGCTGCTGGGACGTGCTTAGAGGCGGGGGAACGAGGCGGAATCGTTCGTAGAGGGCTGCGATGGTGCGAGCGGTGGCCACTGTGACGTTCGGCGTGACGCCGGTCTGCAGCCGGGTGAGGGTGCGTCGCGGCAGGGTCGTGTTCGCGGCCAGCGCCGGGGTGCTCCAGCCGGTGCAGGCCAGGGCCTGCAGTCGGCGACGGGGGCCGGTGGCGGGGACGCGGCTGCCGCCGGCCAGCGGCGCGGTGACGGGGTCGACGGCGAACAGCCGCTGGGCGGTGTCGGCGAGGACCTGCCCTGACGGTGAGAGGCCACGCGACGGCTCGCCGTACACGAGGGCGTTGACGGTGCCCCGGCCGACGCGGGCGAGGTGCGCGATCCGTGGGATGCCGTGCCCGGCGTCGCGGAGCCGCTGGAGGTGCTCGCGGACCGGGCCGGCGTCGACGAGCCCGTGGTAGGTGCCGTGGGCGATAGCGACCCGACGTTGTTGCTTATGGACGGTGTTAGCGCGGGTGCAGGCCGGGCAGCGGCAGCGGTCCTGCGCGTAGCCGTCGGGCGTGCCGTGCTCGTGGTGGACCGTGCTGTGCTGGCAGTCCCGGACCGGTCGGTCGTTCTGGCCCTGTTTGCCCATCGGTCGTGCTCCTGTCGCTGATCGGTGTCGTCAGCGGTGCAGGTGGAGCTGGGGGCCTTTGGTGGCCACGTACGGGCGAGAACATTCACCGGACCGAGTGAACGTCGTGCGTCGACCCGCTCGCGTGCGAGCCGGGGCGCTGCGGGTGTTAGGCGGCTGCTGTGGTGTACGGCTGTGGCCGTGGTCAGCAGCCAACGCCTGGGGTGATGGTGCGACCGATGGTGGGGGTGGGCCTGTCGGGCTGTGAGGGCGTCGGTTCCGACCAGTCGTGGCGGGTGGCGGGGCGCGGGTCGCCTGCATCGTGGGCGACCCCCACGAGTCGGTAGTGCAGGTTGCGGCCGGGGTGGTCGTGGGGCAGTGGGAACAGCGGCGGGAGGGTCGCGTCGACATCACGGCCGGCGTCGTGGATCCGGTCCAGGGCGCGGACCAGGTGAGGCCAGTAGACGTCCTCGGTCAGGCGAGGGTCGAGCTGCCCGCACAGCTGCTCCCAGCGGGTGTGCCGGCTCTCCTTGTCCCCAGCGTGCGGGTAGGTGGCCAGTGTCGGCGATGGTGTGGACGCCTCCGCCGCGCCGCCGGCCCCGCTGGTCATGGTGCGGGCTGGCGGCTGTTGTCCGGCCGGCCAGTGTGCGGTGCCGACGACGAGTTGGGTGTGCCCGACGGCCACGGTGTCGTCGATGTGCGCGGCGGTGTCGGGCCGGTTGTCGAGGCCGGTGGTGAGTTCCTCGGTGAGGCGCTGGCCGAGGGCGCGGGCGTTGCGGAGGGCGTCGGTGTGCGCGAAGGGGGTGAGCAGGGCGCTGCTGGCGCGATCGCGCTCGGTGATGAGACTCGCGCTCTCGGCGACGATGTCGCTGCGGGTCTTGGGCAGGCTGGCAGCGCGGTTCTCCAGGCGGGTGACGAGCCCAATGGGCCGGTCGGCGCGTAGCTCGCTGTACTCGACGTCACCGCCGCTGCGGGGGACGTCGGCCAGGGACAGGTGCAGGCGCATCTCGGGGTAGCGACGGGTGGTAGCTTCGATGGTAAGTCCGCCGACGGTTCCGATCGGGACAGGGTCGCTGCTCATGGACCCGGCGGTGCCCGTTGGCAGGGGCAGGGCGGTGAGGACGTCGCGCAGGGCGGCGGCGGCGTCGCCGCGGCTGGTGTAGCGGTGGCCGTCGATGGTCATGCCGAACGCGTCGCCGCGGGTGTCGACGGCGTGGGGGAGGGCGGCGTCGATCTGCTTGAGGTCGCGCTGCAGCCGTGGGAGCTTCTCGTCGGCGACGCTGATGGTGCTGGTGAGGGTGCGGCCGTTGCGGTTGTGGGACCGCTCGAGGCGCTCGAGGCGTGCGACGTCGGTGTCGGCGCGGGCCTTGTCCAGGATGCGGGGGTCGCCGGTGGCGAGGGCTTTGACTTCGGAGTAGCTCAGGGCGGTGTCACCGATGTCCTCGATCTCGCGGACGTCCAGGGTGCCGCGCATGACCTGGGCGATGAACCGGGCCTTGCGCTCGACGGTCTGCCACAGGTAGGCGTCGAAGGATGCTTGGCTGACGTACCGGACGATCTCGACGGCCTGGTTCTGGTTGCCCTGGCGCAGGATGCGGCCCTCGCGCTGGGCGAGGTCGGCCGGGCGCCAGGGGCAGTCGAGGTGGTGCAGTGCGACGGCGCGGGCCTGCACGTTGGTGCCGACGCCCATCTTCTCGGTGCTGCCGATCAGGACGCTGACCTGGCCGGTGCGGCAGGCCGCGAACAGCTCGCCCTTGGCCCGGTCGTTCTTGGCCTCGTGCACGAACCGGACGCCGTCGCGTGGGATGCCGCGGGCGTCGAGCAGGTCCCGCATCTCGTCGTAGACGTTCCACGACTCGCGGCCTTTGCTGGGCGTGCCGAGGTCGCAGAAGACCAGCTGCAGGCTGCCGGGCAGGTCGCTGCCGTCGTAGCGGCGGCCGGCGTTGGCGTGGTGGATGCTGGCGATCCGGTCGGCCGCGAGCGTGACCTTGGTGGGCTCGCCCTCGGTACGGTCCAGCAGCCGCAGGTCCAGCGCGCCCATCCGGCCATGCGTGGCGATCCGCAGCATGTTGTCCTCGGAGGGGTCGACCTGCCGGCCCTGTACCTTCTCCGCCCGGGCCGACAGGTCCTTCATGAGCTGGCCGAGTTCGGCTGATGGGGGCACGACGACGGTCTCGGGCGCCCCGCCGACCATGTCCGGGGTGGGCAGGTCGAGGTCCGCAGCGGTCTTGATGTCGGCGCTCAGGTGCCACATGCGCAGCAGCTCGGGGACGTTGCGGAACTTCGCGAACCGGCTCTGCATTCGGAAGTTGCTGCCGTCGGGGGCGAGCTCGAGGGCGGTTGTGACCTCCCCGAAGGTGGCTGCCCAAGTGTCGAAGTCGGTGATGCCGGCGGCGTCCATCGCGTCCGGGCGCAGGTAGCGGGCCATGACGTACGCCTCGGAGACGCTGTTGGCGATCGGGGTGGCGGTGGCGAATGTCGCGACCCGGTGGCCGTGCTTGGTCCGGAGGTAGTCCAGCTTCATGTCCAGGTCGGACGCGCGCTGGCTGCCCTCGACGGCGACGCCGGCGATGTTGCTGGACAGAGTGAGGTTCTTGTAGCCGTGGGCCTCGTCGACGAACAGGTAGTCGATGCCGGTCTGCTCGAAGGTGACCCCGACGTCCTTGACGCTGTCGGTGAGCGCCTCCAGGCGCTGCTCAGCGCGGGCGAGCGCCCCCTCGAGCTTCTTGGTCGTCAGGCCGTGACCTGAGGGGCCCGCCTTGCTGTTGGCGATCTGGTTGCGCAGCTGGTCGTTCTGCCGGTCCAGGTAGGCCTGTTTCGCCTGCTTGGCGAGCGGGATCCGCTCGAACGCGCTCCTGCTGAGGATGACCGCGTCCCAGTCGCCGGTCGCGACCCGCGCGACGAGCAGCCGGCGCTTGTCGCCGGCCAGGTCCTCCGTGCCGGCGGCCAGGACGCGGGCTTGGGGGTAGGTCTGCAGCCACTCGCGGGTGAACTGCTCGAGCATGTGGTTGGGGACCACGACGGCGGGTTTGCGGGCCATCCCGAGCCGGCGCAGCTCCATCGCCCCGCAGATCATCTCGGCGGTCTTGCCCGCTCCGACCTCGTGGCCGAGCAGCACCGCTGGCTCGCTGACGATCCGGGCGACGGCGGCGCGTTGGTGCGGCCGGGGGACGAAGCTGACGGCCAGGCCGGGCAGCTGCGCCGCCTCGCCCTGGGCGGCGTAGCTGCGCAGGACGATGGCGTTGAACGTGGCGTTGTAATGCCGCGACAGCCGGGTGGCCCGCTCGGGACTTTCCCAGAGCCACTGGCTGAAGCGCTCCCCCAGCGCGGCGGCCTTCTCCTGCGCCGCGACGGTTTCGGTGAGGTTCACGACCCGCCGGCCGCCCTCGATCTCGTCGGTGACCTTGATCGGGCGCTGCTCGAGCACCGACAGCACCAGGTCGATGGCTGGCATCCGGGTGGTGCCCCAGGTGCTCCTGGCGAGCACGGTGTGCCGGGCGCCCTTGACGGCCCAGACCGAGCCGCCGGGGTTCTCGACCTGGACGCTGGGGTCGTCGAGGGTCTCGCGCAGGAACGCTGCGACGTCGACCGCGCTGATCCAGCTCGCGCCGAGCCGGGCGTCGATCTCAGCAGGCGTGAGGTCGACCGGGACGACCGCGCACAGCGCCGCCACGTTGGCCTGCCAGTCCGGGCCCTCCCCCGCCCCATCACGGTGGCCGGCGAGCTCGGCTGCCTGCTCGGCGGCGCGGAGCTTCACGCGGACGTGGCCCGACAGGTACTCGGCGGCCGCCACGAGCCGGCCGGTACCCAGCACCTCGACGTCTTGGTCCTGCTCGTCGACAGCCGCGGGGTAGGGCACGGGCTCGTCGAAGACCAGGGCGCCGAGGTCGGCGCGGGCGTTGGCCTCGTCGGTGCCGAGCAGCCGGGCGACCTCGGCGAGACGGACCTCGCCGTGGGTGTCGAGGCAGATGGCGAGGGCATCGGCGGGGGTGTCCGCACCGAGCCGGACCGGGCGGGGCGCAACGACGCGTCCGCGCAGGATCGGGGCCTTGCGCGCCAGGCCGGTGGTGGCGCTGTAGTCCTCGAGGGCGTAGACGGCCGGGGAGTGCGGGTCGGCGCGGAACTTCCCTTGCGGCGGGCGGATCCGGCCTAGCGTCTCCTCGCCCGTCTCGGCGTCGAACCGGCCGGTGCGGCGTGTGATGACCCGGTTGATAGGCCCCCAGCGCTTGGCGTAGCTGTCGTAGGCGTGGTTGAGCTGCCCGCGTAGGGCGTCGAGGGCGGGGCTGTCCTCGGTGCTGGCGGCCTCGCCCGTTAGCAGACTCATGGTGAGGTCCCGCAGGCCGAGCAGCGCCGTTAGCTCCTTCGCCTGCGAAGCGGGGACGTCCTCCTTAGGCCGCAGGACCCCGTCCTCGACGACGGTGAACGCGCCGGGCTTGGCCGGGTCGACGGCGAGGTGGCCCTCGAGGTGGTCGACCGGCGCTGTGGCACGCAGCAGCGGCGTGCCGGTTCGGGCGGTGGGCGCGGGGCCGAACAGCGTCCCGCCGGGCAGCTCGGCAGCGGCCTCCTGCAGCGCCGCGCCGAGCCGGGTGCGCAGCAGGTCGGCGACGGCCGGAACGCCCGCGACGTCGGCGGGCCCCGCGGTGTCGAGGACCTCGACGGTCGGGCCGAACTGGCCGTTGCGGACCGTCGTCTCGCCCAGGACCCACTCGGGGTGGGCGAGGAACACCTCGTTGATGGCCGGCCCCTGCCTGCCGGGCTTTGTGCTGCGGACGCCGGGGTACGGCGTCAGGTCGACTGGGAGTGCCCGTTCCCACGCGGGCCCGTCCCCCACCGTCTGGTCGGTCCCACCACCGGTGGCGCCGATGTCGCACAGGCGGTGGTGGTGGCGGCGCAGGACGAGCAGGTCGGTCAGGACGCGGGTGCCGGCGGCGCGCTCGTGCACGGTGCTGGGTAGTCGGACGGCGGCGACGAGCTGACCGAGGGCGGCGATCTCCCGCCGGGCGGCCGGGTTGGTCGCGTCCAGGGTCCAGTGCGAGGTCAGGACGGCGACGACGCCGCCAGGGCGGGTCAGGGCGAGGCTCTTGAGGATGAAGTGGTTGTGCAGGCTGTGCCGGTTGGGGTTGTGCACCGGGTCGTGCAGCGCGATCTTCCCGAACGGGACGTTGCCGACGACCAGGTCGATCGACCCGGCCGGCAGCCGGGTGTCGCCGAACGACTCGGCGCGGACCTGCGCGCGGGGGTAGAGCGCTGCGGCGATCGCGGCGCTGGTCGGGTCCAGCTCGACCCCGACCAGCTGCGTGGAGGCCCGCGGGGCCAGGCCCAGGAAGGTCCCGGCGCCGCAGCCCGGTTCCAGGACCCTGCCGGCGGTGCCGGCGAACCCGGCCTGCTCGAGGCAGTCCCAGACGGCCAGGGCCAGGGCGGCGTCGGTGTAGTGAGCGTTCAGGGTGGTGCGAGACGCGGCTCGGTAGCCGGCCTGCCCGAGCAGCGCCTGCAGCTCGTTACGGACGTCCGTGTGTTCGGGGTGCGCGGCGTCGAACACGTGCGGCAGCGCCCCCCACCCCGACCAGCGCGCCAAGACCGCCTGTTCGTCGGCGGTCGCCGGCCGGCCCGCCTCCTGCACCGCGGCTAGGGTCCGCAGGGCAGCGAGGTTCGCGGCCAGCTTCGCGCGCTCCCCGACCGGGGCCAGGTCTGCCTGCGACTGCGGCCGGTAGGCCACTACCCCCGGCACAGAGGGCGCAGAAGCGCCGAACAGGTTGTCGTCCTCGATGCTCTGGAGCCACGCGTCGGCCGCGCCACCACTAGGTGTTGAGGGTGCCCGCTGCGGTGCGCCTAGGGCTTGCTCAGCCCCGGGTCGTCGTCCAGCTCGGACCACCGCGGATGGTCCGGCGTCATCACCAACGGCAGCCACCCGTCGTCCGGCTCCGTGGCGACCCCCAGCATCCAGCCCACCTCGCTGGGCGTCTCGCTCTCCTCGTCCGGGTGCCCCGGCTCCGGTGGCAGCAGCACCAGCTCCCGCATCACGACCGCCGTCGCGTCGAACCGCGCCATCCGCAGCCGGCCCAGGTGCTCCATGTACAGCTCCCCCGGCCGGTCCGGGCCGGCCAGGTGCGCCGCCAGCTCCTCGATCTGCCGTTGCGCCTCCCGGCTCAGCTCGTCGAAGAACGCCTGCGGCTCCGCCATCTGCGCCAGTTCGTTCGGCCGCCACTTCTCCCAGTGCGCCCGCGCCTGCAACGCGATCAGCGAGTTCGCCGGCTCCACCTCGCCCGATGCGCTGCTCCGCAGGTCGCTCGAGGGACTGGTCGTCGGGTCGGGGGTCATCGATTCCCTCATCCAGGTCAGGTCCCCACAGGGAGTCCAGCGAGAGCTGGTCTGAGTCTGCGGCACGGCGTCGGCGGGCGTTCGGCACGCGGGGATCGTGCGGTCGGGGGGTGCCACCTGTGGTGCGGCCATAGGTCAAACCTCGCACATTAGCCGTTGACGGGCTACTCCGGAGGCGGCGGAAATGTCGTTGGGACGTGTCACGGTGGTGCGGGCCGGCAGAACCGCGGCTCTCGGGGAGGTCAGCATGGCGGCAGGTGCGGCGGACGTGGTGGTGCGGGGGCGTGTCCTCGATCAGCCGCCTGGCCCTCGGTCGCGTCGTCCCCAGCGCGTCGGGTTCGGGGCCCTGCGGGCCCTGGCGGCCCTGCCGGCCGTCCTGGGCGGTGTGCTGGTGGCGTTGGTGATGTCCGGCTTCGGCTGGGTCGGCTCGGTGCTGTTCCTGGCCTGGCTGAGCGTGGGAGCTGCACTTCTGACGGTGTGGGGCGAGCGGTTGGCGGTCCGGCGCATGTGCCGGTTCCGGGCGCCGAGCCAGGCCGAGCGGCAGCTGCTGGGGCCGGTCGCCATGATGGCGATGGTCCGATGTGGGCTGCCGGCGGGCACGGTCGACTGGTACGTCCAGCCCGCCCCAGACACCAATGCCTGCGCCGCCGGCCGGCGCAGTGTCGCGGTCACCGACGGGGCGCTGCGAAGTTTCGTGTCAGGCCGTCTACCTGCTGACCAGCTGATGGCCATGCTGGTCCACGAGCTCGGCCACTACGAGACCCGCGCCGCCCGCTACGCCCTCACGACGACGTGGCTGGCAGCCCCGGGACGGGCAGCGTTCCGCCCGGTGCTGCGGGTGTCGCTGGCGCTGTGCGGCAGCCGGCCGCCGGGCCTTGTCACCTGTGTCCTGGCGATGGTGGGCGGCGGGATGGCGCTCGTGCAGCTGGTGCAGCGGCAGCAGTGGGTCCCCGCCGCGATGCTGGCCGGCGTCGGGCTCGCGCTGCTGGTCACTCCTGTGGTGCACGGCGCGGTGAGCCGGGCGAGCGAGTACGCCGCGGACACCTACGCCCGCCGGGTCGGGGTCGGGCTTGAGCTTGCCCACGCGCTCATGACGGGGCAGGGAGCCACGCAGGTCCCGCGCACGGTGTGGTGCAGCCTGCTGGACCGGCACCCACCCCTCGACCGCCGGGTGGAGCTGCTTCTCCGTCCCGTGGTCATGTATGGGTGACCCGCCGTTGCCACCCGGACCGTCTGGCCGTTGGTAGCGGGTGGTGGCCGCGCGAACCAGGACCTCGCTGCCCGAACGCTGCGCCATCTAATTGTCGGAGCTCGACACTGCGGTGAGCAACGGCGCCGCGCACCGGGAGGCCGGATGAAGCCGACGGTCCGGTTGGCCATCGGGGTCGTACGGTTCACCCAGGCGCTGCGCGAAAGCGGAAGACCGATCGTCGAGGATGGAGCCCGCTTCACGAGTTTCGTCGGTCAACGGTGGCTCCCGGTATCTGACCGGCGGGGAGCACCGCATCTAGCCCGGACAAGTCGGCGTCGGCTTACACCACCAACGGCTACGTCAATTCCGCCGCCGGGCTGCCGCCGCAGCAGCGCGACCTCAGCGACAGTGACACTGAGGCCAGCGACGAGGACGACGTGCACGAGGACGACGAGGACCAGCAGGACGACCTCGCAGAGGGGCCGGACGACCAGCTCTGGTCTTCGCTCGGTACCCGTCGTCCGGTACGTCTGCACCGACCCCGACGCGTAACGCCACCAGCGCCGCCACGCCTCCTAGATTGAGCTGAAGCAGAAGCTCTCCGAGCTGGACCCCGAGCAGGCCCAAGCCGCTCGCGCGGAGAGGCGAGACGTCATCGAGTTGAATAAGGGCTGGACGGCAAGTGTCGAGGTCGCCCTGGCCCAGGACGCCAGCACGATCGCCCACGTCAGGGCCAACCAGTTCGCCGCCGACCTGCTCGGACTATCCCGCGAGGGATACGGCACCAGCAACGCCCTGTCCCGGCGCGTCGGGAGGCCAGCGAGCCTGCGCCCAGGTCCTGATCCTGGCCATCGTTCTCACCGCCTATAAGGACAAAACCCATACCGGTTCTGGCGGAGCGTCAACGTCGGCAGCGCGCACCACCTGCTGTTCCTCGTGCAGTGCGGCTACACGCTCTGAGACACCCCGGGTCGGCCGCCCCCGAACCGGGGCGGCCTGTATACGTCGACTACCGCCATCGCAGCGCAACTGCAGCCGACATCAGGCGGAGCAGTAACTTTCTCGCGCGGACCCCACGTATTCGGCTACCTGAAGGCCGAGGCTGCGCGACACTGAACGTCTCGGGATGCCTCGGCGCGACCCGACCGAGGTAGCAGGGGACCCGGATGAGCTGGACGTTCGCAGCGCTCGACGTGGAGACCGCGAACAGCCACCGCGGCAGCGTCGCTCGTTCGGCCTCGCCCTGGTCACCGACGGCGAGGTCACCAGCACCCATCACCTGCTCACGCAGCCACCGCAGGAGCTCAACTGGTTCGACGCGGTCAACACGAGCCTGCACGGAATCAGCGCCGAGACCGTCGCTGGCCAGCCGCCCTTCGCCACGCAGCTCGCCCGGATCCTTGCGCTCATCGGCGACCGGCCGGTCACCGCGCACAACGCCGCGTTCGACATCGGCGCGCTGCGGCAAGGGTGCGTCGCGGACCACCTCGACTGGCCCGACCTGACGTACGCGTGCTCGCTCGTCATGGCCCGCAGAGCCGGCCTTCAGCTGCTCAGCTACCGGCTCCCCATGGTCTGCCAGGCCCTGGGCGTCACGCCCGGACGTCACCACGACGCCGGCGACGACGCCGCGGCGGCAGCCGGCATCGTGCTCGCGCTGGGAGCGCGCCAGCAGATGAGCAAGCTGCCCGACCTGGCCGCGTCCCTGATGGTCCGCCTCGGCACGCTCACCGGAGCGTCATGGGTGGGCTGCATCGCCAGCATGGTCCCGACGCAGCGCCCAGCGGCCGACCTTGACGCCGACCCGCATCATCCGCTGTACGGCAAGCTCGTCGCGTTCACAGGCGGCCTCAGCGTCACGCGGGCAGAGGCCTCAGCGCTTGTCGCCGCCCTCGGAGCGACCCCGCAGGCTGGGCCGAACAAGCACACAGACTTCCTCGTCATCGGCGACGGGTTCAGCGGCCATGACCTCGCCGACTTCCACACCGGCAAGGCCCTTGCGGCAGCGATTGCGAACGCGAAGAAGGCCCACATCGAGGTCCTCACCGAAGGGGACCTACTGGAGATGCTCGCCGAACCCGTCACCCGTGGTGAACGCGCGCCGCAGCCCGTCTAAGGCCGACCTGCCATCCCGAGGCGAGCACCGGGTCGTGCGGCGGGTCCGGGAGGTAGGCCTTGGTCACGAGGCGGTCGAGCAGGCCGCGGGCGAAGACCGAGATGAGCACGTGCGGCGCGCCGTGGCGGTCTCCGGGGGGAACCGTCCGCACGCCGTACTCGCCGCTGATGGTCTCGCTTCGTCCGAAGCCGCGGAAGCCGGGCGTCACGGGCGTCCCGGTCCACTGCGGGTCCGCCGGGTGCGGGTAGGTGCCGTCCAGGTCGGCCTGCCACGTCTCGACCAGCGCGTCCGGAACGCCCGCTCCGGCCGCGTCGAGGACCCGACCGCGCAGCCACAACGCCCCGGGTGTCTTAGCGCCGGTAGTCCTCGAAGTGACGCTCGCCCTGCGGTCTGCTGAAGTCGCCGTCGCTCAGCGTGCGGGTCAGCTCCCGGGGTTCCGCAGGCATCTTCATGCCATTCAGCCTCGCACGCACCAGCCGATCCCAGACCGGCCGCGCAGTTGCTGCGACTGCTGTCGCCGACCTTGCGGCTGCGCCACCTGTCTGCGGAAGCGGTAACCCGGCTACCGCGGATGCACCCGCATATGCCGCGGCAAACGTCCGTCACGACGAAACGACATCGTCCCTGCGTTGCCTGTGGCAGGTCACTGCGTCTGCCGATGAGTGGACAGCAGCCGCGTCTGCGAGTCCGCCATCGGGGACGGTTCAAGTAACGTACATATCGGGAGAGGACTCTTTCGTGAGCATCTGACCGGTCCCTGGAGCGATGCCGACTCGAACATCCATGCCGCAGAGGGAGCTGTTGGAGTGGCGGGTTTTGCTTGGGCGAGTTGAGGCAGTGGCAGGCTGTCGCCATGACTTCTCTCGACCCCTTGAGGGCGCGAGTATTTGGTGCGAATGCTGAGGCCTACGAGGGGGCGCGTCCTGGTTATCCGAGCGCGGCGGTGGACTGGTTACTGCCCCGGAGTGCGACGCGGGTTGCCGACGTCGGCGCTGGCACCGGCAAGTTGACCGGCGCTTTGCTCGCCCGTGGCGTGGAGGTCGTTGCTGTCGAGCCGGATGACGGCATGCTTGCTGTCTTGACCAGACTTCATCCCAAGACAGAATCGCACCTCGGCGGCGCGGATGCCTTGCCCCTCGCATCGAGAAGTGTTGATGCGGTGTTCGCTGCCCAGGCATGGCACTGGTTCCCCCACCAGCAGGCAGTTGCCGAGGTACGCCGCGTGCTCCGCCCTGGTGGCTGGCTCGGGCTGGTTTGGAACGTGGAGGAACCGCGAGAGCCATGGCAGGTAGAACTAAGTCGTCTGGATCCGGACACTGGCGGCGGTGATGTAGACGTTCATCGCAAGGCCGGAGGAAAGGCCGCGATAAGTGGCCTACCAGAAGATCAGGTCGAGGTGGCGAGGTTTCCTTGGTCGTTGGCGACGACGGCAGCTGCGCTTCGAGCTCGACTGGCCACGCACTCTGCCTACGCCGTGATGGCAGTGCCGGAACGGGAGTACCTTCTCGATGCCGCCGCCCGGGTTGTCGATGCTGAAGCCGCACGCCGAGGAACAGAAACGGTGCCGTTGAGCATGGCCGCGCACTGTGCAAGATGGCGGCCGTAGCGCCCGCGTGTGCGCGATATCTGCCCCCGTTGTCTGGCTGGTCATGGCTTATGAGATGCTGAGTCGACCGCGGCAGGATCGGCTACCTGCCAATGGACCTGTCTGGGTCGTTGGCAGCATCGCCGGTGGCGCCCATCAATTCTGAGACTTCCAAAGCAGCCTGCCGTACCAGCAGGCCGAGCTCGTGACAGCGCTCAAGGGGCATGCGCAACTCGGGGGCGCTGATGCTCAGGCACGCGATGGGCTGCCCGGTGTGATCCCAGATGGGCGCCGCCGCCGATCTGATTCCCGGTGTGCGTTCGCCAAGGGAGATCGAATAGCCAACGCGGCGAGTCTCGGCCAACTGTTGGCGCAGAACTTGGGGGTCGGTGATCGTCGCCCCAGTAACGGCCTCAAGTGGCTCTCGGAGCACCTCCTCCCGCCGGGTCGCTGGCAGGAAAGCGAGTAGGGCTTTGCCTGGAGCCCCTTGCGGAAGCGGGACCGCAGTACCGAGGTCAGTGTATGTCCGGCGTAGCGCGAGTCGGCTCTCGGCCTGCGCGATGGTCACCCGGTTTGCCGTTCCGGCACGCTCATGCAGTCCGACGGTCTCCTCCACGTGGTCTCGGAGGGCGCTCATCACAGGAAGCGCGGCATCGCGAAGCGTTGCGTGCGTGGCGGCAGCGTGTGCTAGCTGCAGTAGAAGGGGGCCAAGCACGTAGCGGCGGTCACCGGTTCGGCGCACCAGTCTGTTGTGCTCCAGGGCAGCTAGCAGTCGGTGCACAGTGCTCGTCGCGAAGCCGGTCTCGTGCGCGATCTCTGTCACCCCGAGGGCAGGCTGCTGACGCGTAAACGAACCCAAGATCGCAGTGATTCGATCGATGCTCTGCACACCGGAGCCCTCGGTAGAAGGCCCGGAACGCAGCGCCACGACGGTCCTCCACCCTCGATGTTGCGCCGCAGTCGATCCGCCGTGAAGTGTTGACGATCTGTGCGGCCAGTTCTAGTCTTCCCACAAAGCGGTACCGTATCCCGTATCGTGGGAAAGTGCAAGGCTGTACGGGACGAGATCAGATCTTCTGCTGGGACTAGAAGTTGGACCCGGACAGGACCTGACTGGCTGTGCAGCGGCGCTATAGGCACTGTCTTAGTGCCCGATATGGGCACCTCTCAGGAGGCAAGCAGATGATCCCCAACGTCACCAACCGTCGTCGGATTGCAGCGACGGCGGCGGGACTCACAGCCTTAGCTCTCACCGGCTGCGGCGGAGGCGCCAAGGCCGGAGGCGCCAAGGCCGGTGGGAACACGATTACCCTCGGGGTGCTCGCACCGTTCACGGGTCCCAACGCACAGTCGGCGACCGACCTGATGAAGGGCATCAACCTCGCCGTGAAAGAAGTAAATGCTGCGGGCGGCGCGGGAGGTAAGCAACTGAAGATCGTGACCGGGGACACGGTCAGCGACCCCACCGACGCAGTCAGCGCCGCAAGCAAGCTCATCAACGCCGACGGTGCCCAGATCATCATCGGGCCTCGGACCTTGACCGGCCCCGCAGTCCTGCCCAAGACCCAGCAGGCGAAGGTCCCCGAGTTTATTGTGGGTGGGTCCACCGTGCTAGACCAGAATAACGATCCCTACTTCTTCCGGACCTCACCGTCTGATTCTCAGCAGGGCATTGCGATGGCGGCCTACGCGGCCCAGAAGGGCTACAAACGCGCGGCGTTGGCATTCGAGCAGCAGCCTGCCGCCCAGACCCTAAAGGCTCCGATCACCTCGGCCTTCACCAAGCACGGCGGCCAGATCATCACCACGGTTGACATCAGTCCGTCGCAGTCCTCCTACCGCAGCGAGATCCAGAAGTTGTACTCGGGCAACCCGGACGTGATCTTCACCCAGATCAGTTCCCAGAGTGCGAGCGTCTTCTTCCCGCAGGTCAAGCAGCTCGAGGGACTGACCAAGACGCCCTACATTGGGTCGAACACCTTCGACTCCTCGGACTTTTTCACCGCGATCGGGCCGGCGATCGCGAAGGGGCCGATCTACGCAACCCAGTCCAGTAGTACCGGAGGGGCCGGGGCCAAGCACTTCACCGAGGAGTACAGCAAGGCCTACGGAACCACCCAGACCGCCAACCTTGCCGACAACGTGTATGACGCGGTGATCCTGGCCGCGCTCGCGGTGCAGAAGTCCGGTGCTACAACTGGTCCCAAGGTGGCCGAGGCGGTTACCGAGGTGTCGAACCCCCCGGGCATGACGGTCTCCAGCTACGCGGAAGGCCTCGCCGCCCTCAAGGCCGGCCAGAAGATCAACTACGACGGGGCGGGTGGCAACGTCGACTTCGACAGATACCACAACGTCTTCGGGCCCTACACGGTCCTGCACTTTGACCAGGCCGGTAAGACGCAGTCCGTCGCTCAGCTACCTGCTGACCTTTTGTCCCACTACTAAGCGGGAGTGCACGCCACCCAACCAGGAAGGCATGGCACTGGCCCGTGACTCTACTTCTGAATTCTATTGGCTTCGGGCTCGTTACGGCATCGGTAATCGCCATCGGGGCCGTCGGACTCACCCTGCAGTTCGGGATCACGAACTTTGTCAACTTCGCCTACGGTGAGTTGCTCACTCTGGGTGCCTACGTCGGTTACTACTGCACTGTTGTCTTGCACTTGAACCTAGCCATTGCCATCTTGGCGGCCATCGTGGTCACGGGCGCTTTGGCCGTGGTGCTGAACGAGGTCATCTTCACCCCGTTCGTCAAGACCAAGGCCCGTTTGTTCATTATGCTGATCGTCACGATTGGCGTGTCATTGATCTTGCAGAACGCCTACCAGATTGCGTTTGGTACGAACTTTTACCGATACAACGTGACTGGAAACAGCAGCCACAGTCTTGGGCCTTTCCTACTGACGACAACGCAGTTGCTCATCATCGGGCTCGCCGTCATTGCGCTGGCCGGCCTGCAGGGACTGTTGCGCTATACCCGTCTAGGCAAGACAATGCGGGCGATGTCGGACAGCGCCGAGCTGGCTGAAGCGTCGGGGCTCAACACCGGCATGATTACGCGTCTGGCTTGGTTCTTGTCCGGCGGTTTGGCCGGCATCGGCGGGGTCGCGCTGGCTCTCAACGTCTACACGGTTACGCCCAACCTAGGGAATCTGTTTGTCTTCATTCTCTTCGCCGCCGTTATTCTTGGCGGCGTGGGTAAACCCGTGGGGGCGATGCTGGCCGCGCTGATCATCGGTGTGGCGATGGAAGTGTCCGGCGCATACATCAACTCGGCCTACAAGACCGCGGTGGCTTTCGCCATCCTCATCGCAGTCCTGCTGTTTCGCCCCAGCGGACTGTTCACTACGAAGGGCAAAGCCTGATGGAGTACTACATCTTGCTGATAGCAACGAGTTTGGCCATCAACTCCATCTTTGCCCTGTCTTTGAACCTGCAGTTCGGCCTGACGGGCGTCCTGAACTTTGGCTACATCGTCTTCGTCGCCGTCGGCGCCTACATCACCTCGGTCACCACCCTCGGTCACGGCGCCCCAGGCTTTCTGCAGACCTACATCGTGCGCTGGGACCTGCCCTGGCCACTGCCCCTACTGGCCGGCGGACTGGCCTCAGCTGCGCTCGCTGCGCTGGTTGCCGTCGTGGCGTTGAAGGACCTGCGCAGCGACTACCAGGCCATCGCCATGATCGCGGTCGCCCAGGTCTGTGGATCATCGTTGGTAATCGCACCAGCCTGTTTAACGGCTACCAGGGACTGGCGGGTATACCGCGTCCGTTTGGCGAAGCCTTGGCCTCTGCATCGCCGTTGACGAACGACCTCGTCTTCCTCGGCATCTGCCTGGTGTTTCTAGCCGGCTGCTTGTTGTTGTGCCGCCGCATCTACCGGTCACCGTTGGGCCGGATCATGCGCGCCATCAAAGACGATGAGGTAGTGCCGGAAAGTTTCGGCCGGGGGAGCCTGCGTATCCGGTTCACCGCATTCGTCCTCGGCTCGTTCATCGCTGGCGTGGGCGGCGGCCTGCTGGTCGAGCACGACTCGGCCTTCGGGAGCAACGGCTGGGTCCCAATCGAGACCTTCATCATCTTTGCCGCGGTGATCATCGGCGGAATCGGCAACAATCTCGGCTCCATCTTGGGCGCTGCCGTTGTCCTAGTCGGCCTCAACGAAGCGACCCGCTTTCTGCCCAGCAGCATCCCGGCGGCCACCGTCCAGCCACTTCGAGGCATTCTGATCGGCGCTTTGATGCTGCTCGTCCTGCGATTCCGCCCGCAGGGTCTCATCCCTGAGCGGCGGAACCGGCTCTATCAAAGGCGACTCAACCGGCCGGTACCTCAGGGGGCGACCCCGGCCCTGAGTAAGTAGCGGCCGACATGACCGCGTTGATTAGCGTCCACGACGTCACCAGGAGCTTTGGCGGAGTCCAGGCTGTACGTGATTGCAGCCTGGACGTGCACGAGGGAAAGGTCACCGGCCTAATTGGTCCCAACGGCGCGGGCAAGACGACAATGTTGGAGATGATTGCCGGCGCCCTGCGACCAGACGCCGGGACCATTACGTTTGACGGACACAACGTCGCTGGGGCCGGCCGCACGAAGGTCGCCCGACTCGGGCTGGTACGTACCTTCCAAATGGCCCGACCGCTTGCCACCATGCCGGTCCTAGAGAACGTCATTGTGGGACAACAACAGCAGGCAGGAGAGAACCTGCTGCGCCTGTTCTCGCGGTCGTGGCGACGACAAGAATCAGACCTGCTAGATCGGGCGGAGCAATGCTTGGCAGCTGTTGGCCTGGCGGAGAAGCGAGACCACCTCGGCGGCGAGCTGTCCGGCGGTCAGCAAAAACTCCTGGAAATGGCTCGATTGATGATGGCCAACCCACGGATGGTGCTCTTAGACGAGCCGATCGCAGGCGTGAATCCGGTTCTAGCCGGGGCCCTCGCCAAGGTGATCCGCGGTCTTCTGGACCGCCAGATCAGCGTGCTGGTGGTGGAACACAACCTGAACTTTGTCGACCAGACGTGCGACGAAGTCATCGTGATGACCGAAGGGTCGGTACTGATGCGAGGGACGCTGAAAGAAGTACGTGATGACCGTCGCGTTGTTGACGCCTACCTCGGTGTGGGGGCTTAGATGCTGACCGCCGTATCCATCGTGGCTGGCTACCGAGGCGAGCCCATCCTGCACGGCGTGAGCATGACGGTGCAGCCCAAGCAGGTCACTACCGTCCTTGGCCCGAACGGAGCCGGGAAGTCAACACTGTTCAAAGCGCTGCTGGGCTTCGTGGACCTCACAAGCGGCACGGTGACCGTCGCCGGCCAAGACATCTCTCACTTGCCGCCCTATCAGCGGGTCCGCGCAGGGCTGGGATACGTCCCCCAACTCGGACGCATTTTCCCCTCGTTGACGGTTCGCGAGAACCTCGAGATGGGCGGCTTCGTGGGCCGGCCGGAGGACAAGCGCGACATGGCCGAGATCTTCGACCTCTTCCCTGACCTGGCCAAAGTCCCCAAGGTCAGCGCTGGGGGCCTGTCCGGCGGGCAACAGACGATGCTAGCGATGGGCCGCGCCCTGATGCTTCGTCCCGCCGCGCTGCTGCTCGATGAGCCCACGGCGGGTCTGTCCCCGCTTTACACAGACAACGTCTGGCGAGCGATCCGAGAGGTCGCGCAACTCGACGTAGCTGTTCTAGTGATCGAACAGAACGTCACCACAGCCCTGAAATACTGCGACTACTGCTACATCCTGCGCGACGGGCGCAACGCCACCGAAGGCATCCCGTCTGAGCTCCAGGGGCGCGATGAGGTCGAGGGGCTGTTCGTCGGTGCCTGAGCACGACACGCCGACCCGCCAATCATTGGCCCCGGCTCTGCCCACTCACCACGTCGACTTGAAGGACTGACCGCTGTGAACATTACCCGGCAACTCGCCGAGAATGTCGTGACTGCAAGCCGTGAATCTGTAAGCGCCGAGGTCCGGTTGATGGCGCAGAACACATTCTTGAATGTGTTCGGCACCGCGATCGGCGCATCAAGGGACCCGGCTGTGGAGGTGGTCATCGACTTCGCCAGCCGCTACGGCGGCCCCGGGACGGTACCAATTCCCGGCGTGGGCATACGACTGGATTCGCTACGAGCGGCGACCGTGATCGGCTTGGCTGCTCACCTTGATGACTTCGACGACACCCATCTGTCGACCGTGATCCACCCCGGCGCCAGCCAGCTCGCGGCTGCACTGGCCGTCGGTGTACCTCGCGGGGTGTCCGGTCAACGGCTGATGACCGCATTCGCGCTCGGGTGCGAGGTGCAACTACGAGTCGGTGTCGCCATGTCCCCCTGGCACTACGACCAGGGCTGGCACATCACCGGTACCACCGCGCCGATCGGTGCCGCGGTCACGGCCGCGCTGCTCGCTGATCCAGACCCGGACGTTGAGGTGGTGGAACGGGCGATCACGCTGGCTGCCAATATGGGCTTGGGCCACCGCGAGTCGTTCGGTTCGATGCTGAAGTCCTTTCACCCCGGAAAGGGGGCCGCGAACGGCGTCTTCGCCGCTGAACTGGCGCGGAGTGGTGTCAGCGGACCAAGCGACATACTCGGCCGGGACGGCGGTTACTTCTCAGTCCTGTCCCCACGCCACGAACCCGCAGTGCTGAACGAAGGCTTCGGCGAACGCTGGGAGCTGCTGAGCAACACCTTCAAGCCCTATCCGTGCGGCATCGTGTGTCACCCCGCCATCGACGCGGGCATCGCGCTGTCGGCGGCCCTGCAACCTCAACTTCAGGCTATCGAGGCGGTCGCGGTGCACTGCCACCCACTGGTGCAGGAACTCACCGGAAACCCCCAGCCCATGACCGGGCTACAAGCAAAGTTCAGCACCATCCACGGCGTCGCGGCGGCCTTGTGCGACGGCCAGGCCGGATTGGTGCAGTACACCGATGACCGGGTCTGTGGCGCCGACCTGCAACACGTCCGGTCCCTGACTCGCCTCGTCGTCGAGACCGATCGGCCTCGGGACTCAGCACGGGTGGTCGTCACCCTCGTCGGGGGGCAGGTGATCTCCGAAGACGTGCCCCACGCGCGAGGGAGCATGGGGCGCCCCCTGACCGAAGCCGAGCTGAACGACAAGGTGACCGGACTCATCGAACCAGTCCTGCCGCACCAGGCGGGCATGGTCATCGCAGAGGTCACGAAGCTACCCCAGGCGCACGACTTGGCGGCGCTGATGCAAGCCGCAGCAGGGATTGCGCAGCGGCCGGCCGAGCGGGTGAGGGTGCGAGCATGACCAATCTCAGTCAGGAGCTTGCCCAGTTCATCGTCGACTTCGACGTCGGTGAGATTCCAGACCTGGTGGGCGACGGTACGTCGGCGAGCACAAGTTCACTTGCCGGCTTGGCCACTGCAGGCAGCGCCCTTCCCCTCGTGTCGGCGACGCTGTCCACGCTGTCCTCGATTAGTAATCGTGAGCAGGTCGGCCTGCTCGGTCACACGGAACGGCTCGGGCTGTGCGACGGGCCGATTGTCACCGGCGTCAGCATGTTCAGCGCCTCTCGCGAGTTCGACCGCGGCGAGGATCGGGACTGGTCTGCTGCCCCAGTGGTGGCTGCGGCATTGGCTGCCGGTGAGTACACCGCAGCCAGCGGTCCTGACACGCTGGCTGCAATATCGATCGGAGTCGAAGTAGCTGTGCGCGTGGAGCGCGCGATGTCTACGGCGCTCGCGACGGCAGGGTGGTCATCTGGTGCCGCCGGTGCCCGGCTCGGGGCCGCCGCCGCTGCTGGCCGGCTGATGGCGCTTACCGTGGACCAGATGGTGTCGGCCCTTGGCCTGGCCGCTACGCAGGCAGCGGGGTTCGAAGTCGTGACCGGCAGCGGGTGCAGTGACGTAGTCCACGCAAAGGCCGCTGGTGACGGCGTGGAAGCGGCCCTTCTGGCGCGTACCGGCTTCCACGGCCCTGCAGCGCCGATAGAAGGCCGCCGGGGACTGTTCGAGGTGTTGGCGCCCCGGCAACACGACCTGCTGGCGATGACCGACGGGCTCGGGACCGCGTGGCTCGTGCCGAGCCCGGCCGACTCTCCGGACCTCGGTCGGCGGCTCGGCTGCCCACAGACCGTTGCCGCAGCCTTGGCGTTGCCGGCAGCTCCCGACCTGAACCGGCTGTACGTCGCGAGCCTTGAGGACAGGGGCGCCTAGCGTTATGGACCGGCCGTCACACACAGCCCTCCTGGCGCGCTACCTCGCGCAGGCCCGCCACGTAGAACTGCCCGAGGAGGTCCTGGCCGCCGCACGGCTGCACGTCCTGGACACCGTGGCTGCGGTCATCAGCGGAAGCGCATTGCCTCCTGGGCGACAGGGGCGCGACGTGGCTCGGGCGCTGGGTGGTTCCCCGGAGGCCATGGTGATCGGTAGTGAGTTCCTTGTGGGTTCCGCCGCTGCGGCGTTGGCCAACGCGATGGCTGCGCACGCCGATGAAACCGACGACTCGCACGCTCCCTCGTTGAGCCATCCAGGCTGTGCAGTGGTTCCGGCCGCGTTGGCCGCCGCTGAACGCCAGAGTCGGGATGGATCAGCCTTTCTCCGAGCCGTCGTGGCGGGGTACGACGTGGGCTGCCGAGTGGGGCGGGCACTGGGTCGCGACGCCGTCGACCTACGCTTCAGCCGCCCGAGCAGCCATGCCATCGTCGGCACGTTCGGAGCTGCAGCCGCGGCAGCGGTGTTGGCTGACGCCACCGAGTCGGACTGTGAATATGTGCTGTCCTACGCCGCTCAGAGCGCGTCGGGCGTGACGACCTGGCAGCGCGACGTGGACCACATCGAGAAGGCCTTTGATTTCGCTGGAAGGCCGGCGCATGCAGGTGTCCTGGCCTCGCTGATGGTCGCCTTGGGCTGCACCGGCGTTCGAGACGTGTTCGGTGGCGACCCCAACTTCCTCGATGCGCTGTCGGCCGCGCCTTCACCTGCCGAGCTGAGTTCAGAGCTGGGCAGTCGCTACGAGATCGCGCTCACTAACATCAAGCGGTACTCCGTCGGCTCACCCGCCCAGGCGGCAGTGCAAGCGGCCGAGGAGATCGTCCAGGAGTTCTCACCGGATGTTGCCAGGATCGCTCGGATCGACATCGTCTTGCCCGCCGACCTGGCGCGCGTCGTCGATGACAGGGGCATGCCGGACGTCAACGTCCAGTACCTCGTCGCCGGAACCCTCATCGATGCTGTGTGCAGCTTCAAGATGTCCCATGACGTGTCCCGGATGACGGCCCCCACCGTCATGGCGCTGCGTGACCGCACGCACCTGCGGCCGGACGACTCCCTCGCCGGCACACGCAGCGGGGAGGTCCGGCTGCAGTTCCTGGACGGCACGACGTGCTCCCGTAAGGTTACCCACGTCCGGGGCACCGTCGAGAACCCTATGACTGCCGCTGAAGTCCACGATAAGGCCGTCGACGTCATCTGTCCCGTGGTAGGTGCCGAGCGAGCGCACGCCATCGCGCGAGCCCTAGAACGCATCGACGAGCTGGATGACATCCGATCCCTTCGAGGGCTCATTCAGCTGCCGGGCCAGTGGTCCAACCAGGGAGCGTGAGGTGAAGACGGATCGGCTGGTCAACGAGCTGGTGGAGCTGGCCAGCGTCGCGCCCAACGACGGGTTGCAGGCCCGTCACGCGGCTAAGCGGATGCTGCTCGATGCGCTGGGCTGCGCGCTAGGCGCCTTCGACCACCAAGTCCCCGCAACTGCCCGAGCCTTGGCGTTGTCTCAGCCGCAAGCGTCCGGTTCTCACATCTTCGGCCTGACCGGGCGGTTCACGGCTGAGCGCGCCGCGTTCGCCAACGGGGTCATGATCAGGTACCTGGACTTGAACGACGCCTACGGCAGCGCCGTCGGTATCGGCCACCCGAGCGACTACATCCCGGCGGTGCTGGCCGCAGCCGACGCCACGGCGGCCAACGGCGGCGCGGTGCTGGACGCGATCGTCCTGAGCTACGAAGTCTTTTGCCGCCTGACGGATGTCACACGCCTCGGAGTGCAATCGTGGGATCACGTCATCAACGGCGCCGTCGCCAGCGCCGTCGGGGCCGGGCACATACTCCAACTCACCCGCGACCAACTTCGCAACGCGATCTCGCTCGCACTCGTCCCCAACATCGCGCTCCAGGTCACCCGGCTGAACTCCGTGTCCATGTGGAAGGGGTGCGCGAGCGCGAACGCCAACCGCAACGGGCTCTTCGCGGTGGAGCTGGCGAAGGCCGGGATCAGCGGCCCCGATCAACCTTTCGCTGGCCGGGGCGGCCTGTTCGAGGCCATCGGCTCGACGGCAGCGTTTGAGGATTGGCAGCGGCCGCATTCGGCCATTTTGGACTGCAACATCAAGCGCTTCCCAGCTGGATACTTCTCGCAGAGCGCGATTCAAGCAGCCGTTGAGTTACGGGAGCAGCTGGGGAACAGCTCAAGAATCAGGAAGGTCGAGGTTGGTACGTTCTCCTTCGGGCTCCAGGTAATGGCTGGAGACGCCGACAAGTGGGCACCCACCACCCGCGAAACCGCGGACCACTCACTGCCCTACGTCGTCGCGCACGCGCTCGCGCACGGTCACCTCAACATGGATAGCTTCACCCCTGCGGCCCTGACCAGCCCGGAGACGCAACGACTACTCCAGCAGCTCAGCGTCACGCAGGACGATGACTGCCAGCGGCAGTGGCCAGCCGCCTGCATGAACAAGGTTACGGTGCACCTAGAGGACGGTACACAAGCCAGCAACTCGGTCCGGGACTACCTCGGGCACAGCGCCAACCCGCTCACCGACCGCGAGATCGAAGCGAAGTTCGATGAACTCGCGTCGCCTGGGCTACCCAATGATCGCATCCGTCACCTTGCCGGCAACGTCTGGTCCCTGGACTCAGCACCGAGTTTGGAAACCCTCTTTTCCAGCACCGTGCGCGAGGGGTAGCCATCTACGCGTTGTTGGCACACGGCTCTCAAGCGCGGGGAGTAGGCCGACCAGCGCCTGGATCGCACCCCGTCTGGCCTCGCCACCGCCACGCGTCCCCACGGGGCCTTTTCGGGCTGGGACTTGACGCCATAAGGAGTTGCCACGTTGACCTTTATCGCTGACGACCTGGCCGCTTGGGCTGTGGAACTGGATCCGGCCGAGCAGGACCTCGAATTGGCCGACCGGGCACTGCTCGACACCGTCGCGGTGGCTGTCGCAGCGCGCGAGCACCCGGTCCTGACCGTTGCGGCCGGGCTGAGCGAGGCCGCGCGTTGGGCCGTGGCCGGTCACGTGTTGGACTTCGATGACCTGCACATGGGATCTACGACCCACATCAGCGTGGTGTGCGTCCCGGCTGCGCTCTCCGTCAGTGGTGGTGCCCGCGCCTACCTCGCCGCCGCCGGGGTGATGGCCCGCCTCGGGCTGGTCCTGGGGTGGCCGCACTACGCGGCCGGTTGGCACGCCACCTGCACCGCTGGCGCCCCGGCGGCGGCCGTGGGCGCCGCCATAGCGCTCGGCCTGGACGCGGCCGGGGTCGCCACCGCCATGGCGCTGGCGGTGCCCGCAGCGGGTGGCGTCCAACGCGCCTTCGGCACCGATGCCAAGTCCCTGCAGGTCGGCTTCGCCGCCGAGGCCGGGGTGCGCGCCGCGCGCCTGGCCGCGGCGGGGGCCACCGCCGATGTCCGGGCGGTCGACAGTTGGCTCGGGCTGCTCGGCGCGGACTCGGCGCGGGTGGACCTGTCCGGGCCAGCGGTCCCCGGAGGCCTCGCGATCAAGCTCTTCCCGTGTTGCTACGCCCTGCAGCGGCCGATCAGCGCGCTGGCCGGACTGGCCGCACACGGGATCGACCCGGCAACGGTGGACCGGGTCGTCCTGCGCACCCCGCAGGGCACGGTGACGCCTCTGATCCATCACCGCCCCGACACCGGCCTGCAAGCCAAGTTCAGCCTTGAGTACGCCGCGGCGACGGCCCTGCTCGACCCGTATCAGGGCTTCGCCAGTTTCACCGACCAGGCGGTCCGCCGCCCGGAGGCCCGACGCCTTCTGGAGCTCGTCGAGGTGCAGCTCACCGTCGGCGGTGACTGGCTCCTGGCCGGCGAGCTCGACGTGGAGGTACACGTCGGACGCGAGGTGTACCGCGCCAGGTCGACGTACCCGCCGGGTTCGCCCCAGCAGCCACCGACCTACGACCAGCTCGAGCGCAAGGTGGGCGACTGCCTGCTCGGGACCGGGCTGGACCCGGACACCATCGACTGGTCCCATGCCCCGGACCTGCTCAGGCGCTACCTGCCCAGCGCCGCACACCCACCTAGCCACCGCCACGCAGCAGGAGAGGAGTTCCTATGGAGGGGCTGAACGAGGACGAGCGCGCGATCGTGTTGATGGTGCGCGAGTTCGTCGACCGCGACGTCAAGCCGGTGGCCCGGGAGCTGGACCACACCAACACCTACCCCGGGAAGCTCATCGAGCAGATGAAGCAGCTCGGGGTCTTCGGCCTGGCCATCGGTGCACCATGGGGCGAGGCGCGCGTGAGCACGCCGTGCTACGCCCTGGTCACCGAGGAGCTGTCCCGCGGCTGGATGAGCCTGGCCGGGGCCATGGGCGGTCACACTGTCGTCGCCAAGCTCCTCCAGGACTACGGCACGCAGGAGCAGCAGGACGCCTACCTGCCGCGCATGGCCACCGGGGAGCTGCGGGCCACGATGGCGCTCACCGAACCAGGTGGCGGCTCGGATCTGCAGGCGATGCGTACCACCGCCCTCCGCACCGGGGACCAGTACGTCCTGAACGGCTCCAAGACGTGGATCACCAATGCGCGTACCTCGGGCGTGCTGGCGCTGCTGTGCAAGACCGACCCGTCCGCGACCCCGCCGCACAGGGGGATCAGCATCCTGCTGGTCGAGAAGGGCCCCGGCTTCTCGCTGTCGCGCGACCTGCCCAAGCTGGGCTACAAGGGGGTCGAGAGCTGCGAGATCGCCATGGCGGACTTCCGGGTGCCGGTCTCCTGCCTGCTCGGTGAGCAGGAGGGGCAGGGCTTCACCCAGATGATGCGCGGCCTGGAGATCGGTCGGATCCAGGTCGCGTCCCGCGCCCTCGGCGTCGGCCGGGCGGCGTTGGAGGACTCCCTGCGCTACGCCCAGGACCGGGAGAGCTTCGGCACACCGATCTGGCAGCACCAGTCCATCGGCAACTACCTCGCGAACATGGCCACCAAGCTGACCGCTGCCCGCCAGCTGGTCCTGTACGCCGCGCGGCGCTACGACGCCGGGCAGCGCGCCGACATGGAGGCCGGGATGGCCAAGCTGTTCGCCTCCGAGACGGCCATGGAGATCGCCCTGGACGCGATCCGGATCCACGGGGGGTACGGCTACTCCACCGAGTTCGACGTGGAGCGGTACTTCCGGGACGCGCCGCTCATGATCGTCGGTGAGGGTACGAACGAGATCCAGCGCAATGTCATCGCCCGCCAGCTGGTCGGGCGCGGCACGGTGGCCCCGTGATCCCCGTGAGCTCCCCGCCGACGACCGAAGGCCCCGGTCCGGACGTAGGCAGCGCCCGGTCATGGCTGTTCGTTCCGGGAGACCGCAGCGACCGGTTCGCCAAGGCGGCCGCCAGCGGCGCGGACATGGTCGTGCTCGATCTCGAGGACGCCGTCGCTGAGGGCGCGAAGGCCGCAGCCCGGGAGTCGGTCACCTGCTGGGTCGGTGCGGGGCGGACGGCCTGCGTGCGCATCAACGCCCACGGCACGCCGTCCTACGACGCGGATGTCGCTGCGCTGACCGGCCTGCCCGGGTTGGCGGCCGTGCTGGTGCCCAAGGCGGAGGACCCGCAGGCACTGGTCGCGCTCAGCGAGGCGCTGGGGCCGGACACCCCGCTCGTCGCGCTGGTGGAGAGCGCCGTCGGCGTACAACGGACCGACGAAGTGGCGGCCGTACCAGGCGTGGAACGGTTGGCCTTCGGGTCCATCGACCTGGCCTTAGACCTCGGTGCCGAGGACGGCGGCCTCCCGCTGCTCTACGCCCGCTCCCGTCTGGTCGTGGCCTCCCGCGCGGCGGGGGTAGCCGCTCCCGTTGACGGCGTCACGCCGTCGCTGGACGACGCAGGCGCCGTCGAAGCCGACGCGGTCGCTGCGGCGCGGCTGGGCTTCGGCGGGAAGCTCTGCGTACACCCGGCGCAGGTGGCCGTCGTCAACACCGCGTTCAGCCCAAGCGAGCAGGACGTGCAGCACGCCCAGCGGGTCCTGGCTGCTGCCGGCGGTGGTGGCGCCGTGCGCTTGGACGGCCAGCTGGTCGACCGCCCGGTGCTGGAACAGGCCAGGCGCGTCCTTGGACGGGCCGGGCTCCCCGTGCCCGACGCCCCATGACCGGTTGTGCGCTCCCGCTCGAGGGCATCACCGTCGTCGCGCTGGAGCAGGCCGTCGCCGCGCCGTTCGCGACCCGCCAGCTGGCCGACCTCGGCGCCCGGGTCCTGAAGGTCGAGCGCGCCGGCGCTGGCGACTTCGCCCGCGGCTATGACGAGACCGTCAACGGCATGTCGAGCTACTTCGTGTGGCTCAACCGGGGCAAGGAGAGCGTCACGCTGGACATCAAGGACCCGCTCGACCGGGCCCTGCTCGAGCAGATGCTCGCCCGGGCCGACGTGTTCGTGCAGAACCTGCTCCCCGGCGCGGTCGAGCGGCTGGGGCTGGACGCGCAGAGCCTGCGGACCCGCTACCCGCGCCTGATCACGTGTTCGGTCTCGGGCTACGGGGCGACCGGCCCGTACAGCCGCAAGAAGGCCTACGACCTGCTGGTGCAGTGCGAGGCGGGCCTGCTCTCGGTGACCGGCACCGCGCAGTCCCCGGCCAAGGCGGGTATCTCGGTGGCCGACATCTCGGCCGGGATGTACGCCTGCAACGGCGTGCTCACCGCGCTGTACGAGCGCGAGCGCACCGGCGAGGGCACCGACGTCGAGGTCGCGATGCTCGACGCGCTCGGCGAGTGGACGAGCCAGCCCTATCTCTACGCGGCGTACGGCGGTAGGCCGCCGCCACGTACCGGGGCCCGGCACGCCTCCATCTCGCCGTACGGCCCGTACCGCGCGGGCGACGGCGCGCAGGTGTTCATCGGTGTGCAGAACGAGCGCGAATGGGCCGTGCTGTGCGCCCACGTGCTGGGCCGACCAGACCTGGCCGAGGACGTCCGCTTCGCCCGCAACCCCCTGCGCGTCGCACACGACGCGGAGCTGCGCGAGCTGCTCGAGCAGGCGCTGTCGTTGCTGAGCGCCGAGCAGGTCACCGCACGCCTGGACGAGGTCGGCATCGCCAACGCCCGCCTGCGCACGATGCACGAGTTCGCCGAGCACCCCCAGCTCGCAGCCCGGGACCGGTGGCGCGAGGTCGCC
>JAABUK010002678.1_pt1 | contig 31596 bp, 26 predicted proteins | sample 5559141 | NCBI WGS metagenome assembly JAABUK01 (sample SAMN10711869, study PRJNA513367) | rock metagenome | isolation source: Antarctica rocks | place: Antarctica: Victoria Land, Pudding Butte nord | collected 2016-01-03 | reverse complement strand
GGTCCTGGTCGAGCTCGATGAGGGGGAGGTGGAGGGGTGGGGTATGCGGTCAGATCATGTGGATAAGGGCCTGCATTAGCTGTGGCCGGTATAGACTGCGGACCTGATGCCATTGTATAGGCCATCTGCTGTGGTGGGGGACTAGAAGTGGCATAGTGAGGTCCAGGTTGCATTGCACCAGATGAATAGGGACCTGCGGTTGCAGGAGGATATGACATCGTGTAAGACATGTTGCTCTGGGGTACAGTGGTTGGTACCAGATGACCGTACATGCCGTGACACGGTGGGGGTTGGTGGCCTTGAGGATAGGTATATGGTTCTGGAGGTGGAGGCTGTGGTTGCTGCTGGTATCTTTGTTGCGGAAGTGCGGACATTTTCTGAGTTGTTGGTGGAGATCGAGCTCTTTTCTTCTTGTGCTGCTCAATATCTACTCCTGCTTTGGCTCGATAGGAATATCCTTTGCCAACGCGGTCAACCTTTTCGATGATTTTTAGTTTGTCTTCATTTACATTGTGCCGAACACTACTCTCCCAGCCTTTCGGATCTTTGTATCTGTAAAGGAAGTGTGGCCACTTCTTTTTTAGTCCGCGATAGATACCCTTCAGATCTAGTGGTTTGGGGGAATCTATCAGCAACTCGTAGATGAGAATGCTGTAGTTGTGGGGTGGTCTTAGAAGGTCTTTCTCCGACAGGTCCTCTAATTTTGGGTACTCAGGCGATTCAGAACGATTGACCCGAGCTCTTTTCGTGGGAGGAGCATCATCCACAGCACCCTCACTATCTTCTTCGAGTTTAGGTGTACCATCATCGGGGTCTTGATTAGTTGACTTCCGTTTGGTGTATTTTCTCTTGGCTGGCTTTGGTTCTTCGGCTTCCGTGGTGTTCTTGGCTGTAGGTCGACCAGATCTGCCTCTATTTGAAGGCTCGGGTGTGACACCGCCGTTGGCTTCTTTTGCTGCAGCTTCACGATCAGCTCTTTCTTTAGCAGTCCTCTCTCGCTTTGACATAATGCCATCTTTTGGAGGACGACCAGGACCTCTCCTCTTTGGCTTTCCATCAGGACCAAGGAGTGGCTGGACAGGGGGCGGCGAGGTCCTTTCGAAGTTTCTCATCTTCACTTTCAGAGGAGCCTTGCCCTTGCCTTTCCGAGACGCAGTCCCCTCGATACCAGAGGTTGCAGAAGAGGACTCTGCGTTCTGGTTCGGACTGTCATCTTCAACTTGATCGGATTCTTCGGGGGATTCGATGGAGTTGTGTACCGGAAGCTTGAATTGAAATTTAATGCCCGAGATTTGGATTGACACATCTTCGCGTAGAGGAACTATAGCGCCGTTGGGATAATGATCATCGTTCACGAAAGCTCCATTGACCCCTTTGACGTGAAACTTGAAGCAGTCATCTTCCCAAAATATCTTACCATGTCTCCGCGATACCGATCGATGATTGGCAACATCCATCTCGACATCATCCCTGACGGGCGCATGATGAATAGGAAGAAGGAATCCTTCCTCTTGTTCGGGGAAATGCTCCAACGTAACGGGTGCTGGAATTTCTTCGATTTCACGCTCATACTCCCCGATTGGGTATGCTTGATAGTTGAAATGAGGTAGAGGAGGTTGTGTATAGAGATCCTTCGGATTGACAATGGACGAAGCGGAGTGATCAGATGCATGCGATCCGTTGGCATGTTGCCTTTGCCGCTCCTCATCCGCCTCCTGTGCCTCCCCTTCAAGGTCATCGACACCATAAAATCCACCCCGATCACTGACGACGCTTCCCTTAACCTGACTCCCACCTTCTCGTTTGCTTTGACCAGAGGGGTGCGAGTTCCCCGAACTTGATCCCTCGCCGTTTTGCTGTGCCTGGTGTTCTGCCAGCCTAGTCTTCGCAGCTCTGTAGGCTCTCGCGTCTCTGCCAAGTTCGAGTGAATAAGTGGTGATGTAGAATGGACCATCATCGAATTCGAGTTTTGCGAATGCCGATATTTGACCAGTGTCCTGAGCATTTTGTACATTAAGTGGCAGCTCCTCCTCGACCGTCTCTGCCACCGGCTGGTCAAGTACGTCTGTGTTCTGTATATCTTGTGACTGAGTATGAGCGGGAAGAACTAAGTCGTCGGGAGGCCTAGATACGTCTGCCATACCGACAGTAAGATTGTCTGTTGGCAACATGCCGAATGAGTCATCGAGAGCTTGTGCGCCGGGAAAGGTGAAGCCATTAGAAGAAGAAGCAGGCATTTTTGGAGACTGTGGTTTAAGGGGCGAGACAGCAGGTCTTGCAAGTTCTGGGTTGTTGAGGATGTTTTCTGGAATTTCAGAAGAAGGTTGCCCGGTTGCATCTTGCATTGCATGCGATTGCGCGTTGTTCGTTTTCAGGGCATCCAAGAGATTTCCCACGGCCCGTTGCGTTTGCTCGAAAGTGGCTTGATCATGCTGATGAGTTGTATGAATATCTGGGGAGTCGGTTTGTTCATGCGGCAGGAAAGAGGACCTTGTGTTTGACTGTTCGGGTAAAGAATGTTGTTGATCTACAGTCGTATCCAGGGCCTGGGGTGAGTGCAGGTCCTCTGAAGGGGTAGGTGACCGTGCCTCTGTGCGCCTGGAGAGATCGTGACCCACCATCGGCGCCGCAAGTACTTGCGACGACATGATGGGTGGTTGCGCAGGCAGAAAAGAGCGAAAGACTTTGTCGGCGGTGAGGGACTGGGAATCGGACCCGTCGAGAAGTCGAAGTCGAGGAGCAACTGGGCGGAAATGCCAAGATTTCGTGATCGGCAGTCGCTAGTCCGTGCTGCTTGTCCGGATACACATTTCTCCACTTCCGAACTGGCAAATCTAACCACCCACACATTGATATTGCTCCAGTTCGGAGAAGTCTGCAAGAAGACTCATACCAATCCTCGTTCACGGAGTCAGTGAAGTAGACGGTATGCTATTAGTAGGTGAATGGACCAGATACCATTTGCCCTGACAGGTGGAGATGGACAACCTAGGAGTGTGCCATTGGTTGTCTTGACCGTTCATTCTGGACCACGAGCTCTCCACACGGCCGAGCTCGAGTGGACGGTTCAGTGGAGGACTCCCAGATCAATCACAAGAAAAGATGGCACCCAAGTCCAAGCCAAAATCCTCAGAATCCCCAATATCTGCAGCGGCATGCAGGCCTTCAGAGAATACAGCCCCACGTCCACATTGGCCACCCCTAACTCCCCTAATCCCAACCCTCGACCTCACCTTGACAACCCTCCTCGCCGACCAAATCCTCCTACTCCCCAACCTCCTCACCACAACCCTCTGCAAAACCTACACAACCTTCCTCTCCACCCTCACCCTAACCACCACCCCTGGCACCCCCAAGCGCGGCGAAGCCGTCCGCGTCAACGACCGCTTCCAAACCCATGATCCAGCATTCGCTAACACCCTCTGGACGCAAACCAGCCTCAAGGAACTCGTGACCAACTTCGAAGACCCCAGTATCTGGGGTGGTGAAGTCCTAGGTCTTAACCCCAATATCCGCGTCTATCGCTACCGACCCGGGCAGTTCTTCGATAAGCACTATGACGAGAGCAATAAACTGAGTTTTGGAGATCCGGCGGTTGCTGCGAAGACGACGTGGACATTGTTGATTTATTTGTCGAGGTGTGAGGGTGGGGAGACGGTGTTTTATCCAGAGGGTCAGAGAAAGGGTCCGGTGCCGGAGCCGGTGCCGGCCGAGGTGGAGGCTGGTTTGGCGTTGTTGCATCGCCATGGGGATGAGTGTTTGTTGCATGAGGGGAGGGAGGTAACTGGGGGAGAGAAATGGGTGTTGCGCAGTGATTTGGTGGTCAAGAGATGAAAGGTTGAGAAAAGGAGCTGCCACAGGAATGAGCTCACGAAATTTAAATATGTACGTGCTTTAGGCAAGGACCCTGAATAATGAGAGGTGTTGAGGTATTTTGCTTGCTTGGAGAAGAGACAACCTTGTTATCAGGCTCAGGTCGCAGGGATTCTGGTGGGAAGATGACACTGCTGTCTAAGTAAGGAATGGAAATCGTTTCGACCACCAAGAAATGGGAGCGGACGGACAACTGTAGTAAGAAGTAACTTTCCTGCCGTCTGTACTCTTCGGCACTTATCACAGCAGCGGAGATACTTGGCAGCCGCGCTTGATTTGAACGATCGCACCACAGAAGCACCACTGTTTAGTTTGAAAACGGAAAAAGCTCGATCATATGCATTTGGGCATCACGCCCATGCAAAAACATCGACACTAACTACACCATCCAGAAGCACTTGGATCCACAAAACAGAAGGGACATCAACATTCTGAAAAGGATCTGAAATTGGTATAGAACGAGAGAGGCGCAGCGTATGCTAAGAAACATCCGTCTGAGCACGACATGCCTGCAATGCTCCGCAGGAAATTAGAAATTGTGCTGGGTCAATAAACCTCGAACGAAGATACTGCTGAAAAGAAAACACCCAAAGCAAGCAATCAACCTTTCAGCTTATCCTTCAATTTGCCAAAGAAGCTCATTCTCTTCTTCTTCTTGTCTTTTGTACTGTTGGTGGTCGCTGGAGAGGATGCTGCGGACGATGCTGGTGTGGTTGGTTTTTGAGGTGTGCTGACTGTGCTGGTCTTCGACTCCCCTACACCGGTGGTAACTATTGGTGTGGCGTTGGGGTCTCGACCCATTGGGCTGATATCTCTCGATGGCTCACGTTTCTGCTCGACCGTCTTCTCAGGCGCCGCAGGCTCCAATGCCTTGGAGTCTATTTCAGTTGCTAATGGAGCCGTAGCAGAGGTAGCAGCGGCAGCTGTGGGCGCTGGCTCGCCAGCAGCATCTGTGGACTTCACCACTTTAAGCAGCTCACGCTCAACCTCCTTCTTCTCCTCTACTGCTTCTGTAGATGCCGCCGCCTCCGGTGACTCGTGAGCTTGCGATAGCGATTCCTTTACAACTTCTGGGACATCTGGAGCAGGACCACTTACAGTGGCCGATGGTGTCTCATCTTCAATGACCGCGGCTCTTGATTTCGGTTCGAGTGGCACTTGCCCAGCCAGAGCAGCAGTTGTTGTACTGGGGCCTGAAGACTGAACAAACGGACCAGTGTCAGCTGCATTTATTGATGGCGTCTCATCCTCAACAACCGTAGCTCTTGACCCTGTTTCAAGCGGCACTTGTCCAGCTAGAGCAGCGGTGGTTGTACCCGCCCCAGAGGACTGAACAAAAGGACCAGCGTCAGTGGCCTGTGGTGTCTCATCTTCGACTACAGTGGCTCTTGATTTGGGTTCTAGCGGCACTTGCCCAGCTAGAGCAGCAGTTGTTGTACCCGCCCCAGAGGACTGAATGAAAGGACCAGTGTCGGTTGTGTTTTCTGGTAAGCCGGACATTGGCAGAGACGATTCAGGAATCATGTCTTTGGATTTAGTAGGTAAAGAGAAAGCAGAATCTTCGGATTTGGCAGCACCGCCACCGGCGGCTGCAAGAGGCATTGCTGCGCTGCCTGCTTTCTCATAGTCTTCTTTAGACGTGGTCGCATTAGCATACAATGATTCGGGGAGAAAGCTCTTATGTTGCTTAACCGATTCGCCGGCCGGAAGCGAAACGGGATTACCGATACCCGCAGATGCCGGGATCGGGTCCACTCCATACGATTTCTCCTCTGGCAAAGCAGAGCTTGCACCTTTCTCATAATCCTCTTTCGATGTCGTCACATGTGAATCAACATTACTTCCGGTAATGCCTTCATGATCTGGCAGCGGCTCACCAGCGGGTAGTGAAATTGGGTTGGCTGCGCCTGACGAAGCTGGGATCGGATTTATTCCGTAAGACTTTTCCTCTGGCAAGGCGGAGCTCGCATCCTTCTCGTAGTCCTCCTTTGATGATGTTGCATGGGAGTCGATTGTGTTGCCAGTAATGCCATGAACATCTGGCAGCTTCTCTCCAGCTGGTATCGAGACAGGGTTGCCAGGCCCCGAGAACGCTGGGATCGGATTTACGGAAAAGGAGTCGGGCTCATTGGCTGGTGTTTCTGGAAATGCACCAGGCGGAGAGGTCTTCCTCTCTAAGGGAGGAGCAGCACTGGAAGGCTCCTCAACGGTAGGTCCTGGCTTTTCGGTTTCATTTGGCACCTGTCCGGCGAGTTTAGCACTGGTGCTGTTAGGATGCGCGCTTGACATCAGTGCGGCTCCAACACCGCCAGCAGCAGCTCCTCCACCCATGCCTGTAGCTAGCCCGCCAGCAGCGTGTGAACCGTGCTTCTTGATATCTTCTGGCTTCAGAATATTGTTGATGTTGTGGTGGCCATCATCTTCTTGAGGTGCGGTATGATCTGTGGTCCAATTTCCATCGACGACGAACTGGAATTAGAAGCCGAATCAGCAATGAAACGCTTGAAGTTCAGGAAACCAAACATGACAAGGCCGACTTGGTGCTCTTTTCCCGCGGCACAACTGAGGCCTGAGATCAATCCTGCCGACATACCTTGTACAACACTTTCACGGTCGCATCTGAAAGATAAACTTCTTTTTCAAATGTGCCCCCAACTTTGTCCAGCTTTTCAGTTCGCCCCCAGTCATCGAAGGTTCCGGTCACGTAGACTTCGTTCGCTTCGAGATGGGGCCTGCAAAGAAAGCGCATCAGCACATGCGGCCGGCATCGCGGAGTGACCACAAGCAATCAACTGTAAAGAAGATCCATGATGATATCAGAAGCTTACCATCTAAACACGAAGGTACCCATCTTTGGTGATTGCGCTGACTCTGTAGCTTTGGATTACTGCCTGCTGGTTTCGCTTTGCAAAGCCGGACTTGTCTCGGGAGGAGTCTGAGGATATCCAAGGGCAAAATGATAGATTGCGGGGTTTACGTCGTACGTGCGCCGCCGGTTCCTTGCTGCACTATCCGTGATGAGATGAGCAGGGTGGTTGCGTGTTGGTATGGGCTGCGAAAGTCGAGGCAAGCCTGCGAAGGGGGGACTGAGCTCGTAGATGCTGCAAAAGTGAAGGGAGGCTTTCAGCGGGTGAATGAAATGCAGACGGACGAAGGATATGTCGTACAAGATCTGGGCAGTGAGACAATGGAGAGAGTTTGTTCCCAGACTCTTAGTAATGTCTCATGGGATTCTCTGCATGGGGTGGGAGAATTGGGTGGGCTGGAATTGCTCTAATTTCGGCCACCTCTCTGCCTAGCTTATCTGGTGGAATTGACGCCGACTACTCGTACAAGAATATCAGCGTGGAGACGAAGAAGAATCGCTGAGGGCATCTCTCTTTCATTTTGAACTACCATCCGCTATCAGCCTCGCCTATATCAGCTCGACACCTTGTGAGCTATTGAGATAGTATCATTTCTTCCTATTCCTTATGGCCTTCTTGCGGCGCTGTTGAAGACCATCCACACACTTGCATAACGATCTAATGCACGCTTGGTTCGTAGTCAAATTGCACCGGATTGGTCGTTCACGAGGTTCAGCCGAGTCAACGCTCCACTATTCTGGGATAGGAGACATTGCATACAGAGTCTACGGTCCTGTCAAGAGAGCAGCTGAGTCGGCCTTCTCAATATGTAAAGCTGAGCATGAGATCTCTACTGCGGCTATAACGCTTCAAAGGAAGCAGATGAAGATTCGAGCTCAAGCAAAGTGGATATCGCACAAGGACGAGGGCAAAATTGAGAGGGACTACAATTGAGTGATCGTGAAGGCACCTTGTGGGAGCTTTTGCCCTAAACACTGCGAGTTAGGACAACGCCCACCAGCTCCTTTGACATGGCTGCTACTGCTACATCCTTCGAAGACGGGTAGAGCGGAAATACTGTCACGAAGAGCCGTGGAAGCTGAATGTTGAGAGGGATTCAGCAAGCCCGGACAACACGAACACAGACCAAGTATGGACGTTCGCAGTAATATGGGTCAGCTCTGCTGGATGGATGGTCTGTCCCTGACTTTTGCATGCTGGATGGAGCCCCTGGTGGCGGCCTTCTAGAAGTTCCAGAAGTTCCAGAAGCTGGGTGACAGGAATGAGAGCCAATAACCGAAGAGATTTGGCTCTTTTAGGGTTCTAGAAGATCTAGTCAGTGACTCAGCCAGCGTCAGCTCGGTGTAAGTAACCAAGTTATTCATTCACCTTCCAAGGTTTAGCCTGGGCTTGACCCCACAGCTATCAGTCAGTGGTGGCCCAAGTCACGCAAGTTGCTGTAGTTAGAGCTCGTTGAAGTGACGGCGACGATATACCTCTCCCCACTCCAGGCGAACCAACCACCAACTCGAATCAGCTGCTTATGCAACAAGACACCTCCGCTTTTTGAGCTTCATAACCAATTGTCCTGCGCTCAAACTCTCTCTACCCTCTCAGTCTTCCCAGACCTCCTTCAGACCTTGGAAAGTGCAGGGCGACGCTCTCAGCTCCCATGAAAGGTCTGATGTCCTGACCAGGCCACGAGCTGCCCTACATCGGCATTCGATCTTAATCGCCTGCTCGCTTCTCCCTCGCTACAACTTCTACATAATTCATTTCACCACCAACTTCGTCCTTCAAGCTGCAGATTCATCAGCCTGTCACAAACAATTGACAGGCCAGAAACGAAGTATTTAGCCCCACCCCGAGCAGTCCCTTACTCCAATAACCCGAAGCAACACAGACCACCCTGCCTTCAGGCTAAAGCTCAAACCCCACCTCATCCATGTCTCTCCCTGTCTCCTACCAGAACGAAATCAACGCCCTCAACCGAGAGATTTTCAAAGAAGAGCCAAAAGATATTCTTCAATACTGCGCCAACTTCTTCAATCGACGACTCGAGTCTCAACGTGCTGAGTTCCTTCTCGCACAAGGTCATTCAGGCAAAGAAGGTGGAAAGATGGCCGCTAGTACATTTCCTGGCATAAATCCCTTCGGTCAGAGCAACAGCTTCGGCTCAAATAGAGGTGTTCAGAGCATTGAGGAAGAAGAGGAGGACACTGATCACATCGGCTCACCAACTGACGCAACTTTCAAGACTGCCCGGTCTGGTCAAGCCGGCTCTGGCTCCTCTCCCCTCACCAACTCTTCACCTTTTGGAGGTGCAGTAGGGGGTGGATCTTCCATGTTCAGTGGGCCGTTTGGAGGCGGAGACTCAAATGGCAATGTTCCGGAAGAATCTGCTTCTGGGCCTCCATCTTCTTTCCGCGGCGGCGCAGGTGGCGATCTTCCTGCAAATTATGCCACCGGCCGTCGTGTCTCGGTCTCAGCGGAGTCCATGAACCCCAATGCCGACTCTGGCGATTGGAAGCCACCCTCTCATCCCAAGACACCCGAGCAAGTCCAAAGATTAAGAACAGCCGTCTCTAACAACTTCCTCTTCTCCTCCCTTGACGACGACTCCTTCCAAACCATCCTCAATGCTCTACAAGAAAAGCCAATTCCAGCACCCAACATCAAAGTCATCTCACAAGGCGACTCCGGCGACTTCTTCTACGTCGTCGAGAAGGGCGATTTCGACATCTACATCCACCCCTCCGGCTCCGTCCAACCAGGTCCAGAAGGTATGGGCAAGAAAGTCGCGACCATCGGTCCTGGCGGCGGTTTCGGCGAACTTGCACTCATGTATGACGCTCCTCGTGCCGCAACTGTCGTCTCCGCTTCCAAAGGTGGCCTGCTCTGGCAGCTCGACCGCACCACCTTCCGCCGTATCTTGATGGACTCCTCCTTCCAGCGTCGCAAGATGTACGAAGGCTTCCTCGAAGAAGTACCTCTCCTCTCCACCCTCAAAGGTCCCGAACGCGCCAAGATCGCCGACGCCCTTGGCTCGCAAAAATACCCCGCCGGCACCTGCATCATCCGCGAAGGCGAAGCGGGAGATGCATTCTACCTCCTTGAAAGCGGCGTGGCGGAGGCGTACAAGGCTGGCGTCGAGGGCACGGTCAAGCACTATGAGCGAGGCGCGTATTTTGGAGAATTGGCGCTTCTGGATGATAAACCGAGACAGGCAAGTGTGGTGGCGAAGACGGAGGTCAAATTGGCGAGGTTGGATCGAGCAGGTTTCAAGAGATTGCTTGGGCCGGTGGAAGGCATGATGAGGAGGGAACAGTACGCCAACGCAGACGATGTGGATCCGTTGAGCAGACTGAAGACTGTTACCTGAAAGAAGGGGGAAGGGAGAGAGGGAGCGATGCTTGGTGAATCAGCGGAGCTTGCATTGATGGACGGGGCTATGCCTATCGGATACGCGAGAGAGAAAGGCAGATGCCATGTGGGTTGAAAAGGCGAGCAAGGTGAAACATTGTTTCACCTTGAAGTCAGTCAGTGCGTAAGTGACATGGAGGTCCAGGCTGGAGATGAACCTGCCTCGACTATGCACAACAACAACAACGATGATGCTGGCTGCTGGCTGCTGGCTGCACGCATGAAAGTATTTGCTTATGCAAGCAGGCAGGCAGGAAATAAGTACATCCTTTATCGCAGTGCAGTCCTACCTACCTCCGTATCCGTTGATTCGGAATCGGGCGGTCTACTTTTACCTCAGTTACGGAGTAGACCAGAAGCATGCATGATATTTCTACTTAGGAGGACTTCTGTTCTCCGCCAAAGATATCGACACAACTTCCCTGCAAAGTGGCACCCACTTGCCAATCAACCTGACCCCCATTTGTGCCCATGCCATGCCATAGTTACCCTTAAAAACACCTCCTATCGTGGTCATTGACCATACTCCTGGCTCCCACAAAACGCGCGTATTCACACAGAATCACCCCCAGGCATACCAGTCACCAAATTTCCCGTACTCTTCAGTTTCCCTTCCGCGTTCTTCCCCCCTCCCCTAGCTAGTTAGATAAATATACAGATATGTATATATATCTATATATATATTTCCGTATGATATTCCTAGATTAATTGGAATACGTGACCCGTCAGTAACTAAGGAGCCGCCGCTTTGCTCCCCCGCTACTTATCTTAGTCCTCAGATTACATACACATTAAGTCTTTAGCGGATCAGTATGATTGATGACTATCAATCATGTAAAGTAGAATCACCGCCAAGATTCAAATAGAGTGTTGTTGTTGGTCATAATTCAAGTAGTCTATTCACAAGAATCAGCTTTTTAATTGATCAAGTTTCCATCAAGTTGAGTTTGCGTGAATATTAGCTTGCCAAGACTGCAGATGATCATGCCAAGGCTTACCCCATCAAAAATCTACTCACGTATCTGCTTTAATGCGAAAGGGTGCAGGTCACCATTAAACTGATAATCACAACTAGGCCCAAGGCGACAAAATCTCAGATGTAGTGGCTAAAGAAACCGCTGAGTTTGAATGTTTTTTATATTGAATAAGTAGATTATAGATTGAAAGGTTTAGATACTCACTCCGCATAACATGATTTGTTAAGGATTCAATTGATGAAGAGCTAGAATGGCTCTCCATCACTGTCACTAGACAAATTGCCACTTTACTGAGACCTTGTAGAGATCACATACTCGACAATAGCAGTGTGATAGAGCGTAAGCCACAGCTTATCTAAGGCTGGCGCGACCACCATGAGTATAGTAATAGCTTTGCAAATCTTTACTGGTCATCATTCTGCTATGATTTTCGTGTCACTTCTAGCAAAAGGCGGCTTCCTTAATCCTCCAGCAAGGCAATCACACCCTTGGCTTTGACCTCCTTCGCGCAGTCAAGAGCTGTCTGACCAGACTCATCCTTGATACTCTTATCCGCTCCATAACGTAGGAGCAATTGAATACCTTCAATATCATCATTGTACGCAGCCATGTGCATGGCTGTCTGTCCGCCATACTCGTATGTCACGTTCGGACTCAGTTTGCCCTCTCCCATGCCGCCCTCGCCCTTCAAAAGCGTCTCTGCTTCAATGAACTCCGTCTGCGACATAAGTGATAGAAAAACTTTAGCACGCGCAACATCCGGATTTGCTTCCAGGAACGCTTGTTCATCGATATCCTCTCCCAGGTCTATGCTGCCGGTGTATCCATTTTCGGTTTTGATGATAACGATATATCGGCTATCGTTGTCGAGAACATTAGCGCGGCACATAGCGCATCGTTCGCGTGCGCTTGGAGATGAAAGAGCGTATTCCATTATGCAGCTTTTGTGGAAATGGTGGCCGCAACGGAGCTGCACGTCATCAGTAACATAGGATGGCTTTGATGGTTCGTCGTCATTATTAGGGACGATGAGCGGCTCGTAGCAGATGGCACATTGATCTTCGGAATGGACTTCAGGCTTCGGGGGCGGTAAAGGCATGATATGGAGATGATGCAGAACTTATTACTATTGACAGAACTTTTGAAAAGGGCAGAATTTTTGAGGTGAAGGAAGAGCTGTTGTGATGGAGAAAGTTTTTACAATATCGAGGATTATTATCCCTTGTGTAACTGAATTGGTTGCATTTCCTTATTGAGAATAGCATTGCCGCGTTTGAGCGTCAAAATCTACTGCAGCCTTGGCAGAAGGAACATCAAAACTTCAATTTAACTTTTCTTCTTTTTTACTTAATATACTGCAATTCTAGCTTTAAAATAGCTTTAAATTTTATATAATTACTCTTAGATCTTTATAATAGCTATATTTGTAGATTTACAAATTGAAATTTATAAAAATCACTCTTCTCTTTCTTATTTTAACTAAAATTAAGAAAAAATCTTTTAAATTATTTTATCTTACTTTTAACTATCTATATTAAACTGAACTCAATAAATAAATCTAATTTAATAGAATAAGTATATAGAGAATTTTAAGAGCTATTTAATAATATCATTTATAGTCTTCTAGCTATAATAGTCAGCTTGATGCAGACAGTTAAAGATAAAAATAATATAAAAAAGTGCTGTAAGATTTTAATGTTTCTTCTGTCAAGACTACAGCAAATTTGACGCTAAAACGCGGCAACGCTATTCTCAATAAGGAAGGGTCACACATCCAGTGACACAAGGGATAGATTCTTGTGCCAAGGTCTTATGCCAAGCAATGTCACGTGCTGGCTCAAGAATTGAGCTCGCCTACACCAACAGAGGCCATCTGTCCAAAGTTGCTCTCTGCCTTCCGACGCATGGAATGTCTCCTCGTAGACCGCCCTTGTTGTTTTACGGGTATAGTATTTGAAATGGCGCAGCAAGATACGACAAAGAGAACCGCTTGACAGATCTTCTGGCATGTTGTTGTCTCATCTCGCCGTCGTCTTGTTAGCTTCGACAAGGACGGGCTTCGTGTATTACGTCGTGTGCTGTCCTTTGCCAGACTTGAGGTCCTGGGGACGCAGCTTGTAGCTGTGCCGTGCCATGCCCTGCCGTTATATCACTGTCCTCATGCGCTGTGGGAGTGCTTCAGTTGGCGAGTGTTGCGTGTTGCCTGCCGCGTATTCGCCGACTGTTGGACTGGTGCCTATTCGCCTGTTCAAACGCTGCTGGTTCGACTACCGCCTGTCGGAGTACTGTATGCTACTGACGGACGGACTGCGCCGCACACGGCATTTGCACCTCCCAATTTTGCGGGTTCCTTCAGCTAATGCGTACAGTAAGGATGACTGGTTGATGCGTTGCCACCGGAGATGCTGACGCCTACCCCCCAGCACTCGCTGATCTTCTTTAGAGACTAAATCACCGACGCGTCCTGTACCATGGTGTGGTAACTGATCCAGGCTGATCCGTTTCATCTCTCATCGTTTATAGCAAAAGGCTAAATCCACGTTGCGAGGCCACGTCACCCGAATGATGCTATTGCGGCATTCTTGTCGGCGCAGTTAAATTGATACGGCTGTCGATCGAAGACGAGGCCAACGCTTCTTTAACTTCATCCGCTGGCTTTGGCCTAATCCTTCTCTTTAGATTCACGCTCAGCCCCTCAATGTCAGATCCCCCGATCACGGGCGAGGTGCGATCCTTGTTGCGGCGCTTGAGCAGATAAGTAAGAAGCCCGAGCGATCACGATGAGGCTTCAGGCATTTCCTCCCTCGGTCGCGTGATAGATTCGACTGAATCGCTGGCTTAAGCCGTAGATCAAAGAATATACTAAGGAGAGTATAAGCATTTCTGTCGGGAGTGAGTTCAGGCAAAAGTAACAAGGGGACGCCCATGCGAAGAAAATGGAAGAGTGGTGCCTGACTGAGCCGCCTAGCCAGGTGGTCCGGTCCTCTAGACAGCAGCGTTCAAGAAGTACAGGCAGCAGCATGCCGCCGACGAAGGCAATTGAAGCCGGGCTCAAGGGGACCCGTTCAGGCTCCAGCGTGCTGCGCTGCTGCACTCCCCCGCAGGACCTCCAGCTCGGCTTAGGCACCCCTCAGGGCCGCTCACCCCGGCTCACCTTAAAGCAGCCACTGCTCACCTTTGAGGCCAGAAGTGGAAGAGGGAAAAGTGTTTCGTGATCGTGTCTAGTAGGGTAAGAAGGACACTTGATATCATTCTTCCGTATGGGAAAGTGAGATGGTGGTCGTCGAAGCCCCATTGTGTCAATGGTGTCTCCTCGAATGCCAAGACCTATATTATGAGCGCAGTCGTGCATGATCTGACGAGATGCCTGCGGGGTTGACTGATAGGAGTGGAAGAACGTCATACTGTCTTGCCTCACAAGTACGCGCTCTTAGCTCTGACTCGTGGTCCAAACTTCCACAGTACCCACGGAATAGGCAACAAGCACACCGTCACAAATCCAAGCAGACTGGTTGCCCAGCCTATCCCTAGCTTGCGATACATCTGCAATGTAAAGAGCGGAAAGACGGCTCCAAGCGTATATCTGAGTAGGCCATTTGCAGCCATTGCGCTGGCCCCCATCAGTGGGCCGTAGGTGTCGATGAGGTAAAGAACCGCTGAGCAGAAGACCAACAGGTTACCGCACGCGAAGGGAATTGTTGCTAACATGGGGACGATCCAGTGGACGTCTGCACGTGCCGTCCAGGCGAACCAGAAGAGTCCAAGAGGAAGCAAGAAAGAGCCGATCATAGCAGCGTAAAGTCGATGCTCTGGATCTAGTGGCGTCATGTTGCCATTTGCTTGTCCTGCCAACGTCCATTTTTGGTAGGTTAGGCGATCCACAAGTATGTATGTGAATGTCGCCAGGATGCATCCGATACCGATGCCCAAAAATGAGAGACCACCTTCTCCGAGGTTGAAATGATAGACGCCCTCGAAGACGTATGGGAAGGCAGCGAAAAAGCCAAAGAGGACCGAGAAATTGAACGCTGTGTAAATAGAAAAGAAGGCCACGATAGGCTCTGTGAGTAGCATTCGGAAAGGTCGCCCAATGGTTACAAGAAGCAGAAACTTGATTCTGGCAAATCCAGCAGGTATTGGATTAGTCGGAGGGTCTAGTCCAAGCCTTTTTGCGCGCTGCTGTAGGATGATCTTCTTATAAGTCTCAGATTGAGGAAGGGAGAATAGAAGTGATGCTAGACCAATGAACAGTATTGGCCACTGCGTCCACCGCCACCCCTTCCCTTGAGCGGCAAACCCGCCGACAGAAGGACCAAGAGCAGGGCCTAGAAAGGGAGCGAGGAGGAAGACAGCGCTAGCGGTAGCTCGAGTAAGCGGTTTGTATAGGTCCGTGTTCGTGCCTGCACCAACAGCGAGACAGGCGGAGCCTAGGGTCCCAGCAAGTAGTCTGCATATGAGAAGAGTAGCGAAGTTTCCTGCAAATCCCGCTCCCAGAGTGAAGAGAAGGAATGGTGGAAAGGTGATGAGGTAGACAGCTCTTCTACCAAATGTCTCCGACAAAGGTGCAGATATCATAGGTCCGAACGCGAGACCAAGAACAAAGAGTGTGAGAGGCAAAATGGCGGCGGTGAGGGAGACGTTGAAATAGGAGGAGACTTCTAATACAGCTGGAGAGTAAATGGAGGACGCAATGGTGCTGCCGAATTGTCAGCAAAGATCAGAAGGATTCCAGCAGGGGAATACTGACACGCTGAAGCAAAGAAACCCGACCATTGTCGTGTGATATACTTTCTTCCCACTAGACCAGTTCAGTGGGTTCTCGGTGTCCCCAGGGCCTTCCCAGTCCTGAGCTGTCCGAATCTTGGTGATTGGTACATCATTTTGGCTTTGCTGTGTTTCTAGTTCTGATAGTACTTTTTCCTCATCTGCCCGTGCATGCTCTGATACCGAGGAGGTATCCGATGATGATTCTGTGGCCATCTCGACCGGGGTGGTTTGATATAGGGCCGGATCGGTAGGTGAGGTGCCCTGGGATGGGTAGAGGATGGTCTAGTTGGATTACACTGATACCGATGTGGATATGGGTATCATCCAATTCCGCTGTGTCAAGAAGTGGCCCACTCACAATTCAGTGATCGAAGATGCGTAGTCAGAAGGGGATATAGCAACGGGAAAGAAATGATAAGACACTCTTCACTATGCAATGGCAGGACGCTTTCAAACCGAGTGCTTTGGGAGACTTCACAACAAAAGAGAAGCTTTTATACTCAACCTGATTCACAGGTAGGACCTACGTCATAGATATGGCCATCGGCCGAAGGACCATCACGGTCAGCGACATTGAGCTCAGCGAGCAAGAAGATCGATAATCGATGTAAAAGCAGCGAACGTAGCCGTGCCCTGCCCAATCATGCAGGCGAGGAGAGGTCGTGAAGTCGAGGTCGGATCCCGTTCTTGGTGGTTTGCTTGCTACCAGCATGAGCCGGGGCTTTTCACGATGTGACTGCAATTGGAAATCGTCAGAAGCGGCGGACCGCCGGACCAAGCAACGGCCGTAGTTAGTCATATCAATACGGTCCATCCCAAAGAGACGAGAATTCGATATTGTCGCATCGAGTCTACAGTCCAGTTTCGACGTCGCCTCCAGGTACCTTCCCAAGGATGCGGGCCCCCACCATACCTGCAGAAGCGACAACCTTTTCGACAAGGTTGGTAGAGAAATGTGATGATAGCCTGGCACGGAGCAGCAGCCGGATGCTTGCACTCCTCGCTTGCTATGCCAACGTAGATATGAGACACATAATCGTACACAAAGATGATGCCTTCATTCATCCCGCCGATTGACAGTGTAGCCCTGGTCAAGAACCTCGATGATGGCCCGCTCTAAAGCAGATGGACAAACCACCTTCAATCACCACTTTCCTCTCTTACCCTCGCTTTGTCCCTCACGCCCATGAACTCGTCCTCATCGTCGTCCGCTGGTCTGGGCACCGTGCCCGATTCCACATCATCCCCTCTGACTGCGTGCTTGGTACCCATGAACCCCTCCTCATCAGTTCCAGTGCTATCCTCAAACTCCTTTTCGAGCTCCCTCGCCAGTTCGTCGTCAGAGCTCAGCTCGTCCGCTTCTTCCTGCCTTTCTGCACCCTCGACCTCTCTCTGTTCCCGCCAGATTGCAGAGTCATCGAGCTCATCGAAATCGTTCGGTTCGTCGTCGCCAACAGGATTCCTAGTGTCGGCGCCGTTGGCGTTGGTGGTCGGCGACACGTTGTTAACTTCCTTCAGAGTTGAGCTGCCAGCTGCTGATCCACCAACACGCCGTCGCCCGTCGGTGTCGCTCTCTTGACCGTCATCTTGCCTTTTCCTCTTGTTGGCGTTCCTGGTACTTACCTGGGAGCTCACAGACTCGGTATCTGAATCACTCTCAACATCGCTGCCTATGAAGTCCCGCAGCTCTTTGTCCATATCTGCCCATTCATCTTGATTGATGCTCAGAGGCGATGCATCCTCCATAAATCTGTTGACGGCATCATCGTTGTCTGCACTGGCTCTATCCTCGTCGGTGAGATTGTCGGTGTTGAGCTTTAGGCGCTTTCGATTAGGTTGTGCGTCGTATGCTGCACTATTCTTGCCTGCCTTTCGATTGTCTTCGGTTTCAGCTTCGGTATCAAGACCTGTTGTTTCACCCTCGCCTTCGTCTGAGCTGAGAAGGAATCCTCTGGAATCCTCAAGCAGTTCCTTCCTATCATCAGCTCCTCCACTTGTTTCTGGGGAGCCATCCTCAGCCTTCGGCTTAATGCCTCCACGGAGGTCTTGAAGGACATAGTCATCCTCTTTGATCCTCCTCCATCCCGTCACACAATCGATCAACCATTGCGTAGCCACGACCCACAGTCCTCGCCTAACACCCTGCTTCACCTTACTCGTTCCTGCCCTCGCTGCGACGACATGAGTCACTTTCCCACCCACTTTCTCGGTGATGGTCGCACCAAACGTCTTTGCCCAGAGACTTATGTCGGCAATCTGGACATCCGTTTCCAATGGCAGGACACCGGAGAAAACGAGGACCACACCAGAGAGGACGCGATTTTTCATCGCGGGCATGACCGATTTGATGTCGGGCACTAGTAGGAGATCGGAGGCATCTTCTGGAGTGGTGGAACTGTCCGTCTGGAGTTGCATTTTGCGGCCTTTTCCAGATAATGCAGCAACACGCCCGCCTTTTTGACCGAGGCGTTGCCGATCGTATTCGTTGTAAAATGCCGCATGAACGGCTCTCAGACGCGTCGAAAGGGAAGCGAGTTCGCGGTCGTCGTCACGTAGAAGAGGATGACGAGTTGGAGCAGGTTTTGGTGGTTGGGATGGTGTTGGCTCAGCGGCTTCACTTGAGGAAGACGAAGATTCTGATGGGGGACTTGAGTCCTGAGTCTCTCCGTTGGGAACGGTGCTGCTCGTTGTCGTGTCTTCCGTCGTTGTTGCTGCTGCTGCTGCGGCTGCTTCGTCCTTGGCATCTAACAGCTTCTGCATTTGAAGCAGAGGTTTCTCTTCCAGTTGTGCTGCGATGGTTTCTTCTTGGCCTTTGGACTGAATTTCTCGGACAATGGGATCATCACCTCCACCCATGGCGACGAGCTGTTCCAACGCGGACGCATCATTTCCATCTGTTGCAGTCGAAGCTTCATTGTCTGCACCTTCTTGGATCTTCTCATCTGATTGCGATGCGTCCTGGCCATTTGGGGTAGCAGATTCAAGCCTTCCATCTTCCGGCCTCTCTGCTTTCGACGTGGCCTTGATCTCTTGTTTCTTGGGAAGAAAGCTGGAATTTATGTCGCCTGTTCCCACAAAAAAGTCGAATGGTATCACTCGTACGAGATTGGCATTCCATTTCCAGACATCCCCTCTGTCATCAATTATGACAACCATCTTCGTGTCAATGGGAAACAATCTTTCAAGATTTTTGTTCGTCATACTTCCACTTTCGTCGCGACTCAAAATTCTGTCACCGAAATACTTGCGATCTGGATCGACAATGTTGGCTATTTGTTCCGCATATTGCCGCGTTCCCATTGTGTAGATGTGTAGTTCGTACATCTGCGAGATCTGCTCCAGAAAATCCTTCAGCCCCGGTCGCAGCTTAATGTAATACCAACATCCACGCATGCCGGGCCCATCATCAATCAGCTGGAATGCGCGAACATCCTTGACAGCTTCATAGTTTGGATTGTCCTTGTCCTTCTGCCACTCTGCTATTGTGGGGTCCACCGCCGCGTGTATGATAGTCTGATCAAGGTCGACAACTAGGGAAAGCTTTCTCGATGCTAGTAATCTCCTTTTGGCCTCTTCCTCTCTCCGCGAAGCTTCCCTTTGGCTAATTCGGAGCATTTGGGTGTCGTGTGATGTCTGAAAGGGGGCGCGATCTGCATCGTTCTCATCATCGTTGTAAGAAGACACTCTGCGTTCATGGTGTCAGTTGGCGTCATGCATCAAGACATGTCGGGAGGGACCTCTTACATTGTCATGTCCTTACCGCAGTTTGTACACATCCCAGCAAATTGCTCTGAGTGTGCGCAATCCTCCTCGATCTCGGCGACGTCAGCCCTGGTGTGTAATCAGCCGCAGATCGTATGCTACTCTCCCAATCAGCTTACGGTTGATCAAGTACATCTCCCTCCCAAATCTTCCAGAATTGCAGCTTTCCCTCAAGGCCAGATTCAAACTTTGCAGGAAAAGATTTCTTGACCAACTTGTCTTCGCCATCTCTACTACCCTCTCTCACTGTCGTTTCGTAGGTATAGAGGAAAAGTGGCTCATGTTTGACAACGTTCGAGCCAGCTTGCTTGAGAACTTTGGTGATCGTGATGGGGTAGTGGAGGCCTCTGGGCGATCGTAAAAGCATGCCGGCTGCGAAGGAGGGCTAATCGGCGGTGGCAAGATGTAGTCTGAGAGCTTGCTGTTGTGTGGTAAATCTGGTGCGGGTGCGGATGCTACAACATGGCTTTCCGCATACCGGTGCGGCGGGACAGCAGTTCGAAAAGGTATGCTTCTAGACAGACTAGGATTGAGGTGGATGACCATACAGTACAACTGGGACTTGGATGACCACGAAGCTGCATGCCCGTCCGCCTAAACACAAAGATGATGAAATGGGTGATTTACACCTGTGTTTGCGCATTCTCCAATTGGGCGTGGTTCCAGTTCTATTCTACGCTCCCGCCAGCTAACAAAGGGACTTAGTCCCGTTCAGGCAGGCTGGTAAATGTCAATACCATGGATGGGTCAAACTGCTTTTCGGCAGAGAAGGCTGACCACATAACACTCACTGCGTACCATGGCTCGTTCTTCCAGTCTGCATCATGCGGAAAGGAAAACCATGGTGTCTCCGTAGGACTGATCATCTCGGAAGGCAAAACCCACCCTTTGCTTATCCATCGCATGAACCGATTGCGAAATCAAAAACCACAATTGAAGTGAGAACAGAACCGCCGGCCCACAGTATCCACATCAACCAGAGATCACAGCTCGAAAGAACCATAGATGATACACACAAACACCTCCACCCCTCACACGATCCTGCTAATAGCAGACTCTCTTCTCGACGTCACCCCTTTCCGACCCAGAAATCGCCTGATTAAGTACACAGCGCATGGACTCAGCCAGGCTAATACGCATACTACTTACTCCCTCACTGGACCTCATAGATAACTTACTAGAAATCAAAGCCAAGCCGAGGCCCCAAAGCACAAAAGCCCAAAGATGGAACAGGACCCGACGTTCATGCACTCACTCACTGTATAATTATCTCAACCCGTATATAAATTCCTTCTCAGTGCGGATTTTAGCATACTCTACTCTAGCCTGACCTACCGCACGCGCTTTAAGCATAGTCTATAGTCCATACTCCATACTCCATACTCCATACTCCATACGCCATACGCCATACGCCATACGCCAGACTAATCCAGTCGGATCGTAATTTAACCCCCCCTTCCCCTACTCTTGATCTGCTATGAAGATAAGTATGCCTATGTGCCACCACCAATATTCAGGGCCTTCGGCATGGCTTGAGCTCAAATAATGCCCATGCCCACACCAATGCCGCGATATCTTCAGATGTAGAATGATCGAAGATGAAAGTGGGATCACAGATTAGTCCGTGCTCGTCAAGGCATGGGATGGGATAGGAAGGGAAGGGACATGCGTGTTGAGCTGAAGATCTCGGAGGCGAGACGGGCGAAAGCAGAAAGCAGAAGTAGGACCAGAAGTTTAAGGACCAATGGAGAACCATTTTGTATTGAGTAGTATACAATGAGAAATCCGAGCATTCCCCATCAGTGCGATCGCAGCTAGGACGCCGTCCATTCAGACCGAGTCCGAGCAAACAGAAGATCTCATCTGTCAGCGTTCCTACACCCCACCTCACCAATCTCATGTTCCAACTAAGCCGCCTTAGCCAAGCCAACCGCGTTGTTGCCTAGATCATAGACACTGTAGTATCTTCTCAAGAACACGTCACCCAGGATGATCAACGGTCCAGCGGGCTCAGGGATGTCAAGACCAATGAAGCCGCTGAGGCAGTTGCCTTGTGATTCGATAATATAGTCCGAGGCGCTGATGGTGAAGTTATACCCAGATAGATTAAAGGTCATGTCTGGTGCAGAAGACCTCTTGCTGCAGTCAACTGTGTATGCTCCATTGAAACTCTTCTTAGCACCGATTTGCTTGTTGATGAGCTCTGCGAGGGTGGTTGGAAGCGCAATCAAGGAAGTGCCGGTGTCAAGGATGACGCCGGTGTTGTCGAATTCAGCAGTTTCGGAGCCAAATGTAATGGCATCAAGGTCGACCTCCCAGTATGCCTTGCGGCGTAGCGGGAGCTGAGCCATCTGACCGGTGTAATGGCTTTCGTCAACACCGCCGAAGATTGCTTCAGACTCTTCACCTTCACCACCGATGTAGAAGGCAAATACGGGCTCGTCGAGAAGGCCTTGGTCGATCATGTTGTAGAAAGGCGGTGTGACGTGGTTGACAGAGATGGTATCATAGCCCAGCCCAAGGATACCGTCGAAGCGGCCAAAGGCAAAGGCGAAACCCGGCTCCTCGGTAGCTTCGCCAAAATCTTGCTGCTTGACTTTGAGGTCCCCAATTTGCAGGGTATCTTGTGAGACGTAGCCTTTGACGCTGCCAGAGCCGTATTGGATGGCGAAGTCTGAACCGTTCTTTTGGTAGCTCGACGAGTCATCGGCATTGTATTTGGTGTGGAGGTAACAGGCGATGGAACCGCACTTCGAGCCTGGAACCCAAAGGTTTGAGCTTCCAGTGTCAAGGATGACCTTGAATTCTTGGGCTGGGGTGCCAAGGGCAATGGTGCTGAAATCTGATTGCTTTGGGTCAGTGATGACGCTTCGAGATGAGGATGGGTAACAAACATTGAGCATTCAAGAAGTTCTCGACTGGAACAGAGTGGCCTCCTTTATCAGCATCGATAGATGTGTGATGAAAGATGTCCTCTGACGGCTGGCCCATGACATTCTGGGGGCCGTATTTGTGAGCGAGGGAACCGGCAAGGTCACCAATGTTGGCGTTTTTCTGTCCATCAAGCAGGTAAGTCTTCTTGCAGCTCACAGTAGATGGCTCAGGGCTCCTTCGATGACGCGGGAGTGACACGTACAAGCTGTTGATCAAAGGGAATCTTCTGAAGCTTCAAGCGATGGATGCCAGCCGAGGCGGATCCAAGCAGCGCAGCAGCTGCAAGGACCAAGCTGTTCTTCATGATGACGACGGTGTAATCTGCAGATAGAGAGAGCGAGGAACAATGAACGAGTGAAATGAGGAGCAAGCTACGATAAGAGTATGCAGCTTTGGTACGTGAGGATGGGGTATGGGGTATGGGGTATGGGGTATGGTGTATGGTGAATGGAGAATGGAGAATGGATCACGCGGCGATGAGGACGGACGCTGGTTCCTCGGTCTGGTGTCGGTCGTCATGACGAGGCAAGTGCTGGGGCCTGGCTAAGGGCAGACCCATCGGGTCTTGGCGGGCTGACCCCCTTCCAACCGCAACTCCTCCCCAGCCCTCACGCTTGGCATCTGCCTCCCTTCGCTGCTGTCCTCTCCTGGTGGAGTCCTGGTGGAGATGTGGCGAACGATGCTTCCCACAACGAGAACGGACCATGAGCCCTGGAGATACGGAGTTTTCAAGGACCGGCTCATGCTTAGGTCCTGGTCGCTGAGGTTGCTATGCTAACTATCCATCTGCCACTTCGCCCCCCAACAGAGCGACCAGCTAGCTGTTTGCTGCGGCGGTATCTGCGTATTCGTACAGTACCACGCTGTTTCTCCGCAACTCATGATTACCTCTATGACCATTGTACATCCAGTCAGCAATATCTCCCTTTTGACCATCCAGCACACAAACCCCATCAATCGCCTTCCCGCGGAACTCAACGCCTCATGCAGGTCCAGTGGCAAAAATCACGGGACAACTCCAACACCTCATCGGATCAACCCTCCAAGCTGGCGAATATACACAATTGCCGGATCACATATGGATCAACATCCTTCGACATCAAAGCTCCTACCAGGTTCTCTTTCTTAGGCGCCACCCCTGGCGGAAGCTTCACCTCACCCCCCTCGCCGCCACTCGTCCGTGACTTGTCTGCTAATCGTCGCAGAACTGCAATACCGCGATGCATGATAGCGCTGATAGCATCTGCATCAGGCTCGGTGTGCATGCCTCGTTGCTGTGGTGATGGAGGCGGAGGAGGCCGTAGAACAGAAGCCAGTAACAGCACGAGCTTCAGTAAAATCAATGCAAAGCCATCGGTAGAGCTAAGCCATGATCGAGCAACATCGCACTCGGAGCCTGGCGCCAGATTAGACAGGATCTCCGCGGCTAACATGCCTTGCAGCAGGAAAGGCCTTCGAGCTTCGACCAGCGCAAGCGCTGCCCCCTTGGTATTGTTGGGAATTGGAGCAATGGCTAGACCAAAGGTACGCGTCAGGAGCTCATACGGAGGGGAGGAGGCATTGTCGGCGGAGAAGATTGCTTTGTAGTATGATCGATTTGGATCGTCCCGAGCTAGAAGCTTAGCCAGGCAGTCCACGGCGGAGGGCGTGTACTTGTGGATGTTTGGGTCATAGCTGGCAAACGAGACACCGTCGGATGTACCGGACACAGGGTGCGGACAAGGCGCGAAACAAAGCAAGAAGTGCAACAAGCATAACGCTTCGTCCTTTCCGGGAAGCTGAATTGAGTGTGATAGATTACTCAGATAGATGATGACGTCTTTCATGAAATCCAAGGTGTTTCCATGTGATCGTAAGAACATCTCTTTCCTACCAAGATGTTTGATGACAGATGTCAGCAGCCGAACGACCTCGGGCATGCCGAGCAAACTGAAGTTCGACTCATAGAAGGAGAAATTCCGAATTAGCGTGGTGATGCATATCAGCCTGTCAACTGCTCGATCCAAGTCGTATTCCAGGCTGCCCATCTCATGAACATCTTGAAGTGACTCAGACTCAGTTCGGCAGCTTCGCATGACATTTTCATAGGATGCGATCAACATCTCGTCTGACACCTCGGTTGCGTTTTGGGCAAGAAGGTCGACTTGCTCTTGGGCACAATCAATAAGAGCTTCCACCAGGTCATCACAAGCTTCTAGAGACACGTGTACAGTAGGATCTAGCGAGATCGTGGTAAGGGTATCCAAGGCCAAACGAACCTCAGCTAGAATCCCAGACTTGATACTCATGTTCAGCGCATGTACGTCGATGGTGCCAAGCTCGCGGAACGTCGGAACCGCTGGCTTGAGGTCTAGCAGACTGTTCGTAATGGTCATCATCTCGTCCACATTGATGGGGCCGTGCATGCGAGTCTCATTGCCAGCCAGATGCTCGGGCTTGAACGGGTCCTCTATTGGTTGTTTCCTGGGCATTTGAGGTCCTGCGTCCCTCTCAATAGACTTGCCCTGTCCACTATCAAGCCGTTTTGCAGGCGGATACTGCGTGGTCACGCCATTCATCCGGTTGCCATCCATTTGCCGTGATAAATTAGTCTTGTGCGGTACCATTGCTTGCTGTTGTCTGGATTGATCTTTGAGCGGAGATGGCGGGATGTAGCCATTCATCGACTGCTGCGGAGTGGAGCCGTTCAATTTAGTGGTGTCTGCGTCTCCCTGGTGTGAGCCAAAATCAGAACCGGGGAAATTGTGCTTGTTCGGAGACATTTGATTTTGCATCTGGTGTTGTGCGTCGAAGTCGCTAGACACATTACGCATCTGTTGACCTTGCCTATTTTGTTTAGCAACCCAAGCAGTTTCGTACGGAACCACATTTCGACTCCAGTAGTCTCGAAGTTCTTGCGCCGCAGGTCCTATGTGAGACGTAGGAAAGCCAAAGTGCTGCGCGACCACTGGCCATTGGTTCAATTTTGTGATCTTGCTGGAGCCGCCCACTTTGACGATGTAAAAGAACAGCGGCATCAGGTGAAGAGGTCGCCCGCAGACAACAGGATTAATGTTGACTGGAATGCCTCTTTGCATCATGAAAGACTGCAGCCCTCTGGCGAAGGTTTCTGGAGTTGGCTGACTTCTCGCGTTTTGCTGCATCTGCTGCATGGAAGCCATCTGAGGGTTTGGCATTTGCATGTTTTGGTTACCCATCTGGCCCTGACCACTGCTTGTCGGCCTTGCCTGAGCGGCTTGTGCTTGTAGCTGTCGCGCTTGGGCTTGTATCTGCATCTGATATGCGCGCTGCTGAGAAGAGAGTCCTTGGTGCATCGATGGCTGTCCCATAGTGGGTGGCGGATTCATTGACATGTGATTATTCACGCCAGCCATCCCTTGACCGTATTGTGCTTGGTTAAATTGTTGACCAAAGTGGCCAGCTTGTAGGTAGCCATTGGGATTGTCGTGTGGAGTGCCAATTCGGCTGGCATGATCGGAATGTGCTGGTGACATTTGAGGACCAGGAGGATGTGGGGAGAAAGGACTTGGGGAAGCGGTCGCAACACGTTGTTGACTAGCATGTTGCGGAAATACAAGGCTTTGAGGAGTGGGTGAGGGGGATGCGTTCGACGTAGCGCCCGACTGTAGATGCTGGAATGGCGTTGGAGCGTTCTGGAAGTGTGGTGTGCCATTGGGAGCGGGATTATACCCCGCATATTGTGCTTGACCTGGGGTTTGTGAACGCGGGCCTGGCAATCCACCTGGCGCTTGTCGTGGTGAAGTAGCTATACTGTCATCCCTCGGCCGTTTTGAGGGTATCACGGGGTTGAGTTGTGGGAAAGGAGTGTGGAAGGCCGGCGACGGATTGCGAGCACCACCGTTGAGGAAGCGCTGGTTTTGAAATTGAGAAGGATCGATGGTGGGGTTGGGCTGGACGAAAGCCATGGATGGATCGGCCGAAGGTGCGAAGCCGGCATGGTTGGTGTTTGTGATGGAAGGTGGTTCGGCGAGCCAGTTGTTCATGGCTTGTGGTGCCAGCGGTCACCCATCTGCGAGTTGCCAGAAAGCATCAGCAAGCAGTTCACGGGAGCAGCTTCCATCTAAGGAGCCATCTCTGAAGCACCAAAGGTACCGTCAGCCGCCCTGGGGAGATGGGAAGTGCTCCCCAGGTGCTGGACTTTGATGACTTGGAGGTGGGTGTGCTTGAGGTGAGGTTGCGACGCGTCAAAAGGCCAATGCTGGACTCGCGAAGGGTGACGCGACAAAGAATCAGGATGAATTGGACTAGCATAGATGGCATCAACAATGACGAAGAAAAGCTTCTTACCTGACTGCAAGGTTTTAGCGGAATTGTCAGAGCGTTGCGAATCGGAGAGTCGAGTGTGAGGCTGGTTGCCGAAAATAGGCCAAGTGCGGGCATAAGCCAAGTGCCTCAAACACCTGCGACCGAGATTTTTGTTGGCAGCGGCCACAAAGCACCAGAGAAGCGAAGCTGGCAAGACACGCGAATCAGCCCAGATCAAAAGCTTAATCAGCCCGATCATTCACTGTCTCTGACTGGCATTCCCATCTTCAAGCAGATTCTAAGATGGGGGAGATCGCCGCTAGCGAAAAAGCTGGGTGACGGGTTGGTCTCGCTCCACGCCATGTGCTGGTCATCCAGGCAGATGCTGTCAAGGCCGGGTGATATCTAAGCAATGCAGCAACGAACCACAGATGAGGCCGCAGGGGATGTGAAACCGAGGAGGGAGGGACCAGATACGTACCGTTCAAGTGTCTCCCTTCTCCAGAGCCTAAGAACAAGGCCACAAAACCGATTAGATAGAGATGGGGCAACACCGCAGGACAGTTTTTTCAGGCGGGGGGATTCGTAACGAAATCGGGAGGAGTCTGGAAGGAGGCGGTCGGCTTTTTCGCTGGGAAAATGGGTGAGACTCCTAGGCGGCTTGGAAGGTATGGATACCGGACAATACGGTAAGATTCAGGGGCTGTGCTGCGGTTGCACGTCAAGTGCGTGCGCAAGATATCCTGATCAATCAGGCGATAGACAGGTCCTAGGCAAGTGGAGAGCAGGGCTAGCCGCAGGGAGGACCGGAAAGGATGAGAGGCATGAGAAACGACGGGCTCTGCCTTATTCCAGCAATTGCGGCATCGACAGAGCTTCGAAAGAGCGACGATCCAGCTTTGATCCCTTTCAGCCAACGTTTGGTGCTGGAAAATACCGCAAACGAGCCAATCGGGTATTAACATGAGCAAACCACATCCAAACTGGGGCTGGGCCAGTGTTTCCTAGTGCCCTCTCCACCAAGTCCCAAGTGTCCAAGTGTCCCAGTGTCCAAGTCAGGTCATCCTCCATCGTCGCCGACACGAGGACGCTGCCGCCTAGAGGCCTGGCTTCATCTTCGGGGTGATGCTCGACCTCCTAGTCGAACATGTTGCCGTCCTTGACCATGACCGGTTGGCAAAGGCAAATCCTCCTGGAAAGATCCTCGTGACCTAGATGGAATCTGAATTTCGGTGATTTATGTCCAAATAGTGCCATTCTGGTATGAGCGACAAGTCCAAAGCTTGCTCACCCAGTGGGTCATTGTAGAGGGCTTTCTTTGCAGCGCAGTAAGCCTTGAGAATACATTCATGTTTGCTTCTTCGTCGGTGTGGTTCGTCACCACGACGCCCAAAGTTCTGAGCCTCCCATAACGGTGTCCTGGACCTGAACGACGACGGAGCCTTAGGAAGAGGATGAATGAGGTAGGAGCACAAAAAGGCCTCAACGAAGGTAGACTGAAATCATGGGGAAGAGAAAAGCCCGTTCTTCATTCCTGCACCCCTGCATGTGGCCTTGATCTCACAAACTCCTCGCCTCTAGGCTTGTCCCACAGCCTCGAACACTCCGGATCCGACCAATGGGCGATGAGACCATCCTGCCCACAGGAAGCAAGTAGACTGCTCAGAACACAACGGCTGATGGCCTTCAAATCCTTTGGCCTTATCTCAGGGCGCCATACCACGCCCAGTCGGCAATTACTCAGATACAGGAATCTCTTATGCTGGTGGAGGTGAGAGCTTTTCACATGCCTTGCCCACTTCACCTGAGTCCCATGAACAGTAGATCCGATGACCAAGCAGTGAGTTGGTCATTATCTTCACCTACTACTACTGCTACTGTCCCAAGTATTTCCTTGCCATCGTGATATTGGCCTCGAGCAGGTTCCACCGAGAGTAGAAGCAAAGTAGCGGCGGAAGCTACGGCATCCTCTCCCCCATCTCTGCGTTCAGCCACATGAATGATCCTCTATACAGAAGACGCGGAATCCAATTCTATCCTCAGGACACCTTTCCGAGTCTTGTAGTCAGATTAGTAGAGCGTCAGAGTATCAGGCACATTCTCGTCAGTTTGAAGTAATGGGGAAGCGGCTTCCCTTTTGGATGCGTAAAAGCGAAGTGCTCGCTACCGTATGACCATGTCCCTGTACTGGGGCAGGCGGATTGCCAAGCGTCTCAGGCACATCATGGTCCCGTACCGTGAATTCGAACGCTGCTGATACCTAAGCATGGGCGTTCTTGGATGCATAGTCAGTGACAGTAGAAAGAAGGGCGGCGGGGCAATGTCGCTGCTGGCAGTCGTTATGGCAGCGAGCACATCCCCATCCAACCTCCTTGATCCACCGCCTCGACTGCGACGCATCTTCACCTCACCGCGCTACCAACGACCCTTGTCCCGACTAATGCTAGCTTGAGACTTGGCCTCTGCGTAACAGAAAGAGGCTAAGAGCTGCCTCTGCGCATCCTCTCTCTACTGTAGAAACGTCCTCCGTTCAAAAGCACAACTCAACACAACATCCTCCCTATCCGCCGAACAAATACCACAAAGACTGCTATCCTCTCAACCCCAGCATTCAACCCCCCCTATCGAACCTTCAAAGCTTCTCGCCATGGGAGATGTCCTAGTGGAAAACTCCGCCAACGCAGTCTTGCCTCACAAAAAACCCGCGCCAGCAGACTCAATACCGAACATCGACTCGCTGGAGGGATCAGGCAACGATGGAGGTGATGAGTACTCAACACTGAAACGATATCAAAGGCATCTTGAGTATGATCATGGATGTCGGCATGCTATTCCGGCTGGACTAACGGCCTGCCAGATACATCCATCTACAAGAGGAGTATATCAAAGATGAGCAGCGGTTGGTAGATCGGACTTCTTCCGGCAGGCAAACACTAAACCCTGATGTTGCAGGAGTCTGAAGCGTGAGCTTGTGAGAGCACAAGAAGAGATCAAGCGGATTCAGAGCGTGCCTCTCGTTATCGGACAATTTATGGAAGCCATAGATCAGAAGTACGCCGTATCTGAACCTCGTTCGTCGACGCTCTGCTGACTCTCTCCAAGTACCGGCATTGTGCAGTCTTCTACAGGCTCCAACTATGTAGTACGAATACTGTCCACGCTCGACCGCGAAAAGCTCAAACCTTCCTCCTCCGTTGCTCTGCATCGTCACTCTAACTCCCTCGTTGACGTTCTCCCTCCCGAGGCCGACTCTTCGATTGCAATGCTCGGCGCAGACGAGAAACCTGACGTCACATATGCGGATGTGGGAGGATTGGACATGCAGAAACAAGAAATCCGAGAAGCTGTCGAGTTACCCCTAACCCATTTTGATCTCTACAAGCAGATTGGTAAACACATGATCAGTCATCCGCTGTGCCATCCTTGACTGATCGCCTGTTAGGTATCGACCCACCCCGTGGCGTCCTCCTCTACGGCCCCCCAGGAACAGGCAAAACTATGCTCGTCAAGGCCGTGGCCAATTCCACAACCGCAAACTTCATTCGCGTCGTCGGCTCCGAATTCGTGCAAAAGTATCTTGGCGAAGGCCCCCGAATGGTCCGCGACGTCTTCCGCATGGCCCGAGAAAACTCACCTGCCATCATCTTCATTGACGAGATTGACGCCATCGCCACGAAGCGTTTCGACGCTCAAACAGGAGCTGATCGAGAAGTCCAGCGAATCCTCTTGGAGCTGCTAAATCAGATGGACGGCTTTGACCAAACTAGCAACGTCAAAGTCATCATGGCCACCAACCGCGCCGACACATTAGATCCAGCACTCCTCAGGCCCGGTCGACTGGATCGCAAAATCGAATTCCCGAGCCTGAGGGACAGGCGCGAGAGACGGCTTATCTTTTCGACCATCGCATCGAAGATGTCACTATCACCCGAAGTAGATTTGGACTCTCTGATCATCAGGAATGACCCCTTGTCGGGTGCGATCATTGCAGCGATCATGCAGGAAGCGGGATTGAGGGCGGTCAGGAAGAATCGGTATAACATCATACAGTCGGATCTCGAGGATGCGTATTCCAGTCAAGTCAAGGGCGCCCAGGAGGCTGATAAATTTGATTTCTACCGTTGAGAAGGGGGAAGTGTAGGGCGAGGAGGAATGAGGTCAGAGACTGTGGAGTAGGGAAAAGGGGAAATGGAGCTCTCCGTACAAGAGGCATTGCAGGCGTAGGACTGGAGTAGCATCTTGCCTGCAGCAATATCTCGCGAGCAATAGAACAAGCTTCTGCTTCACTGGTTGGATGATTCTTGCCAGGCTTTGCTTGTACTTTATCGATCTTGGCCGTAAATTCGCAAATGAATATCGATTACGCGATTTAAGACACATGCCCTTTCCGGCCATTCTACCTTCTTAGTGGGAACCTATACGAAGTACATTGAAACCGAATAAGGAACGGTGCCTTACACCATCTCTCTCGGGGACTGATGCGGGTGATAATATCTACTTAATTACTGCGGGTCTGCATTTGATTTCTCTATGCTTGGTGCTTGCTCCCTTGCCTGCACATAGTTGGTTCTGTGAATAAATCTTCCTGTCCTGTCGTTTGTTCATCAAGACCGGTGCAAGCGTGCTTGAGTTGTGTGCGGTTGTTACTTGTAAAGTGCTGTATTGCAGTTGGGGGGGCGGGGGGGGCGGAGGCACAGTAGGAAATGCCTGCTTGCTTGCTTGATCTTGGTTCTTGAATACTAATGCGA
>JAABUK010002677.1_pt1 | contig 31601 bp, 30 predicted proteins | sample 5559141 | NCBI WGS metagenome assembly JAABUK01 (sample SAMN10711869, study PRJNA513367) | rock metagenome | isolation source: Antarctica rocks | place: Antarctica: Victoria Land, Pudding Butte nord | collected 2016-01-03 | reverse complement strand
ACTTATAATATAGTATTACTACTATTTAATAAGTATTATCTAGTTATATAGGTATTAATTAATTAGCTAGTAGAGAAGAAGTCTTTATAAGGCCTATTAGGCTAGTAGTAGAAGGCTTCTATAATACTAAGTAAAGTATTAGTAGTTATTATATCTATATTATTAAATACTTTTATATTATACTAATATTAAAATCCTATTAGTTACTTTATAATATAAATAAGATTTAATATTATATTATATCCTTATCTATTAGGAGTCTTGTAATATTAACCTTATTTATAAAAATTATAATTAATATTTAAGAGCCTAATATAATAATATTAGAAGTATAAGTACTTAAGGAAGTAAATAATAAAAGACTTAAAAGCTTTAAAGCTCTCTTTATATTATTATTTTTAAGTAATATAACTTTATTCTACTTATAAGTAAATTATAGCCTTATAATAAATAGATTTATATAATTATTATACTTTATATTAGGGATATTTATATAGTTTTTAAAAACTTTCCCTATCCTTTAATTAACTTAATAATAAGGTATATAGTTTTTATAATTCTTTAAGAACTTATTTATCAATCCTTTTATAATTTTATAATAGGTATTTTATATTATTATTATTAATATTTATACTTTAAAGATACCTTACTATTATTATTATAAGAAAGGCTATTTATAAAGGAGGTTTAATAAGATTATAATACTAATTTAATATATTATATTATAATAAAACTTATTAAATAAATTAAATATACCTTTATTTTAATTCATTAATATAATTTTATAATTATTATTTAATTAATATATATATTATCTATTAAGTTATAATTTAAGTTTATCCTTTTAATTAATAATATTTTAATAAAACTACTTATTAAGACCTTATTTAAAATTTATAATATATTATTTAATTATTTAAGAATAGATATTATATTATTTTAAAAGGTTCTACCTAAAAGATTTTTATAAAGAGGTAGGTTAAAATTAACGTTATAAAAATATAAGTTTAAATTAATATATTATATATTAATTAATAAATTAAATAGAAAATAGACTTAATAGACTTACTTAGACTAACCGTCAAGTTAGGATTCGATACCAACTTTTAGTATTGACTTGAATACTTGGTACCTACTTTGATATTGACTTGAATACTTAGTACCTACTATTAGTACCGACTCGAAAACCTCTTGATTCCTTAACAATATAAGTCGACCCGACTTAAATCGCTAAGATACCAAAAAATTAGTAAGGGTACTGAAATAGTCTAAGAATTTTCTAAATTTAGAAAAATTTTTAGTCCTAAATTTTTAACCCTAATCCTTACTATCTTATTCTTAAGGAATGTATTACCTTTTTACATTACCTTTTTGCATTACCTAGAAAAAATACTAAATATATTAGTAATATTATTAGATATAGTACTAAGAATAGTACTATTAGTACTAAAAATAGTACTATTTTCAATAATATTAGTACTATTTTTAGTCTTATCCTTATTTAGTCTATTTATCATTATTACCTTTTTCATCTATAGGATATAGTACTAAAAGTATTAGTATTATTACTAATAGTACTAAAAATAGTACTATTTCTAATAATATTACTAATATTCTTAGTATTAATACTTAGTAATGCAAAAAGGTAATGTATAATCTTAAGAAATCAGGATAGTACTAAAAATATTATTAATATTATTAAAAATAGTATTAATAATAGTACTATTTCTAGAAATATTACTAATATATAAGTCTTAGCGATTTGAGTTAATACTTACTCGATTCCTACTTTAGGTATTAACTCGAAAACCTTAAATACTTAGTACCTAAAAGAGATACTAACTCGAATACTCGATTCTAACTATTAGTATTAACTCGCTAAGACTTAAGTCGGGTACCTAACTCGAGTTCGAAGTACTAACTCAAGGTAGTTAATCTAGACTTACTTAATATATTTAAAAGGTTTAAAAAGCTTATAATTAAATATTATAATAATTATTATAAATAATAATATATAAATAAAGATATATATTAAGATTTAACCTATTTATATTATAAGATTTATATATTAATAAATAACTATTTATATAAAATTTATTATTTTAACCTTATACTTTAAAGGGGGGGGGTTATATTATAAAAAGCTTACTCCTAATTAACCCTTATAACGAGGTATAAGCGGAGGCTAGGCCTAAGTAAGCCCCCCTAGCGAAAGAGATATGAGTGCTGAGGCTAGATGATAATTGGTGTGAAAGGACATGACTCTATGGAGCAAGAAACATCTGATAAGATAACGGTTCCCCCCAAGAATCAGGTCTAGCCTAGTTCGCATGGTATACCTTAGCCCCGGGGCCAGTCTACCTTAGGGAGCGCTGTTTTAGGGGTGGATTCCCCAGGAGCTCATGTGATCTGCTATCTCAGCGACCCCTAACAGTACAGATTCTAGATATTATACACGAAATTGTATGGTACGGGAAGTCCCCTGGACTACGGGCGTCCCGGTCCCCGACTACCTGGCTCGTTGGTCCCAGTCAACCCCGGAGGTTAGTTCAGCGGGAGGGCAGGTATTCGGACGAAGCTAAATCAATATATCGGCACTTATGCTGGAACCATGATGGAAATCACACTGTCGGATTAGCAATGGTGATAATTGTAACGGACGTAGAGGCAGAGAGCGGGGTCATCACATCAAACATACTGTCAGAATGCGAGAAGCCGTTGCGAGAAACCAATAGTCGTAGATCGATTCCATCAGAGATAAGGCTTGGTGCGTGCATGCACCCGCGGCCAGCAGATACTTCATCTACGGACGGAAACGCACAGTAGACCAATCACGACCGAGGGGACCTCTGTTTTCGATGGGTGGAAGCTTGACATACGACTTGTTGCATAAGCGAATGAGAGTCTAGCCAGGAGCAATCACCAGAAGCAATCACAGAGAGCAATCAAAGATGGTGGCAGATTACTTACAGGTGAACTTGTTCTGCTCTGTTACACACTTTGGCACCTTTGATCTATGATATCAACAGCGCTACAGAACATACCTGGCCTGTTTTCCGTTCTGCCTGCTCGAGCATTCAGATATTGGGAAGGTGTTCTCCAGCACACAAGGCAGGCGAGAATGGTGAAGCTGTCTGCTACTGAGCTGGTCCGACAATTCGAAGCAAACAAGCTTCTCAATCAAGGTGTGTCGTACCCTCTAAGCATTGAAGAGCATTTCAACTAACAAGAACTCACATAGACCAGGGCGGTCGCCGTGTGACTCTTCTCGGCACGATTGATGGCTCTCAAGCTTTGCTCACTGCCGAACGGGCAGCGTTTCCAAGCGACTTCAAGACATTAAGATCCTTCCATAGCACAATTGCAAATATCGAAAATTTGGGCGACAATGACATCTATCGCTGGTATCTTGCCTCTTCAATTATCACAGATGCAGGTTCTTCCGACCTCAAGCTCAATCTAATCTACCCTTGCACCGAGAAGCACATCAAGAAGTATTCTCCACAGACTGTTCGTATGGTGACAGAGACGCCAGAGATCTACAAGCAATATGTGCAATCATACATGCAGAGGATGAGAGACGAGGGACGCCTCAACTGGGTCTTCAACATCATCGAAGGTCGTGCTGAGCAAGAAGATGTCTTATTGCGAGATGCTGGTCCATCTGGTGCCAATGAAGGATTTCTGCTCACACCAGACCTGAATTGGGATAAGAAAACCTTGACAAGCCTTCATTTGCTCGCTCTCGTGGAGAGACGGGACATCTGGAGCCTGCGGGACCTAAAGCGAGGCCATGTGGAGTGGTTAAAGCACATGCGAGAGAAGGTCTTGGATGCTACGGTGAAGCTTTACGCGGGTCTGGAAAAGGATATGCTAAAGCTTTATGTCCACTGTGTGTAGTGCCCACCAACTCATGACAAGATATCAAGCTTACGAGAGAGAGATCAACCGACCTATTATCACTTCCATATCCATGTGGTGCATCTCATGTGTGAAGCTACCAGCACACAGTCAGTGGGTAAAGCTTTTGGGCTTGAAAACCTCATCTCGCAGCTCGAGACCATGTCCGGTAGTCTTCAGACCAGCATGGCAGACGTCAGCCTTACGTACTACCTTGGGGATGCCAGCGACCTCTGGAATGAGGTCTTTCTACCTCTTAAAGAGGGCAGGAAGGAGTAATCGACCCGCAATGAGCGGGAGTATCCCAGAAATTGGGGTTGTTCTTTGAATTTAGAACATGCTGGCCGCTTCAGCACGTCTGGACAGACGTAAATGTGCTCTATGAGCAGGGGCTCGATAATCGGGCAATTCGAAAAAACCTTGATGCCAGAATGGCGTTGTAAGGAAATCCTCAAGCGTCTTCGGCCCCCTCTGGCAAATTGGGATTCACGATGAATAAGTCTACCTGAGTGAGTATCTCTGAGTAATACTGGCAGGATGGCTGCCAATTATCTCTCACACAGCTAATATACTCCTGATAGGACTCAATCTAGGTCCATTTAATCTGTATCGCCCAGTACGAGCCCTTTTGATTTTTGCATAGGACGCCATTGGTCCTTCCCCTTACCATTGAGAATCAATATCTCGACATGAACATTTCCCCTGCTGTTCGCATTGTTCCTACCAGAGTTTCAACTAAGCTGTTGAAGGCAAGTGCAAGGTTATGGCGTCGCAGCACACCTCTGCGTTACCAAAAGAGTCTGGTCATACCATTTAAGCCGGCACTCAACGTCTTCCCTGGATCGCATCCTATTTTCCAGGCTCCCGAATCCTCTTTTCGTCTTTTATATTACGCGCTAATATGCATCCGAGCCTTCCTCGCATTTTGGTGCTATGTTGTTTTTTGAACTGCTTTTTCTTGGTTTTGTCTCTCAAGCATGGCCCACTCAGCATATTGTTCGCGAATATTGGGCAGCTCCATTTCCCAGCTCTCACTGGCAAGGGATGATATGATCTGGGGGTCGTTGACCTTGTACCGATTTCTGATTCGTTTAGCATACGCAGATCGGTACAAGATGAATGCGACCGGAAAACGGTTTTGCGGTTGGCCCTTTGTTGCCTCCTGTAGCCTTTCTTCTAAGGACCTATTTACCCAGGCTTTCATGTCTTGGATTGGGATGTCATCCATGTCCTTGGTCAGCCAGCTCAGTGGGCCAGGGAGTCTACCCGGTTTGGAGTACTTTGCTCTTTTTTGCTCGGCATTCGTTACAGCCCGGCCACGCACTTTGACAACATTCTTTTCGGATATGTCGAACGATCCACGTAAAGGCTCTACAGGCTTGGGGTCGACAGACGTTGAAGATCTAGGCCTCGATGCGGGTTGAGCCACCGAGTTCTCCGTTGCATTTGGTGACAGTTCACTAAACGCTACACTCGTTGTGTCCGAGTATCTACTGGTCGGTAGGCTTACTCGATCAGGCTCTTCCATCGTGGTCTCTGCTTGGCGACTTTCTTGAGATTGGGGCGCGGAGGGCTGAGTAGGACTGATTGACGGTATAACTTGATCTCTTTCTGGTAGAACTTCTCCTGGGCCGTCTGCAGTGGGATTCGATACCTCCGCGATCTCATCACTCTCGTCAGCGTAGCCTTCTGAGGGGCAAGAGGTGTAGCCCTCAACGTCCTCGACATTCTCGTCGCTTTCCGCATCCGGCGACCCCAAATCGAGAGCGACGTTCGTGGCTCTCGCGAAGAATGAATCTGCCCGAAATTTCAGTTCCACAGTCCGATCAGTGTCTCGTATAGGTGACTTTGCATCCGCAAAAACCTTTCCAGCCATGCTATCCTCGCACTTTCCTAACCATCTCTTGACATACTCCGTGGAAATACCATATCCATCCTTGCATTCCAGGGCCAGCCAGAATCGATGGTGCGCCTCACGGAAGCGCCCGCTGTGATAGAAGGAAATGCCGATGATGAATTGGCAACGGGCAGATAAAGGCTGGAAATTCAACCTCTCGGTGACCTCTAGGGCTCCAAACGCAATTGTTGCCATCCCCTGATAATCTCCAAGCATGAATCTGCAGTTGGCACGGTTCACGAGGAGGTTGACTTGTGATTCGCGGAACATGTTTGGGAAGTCCTTGTAAAGGGGCCTGGTCTGTCTTCCATCTGAGTCGACTTCCCATATAGGTTGGGCATTATCTTCTGCCATGATTCCAACGGCCTGCAATTTTTGTCTGTATTCCGCCACCGCGCGGCTGAGCTTCTGCTCTGCATCGTGTTTCTCCTTGTGGGCCCTCACAAGCGCGATCCTGGTTTTGTTATGGGCTGCCTCCTGCTCTTCTCCATGCGCCACGAGCCCTTGGAATTTTTGCCCTAGCGTTTCTTGCCCTGCAGCGTGGTCTTGGAGGGTTTGTCCGTATTCCATCTGCACGCGTCTGAGCTGCTGTTCTACTTCTTGTTTCCGTTCATGGACATCCAACAGCGCTATCTTAGTCCTGTTGTGGCTCGCCTCCTGCTCTTTCGGGTCTGCAGGGAGGTCTTCGCTGATAATCTCCGTGCCACTTATCGAATTCGTTGACCCGACGTAAAGGCCGGGCGAAGGTTGGAAGCTATGGTTTGCTTTATGCCCATCCTGGATACTGATGCCGGCCTCTGTGTCGCTTTCAAGATCATGTACTGTGGCCGAGATTTCGGGTGAATAGTGGGAGCTTGGAGTCACGGAATCGCCGTCCAACGATAGGACATCAGTCTGTCTGGCTGCTGTGTTGGATTGCCCGACCCGCATTTGCTCGAGTGATGCAGGAGGAAGACTCCCATTAGGTAGAGGGGGACTTTCTTCAGCCTTCACAATGTTTGATATATGACTCACCTCATCACCATCGCCGAGATCAAGCGATGAACCTGGCCGGGGCATAGCTGATGATTGTATCGATGGGTGGCTATATATTTGCAAAGAAGTACGTCTATTGGGCTAAGGATGCTCTATTCTGGATTGCATACTTTTATCTCATGTCCACGTTGGCGGACAGTACTTTTTCGAGGACATGCGATGCAACGATCAATGCTACTAAATTGGAGTCTTTGTTCCGAACTGACTCCTTGGTGGCCTAATTGGCTATCAGGACAAAGGAGGTGACTGCTAAGAACGTCACGTTGCGTACATTCCGCAAATGGAATCGTTGCGCACAAGAAAAGGGGAATTTAGGAAACAACCGATCTGTCTTCAATCAAAATTGGATTGTTATGCATAGACTATATTTTCCATCGCCGCAGGGTTGCTGCACACACCTTTGGCCCCTTCTAATCGTAGTCTGAAGTTCGTGGATCGCTTAGGATCATCCTCTGGTAGGGCGTCCACTTCTTTTTCCGCCGCGAGTCTGCATTCTTCAATAATCTTCTCATGGTAATCCAAGTGCGAAGACAGAACGAAACACCATTTGGCTTTTGCCGGCTCACCCATATATAAGTAGCAAAGCCCTCGATGGAAATGGGCTTTTCCGACAAGTTGATGCAGCTTGTGGTCAGTAGCGATCTGAAGGGCTTCTTCGGCGTATTGCAATGCCATGGAAAAATCCGACCCGTTTGATTGGATCAAAGCCGAGTATAGCAGTCTGCAATTGACGTGATGATACTCATCTAGGTCTTCGCGCGCAAGCAATGCGGGCATCAGTATCAGAGCCTGTTGGAGATGACCGTTTCGCCATGCTTCCTCTACGGGCAAGAGCGCTGGATAATCCAGTGGTGAACTCAGCCAAGTCCCGATCCATGTCTTCGGCGGCGGAGACACTGGGCCCCTGTCGGGGTCTGGGGTATAGAAGTGCCTGTGAGCCTTGGTTAGTAATCTGTCGAATTGAGTATTCTGGAGTTCAAGCTCGGTGATTGTTTGCTTAGCGATTGAGAGCTCATTCCGAAGAGCGTCTCGCTCACTGACTATACTTTGCAACGCTGCCAGTATTTCTTGGCTGTTGGGTACCTCTTCCATCCTGACTGACGGCACTGACTTGGATAGGGCTCTGCTGATAGTTCTGCGAAATATCAATGCTGTGAATGCAGTGGAGGACGAGTCGGAAGATGCTAGGATGTCTCGACATAGAAGGTGTATTGGGGAAGATAGGACCGAATATACATAATGGCATTGAAGGTGGTAACAAAGCCCTAGACAAGTGCGTGGGTTTTCTCCGTTGTCAGACTATAAGAAAGGAACATTGGAAGAAGCGATCAATAGGGTTAAGAGAAAGGCAAAAGACCATTGTTTTAGCCTCCGAGGCCAAGAACGATTCTTCCGCTGATCGAGCGGATGTTCAATTTTTCGTGGAAACAAGTTGTAGAAGAACAAAGGTCTGGACGGAAATGGAATCCATGTCAATTCGGATGATGGTAGCCCAGGATTGGGGGATTTCCTAGCAATGTACTTTAATTTGATATTTTTCAATAGAGCGGTGCGTAGTGTTGACTTGGCTAATCATTCTTTTCAATTGTTGACGTTCCGCATTTTGTTCCTTGCTCTGTGAACTCCTCGGTATGTGTCACCATTTCTCATGTCTCCGTGAACCGTGAACACAATTTTATCCACGTCTAGACCTACACCATTCGTCAAAGCTTGAATGGATTCACATGTGGCGGCCTCAACGATCGAGAATGGGGGACCGACGTCGTGCAACGAATCAATATACAAGGCTCACATTGAAACAAGCGTGGGCGGCAGCAGTGAGCTCACGAGGGTCATTGAATAGACGAGCACTTCGCTCCTCGCTCGATCACAAGGTCTCTATGCTTCGCTTGCTTCAGAGAGTAAGCTAAGTGTTATCGTGGTTACTTGGTCATTGCGGAGAACTCATAGAAGAGAACGCTTCGCTCTATAGAAATTGAAAGGTCTGAGTGAAAGGGAGCTCGAAGAGTGGAGGCATTGATAGTTAGGCTTGCAGTGCATCTGTAAATGACTCTGACGGGCTCCCTGTCTAGTCAGTCCTGGCAGATTGCTGTATAGCGGCTTGGTTGCTCGACTTATTGATGATCGTTCAATTGCCCTAGAGTTTCTCTGCAGTTTATGTTACAGTCGCTGTATGTAGGGTTGTGACAGAAGCCGTTCCCTCAGGTAGGTATAAGTTCAGTTGTCACTGATTCTCGGCGAAAGAAAGGTGAATCCCATGCTATCTTTGCTTCTTTGGTCTTTACACCACTCGCACCGAGTCCATGGTGCCGGGCCAGGAATAATAGTGTGGCAAATATTCTTGGCAAGCTAACCCGCTCGGGAGGTCCCTGCCAAAAAGTTTCTTGGTGCAAAGGAGATGATATCAAGAGAAGTTTACACCTGCTTCCTTTGCCATCCTCTCCTTTCCCGGTCCACGATACATATCCTTGAGCTATTTGAAGCTGGGTGATCGATACCATAAATATTGCACGTGGTTAGAGCATGTTCGTTCGAGCTTCGAAGCGCAGCTCGCCACAAGACGCATACAGACAGTCCATTGCCACGTTGGAGAGCTTACAACTTCCCTTCTTATGCCCTGCCCTCTTTGGATCTTCGAACTACAAAAGAACAACATCCACGGTCACCCGGGTTTCTTCGAGCCGAAGGTCAGAACAGTCTCGTGCGAGCACCGTACAACAGAAGGCTTGCGGCGAGCCCCACCGCAGAAGTCTTGCCTCTGCTGCTGCCGCCGCTGTCGACTATGCACCTGATTATGACACTTATATTCCTTGGGATAAGCCCAGAACAGAACCTTACAATTATCAGCCGAGCTTCACGGAGCCAAGCATCGGTGTCCACCCAATATTCAGCCCCAGTTCACCGCCAATCATAATCAAGGACTCACTTTCAACGCATCCTAAGAAGTTCCGTGCCTCAAAAGATGCTATTTCTGGCGATACCAATGAGATTCATCAAACACTACACGCTTGCCTCCAGGTAGGCCGTCTCGAGCGAGCGGCGGCCCTAGTGCGGAGGCTCAACCAGATATACAAAGCTAATGAGGAGGGACTACTAACCGCACATAATGAGTACGTAGGCGAACTCACACACCGGATCGTCAAGAATAAGGACCAGCCTCTCTTGCAACATCTACAGAGATGGTTTCAGGCGGATTTGAGGGACGTTGGTGTCGAGCCGGACGCTGTCACGTATTCTATGATGATCAGAGCCAGTTTACAAGCGTCCGACGCAAGAAAAGATCGCACGGTCAGGGGCTATGTCAATTTAGCTAGGGAAGCCGGGAAAATTGAAGAGACTGAGAGACTGTTGTCGATGTACGAAGAGCTAGACCGAGTATGGACATTGCTCTGCGTCATTCAATGGAAGCCGGTGACTAATTTCTTGCAGGGAACTGCTCCGTTTTTTCGCCAGCCACAGGAAAGAACCTTTGACAAGGACCCAGAAACAGAGCACACAACCCTGGAGCCCACGTTTGTTCAACCAACAGAGAAGGTAGACGAGGTACGCGAAATGGGGCAGAAGGGGGTAGGTCTTTCGACGCTTAAGCAATCATTGTCCATCTTCTCAAACGCAGCCCTCGCTCCAGAGGAGGATCACAAGAATATTACGCCAGCCGAGCGGCAGACGCTTCTAGAGAACAACACGATCAACGCTGCCATGGATCGTTGGCACCAAGAAGATAAACACCTCAAGAGCATAGGCGTCAACAGTGGTCTTTCAACTTCATCAATTGGTGCTATGATGTGGAGATGGCACGAGAAATTTGTACCGCTCATCAAAGATGATATACGCAAATCACAAGAAGCCGAGAAGAAGGAGAACAGGAGCAAAAGCGATGAGGAGTATCTACTGTGGGGTCCATACTTGCAGTCGCTCCCACCTGAAAAGATGTCTGCAATAACCATTCTCTCGGCGATGAAGACTTGCAGTACTGACGTTTCCGACGAGAGGGGTGTCAGAATCCACAATCTTGTTCAGGGCATTGGCGACGGGGTGCAGAATGAAAGTATTGCTGAAGCGATCAGGAAGAATAAGAAGGACAAGAATTGGCGTAGCCTTACGTCAATGGCTAATGCAAGATCAAGATACGACTCGCTAGCAAAGCTGGTCCGCAGCTCTTCGTCGCGAGCATACGACAAGTTGGAGTGGGATGCGAGCATGAGAGTAAAGGTAGGGGCTAATCTACTGTCTCATCTGATGGACATTGCCAAGGTGCAGGTCTCCCGGAAAGATCCTAAGACAGGATTACAAGTTCGAGAATATCGACCTGTTTTCTTCCATACATTTCAGTATGTCCAAGGCAAACGCGTCGGGGTAGTGCGACTGAATTCAGATGTGCTGGACAAGCTCTCAAGAGTACCCGTTCTTTCCGCAATAGCCAAATACCTTCCAATGGTATGCGAGCCCAAACCCTGGGCAGGATATTCTGAAGGTGGATTCCTTGAACATCCACTACCCGTGATACGTCTTCATTCTGGCGATACGCAATCCAGACGATATGCTATCACTGCCGCCGAAAACGGTGACATGGATCAAGTCTTTGCCGGTCTTGATGTTCTTGCTCGAACACCATGGAAGATTAATCGCTTCGTCTTCGATACCATGCTCGAAGCCTGGAATAGCGGCGATGCAATCGCCAGTATCCCACCTGAGAGTCCTCCAACAGACTCGAGTCCCGAGCCCCCGCCGTCCGACGATCCTACAACGCGCTCTAGATGGATGAGGCACATGCGTGAAGTTGAAAATCACCGTTCGGGCCTTAAAAGTCAGAGATGTTTCCAGAACTTTCAATTGGAGGTCGCTCGAGCGTATCTGCATGAGACATTCTACTTTCCGCATAATTGCGACTTCCGGGGACGTGCATACCCAATGGCTCCTTTTTTGAATCATATGGGCGCCGATAACGCGCGTGGATTACTGGTTTTTGCTCATGGCAAAGAGCTTTCCTCGGAGGGTCTGTGGTGGCTAAAAGTTCATCTTGCCAATGTCTATGGTTATGACAAAGCCAGCTTCCAAGAGAGAGTTGAATTTACCGAGACCCATCTTTCTGAGGTACGCGATTCTGTAAACGCTCCATTTGAGGGTGGCAGGTGGTGGTTGAAAGCTGAAGATCCCTGGCAATGTCTTGCAGCCTGCAACGAGTTGAAGAACGCCCTGGATTCACCAGACCCTACAAAGTATGTCTGCCAACTAGCGATCCATCAAGACGGTACCTGTAATGGCCTTCAACACTACGCAGCACTTGGTGGCGACGTCGCAGGTGCTCAGCAAGTCAATCTTGTACCAGGTCAAAGACCATCAGACATCTACACGGCTGTCGCCGAAATTGTCAAAGCCGAGATTGCTAAGGATGCTGCCCAAGGCAACGAATTAGCGAAGGCTCTGGAGGGTATAGTTACTAGGAAAGTAGTCAAGCAGACAGTGATGACGAACGTGTATGGCGTGACGTTCACAGGAGCCAAACGACAAGTGCGGAAGCAGCTGGATGACCTTTTGACGACATTTCCGAATACCACGAATGTGAGTCTTGTCGCTGCAGCGCCGTACATAGCTAAGAAAATATTCGCGGCCCTCGCGACTATGTTCAACGGAGCACATGATATACAGTATTGGCTCACTGCATGTGCTGCGAGAATATCCGAATCACTTGCCCCTGAGCAGGTTGCTTTCATCGATAAAGCTTCGCGGGGCGAACAATCTCCCAGCCCGTACAAAAAAACGCATTTGAAAGGAACACCAAAGGACGAGATCACAGACTTCAAGACGACTGTGATATGGACGACTCCATTGAAGATGCCTGTCGTACAGCCATACCGCAAAAAGACTGCGCGTAGGATCGAGACCAATCTGCAGAAGATCACCATCATGAATCGTTCTGCTGCGGATCCTGTCAACAAGGCCAAGCAGCTCCAAGCGTTTCCTCCAAACTTCATCCATTCCCTTGATGCAACGCACATGTTTCTAACAGCTCTGAAGTGCAACGAAGTCGGCCTCACGTTTGCAGCGATTCACGATTCCTTCTGGACTCACGCTGGAGATGTCCACAAAATGAACACGATTATCCGCGATGCTTTTATCAGAATGCATTCGGAAGACATCATTGGCCGCCTCGCAGCTGAATTCAAAGCTAGATATAAGGATTATATGCACCTAGCATCTGTACGTCGTGATACCCCTATCGGACAGAAGATCCTGGCTTGGCGGAGGGAAAGGTCCAAGGAGTCGGGAGTTACTGGGGAAAGACAGACCTCTGTCAAAAACTTGGAGGCTCGTAAATTTGATGAACTACTTTTAGAGCGCCGCCGTTTGGATCTTCTCGCTTCTGAAGACCCCAAAGAAAGGGAAGAAGGGGAACAGATGAACACTCCGGGAAAGATCTTCTCCGAAGCCGTAGATGAGAAAGCTTTGGCGCCATTGGAAGCCAAGCCTGCTACCATTGGATTGACTCCGACTTCGAGGAGTCCGAAATTGAAGGCCAACATAAGACTTGACGTTGGTGATATGGAGAACACAGAGCCTGTTGAACCCGCTACCAGCCACGAGACTGCTGGTGTTCTAGGAAGCGATCCTGAAGTTTCTGAGAACGGAGAGGTTGAGGCTCTTACTTCCGCAGACGACGGTGAAGAGCTGGAGGACGAAGTGGCGGAAGAGGAAGTAGGAAATAAGCAGCCAGAGGTCGAGAAGAAGGCCAAAAGGGAGTATGTAAAGAAAACCTGGGCGTGGTTACCATTGATATTCCCGCCTGTGCCGAAGAAGGTAAGTCTTGATCGAACCATCCTGCCATTGTCCAGGAGACTGACCATGTGGTTCAGGGCGACTTCGACGTCAAGAGGTTGAAGGACAGTCAGTATTTCTTTTCTTAGAGGACGAGGACGAGGACAATCCCACTCCAATTTTGCATATAGTGTGACGCCATATGGCTGGATCGCTGGCTAAGGTATATACCCTGTTGTTTGTTGATCAGCATAGCGATGACGCTGGCGGTTGTTATCATGTAAAATCAGTGGAAAGGACGGGTGTGCATAGCGAGGGCATATTGTAGATATATTCACATAATGTATCAAGATTGAGAAGTACAAAAGACGTACATCGGAATCTCGTTTCGTCACGTCTCTCACTTCGGAGTAGGCTCCTTCGAATTGAATCCTTTTATTTTTTGTCACAGGTACTGTGTGTGTTTATACTTCGGTTGCCATTGTCGCCACCGTGACTGGATATTCCATCAATATTTTCGCCTAAACCCTACGATTTTTTGACCTTTCTCGTGGATTCAGCTGCAATCGAGTGCCCGAGAGCAGAAGGTGGTTTATGTGGGATACCCGTTGTTATTTCAAGTGATATCCCATTTAATTTGTCTGCGATGACGAAAAACGGTCGAGAAGCGTGATGTTTAATTCTAACGTGAGTCCAGGAAGGACAAAGAATTTGGAGACCGTGGCTGAAGTACATTTTGGCTGTTGGGATGTAGTACCAGTGCAAGACGTGGTTGTTAGCGCTATATATATAGCCCGTTGAGTACCTAGATAATTTAGAATTCTTCCTCTATTCTTGGTTTAACATTCAATATATTCCCAGCCGTATGATGTGTCTATAATATGTACACCCCATCAACGCCCATCTCACAGCTTCGACGGACTCGGATCCGAAATCTTGATCGTCAGCTTCCCAAAATGCTTCTGGTCCCACATATACTGATACGCCTCCTTGGCATCCTCCAGACTGAAAACCTTCTCGTCGACCACGGGCTTGATATTGCTCGCGTCGATCGCGGCATTCATCTCTTCAAACTGCTGTCGCGATCCCACCATTAGCCCGCGCACTGTGCACAGATTGCTCAGGCAGTCCAGAAAGCTGGGCTGGTCTTTGCTCATTCCTCCTAAGAAGCCGATGATGGAGATGGTGCCTTCGGGCTTGATAGCCTTTAGGGACTGCGCCATCGTTTTCGGCCCGCCCACTTCGAGAATGTGGGCGACGCCAACGCCGCCTGGGGAGAGCTTCTTGGCGGTTTCACCCCAGTTGGGGTCGTTCTTGTAGTTGATGATGTGGTCTGCGCCTAGTTTCCTGAGGATATCGGCTTTGGCGTCTGTGGAGGTGGTGGCTATTACCCGAGCGCCGGTTGCTTTGGCAAACTATTGTACGTTATTATGTTTGTGTTCGGGCCCGGATGAGGCTTTGGGCAAAGATACCTGTAGAGCGAAGATGCTGACACCACCTGTGCCCTGGGTGAGGATTGTGTCACCCGGCATCAGCCGCTTACCTTCGACGCCGAATAGTCCGTTCCACGCCGTCAACGCCGCACACGACAATGTAGCGCCTTGCTGAAAGTTCAAGGTTTCCGGCATCCTGACCAGGCTGTTCTCGTCAAAGGCACCGTATTGACGCAGCGTCCCATCGACGGCACCTCCGAGACCTGAAGCGAGGTCGTGCATGGTGATATTGCCGGCCAGGTGGGACTGGTTGAAAAGGGTGACGACCGCGTCCCCCTTCTGAAAACGAGTGACACGGGGACCGGTGGCTACAATGGTGCCGGCACCATCGGAGGCAGGAATCCTGGGGATGGCGAGCGGGAAAGGGTATTTGCCCTATGGAATAGATCAGCTCGAGTTTTCTACAAGCGAACAAAGAGAGATTGAAGTGGAAGATACCTTGGGAATGATGAGGTCGCGGTAGTTCAGCGAGGCATAGTGAAAGTTGACGAGAACGTCTTTTTCACCAAGTGTGGGAATCTCCGCTTTGTCGTCGAATTTGAGGCTCTCGAAGCCGTCTTTGCCTGCGATGCTCCATTGCTTGGTCGTTGTCGGTGCCATGATAAGAAGCTGAAGGGATTATAGTAAGTAGGATGAGAGGGTGAGTTCAGTATACAATGGTTAGATAGATGAAAGACATAGAAATTAGATTCCAAAGCAAGCTGAAACTTTCAGATTTCAAAGCATTGTGAAACTCCATTGGGCCTTTCCGATCATCGACCGAGGCGGAAAGGGATCTGAAGATCATGACGTACCCTGCCTACTGGAACAGCTTAAGCCTGGGTGGAAAGGGTGAAAGGCTTTGTGAAAGATTGCTCTTAGGAGTATGACGTTGTAGTGGGGAACGAATAAGACGAACTGCCGTCGGAGATATTGCTGCAATTGCCGAACTCATTCTTGGCTTGAGACAAGCACCAATGCAGCGAGAATGCCAAAGACTTCCCTTGACTGAATGATTGCAAATCAAGTGTCTCCTCCGAAATCAGATAGTCACGAAATAGTATGTCGAATATTAGCTGTCAATCTATAGCAGGAACAGAATAGGAATTGTTCGTGCTTCCTTGCCTCTAACCACCTCCTTATCCACTCATATTCCTCAACCCATAGCCTGTATCTAAAACCACCCACGCACACTTCTATGTGCGATTCCTGTGCCTCTAATGGTTCTTGGCACGAGGTGCCATTGGGACCACGGTAGGCTCTGGATCTGAGGGGCAACATGCCGTGGGAAGCTCTCGTCGAAGGTCCGCCGTACTGTCGCCCTGCATTCCCTGGCCCGAGCCTGTTGACGGCGTCCTCTCCAGGAGGAAGGGTCGTGCGATTAAGGCAGCCGTGCTTTCTGTATGCTGGCCCATTATCAGGGAGGAGCTGACCCTATTTCAGCTAACGATACTCCCATTTCGGGAGGGGCGGCTGCCATACCAGTCTCCTGAAAGTGCCACCATGCTGGCCACAGGATCGTTGTTTTTGCGAAAGCTACCCTCTATGGGTGCTCCCTATGAAGTATTTTAGTACAACCCGCTCCGTCTTTCGACATTGACATACAATCTGAAGACTTCGGGTCCCACTGCGAGTATTGTTTCGAGGCGGAAAGATTTGACGGATGAACGGCAATGATCTGAGGTGGTCCATGCATGACATTGTCCGTTCTCGAATTGATGGCATACACCAGGTGTAACTTTGCTTTGAAGTTGTAGGAAGTAAGAGACGCGGAAGACTGTGACAGGATTCGCTAAAGCGCTGCAAAATGGGAGAAGAAAGACGGGGCACGCTCAAATGCAGGCAAACTAAGGAATACAAGAGGAACGAGTGACCCTACAAAGAAGTACGGATTAATCGTCTCACACCAGACTGTAAGACGAAGAGTAAAAGGTGTATAGGAAGCTAGGTACATTGGCAAGATTGGAAGGGCGACGGCCGAAATGAGGATCGAGACACGCAATGCCGAAATTGTGTGAGAGTCAGGATTGTGGGGCGTAGCTATGACGATGGCCACGCGATGGCGAATAGCTGGCCTACCAGCATCCTTTGATCGTAACATATCTCGTCTCCACTATCGGGATACCGCCACAGTGGTGATGAAGGCGTGTGGCGTCAACATAGACCAAACATCATAAGGGAGAATCCTGAAACCATTGACTCTTTCTGCTAACCGCCCTATGCGAGGAGAAAGCCATTTGCTGGCTCCCGGGGCAACCCCTTGCATTTCTGATCTGCATTCCGACTCTGAGGTTCGGAAATATCCTGGCATTCCTTTTCCTAAAATCTGCAATCGCCTACCCAATCATCGTCAAGCGTGTATCAGCCTGGATGGCTTATTGCTATTTTGGGCAATCTTTGATGTGGAAGCTTTTGAGCTTCACAAACTGTTCGAAACCGAACTTGCTCAGCGTGACACCCCTACCGGAGTTCTTCCATCCCGTCCAAGCAAGATCCTGCTAGGTGTTAGCGTAATCCTTCAAAGCGAACTCTAGTGGACTTTACTGGACTGGGAAAGTCGCATCTGTTGATGAAGACCGTTCCTGCTTCGACGTGCTCCGCAAGATCTTCGCCTTTCGCAAGGTCCTTTGTCCAAATACTCGCGGTCAAGCCAAATTCACTATCATTCATGAGTCGAATTGCCTCTTCATCATTACCGACTCGCATAACGGGAATGACCGGTCCAAACGTCTCATCGTTCATCACGTCCATATCATGGGTCACATTCGTAAGGAGCGTAGGTTTGACGTAGTTTCCATTCGGCGGTGGGAACGCAAAAGTCCGATTTTCGGGTGTCGAGTCAATAGCTCCTTTTGACAATGCATCCCTGACATGTGATTCTATAGTCTCAAATGACCTCTTCGAGACCACCGGCCCAATATTGGTGGTTGGATCAAAAGGATCCCCAAGCTTATATCCTTTCAGCACGTCTTGCACCGCTGATATAAATTCGTCGTGGATTCTTTCAGCGACATAGACCCTCTCCACGCTACAGCAGCTCTGCCCCGAATTGAATACGGCTCCATCTACTATTTCTTCCGCAGCCCATTTCACATTCACGTCTTCTCTAATGTAAGCAGGGTCCTTGCCTCCAAGCTCGAGTCCAACAGGAACCACCCGATCTGCAGCAGCACGTTGGACTTGCAGACCACCTGTAACAGAACCAGTGAAACAGATTAGTTTGATCTGGGGTGCCCGTGCAATACTCTCCAAGCGCGAGATGGAGCCACAGTGGAAATACTGTATGACTTTGTCAGGTAAACCGGCTTCGGAGAAGATATCATGGATCTGTTCAACTATGGTTGGTGTTTGAGGGGAAGGTTTGAGGATGACAGAGTTACCAGCAAGCAAAGCTGGAATCAGGGAATTGACCAAGATCAAATACGGATACTGAGCATGCTATGTCAGCGTCCAGGACACTGGAACATTGAGCTGTCACAACCCACATTCCAGGCAAATAGAATCAATACAGGGCCAATGGGTGCCATTCTGATGAATCTTCTGAAACCTTGCTCAGGCTCACCCTCGGTATCCTTCAATGCATCCTCACTGATCTTCAACAGATATTCGCCTCTGGTCACTGCTGTTGCGATTTCTTTACCAGTATAAGCAATTGGTCTGCCCATCTGCTCAGTGAGCTCACGGGCAAGAACATTTTGCCTGTCATTGATGAGCTGTAGGGCTTTCCGAACGATAGCCTGTCGCTCTCGCAGCGATGTGAGACGATATTCATTGAAAGCTTGAGTCGCGATAGCTGGAAGTAGCGCCACGTCCGAGCTTGAGAGGGCATTCCTTGTCAGTATTGGTTGATTGGTCGAGGGCGATATTGTTGTGATCACCTCAGTAGCCATTGTGGGTCCAGCTGCAGACTTTGCAGACTCGTGAAAGATATCCGATGTAGCAGGCTCGTACACCAGCCACTGCCTTCACGCTCAATGAATGTGCTGCATCAATTGTGTGCAGCGTTGGCAGTGAAATGGGGAAACTTTGAGTCGTACGTGCCGACCGTCGACGCTAATTTTTAGTGTCTAGCTCTACGGATACCTTATGCTTCAAAATCCCTATCTATATTCCATGCACAACGGTAAGATATCTCAGCATGACAGACTCAACCCACAAGACCTCCTCGGGGGCCGGCAGCTCGACTCTAAACGCTTCCCAAAACAGTGAGAAGGATGGGGTGTCGAACCCTCTAAGATTCGTTCCACTAGGTAGCTAGATGACGCGTTTCCAGTATCATAGTACCACGACTAATCATATTGTAGAAAACAACCCCGAAGTCATGTCGTCTCTGGTGCATAAATTAGGCCTCTCGTCTGACCTGTCATGGCATGACGTCTACTCCTTGGACGACCCTTCCCTTCTGGCCTTCGTACCTCGTCCAGCGCACGCCCTTCTGCTAGTCTTCCCTACCTCTTCAGCCTATGAGAAGGGTCGTTTGGACGAGGACAGCTCTTTGTCCGATTACGCTGGTACTGGACCTGAGGAAGAGGTGCTTTGGTTTAAGCAAACAATAGGTAATGCTTGCGGCCTGATGGGCCTCATCCATGCAACATGCAATGGCGTGACCCGGGATCTGATTGGTACCTATACTCTCTTTCTTTTCTCATGGTGAAATACACTCTAAGCTTATCGAATAGCACCCGCCACTCCGTTTTCGGATCTCATCAAAAAAGCCTTACCGCTTGATCCTCGCTCTCGCGCCAAATTCATCGAGACAAATGAAGATTTAGCAACCGCACATGCAACCGCAGCTGCAGGGGGCGACACAGCAGCGCCGTCAGCCGAAGACAATATCGATCTCCATTACGTTGCGTTCGTCAAATCCGAAAAGAACAATCTCTGGGAACTTGACGGCGGACGCAAAGGGCCGCTGAACAGAGGAAAGCTGGAGGATGGCGAGGATGTTCTTTGCGACACGGCTTTACAGTTAGGACCGAAGAAGTTTCTGAAGAGAGAAGAGGAAGCTGGTGGTGGGGAAATGAGATTTTCAATATTAGCATTGGGACCTAGCTTCGAATAGCATTCTGTTTGCAGGTCTGGAATTCCAAGCAAGGGCTAATGTGAGGAATGGGAACAATCACAGATGCAAAAGTTGGACGTGAAACCTCAATTCGCGAAGAATCGTATACGCCAGCATCACCACCGTCTATCCTGGCTCGTGCCTGCCCTAACTTCCAGCAAGATATGGCTGTGCACCTGCCACAAAGGGCACCAAGAAGGGGCCCTACGCCCTCAAAACCATCGATTCTATCGCTCAGCGCAATCATGGTCTTTCACCAATCATCCTAATGTCTTCATCAATCAGTAGCGTAGGAACCACTGCCAGCAGCAGACCGAACAATTTTACCGCACATCAGCATCACATCCAACAGATTCTCGCGGTGGCGTCTGCTTCGATTTGCGTCCTGTTTGCTCTCTTGACCTTTTACTATTTCGTGAGAGTGAGAACGTTGCTGTTTCGACATCAGTATGTTTTGCCGGATTCTAGCCCTTCTATCCTCGAGGAATTGAGGCCGGCTAACCAGTGCACAGGCTCATCATTCTACTTATTGCGAGTGATTTGTTCAAGGCGATCTGGTATCTTGTACCTCCGATCGTAATATTCGTTCAAAATGAGCCCACCGCCCGAAACTTTTGTCAGGCGTCCGGTTTCTTGCTCGCAGTTGGGATTGAAGCATCAGGTCGGTGTCTTCCGCGCAACTCTTTGGTAGTATTGGCAATCTGATGGGCTAGCCAGATTTCATCATCTTAATGATGGCCATACACACCGCACTCTCGGTGCTCCGGCCTGGGAAATCCATGGGCTTACATAGCTACCGATATGTGGCGTATGCCTGCTGGGCTGGATGCTCCATCCTACTGGCCAGCTTCGCATTCATCAATCAGGGAGATGCCTACATTTCGCAAGGGGCCTTCTGTTACCTTCCTATACGGCCTATATGGTATCGTCTTGTCCTCAGTTGGATTCCTCGCTACTTGATACTCGCCACTATTGTGGTCATTTACCTGACAATCTACATATACACCAAGTCGGAGTTTGGAAAATTCGACATCAACCTTACAAGTAGCACGGTTTCGGAAAGAATATCGAACGGTCCGGCTAGCAGCCCTACAAACCCTGATAGATCTCCACATTCGAGGCGCTGGTTTGGTCAGCCGAGCAAACAACACAACTCTACCTGCCCAGCACCTACGGCTTCGAGCGAACCCGTTATTGTAGTCAGTCAGCAAGAATCGACAGATCTGCCACCAGAACCCCCTGGTCGCCAGCAAACCCTCCTTGAGGCCTTGCGTGACAGATCCTTCCTTCCTTCTAAAGGCGACAGGGCGCCACAAGACAACAACTACATTCTGCGCAAGCGGCACAAGGCTATCCGACGGCAGCTCCGGTATATGTTCATATACCCTCTCGTCTACGCTATAATGTGGTTTCCGCCCTTCATCAACCACTGCTACTTTTACACGAAGGAGCATAATCCGCCGTTTGCGCTTAACTGCCTCTCTCTAGTCTCTCTGACCATGCAATGTGCAGTGGACTGCTTGATCTTCGGTATCAGAGAGAAGCCTTGGCGATATGGCGTTGGGGGCCACAACCCTTCAAAGAGTAACATATCCGCTGGGAAAAGTGGTGATCTTGAAAGGGTAGCGCTGTCGGGTGGCATGGAAAGAGCTACTGCCACAGATCACGCGGGCGTGGCGGAAGCTATAGCCCCCAAGCCAGTGAAGAATTGGTGGGACAACGAGCCTATGTGAATTATGTGCAGTTATCCAACTATCGGACAAGCAGCGTCTCTCTGTATTGTTCATTCAGGCTCAGATTGGTCACCTATTGCTGTTTGCAACGAATGCTTGGTGATAGCCATCCCATCCTCCGTTTTCGCGGGCGCTCCTATCGTCACCATCTTGTTGCTTGTCGTGTTGATCCCCCGCTTCCTGGTCTCCCAACGCATCGTAAACAGCCTTCTCTATCTTCACCCACAGCCCAAGGACTTCGGCATCTACAACGGAATCAGTCAGCATCTTCAACGAGCGCGAAGAGCTGCCCACTCACCAGCAAAAGGCAGTATCTGCGTCGCCAAAATCCCCGCCACGCCCTTCTCTCTATCACACCACCAGAAAAGATTCGGCAATCCTGCCCACCACGCAGTATTCCTCCCCCTCCCCGTCGCCCCTTCATGTATGGTAAGCATAAACGTTAGCCCCCAACCCTGCGGCTGCTCCTCTGGCTGAGAGTAGAGATCAGGAATGTCGTTCGTATACGTCGGTTTAGCAGTCTTGATCCCCTTTCGGCCGAAGTTGGGGAAATTGGGAAGCTGATTGGTAAACATCTCGTCTATGCTTTCCTGGCTCAGGATCCGGGCGCCTGTTGTGGGCGAGACGCCGTCGTTGAGGAGCGTGGAAAGGAGCTGCACGTAGTCGGTTGGACGTGCGAAACAGCCCGCGCCGGCGGAGTTGTAGATGGAGGCGTGTTCGGCCAGGCTGGAGACGAGAGGTCGGCGGTAAGGGTGATCGCGCGCTCGGATATTCTGACCGGGTGGCTTTTGGTGCATGTGGGCTAGGTGGTGTTTCATTTGGGGCGTGGGGAACATTGATATGTGGTGCAGATTCAGGGGTGCGAAGATGTGGTTTTGGAAATATGTGTTCAGGGACATGTTGGTTACGCGCTCGATGAGGGTGCCGGCCCAGTCTATACCGACCTGAGGGAATTGTATTAGTATTGTGAGTGCGTTGGAATACCTTTGAGTGGGAAAGTACGCCGTATGCCCAGTCCGTGCCTTGAGAGGGGACTCAGCAGAGAAGTGGGAAGGGGGTGGGAGCCAAGAGCGCACCTGGTTCAAACATGATGGGTTGTTCGAGAATCCCACTGCTATGGGCGTCGAGCTCATCAATACCAACTGGTTGGCCGTTCAAGCGGAGTATGTCGTTAAAGAAGGTGTATCTGTCAGTCGCCCTTTAGCCTCTGCTTTCCGGAATCCTCATTTCCTCTAGATCTAGAGCCATACCCGAAGCCAGCTATCCAATACGTCAGCTATAGCTCGCAATATAGAATTTATACGTTAGATGGGCTTACCGGTGTGACTCAACAACATCCTTAAGGTGATCCTGTTCTTCTTTCCTACTGTCTCCGCCTTCCCATGCTTATCAATTCCTTTGATTATCTTCACATGCTTGAGCTCCGGGCAGTGTTTCTCCACCAAATCAGCGTCGTCAAGAGCTAACCTCCCTTGCTCAACGAGCTGCATAGCCGCTATCCCGCCGATCATCTTGGTGCATGAAGCTATCCAGAAGACGCTGTCGAGGGTCATGGGCTCTTTCGTATCAACACCGCGGGTGCCACTGGCGTGCTGGAAGAGCGTCTTGCCGGATTTATCAACCACCACTGCAACACAGCCAGGGATTCTGTTGGGGTCGGACGTCGTTTCATCCATCATCTTGCGTACGCCATCACTAGCCGTAGACGATAATAGTTCTGCCATCTTGCTTTCGAGTTCAAATGTCGATATCTGCTTCGGAGTGATGCACTGAGAAAAGCAGAGCGGTACTCAAAAGGACGGTGGGGGGAGGTAAACAAAGAGTAGCCGCTCCACCGTGAGGAGTATGCTCCATGGTGAATGTGCCCGCAGCTCTTCTGCGGGGAAGCGTAGTAACAGCCTGTCCAGGCCAAGTTCGGCGGGGTCGAAAGTGTGCATAAGGACGGTTTAGGCTCCTCGCCCGAGTCTCGGGCACCAGGAGGCCATCCGCTGCGGGCCAAGGCTTGCCGGATGCTGATCTGGGCTAAGCATGCGACTCTTGAGGCGATGAAAGGAAAGTGATGAGATGATAAGATTCGCACAAAAATCAACAATTATGATAGAAAGGAACAGTCAACGACAGATTATGAAAATTGCAAGACATAGAGGAGGTGCATAACATTAGATAGTTCACAGCTGGTGCAGGCCCCAGATACTTCGCAGCGGTATGTCCCAAATAAAGCTCGCAACTACCATACCACCAATGCTCATGACGAAGGCCATGAGCAGATTGACAGCATTGTTGTCAATGATGCCAAGACCACTCTCAACTCGCCTGCTTGGCTCGTCGCTCTTCTTGTTTGCTGGCGTCCGTGATCCGGCGACAAGCACCTGCAATAAGTTAACGGTCGTTGTCCTGACATAATCATCACACTCACCTTCTTGCCACCAGGCCCCTCGATTATCTTCCCTGTCCTTGTATCGATCACACTCGCCTGAAGCCACCCACCAAGCGCACTGTCCAGCACGCTTCCTAGGCCACCCCATATTGTAATTGCTACCACCCAGATCATCTTCTCTTGCCATCCCCAGCCACTCCCATTCTTGGGATTAGGCTGGAAGGTAGATAGCATGCCAGGGGGAGCCGTGTCGTGCACATTGCAGAATGGCAGAAGGATGACGGAAGTCAAAGCGATAACGAATGCACCTAGAAAGCCAGCTAGAGTACCAATAAAGCTAACGCCGCCATTAGTACCTGGTGGTACTTCTCGAAAGCTCCAGGAGGTGAGCAGACGCGGTCTTCTTTTCGACAAAATACCAAGCTCTGAGGAGAAGGTATCTGCTGCCACAGCGGCATAATTACTAAAACGTACCAATCAGCATGGTATGGTGTTCGTGAAGTAGAACCAATATACCTCACTATACCAACGATGATCAGATCACTGCCATAGATCCAGCAATCGGCATTAGCTGCAATAGGGCTTCTAAACAGATGCAGGAGTATCAACGCGGAGGCCACAGCTGAGTTTGCGAGGACTTGGACGTGTGTCCTGGCACCTTCTCCTCCTGAAGCTCCAGAAGAGCCGACGGTCAATTGTGCCTTTACTTCATGTTTCACCTAGAAGATATGAGTTCCTGGCTCTCGGACGGCCATGAGCGTGCAGTATACCTTGGTAACAGCTGTCCCAGAGAGGAAGAAGATACACAGCAGAGCGAAGAAAATGCTCCATGGATGCAGAGCATGGACAAATGCTGTTAGCGCCGCTACAACGAGGCCTGCTGGTGTTAATGATTTATGGGAATAAGCTCTATATCCGAGCGCCGCTGTCGCTGGAACAGCTATGTAGGCGTGCATCAGCTCAAAGATCTGGGGACTCGAATATGGTCACTGAACGTGGAGCGAAGTGGATGAAGCTCGAAGCACCGCAGCGGTCAGCAGTAAGAGAGAGAATCACTAGAGCCGCCAAGAGCGTTATCGATAAGAATCTTGGCCAGGCCTCCGCATTCACGACTCGCTTTTCGATCATTAAGTCTTTCAACACCGTTGAGGCTTTCGACCGTGATTATGCCGAGGACTCTTCCGTGGCTAAAGAATGGCACAACAATGTCTGCCCCGGCTGCAGGTGCGAAACCACACAAGCGCCAGCGGATGCTCGACCCAGGCTCCGACGCGGACTCTACCACTCTTCCACGCACCATAGCCCTCCCCACGAAGCACGCACCGCCATTAGCTGGAAAGCAGACAGCTCTTCGAGCATCGGAGCGTTCACCATCCACCTCGCCTCCTCCCGAACCTCCAACCGAAGAACCCATGCACCCCGGCCTCTCTGCCGACGATATCTACATCATGGTCGAGGACGAGTTTCTCTCGGTCGCGCGCACGTTCACCGCACACCTACATCACGCTGAATACGTCCGTCTCAAGAACGAGGCAAAGAATCGGAACAGTGCTACTGTCTCAAATATCTCTAGACCTGTCGATAGCATAACCGCCATGCGAGCCGAGACGAAGAAAAAGAAGGAAGCCGAAGCGCAGGAAGCAAGGACGAAGGCTGGATTAGAGAGCATCAAGGGCCCCAAGCGTCCAGTGACTACCAGCGATGATAGCGACCTCGATGAGAACGAAGGCCAAGAGCAACCGTGGGAGGGGACGCATCTACAGCGATTCATGACGACCAGCCCAAAGAAGGCCTTGGCTAGCCTGACCGGTCTACAAGGCGTCATGTCACACACCAGGGCGGCGGCCGGATATGAGAGATCGGAACACAAAGGCAAGACGGCATTGCAATCACATGGGCAGGGCAAGGCAACGGCCCCTGTGGCAAACGATGAAACTTCCGAGGACGATGACGACCTAGATGCTCCATCTCGTGCCCCCTCCCGAGCGCCCGCAGCCGCTTCAAAACCACGCCCTACGGCAAAAGCCAAAGCGGCATCGCCTCCCCCTCGACCGAAGCCCAAAGCAAAACCGCCATCGCCGCCACGGCCGCGGCCCAGGAGATCTCTCCTGGATATGACACCGCTTCCCACACCTACTTCTACGTTGCCCGCTAAAACTCCAAAGAAACCCCAGAAGGATCCAGATCCCCCGATCATGTATGAGCCTGAAGACGAACCTCGCTCGTCACCCAGCCGAGAGGAGATCAGGGCGCGAAGGCGGCGGATCCAGGCACGGAAGGAGAGGGCAGAAAAGGAGAGCAATGGGTCTGGAGGGATTATGGGAGCGGATGAGATACCCATCTTTCTTGTATGAATCGCGTAGTCTTTCGATAATTGGATACTCAATACAGCAATCTCAACCAGGACCATCAATGCGCGTGAAGACTTATCCCATTGAAATATGTACTCATGGAATCGAAGCGCATCGCAAGAGATTATACAAATGCCTAGGCCACATCCAATCTTCTAGTATACAAACAATTAAACCGTCGCCGAATTTCTCGAAACATAAGCCTCATCGCATGCGGAATGTACTAATGATGCTGCTGTGTTCGTCCGATAAAATGCCCATCCTTCACTGCGTCGCTTGATGTTTGGACGACGTTAGAAGGAAAAAAGCTTCCATGGGACATTTGAAAGGAAAAATAGAAGTTGAAAGTAAAGGTATAAGGATGTCTGCCGACGGATGTTAATACCTTTCAATATTTCAGTGAAGATCGAAATCGTGGACCGAGCTTTCTGATTTTCGAGAGTTGTCGAGGCTTGTAACAACGCATATGTTGTACATTATAGGAACAATACTAAAATCGGAAGGTTCTGATGTCCTATTCTCATAGAATGAATCGTAAGTCTCTTCTAAGATCCGCGGTCGTCACTTCTTCTTTGGCCGGCCAGCTGCTACACTGGCCCACGTTGCACTGGCATCGCCCACCTTCTGTATGTGCCCAGGAGAAGCAGCCTTCTTCTTCGGCGCTGCAGGAATCTTTCTTCCGACTCGGCCCGGCTTTGGTTTCTTGCTCAAGGGTGGATAATCCTTTTTGTTTTTCCCTGGAGCCCCCTTTGGCCCCTGGATCTCCCAACCTTCCTCGGGCACGGGCGATAGATCCTTTGGTGGCACGACAACGTTAAGCACTTTGACTTTAAAAGGAGTGTCAAGTACCTTTTGATCATCACAAGGGGCAGGGATATCACGGTCGAGATTGCCAAAAAGGTTGTTGAGATCAGTCGAGCTTGGCGGTATAGTGGTAGGTGACGGCGCCTTACCCCAGGAGCTAGACTCGGGAGATATTGATTGAGGAGGCGAGGCTTCGCGGATGAAGGCAGCTTTGTTCGGAGTTCGAGTATCTTTCTTGCCGGCGAAGATTAGACCTTTTCCGTTTGGCGTAGTTGGGGAAAGAGGAATTCTTGTAGCTTTGCGGACCTTGGGAATGATATGTTCGTCTTCGTTGGGACTCTCACAGAATTCCCAGTCTCCATCATAGGGGTCGTCATCACTGGAGGACGGAGATGGAACAGTGAATGTGCGCGTGGGACCTGGAGAACGACCAGGGCTGTATGCGGAATCGTGAATGTAAAGTTGTTCGAAGTTGCTTCTAGTGGTCTCAGCAAATGCCTTGTGGTCTACACTGTGTCTTGCATAAGTCGCCTCGGTAGGTGTTTTGACTCCGTCCCCTTCCTCATAAGTATTTGTCTTCGGAAACAAAGGAAAATCACCAGGAACCAGCTCGTAACAATCGTCCCAGCAGCTTCCAGGACTTGTTGTTGGCGTGGCGCCCGGCGGGCTTCCTTCAGAAGTGCCTTCCTCGAGGCTTTCATCTTCCTCCTGAATGACATCTAGCCCGCTTTCTTCCTCGACCTTCTGTAGCTTTGCACCTGTAGCCCAGTCCCAAAGCTCATTGTTTTCCACCATCTGGTTGTATGTCCTCCTGTTGGCGTAGCGCCAGTAGCCAGCCATGCGTTGCATAGTCTCTGCTTGCTCATTCTCCAACGCCACCAAATCTTTCAGTATGGCATTGCGAAGCTTACTGTCAAGGACTTTACGCGCTTTAGCTGCGTCTGCAAGATTGGTCTTGATGCCCAGGGTTTTGAGAATCATCGTCGAGATCTCGTCGATTTGTTCTGCATTTCCTAGGTCCACCTTCTTAGCGGGACCATTGTTTTTGAGAATCTTCTTCTCATGAACACCTTGCCGAAGGCTAGACCATCGGAAACAATGGGCGTTAAAGACGATATTCTTGTCGATCGTGCTATTTGGTACGATAATTTGAGTCAGCATTGAACTTATAGTGGAATATGGGTAGTGATATGTGACGCATAATAGGGAACAATGCTCGCTTGATCGCTCTTTCAATTTAGATTGTTGGTACCCTTAGATAACAACGACCGCTCACTGCCAGTATCAGGCAATTAAGGTATGTCGGAGCATGTGCTTGCTTGTAGCGTACAATGGGAACACATGTTCCGGAAACAGGACCTGCACAGAAAGAGCGTATCGACTTAGCGGACAACCCACAGACGTACCTGTTGTCAATAAGACCCTGCCCTTTAGGTGCTGGGGCTGCTTCATTGGTATGGTCTTTAGTCTCAGTAGGATGCAACGCATTCTGAATACTGTCGAGATCTTCCTTGGTGATCACATTGAAGCGAACCTGGTTCTTTGCGATTTTGCGCTCAGCCTTCGCTGCTCTCCCGACGACAGCATCGTTCCAGGCTTGCTTCCGTTCCTCCGCATCTTCCTCATTAAGGGTGCTAGAGTTGTTATCCCAATTGATCTCCCGCTCCTCCTCGTCAGCTTCCTCAACGTCTACCTCGAGAGCGTCCAGGTCCAATTTAAGCTTGTTCTTATCCCTGCCCTTTCCTTTCCTGTTGAAGACTTTGCTGGTGCATCCGTCTAAGCGATGTATATGTTGGATAAGGGTCGCAATTTCACGATGCCGTTTATCATGAAGTTCCACTGTCTTGTGACAGCTGATCAAGAAAAATTAGAATAGCTAGGCTGCAAGAGCAGACCTTATCGGACTTACGCATCACAGTGGTGTGACTGCCCTAGGTATCGAGGACTGTCAGTCTCTTCATGGAGCATAATGGGCACTCCGAGGTTAACATACCGACATAAAAGAGTGTCTTGTGGTATCTGGTGCAAACCTCCTCGTGAATACCAAAGCAGGTCTTCTTAGCCCGTGGACTTGAAAGCACGGTAGCGCAGGTCCCGCATTTGTGTTCTGCAGGTTGCTATCAGCATAAATGGGGCGTTGGGAAGCAAACATGTTTCAAGGTGTTTATCGATTGTACCTAAGCCATGATTGCGGTCCTACATTGACGCGTCAGCTTGGGATCGGACAGGTCAAAGATGATCATCTATCAGATTTGACACACCTCCCATCTGTAAAGCATACCTGCAGGCATGCTAGCGTTGGTTTCAGTGTGCTATTCTTCGACAGATCTTGATGTATGGGTGGGCGAGCAAGAGCGATAGCGAAAGTCGAGGAGGTTATGGAAGTTGGCTAACGAGTATGTCTGAAGATGGGATATTATTATGGAAATTATGGTGGGTGACGTGACAATGTCTTGTGTCAAAGATTGTTGAACGTCACTGATTCAGATGTGGAGTGATGCCGGAGATTACGATGGGTGAAGAGCCGATGTTGTCGAGTCGATATTCGTAGACGCATGTTGATGTTATGTACCCAGAGCGAAAGATGTTGAGTATTGTGGGGGTGGTAAACAAAGCAACGGATCTTATTTGACGAGGTCAACTACCCGTTTTCATATACAAGTGTTCAGCATTGCACCAAGATCGGATATACCGGCTAAATTGGCTTGAAGAGCGTATGCTTCGAAGGGCTGGCTATGCTCTTCTCACAATCCGGGAGTGGAGTGCACAATCATGGACCGGAGAATCAGATTTCAACCAGTGGACACGCACATAGCCATCGTTCCGCATTGTGATCCTTTTGCAAGTGACAATATTTGTGTTTCGAGCATATTCCAGTGCAAACAATTGGTGTACAAACGACGTCGAGCCCGGTCCATTCATCAGGAAAACGGACATTACAGCCAGAGATGACTGAGGAACCTCAGTCAGAACCCCATGATCAGGGTCCAGCGGCGGACGCAGCAGAGGCACCCAAAGCTTGAGAAGGACAGCGCGTTGCACGGTAAATATTCGCGATTGCTAAGCAAGCTTGTCACTACGTGCCCCTTAGTCACTGTTATTTGCTTTTCACCCAATGGGAACAAGAATTCAGTCCTTGCATGGAGGCCATGATGTTGTAAGTACGCAAGGATTGGTCAGCTGGCCCTTATTGAGATGGGGCGCGGAGTAGGTTTCGCTGATATCAAATGGGAGAAACTTGGATCTCAGCTCTCGCATTGCTCAGATTTCATACTGCCCAAGGCCTTCGGCTCGCCAAAGGCAGAAGTAAATCCCATTGTACGCTGCATTTCATTTTCTTATAAACATTTGAGGGCCGAAGTTGATTCCCCTCTCCACTGCCATGTCGAAATATTACGTGGGATGCACTTGTTGAAAGCTCCCGTCGTGTTTCGAAACCAGCTTACGCGCCGGAAGGTCAGACGTCACGGACAAGGCGAGCGCCACACCATGCGTACGGATAGTTCCGCTGATACCAATTGACGCTTGGTCCCAGTCAGCTGTGCCGTACGTAGCAGGGTGGCAAGGATGGAACTTACAACGTCTTGCGTCCTGCGATACGAGGATGTGTGGCCCATGATCCGCCCAAAACGATATTGTGTTTTCCATCGAAGAAGTCATCTGCAGAGGGTTAGCACGGCCCAACTTCAAACATTCTTGCCGATCAGTGAACCTGTGTAAGCTGGGTACAATCCCATAGGCTCGAATCCTTCATGCTTCTCCAGCACCGAACTTGTCCATTCCCACACACCACCCATGTCGCCCTGTCCTGACAGCCGGTTGCCGTTCTGTGTGACTGGTGTAGGGTGAAAGTGCTTGAAGCCGACATTGCAGCCTTCAAGGTCAGCGAAACGCTGGTTGGGATCTAGAGACTGATTGGCGCTGGAGGCGCCTGTATGCGAAGGGTGTGATGGCGGAGAGATCTCAACTCCGTCATTGGACAGGTGCCTGCCCGAATTTTCAGAGCCTAATAATTATCATGAGAGCAATGACAGCTTACCCGTTTACTGCCGAAACCTTTTTGGTAAGAATGCTGTCGGTATGCTTGTTCTTATTGAAATCGACATGGTGGTAGATGCTGCGAGCCTCTTCTACAGTTGGAATACGGCCGTTCATCCAGGCAGCGCATGCAGACAGCTCATCATATGATGCGAAGATTGGCCAATCCACAGCAT
>JAABUK010002676.1_pt1 | contig 31620 bp, 40 predicted proteins | sample 5559141 | NCBI WGS metagenome assembly JAABUK01 (sample SAMN10711869, study PRJNA513367) | rock metagenome | isolation source: Antarctica rocks | place: Antarctica: Victoria Land, Pudding Butte nord | collected 2016-01-03 | reverse complement strand
TTGTTGAAAGTGGTGTTGGTGCGAGGTTGGATACTGACGGCCATTTTAGTCGTGCCATTTCGCCCAGAGAATCGACGATCTGGTCAGCTGTTGGCCACTGCAGTGATCGTGCTACGTTCGGCGGTTTTCTTTGCACGTAATTTGGGGTGTGCTTGAGGATAAAATCGCCGTAGACCTGGTGCGGAAGCTTTCAGCGTTTATAGACTTATCCAATTGAGAGCGTTTCTTACCTTCGGAGAACAGTCTCGATCAAATACAAATGCATGAAGCAATTGTCCTTGTGCTAGCGGAAATAGCATCCAGCTCCCGAACCACCATGGCAACTTGGCCAAGTAGCCGTCCCTTTCGAGCGCGTTGTATACCTCCTCCAAGGATCGAGCACCCATGTATATAGCAATTGTGACTCGTAATTGATCCTTCGGGTATATACCCAGTGCAAATCCTGCCAGACTGGCACCAATTGCTGGGGCAAGCCGTGAAGTAAGCCCATGAAACAGTTTCGGATACCTCTCGCATAGCTGACTTGCTTTCTCTTTCAGCAGGCGGAGACGCAGACGTAAGAAGAAGCGGTGCAGCAGTCGGTGGAGGAACAGTATCGAAGACAGAGATAGGGCGAGTCGAAAGTTCGGAGAGCCCAGCAGAGGTCGCTTTAAACGTAGTCTAAGTACAACGCTGTGAGAGCTGTGTTTCGTATTTTTATACACTATCTAGCATGCTCACCTTTGATGAGTACCACGACTCAGTAGCGACGTCGTAATCAGCTCCCACGCCTTCAACCCAGCTACCGTGCCGATGAAGACGCGGAGGGAAGATCGAACGGTCGCCGCATGATAGTCATCATGGATAGGTGCCCGCTTGCGACGTTGCTCGGCGTCTGGGCTGCTTCCCGAGTCTTGACGCAGTCTCCGAATCAGGTAATGGTGGAGAAGCTCGTATTCATGGGCATTGAAAGCGTAGCGGAGGGGGGATTCAGATGTCATGCTGTGGACCGAGAGCAACTGCGCATGGCAACTGATGTGAGTCAAGCATCAGGCGAGATTCAGTCTGAAAGAGGCATGCTGTAATTAGTGGACAACACGGATCATGTCTTGCAGAGGTTGCGAGGTCACTGACCGGTGTCGATTGACCTACTTTAGGTGGGGGAGGTCTCTTTGTGGGTTGCAAAATTGCTGCAGGACAACCGCCTTGTTTTGCCACCTTTGGAAAATACAGTAAGAAGAGCAACTTGGTAGTACCTCATTGGACTCCCTTCTGCCATCATGTCGACTATCCAAGGATGATTTTACTTTGTAAAGCAGCTTTCCTGTTATAATTCTGGCAAAAGTTTAAAGCTGATCAATACTCAAACATCGTTTTGTCCTCTATCCCGTGCAGATATGGACTGGGTCTTGATCTGTCCCAGCTTGGTCGTGAAGGAACTTGGTCTAACTAGTCCTCGATGTCCTGTGACAGATTTCAAGCATCTCGACTCATCTGCAAACGCTTTCTGCATCTGAGTCCAACATTTCAGTGCTTTTAGCAGTCCTTTCTCCTCGCCAACAGCTCCGAGAACGACGAGAACATACGTGATTTGATGGCTACTGCCTCAGATGTCGAAGCGATGTGGATACCATCGTTCAGGAATCCTTGCAGTGTAGATTGCTGCACCTGTGAAGTTGAGAAGAGTAAGACTAAGGAACTTATTCAGCGATAGGCGATCTTGCCAAGGCGTCACACCATAGGAGAGTATGTCGTGCAGGACAGGGAGGAATGTGGAGCAACCTGGTAGGGTATACATATTAAAATGAACACGCCGATATGCTGGCTGCCGGAATTTGGGACGGAGAGTGAATATGGCGGAAGCGTCTGCGAATGCCGTTGTCTGAGAAGGAGGACATCAACCACAGCAGCTTTCGTCAACAACCAATTCCGTAGCTTTTTGAGAGGGGAAGGTCTCCAGGCCCTGTACCCACCAAAACCCGTCGAAGGTGAGGGTCGCAGTAGAAGCCAAAATATGTGCTCGGAATGGCAGAGCCACAGATAACTAGAACAACACCTGAGTGGTCGAGTTCATTGCCCAGGCGGTGCACAGGTTGTGAGCGGTTTGAGAAAACATGGAAACTAGGACTACCACAAGTGGACGCTGTGCCAAAGCGAACAGACGAACCTTGTGGAAAGTATGGAGCAATTGATGACGGCGACATAACAGATACAGAGAGCAAGCACATCCCCAATGCAGCGGTACTGAGAAGCGGGCTCAGGCCCAGATAAAAACGGCAAAGAAGAGCTACGAAAAGCACAGAGTCCAGCAGTTGCGGCCGGATATTGGCTGAAAGCGCTTTTGATTGTGTTCTACTGGCAGAATCACACAGAACTCACCGGTATCATTGTGAAGCGTCCAAACACTCCAAAGTGATTTGGCGAAGGAGAATGAGGAGGCCTACAGTAACCGATTCAGCTGTGAAGAGAAGGTTATCAAGGAGCCGGGTGACCAATATCCGCTAAGTATGTACTCATCGTCCCTATTCGTAGGCAAGAGTCGCGCAAAATCAATTGCGACAAGTGAGATACCAACCTCATCCATGGCACTGAACCCAGAGGCGAATTAGCTAATCGGTCAGCCATATTTGTGGAGTGTGCAGGAATCTGTTCTTACAAAGATCCTTGCATTGCAGGAGTTTGTCGTCCCAAGGGCTGGATTCTAGTGGAGGCTCTTCATGGCTCGTCTGAGGAACAGGCTTAATACGTTTTATGGTCATCTCGTCAGATATTGGACCCAACAGTGGAGTAGACCCGGGTCGAGTAGCTTCTAGTAGAAACTTCAAGGTGGCACCCAGGCCTTTGACTTCGCGGTAGAATGAGCAACTTGAAAATCCATAGTCGAATTCTATTGCGGACAAGGGAGATGACCGTATATTTCTGCTTTGCGGTATCTTTCCAGGTGGCCCCTTTGGATATTGAGCGCCGAAGAGGTTGGGTCCCAGGGCGTGTACAACGCATTTGATGGATTGTTTTGTTCTTTGTAATTTGTTACACGTTAACGCGGACTGTTCAAATATCGCTCTCGTGTGATGAAGCCTTATGCTAAGTAAGATCGCCAGATGTGTTGGAGAACGTCAGGAAGCTACCAAAACAGCCTTCTCCCGATCTGCGCCCACAAATTGGTTTCGAGACTGATAAAGCAGACGTCGCCTTTCCACATCTGAAAAGAGTTATCCGTGGCTCCAAGCAAGTGCCCCTGAAGGATGAGGTAGCAGCATTACTTCTAACAATGCGCCCATTCATCTTCGCCTTTATCCTCACGCTCTCCTTTCTCATCCCCATATCTCTCTGCGCATGTAAGATCTCTTACGAGTAATCTCCAACCCTCTCGCCGGTTATCACCACTAATTTCCTCTCCTGCACAGCTTCTGCAACATCGTTCTGCAAATGCACCTGCAAAGGCAACAGCACCATCATTGCCCTCAATCCAACAACCCCCTTGACGTCATCCACCTCGCCCACCCTTTTCCTGCGTGACCACGATCGAGAAAGAGACATAGATAATTTAGCAGTAAGAGAAGAGGATGAAACCCGCAAGACCCACCGCGCCAGCACCTGCAACGATTGCAATCGGAAATTCTGCCTCGATTACAAACTGCCCGGCTGTAAAGGCGTGAGGGAGGAGGAGATCTTTACTACTTGTTTCCGTACGCACCGTCATCTCCTGGCCAATCCATTGAATACACCTTCGTTGCACCCAGAGGACGCCTCTTCGTGGTTCTAGGAGGACCACTCAGTTCAACGCTGACAAGCAAAACTATCCACAGAGCGCGACTCGCTCAAAGACGAAGCCGTGGTCTTCATATTCATCTTCGCTACAGCTGGTCTGTTGTTATGGGCGTTAGTGAAGCCGTACGTTCAGAAGTGGCTTGTGGTAAGTAAAACCCCATTTATTCACCCGCCTTTTCTCGCTTCTTAGTCCCATCCCCATCTCTGAGGTCTCTGTGACTGACCGGTAGAACATCAGACGGTTCAGGAAAGGTCGACCTACGTACCACTTTCTGGACAAGAAGGTGGCGGTGGCATTCCTACCTGAACAGTATATTTTATATAGCGGGTGTTGCGTCAACGATATCATATGGTAGAATTCAAATATGAATCATGAATTCTGACATACTGGAAATCTCACGACATGAATATCAAGTGTAGGCTAGGCATTCCCGGAACGAATACTAGAAACTGGCTGGATGTGCCCTGGAGGCCATCATGAATAAACACTCCACAATCTTGCCCGCTATATCGATTCTTGAAGGCGGTCTCGCAAATGACTATCTGATGGGAAGCCCTAACGAAACCCCTCTCAAGCACGACTCTCAGTACAACATTTGAAGAGCATTGAACATTGTTCTGGGGCATCCCAGATACTTCGATACTGCGGTACTACCAGAGTTCATATGCCAAGCCCTTCGCACAGCTCCCTGATCCCCCACGCGATCCCATCCACTACAGTTCATACAACGGAAGGTTCAGTGATTCACTGCATACTCCAAAGAAGCGTACCGTGGAAGACCTCTCAAGCTCTGCTTCGTCTCTCGGTCTTAGACCTTTCCTCACAGCCCTTGCTGAATCTACAAATCACATTCCACCTACTACACTTGCTTTCTTATTCCCCTAGCCAAGATTTGGTGAAGCCTCCAGCATAATCCCTGATATAATTGGAGCACCGTTCTTTCTGGGTCGCCGACCTTCCCACTTCTCCGTGCCGTATTGTTTTCGTTCATCACTGCTCCCTGCGATGGACCCCGGCCTAGCAGTTGCGGCTTACACGGCCGAGACAGCCGTGGAGGGCGCTGCAGCCGGCGCTTTTGCTATTGCGCGACCTACGGCGCCCCTCAAAGCACGTTTTCATCGGTTGCCGAGCCCATCCCCGGCCTTGAAGCGCTCTTCACACACTTTGAACGTGGTCAAGGGTAGAGCATACATCTTTGGAGGTGACGGCGATGTGGTTGGAGGTGGAGGTGGTGCTGCTATGCATGTCGTCACGCTACCAACAGACATCAATCTTACAGACATTGATTATCAGACGATTCCTGCTGTGGCTAAGCCGCCAAAATCGGTCTTCAATGAAGAAGGAAAGTTTGAGAACAAATCGGCTAGTGACAGTAGCGAGAACGTGCCAGCCCCAAGAGCGGGACACTGCGCAGCTGCTATTGGCGAGCGCATCTATGTTCTCGCAGGGAGCAGCCCAACAGGAACATCTGATCCAACCGCACCACCCAATGCACCGTTAGAGGAGGACGGCAAAGTTTATGTCTTTGACACAATAGGCAAGACCTGGGAGGTCCTCAACCCAAATAAGGAAGGCTGTCTGGATGGTGTACCTCTACCTCGGAATTATGCTAGCAGCTCCAGCACCATCCATCCAGTGCCTATCAGGAGCGAAGGAGGTGATGGTAAGGGAAAGGATGAATTGATGACACATGAGGCCAAATTGAGGTTGGTATCTAGCCGACAAGGTGAAGACTTTACAGCTACGGATGAACAATTAGAAGGCTCTGGAACGGTCTTCCTTCACGGCGGCTACGATTTCGACTGGAGGCTCCTGCACGATGTCTGGGCGTTTGACGTTGGGAGCTGCATCTGGTCGCGCTGGCCTGACGTACCCGCTTCTGATGTCGAGGCGGGTGAAGGAAACATCTGTTGCGTCGAGAGCAGGTTATGGAGATGTGGTGACGGATTCGGCAAGGTAGCCCATTTGGACATTATCCGCAATCAATTCGATGACATGGGTGGCAAGGGCGAGCTGGGTGTGAGTCCCAAAAGCGGCGACTGGGAGGTTCATAGCTTTGGTGTCAAGCCAGGTTATGAAGAACTTGAAAAGGAGGTTGAGAAGAAGATGGGCGGGAAACCTACAAACACCGAGTCTTTGTTTCCCGCGAGACGGAAACGATCAGGTTTCGTCCCAGTCACAACAGGCCAGGGTCGAGATTACTTATTACTTTTCATGGGCGAACGTGGGCCGCGGGACGTGCTGGATGATGTCTGGAGTTTTCAAATTGCTAGTGAGAAAAGGTCGGCTGCTGCTTTTAAGGACACAGTGAGGGCGATGATCGGGAAAGGAACAGGGGAAGAGCAATGGGCGAGAGCGCATGTCTTGGAAAGCAGTAAAGAGGACGGCGTGTTGGACTTTCCGAAGGGACTGAGCAGGTTCGGTAGTAGCTCTGGGGGAGACTTTGTGGACGGCATCGTGATCTGGGGAGGGATTGGACCAGATGGGAAGGTCAATGGAGACGGGTGGATTCTGACGCTGGATTGAAAAAGGGTTGACTTTGAGCTCCTGTACGATCGAGGCGATTGCTTCACCTCTGACCACATACAGGGTACTCAGTGAAAGAGCTTCTTAAGATCCTTTCGGCAAATAAGCGAGAACGCAGCCAATGTTTGGATAGCCAAACTCAGCTACGCCGCTCGAGACCTTCCCTATATAGTGTCTCTAGGCAGCAGGTCGGCGGTGCGGAGACTGATACCCACACGCACTGCAAGAGACAGCTCTATCTCGTTTGTCATTTCGATTTTGTCAAGCACCTCCTAGGGCAAGCCATGGACTAAGTTCTCTGCAATGGGGTCTGCCAGAGACCGATCATATCTCGCTCCATCAATAATCATGAAGGACCTGTGCGAGCGAATTGGTGCTCCGTGTGTAATTATCTTCCCATCTTCCAGCGTGGCGTTGCTGGCTCGGAATATCTTGGCAAGGGGTTCGTCATGCTCTCGGGCAACAGCAGAAGTGGCCCTGCATCGTTCTATCATTTACCGTGATTCTTCCCGTCAGCTAGGCCCGTGGCAGGCTTCCTTCGTATTCAAGATGCTCAGTACGTGCTCTTCTGGTTTCGAGGTAGGGAAGGTCAGATGGAGGGGAAGTCGGGAGGACATAAACTGTCAGACAAATGGCTGAAATAGCTCTTTTTGTCTGTGTAGAATCGAATTGAGTACAATCAAAGTGATAGAATTGACTGTCTAGCAAGTATCTAGAATGCCCCTGAGAATGGGCCTTAATATGAAGGAAATTGGGCCAAGATAGGCCGGAGATTGGCTCAATTGGGCCGATGGACAGCCTGAGGCGCAGGCTGAGGCGCAGGCTGTCTGACATAAACCATGGTTTCCCCAGGGTTGATGCACCCCCCACACATTTTCGGTCTTTGAACAGTCTACGTTCTGCCTCGAATATGAAGATTGTCTCTACCCCCCGCACTACGACTGAGTAGGAGGGCCTCTCTTAAATAATGACTCTTACATTTCACAGGGGTCTCGTCGGCGTCGGTGCCTTCGTCCCGGCTAAGTGGCTCCGAGAGAATGGTGTACGAAACGGAGACATGGGCATCGTATTTGGGGCAAATGGCTTCTTTGGGTACGGATACAATACCTCGTCTCCTGAAGGCCAGAAGAAGAACCTACCCTACGAAGCATGTGACCCTGGGGATGAGGCCAATTGGTGGTCTACATACCTACTACCTCAATGAGTGTCCCGATTGGCGATCACTAGATTCTGAGGAAGCCAGACGACAGCTTGTTGCACGCCATTCAAGCTGGAAGAATCCGGTCATTCAGAAGATCATAGCCAATGTGAAAATTGACTCGATGTATCCAACATGGACGACGCCTGAATTACCTACTTGGCAATGAGCTGGACTTGTCTTGATTGGAGATTCTGCACACGCCCTCCTCCCGTCATCTGGTCAAGGCGTCAAACAGGCTCTCGAAGATAGCGAGTGTTTTGCCCGTCTCTCTCGCATCATCTGAAGACTGCCTACTCGGATCCACAGGATTCACAATGGGAGACTGAGCGGGTTGCTGTCGAACGCGCTTCGAAGCCATATTCGAAGATGAGGATCCCTCGGATCAAGAAGATACATGATACATGAAAGGTCTGCGGCAATGGGAGATTTCAAGAAGCCAAAGACCTTTATCCAGGAAATGCTCATGTATTGTTTCATATGGGGAATAAGTACGCACTGCCTACACCCTGACATTTTGCCCAAACGAAGCTGACCTTCTCTCACAGAATTCTGCAAGGTTGACAGGTATGCTTTTGATATCAACAAGTACAACGTTCCAGCGGAGGTCAGGGAGGTGTTGGCTACGTCTCATTCTGAGTCGTGATCGTAATCTGGTCGCGATTGTCCGCTCCATCTACTTCCGTATGTCAAACGAATCACAACTCTTCCTAGTAGTCAAATACTTTATCCACGAGCCAGTGAACAGCGAGCGCTCTGCCAGATACTTAGTCCCTCCATTGCCGACAAAGACATGTCATTTGGCGGTGGCAAGATAGGGTTTCTTCTTACTACCTCTTGGTGCATGATTGTGTTCCCACAATTCACGTCCCGAAGCATTGCCATTGTACTGCTTGAGGAAGGCCATCCGACTATGCAGATCTGGGACGTGCCAAGCCGGGAAGGGCACAGGATGGCCGTAGTCTGTATACGGTTAGCGTTTGATCTCGGACATCAAAAAGATCGGCTGTTGTCGTTTGTGCGGACCTTCGACACATAGTTCAGTTTAACAAGCCCACCGATCACCTATCTTGACCCTAAGAGTCTTTCAGCTCCTTGAAGCTGACGAAAATCACAACAGTGACACGCTGACTGTCTTCGCCATCCCGGTACCGGCGATCAGACCTTTTTTTCAGAGTCCGCTTGTTGGACCGTGTTCGTTGTGACCTGCAGAGCATCAGCAATGTATGAATGCTCTGATGGCCCGTCATACAGAAGACGGACATAAGGGAGGTTCAAAAGGGAAATGTCTCATTCAGCCTGTAGTTCCTGCGCTGCCACTGCGTCCCATGAAGAGACGACCGACTTCAAACAAAGCACAAGAATCTCGTCCAGTGGAGACGGTGATTGAAGATGGCACCAGTGAGCGTTTACTGTCAGGCGGCCAGGGCACACCAGATCGTGCCCTCAAAATTCAGTTCGGAGAATTGCAAGGAGATGTTGATCACTTTGGCGCGGACTCTCCAGCATCGTTCAACGAGACTAATTCTTCGGGGGATGTTGCTACTTCTCCCCTGCCATCCAGTATGTGCGCACTAAGACAGCTTTGGACGTTGAATGCTCAAAACGCGCTCCCAGATGCATCAAACAACGACACCTTAACACAGGCGACCTCGTCTAGGCCTAGCTCCGCACCACCAACTCTCAAATTTCCCTCAGATGATCTCGCTCATGATCCGCGACAACCGCTTCAGACATCTGTTGTTGAGCTTCCTGCAGAAGCGAGCATATCTCGATCTTCATCTCTGAAGATCTCTTTCCTCTATCAGGAAGACCTCGACTCTGCCAGCCAAGCATCTACCCCTTACAGCGGATCTCCAACCCTTTCGGTGCTTCCTGCGATGTCACACCTACCACCTACAATGCACGGTACGTCTCTTCTGCACTCTCAAAGCTCTCGGATATTTGGGAGTATCATCCTCAGATCGAATTAACATGGAACAGGACTGCCTAACGTTCCCCCTTACCAGCCCTCAGCCGGAGGTAATGCTGGAGGATCAGGACCCGGGTTCTTGGACTCCGTCAGCAATTACCACCCCAGAGTCCGACCTTTTCTGCCTCGCACTCAGATGGTCCCAGCAGCCATGGTATCTCTTTCCGTGCACCTTCTTTGCCTTTTCGATCTCAAAATTCGATGTGACCAGGAGATCATGGTGCATGTGCCCGGGACTTCGGCATACCACTGTTACTTCGATGCACACAAGATAATCATGTTTCGATCCCCCATGCTGGCATTATCGATGCATGACAACACGGCCAGTGGAAACGAAAACGGCAGCGTCAATGTGTTCTGGCCAACCGCTTATTTCAACCAAATTGCTTTCGCAATGTGTCTCCGCTACCTCTACAGCGACACCGTCCTCAGCATTGATGATATCGAAGCTTTCACTGATCGAGGGGCCAGTCAGCACATCGCTCAGTGGAGAGGTTGTCAGCTAATGTTCACCATCGCTTACTGGCTGGGAGGATTGATCCTTCGAGCTGACGCGGTTGCAACTCAAGCTGAGTCCATCGTGCACGGACTCATCAATTTTGACATCATTGGAATAGCGTTAGATGTCGCCACCGACCTCTGCGATCATGAGCTATCCGGTGGGGAACGCAACCCAAACGATACCCCCCTGACCCACAGATACAGGAACTTTGAATCTTATCCAGCAGCATTCCCCCCCGACGACGTGTCTGTTCTGGCCGATCCTTTCCCACTTGACCATCGCCGAAAGATGTTCGAAATTGCCGGAAAGTTGGGCGCCCGGCTTAACGAAATGATCTTCAGCTCCATAGCCGCCAACATCACCTTCAAAGACTTTCAGCTTGACACCACCCTGGAGCAAACGCTCGTAAAACATCTCCTTCCGATCACCCGCGAACTGGCCGACCATTACCGTCCTCTAGCCCCCGTCCAGACGCTCCAATTCGGGCAATTCCCTCCTCAGCAAGCTGCCAATCCAACCCGAAATCTCAGCATGAAGAACCGCCACACCTCATACATCATGCTCAACCTACCTTTTGGAAACCTGAAACAAGCAGTCGCGATCTTGAGGAAGGCCGCCAAAGCCAGCAAAGTGGAGGATATCTGGGTCAAGGACTTTGTCAAGAAGGTCATAGCCGAGAGAGAGGCGAGACGGCACATCGTGATTCGCAGCGTCAGTGTGAGTGACGAGGAGCAGCAGGCGAACATGGCTGTTTGGCGTGTGGTTGGGTACGAGGAGAGCGTCGTCGAGGACGAGGCGACGGGGGAGTGGGACCTGCAGGCGGAGTGCTCGGACAGTTGGGCGAGATACGTTTAGTGATTCAGCGAGAGATACCCACTTTTCGGGCGTTCAGGGGCAGCAAAATGAGCATGCTGGAAGGGCACCAGGTGCCGCTCAAAACGAGCCTAGATAGCGTACGGCAATGAAAAATTGCGTCACATTCTTGATTTGAACATGTGACCTCAAGTTCCCAAGGACTAGGAATTACACTTTTGACTCGCTATACTGATGGGCCCCTCGTAACGCTGAAAAGTGAATTCAAGAATTCCCAAAACGTAACCCAGATTCGAAATTCCAACTTCCACTCGAGGCAGTGGCGTAGACTGGAGGGCACCTGGTAGTGTTAGAAATCAAAATGCATGCTCTAGAAAAGATGGTTCGTATTCTCAAGAATCGAAAGCTCACACACTTTTGAGCCAGGATACTGAATGAAGGGCCCCCCATGAGTCCACAGAAGATGGAAACTTTGGGTTTCAAAAAACACCTTATTCTCAACATTTTGATATTTTCCACTTTTACTGTTGACAATAATACTGAAGAAGAGCACCCCTGGCTTAACTCCTGAAAACGGGCTCATGAAAAAAAGGAATCATCAGTACTGTGAAGGGAAAAAGTCTTGTTCAAATCTATATGATTATGCTTCCGAAGATAGAACAACGCACACTTGAAGGTTGAGATGTCACTTCGGACGGTGAGTCGGCACACTGAAGGGAACTCCGTAGTATGGAGGAGAAGTATGTAGACGTTGGAAGTCACGAGTTGATATTCGAACTTCTTTAATCAGTCTCCTCCCCTGTTTGTTCCCAGCCCGGCTGGGGACTGTGTTTTTCGGATCTGGTTTGCTCGTTGGTGATGTTTCGGTGGTGGCGGTGGGGGGTACTCACTCGGTGGTGCTGGAGGGGAAAGAATTCAACAGGAGACGAACCTACCGTGTTCATGGATTCGAGGGAATGGAGATTGTGACTTTGAAGAAGAAGAAAATTCCACTTCTCGGTCAGAACACGGAAAGGGCACCTTGTGGTGCGGGGATGGAGTCTGCTCTTCAGGGTATGCTGACGGGTTGCTCTTCCCATCCTTGGGGCTGGCGATCTCATTTGAGTTCGAGCTCGAGCGCAATCACCACGTGCATTATATGCTCTCTGGGTACTGAGGAGTGTGGGATCACAATGTAGATAGCTCAGGTGGAGAGATGCAGAATGTGGAGGCGAGATATAGGATCGGAGATAGACTATTGGCATCAGTCGAGCGGGAAACTCCAGTGGGGTGATGACCAGGAAGTAGAAGGGGCGGAATGGCAGTAGATCTGAAAGACTGTTATGTCCATCCTTTTTGAAGTCGTCCCGACGACACAGGTGACAGCAGCAACAGATAGAGGAAGGCAGCAAGAGAACGAGAGATATAACGCCAAGGGTAGTACAGCTGCAAACCCTGTTGATGCTGTTGATGGTGACGTGGAAGCAAGTGAGGCTGAACGCAAGATTGTCAATGGCATTGCTCGTCACGAAGCCGAATTACCAGACGCATTCAAACTTCCTATCGCCGTCTTTCCGACATCACAAGGTCGAGCTGCTAGAAAGAGCCAAATTTCAAACTTCCTCTGCACGCGATGGAGTCCCTAGATCTTCGTAGCACAATTGTCAGGGAATCAATTGGTGGTCACAAAGTTGAACTGGTAGAATGCCCCAAGCTTCTCAGGCGCGTCTGTCCGAAAAAGCTTGTCAACTCCTCTAACAACGACAACTGGACCAATTGGTCCTCACAAACGTCAAAGTGTCAGAAGGACCCAGATCTCTCACTTCCCTTCGTGTGATGAGGTTCCTTGACCCTACTAGCAACCGCGCGGAGAACCCGTAAAGCACGGGCTATTCAGCAAGGCAGGAATCTCCCGCGCATTAATTGTAACCAACCACGTCTTTCTCGCTCCATGTCTGGGCTGGAAGTGCACTGGCCTGCTCCACGTAGCCAGGGTGACCCTCGATAGAGCGACCGCAGAGTATGGCTTGGTTAGCGCAACGGATACCCTCTGCAGAGTCAATGTCAAAAGAGGGTTAAGCGATGCAGCGACCATCAAGGCATCGACAGGCGCTCGAAGCTTCGTGAACCAAGCGCTAAAGCTGGCGGACGAACACCTGCCTGACACCGTAGATATTATACGGGTATGAGAAGCAGTCGTCACAAAGTCACACTGTCAGAACGATTCCGAGTGCGATCCAGTCGACGAGATCTCTCAACTTTGACCTCGGTCGTCTCACTACTGGCAGATTCTTGCTCGACGCCCGAAGCTACATTGTCCAGTGCAGATTGCAATACGGCACTTGCAGCGCCGGCACTCGCATTCGGCGTTAACGCTAGCAATATCGGCCTCTTTCGACGCTTTGGTTCTTCTCTCCTTGATGAAGCTACCGAGCTATCTCGTGTGGTACTAGAAGTGATGTGGCTGGGCGAAGCCGATCTTGTTGATTTCGGCCTTGATCGCCTGAAGCCCAATCGAGGTGGTGAAAGAGGCTCACATGGAGTTTGGTCGAATTTGGGAGGTGGAGATATTTTATAGTCGCGGGCCTGTGGATACTATCTGATGGGTCAAGAATCCCCCTACCCAACTGGACATGCCATACTCTTTCTCTATAACTTCGAAGGAGATAGGGCGGGCAGAACAGATAATTCGTTCACAAAACATTTAATGTCGCTGCCAGACGGGTCGGTTGACTCGGGGCAGGCCACCGCTTAGTTCCGGAATGTGGATCACGATAGAGAATGAACTGAATTTGGTAAAATTCATGATGTAGATAAAAAACTAGACAACTGTGAAGAGATTTGCGACCATTTATTTATTGTTGCTTTGTACAGAGGTCTTGGCGTTACTGAGGTTACACAGTGAGCCTGTTCAATGTCTTGGCCATAAAGACAGCCCCTTTTTTCAACCTAGTAATTTAGAGGTCATTTTTACTGCTGTCGTCGCCATAGCGTTGGTCATTATAGTCCTCCTTCTCATGAAGCAGACGCGGTTTTCGATGGCAAGGCGACGAACGGCTCGGTATGCGTTGCTTTCGCCTCGCCATTCGTGGCATAATCGGCGGTGATTTTTTTCTGGCCCGTCGCGATATCGAACATATTAATCGTGCGGTTAAAGAGAGCTAGCGCAGCGATTGGCTGGTAGTATGGAACCTCGTGGCCTGCCTCGTACACGCGAGTGAAGGAAAAGTTGCCGTATTCGCGCGTCTCGCCATATTCGACGCCGTCGACGACCATGGGTGTGTATCCTGCGGCTCGGAATTTCTCTGCGCCCGTGAAGTTCGCCGCTAGACTGACGGCCTCCCCACCAAACCAATTGCAAATATAGTCTGCGAGCTTGTTAGACAACATTCAAATCCCCAACACTTGGGAAGTTTATCATACCTGCGTCGCCATAGATGAGTGCTATCCGGACAGGGCTATCTAGGAGAACCTGGAGATCCTCAAGAAAGATGGGATAGACGAAGTCTCCGGTCTGTTGGAAGGCGTAGTAGATCTCGTTGTTCGAGAATTGAGTGTAGTTGGTGTTTACGCCGATAGCATCCTGCGTAGAGGCCAGATTGAGAAAATCTCTGAAATATGGCGGGGGAGTAGGGTCCTGGATCGGATGACGAATGTCATAGACGCCCCTTTCTCCGTACGAATAGTAGGGCCCTTCGACGTTATCCCTACACATCGATTGTGCTTCGGAGCAGATGGCATGATCCGTGAGAGAAGTGCGGTTGGTAGCCTTGCAATATTGATACTGATCGAGACAGCCGTTGATCATATTGTTGGCGAACTTCATGTAGTTGTATACCGTATCGTTCACCGCTTTGATGCCGTAAGTGTTATTGACGGCAAACTCGGGGTAAAATTCTGACTGCACGGATTCGTCGATAAGAGCGTTGATGAGGCCGAGGGAGTTGAAAGTGAAGTATTTGCCGGAAGCCGAGCCATTTGCAATTGCCTGATTTTGGTCGTAGAAATATCTGTAGAATACTGGACCATAATGACCGCCATATGACTCTGTTGGGTTCAGAAATGTCAGAGCTTATGAGATGCTCAATGTACTCGAAGTGATGGTTATAAAGTTGGGGTTGGTGTGTAGGGGGTTCTGAGAGAGAGAAATGGAGATCGTTACCTGTAAAAAGGTTGAATTGTTTTGACTGAACAGCAGAATCGAGCTGAGGTAGCGCACTGTAAAAGCCCTGAAGGATCTCATACGCCGCAACGGCAGCGAGTTCCGTTGTGTCTGCGATGGCACGATCAGAAAATTATCATCACGAATCCATAGCCAGCGTTCCCAAACAGACCAACCAATGTTAGTTATGAAGGGAAAGATTGGCGTTTATTGGCGGGCTTGGTCTGTTTGCCAGAACTGTTCGTGGCCAAATTGTTCCACCTACCAACTTTTGTCGCATCAATCACAGGATATCTGCCCGCGACCCCACCCACAGAAGCATTTTGAAAGGTGCCCGTGTAATTATTGAGGCTCCCCGGCTCCTGCACGAGATCAAAACGGCTTCAAAGATATAGAAAGAGGCAAAATACTGACTGTTTGCGCATAAGAGAAGCCCACTCCAATCGGCTGAGACAGAAAGATCATGTTTGAGACCTCGTTCCATGAATATGGGTTGAGCTCGGTCTTGAGATCTTTCGACACATTACACGGGCCGAGCTCTATCAGCCTGTCAGCCGGGTCCTGACCTGCCATTGCCAACAAAGTTCTGACCTTCGAACAAACCAATTAAGGAGTCACTGCCAGGGCCTCCATTCAACCACAACGTGATGGGATCGTTTGCAGGATCTCTGCGAGATTCAAAGAACCAAAAGAAGGCGTGAACATCCGGCGCCAAGTCAATGAAGCCGGAGTATGAGTTGACCCCTGGTGTTGTCTCGCAGATACCAGCTTTCCCTGGCTCCTTGTACCTGATCTTCACATTGTTTGGAGAAGTGATTGTCTGGACTCCGGTAGGGTCGACTGGTAGTTGCCTGGCAAGCTTCCGAAGTTGTGGTCCATCGAAAGGACTGGACTGAACGCCAGAAAGCAATGCTGCCAGCAACGGCAGACTCGAGAGAAAGCGCATAATGGAGATTAGTAGATATGCTGCGAAGTAAGGTGTCGGTTCCAAAGAGCAACTATGAAAAGCAACGGAGATTATTCGGAGGAGGGAGGTTCAAAGAAGTAACAAAGCTTCTATGTATCCAGGGACTCGGCACAAAGCTCTTTAAGCTATCGAACAACCAAAGGCTATCTTCTCCACATACCACCTTCATAGAGGAGCTCGACCAATTGAAGATCAGAGGGGTAAAACATTGACAGAGGGGCCACCCTGAGCACCTAAGTTGCAGTCCTGACGTCGACATAGCCCGGGCAGACATGTAAAGGTGGATGTCGAGTCATACCTTGTTCACTAGGTTCACCGCCAAATGAGCCGGCCTGGAGATCAAGGGTTTCAATTGGTCGGTGGCCACAAGGATAGACCGATTGAGGCTGTAAAATTAAAGCAGGTAGGAAAGAGATAAGATCAATGCAAAGATGGGGCAGGTTTTGGCTATGGGTATGCATATTGCCCCTCGTGGATCATCACCTGAAATGGAAGGTCCTGGTTGCGAAATGCAACCCAATGCAGGGTCCAAAGGTCGTTGCATGCACGCGACCAGGAAAGCTTGTTCGATTGAAGCAGACTCTCCGAAGGTCCAAGGATACCCATCACCCCAGTCAACCATACGTCTCTGCTGTTGGTCGTTCGATCGCGATAAGCAGCGGATGAACTGCCTCCTCCGTGTGCTTAGCCTCGGTGTATAGGAGGCCTAGCGCATTCGGCTCGCCGCGGTCTGCCTCGGCTTCCAAATTCCCAACGTGACCAGATCGGAAACTGCATGTTGTGGAATTGCTGAAGCACTTGAGATGCAATGATACGATTTGGCAGAAAAGCTTTTCACCGTGCTCGTAGAGCTATGCAGCGCATTTACAGGCGGCAGTGGCCGCCATATATGAAGGCTTCATTTTTCTATTCAGGAAAAATAGAGCTTGTCAAAACATGGGAAGCGCCGAGAATGTCCTATCTTCTATGCTTGAATAGGGATCCTCAAGTTGGTGATGGGATCACTGTGCAGCCTTCCCTGAGAAAAGCTGGGTTTGATCTCAGAAGGACTCAGAGTACAAAGGGGCGTCCACTTCGTGCCGGTACGCAGATGACTAATGTCAGTGTCCATTAGTGAAACCATGCCTTGATCTTCTTCTGTAGCTGAGAAACCCATATCCGCGTCGAGGTCGAAAAGAGCATCGAAATCGTTGTCCAAGCCGGTGTCGCCAATTGTGGCACTGTTCACGTCATCCGGGGGGACCATTCCAGCAGAAGAAGCAGACTCGTCTGGCTCATCCGATGCTGATGGTGACTCTTTCTCAGACAAATTATGTTGCTCAGATGCCAAATATGAGTGAGGAGGAGTCAACTCGGCGCCGGAAGTTTCCTTTACATTCTCAACGTTGACCTCGGAAGGTACATTTGCCCTTTGAATAGCCGCTTGCAAGAATGATGTTGCAAACCCTGCAGAGGTGTGGATGTTGCGCAGGCGCTGCAGGACCTCCATGCATTTCTGATGTCTCTCTCCACTTGTTTCTGTCTCGACTTCACCATCAGATTTTGCATCCAGAAGGCGGACTGCCATGAGCAGTGCATCTTGAATATTCCTCTCAGGAACTAATAGTGACCCTTTCTGTCCATTGTGCTCAACATCTTTCGGTATAAGAGTTGGCAGCGGCCCAATGTAAGGCGGTAAGGAACTGATTGATCCCCTGGAGTGCATTGAGGGGTTACATTCCGATGTGCCGATCGGTTTTTGGCCCAGACACAAGCGGTACATGGACTGCGTTGAACTCAACGAGGTGCGCTGAACGCGTTCTTCCATGCTCAATCTGTGGCCCTGCGTCCGATCTTTATCCCGTTAGTATTGCTCAGACAAAGCAAGTAGAAAATGCTTACAGAGCATATGAGGGATATGATGATCGAAATCAAGCTCTACTGAGTTACCGGGCGACGGATTGAAGAACAGCCCATCAGCGAAGCCCGAATCGGAGGATCGATCAAGAGTGTTGTCACTGTGGGTTGACGAAGCTTTCAAGTCACCAGCGTCCATCTCTGGAACAGATGACACAGGTGACTGCTCATCCTCGCTGGAGCGAGGCTTTCTCTTCCGCCTGGAGTCGGATACGACGCATTGAACCTGATCCAAACGGCAATTATTGCAAGGTGGCCCACTGTCCACTACATCACAGCGGACCTTTCTTGACCGGCAAGTCTGGCAGGCTTTAGCAGCTCGACGTTTGACAGGACGGATGCCATTTGGGAATCCTGCGAAGCACGCCTTTCTTTTCATTGGGCTCTGTGTTTTGGTCTCGCTGTCGGCAGCCATACTTATAGACCTAAGTTGAGACTCGTCCTTCATGAGCTGGCATCAGTACCTTGAACTCTCCGCTCACCCACTAGAGATCTGAACGCGCGTCAAGCATCATATGGTAGCATGGGAAGCAAACAAAAAGAAGAATGAAATCTAATCAGTTGATTCATATGCAGAGGGTTTCTATGAAGCTGACGTCGCGCACGAGTGCACCGAATCCAGGAAATCTGCAGACAGTCAAGATTCTCACCCTGGAAGAGGCCGCCATGATGAGTAAAGCCGTCTATTCCGAGAGTGCCATGCCTCGATGGTTCATCAGGAACTACACATTCCTGAAGTGGGGTGTGGGGCCCCGTCGTACCAGTAAGTTTGGTGCAGTCGACCGAACTTCATCCATATTTAAAATCCGGTGATCTCGCCGAGTGGTTTGGACTCCCGAAATGATCCGGACGGATCCGAAAGGAACAGCCCTGTTGCCTCCTATCGTGCACAAAGCAGTTCCCTTTTCCCGAGAGACCCTTCCGATGCACGCAGACACTCTACACGATTGTCGCGATGAAGTGTGCTCTCTCAATTACCTGCGATCGACGCAAACGACGGTGTCAGCCCGCACGACCATGCCCCTCCGGTCACCCGAAATTGCGGAGGTACAAGCCTCCTGCTAGTTCGGAACGCCTTTCGGAACGCTTTCCAGAACCCCCAAGCACGATCTAGTACCTTGGCCAAACATTTGATAAACGACTCTGAACAAGGAGCACGAGCTGGATTGGGTATGGTTTCAGGCCCCATAGCTGTCTGCAGAAGGAAGGCCGATGCCGAGAGCATGAGTATGAAGCTACTGCGACCCGAAGAGCATCAGCCATAGGACAAATGTTGCAGAGAGCGTCCATCGAAGCTGGCCAGCACACCAGTATCGCCGCCGACAGAAGAGTCGTATAGAATAAATTCAATGATATCCCTACGCACAAGCGAAACCTACAGTGCATCGCATGCCTAATGTCATTTTGTGTCAGACTCAAAAGGCCGCTGATACTGTATACGGTTAGGGTTCCTCCGTAGCAAACATGCTCATCTCCCACATCCAGCAATGATTTCACAGCTTCGCCTTCCCGCCATCCACCAACTCTGCCCCTGCACCAGCGATACACAGCTTGCCAGTCTCCTTAACCTTAGTCTGGAAGATGACCCTGTTTCCTTCTTTCCACATTTCCGTCTGTAGAGTCTGACTGGGGAGTACTGTGCCAGCGAATCTGACTTTAATGTTCTTGAATGCGCCGAATTTCTGCAGGACATGTTTTCCGCTGACTCCGAAGAAGCATAATCCGTGCAGTATAGGGACTTTGAAGCCACCGACCTTGCTGAACTCGGGATCAATGTGGAGAGGGTTTCTGTCACCATTGAGTCTGTATAAAGCCGCTTGGCCTTCTGTCGTCTTTTCCTCGACGACCGCGTCAGGGGCGCGGTTGGGTGGGATGTAAGTGATTGTCGCTGCACCTCGATTTGACCCCTTGTTGGGACCGCCAAAGCCACCAGACCCGCGAATAAAGATCGTCATTTCGTTGTAGAAAAGGTCTTCGCCCGTTTTTGCGTCTTTAGTGGTCGTACCGGATACCGTGACTGCGGCATTGCCTTTGTCGAGAACTTCGATCAGACGTGGATAGGACACCGTCTCAGCTGCGGTGGGAATGGGGAATTTGCGGATCTCGAGGTATTGCTCCCCATGAAGAAGCATCATAGGGCTGAAGTTGGGGACAATGTCGTCGGTGTTCCATGGTGGAGAGGCACTGACGCAAGGAACCACGCCAAAACTGGGAAGTACTTCGAAGTCCAAGGAGCCTTCATAAACCAATGGGAGCTCGGTTCGTTTTGCGCCCAGGCTCAGATTATAGAGAATCACATCTTTGTCGTCGTAGGCGAAAGGCGTGCCTTCTGCTTTCATTTTCTTGGCTGATTCGATATTGGACAGGACTTCAGAATTTTGACCCGAAGAGCCGCTCTCGTTGCTGCCACCACTCTTGTTTTGCATGTTGGCCATTATGGATTTAACACCGTCTTGGCCATCTTCTGGATGATCTGCTCGTCCATCGTCGAAATTGATGATATCTTCCCAGGCTTTGAGGACGTGCTCGGGCGCCAATTTGACATCGATGGGGAAGCCGTGACCTCCTGAACGCTGCCACCTAGTTCGCCCAAACCAGCCACTTCCAACTTCGAAGAGACCACCGGTTGGAGGATCCGGGACTTTGTCGGAGGAGAGAAGGGCAACAAGAGGCGCGACATATTCCGGCTTGAAAGCCTGCACCATTTCCTCGGGCATGATACTGCGGGTCATATTTGTGCCGGCATTTGGAGCAATGGTATTGACGAAGATATTATTTTTGGCTCCTTCTCGGGCAAGGGCACGGGAGAAGCCGAGGATGCCCAATTTCTAAAATGCACATTAGCGAAGTGTGGGAATCAAAACAATGGACGGACGTACTGCTGCAGCGTAGTTTGCCTGTCCGAAGTTGCCATAGATACCACTAGTACTGGTTGTATTCACGATCCTACCGTATTTCTGCTTCAACATGTATGGATATGCGGCTTTCGTGGTTTTGTAAGTTCCACGCAGATGTACTGCAATGACCTCATCCCACAGCTTGTCGTCCATGTTGTTGAATGCCTTATCCCTTAAGATACCAGCGTTGTTTATGAGAATATCAATTCTGCCAAAGGCGTCGATGGCAGCTTTGACTACAGCATCGCCATCTTCGGCGGATGCTTTGTTGCCTACCGCTTTCCCTCCCAATTTCTCAATCTCCTGGACGGTGGTGTCAGGATTGACCAGATCATTGATGACGACTGAGGCACCAAGTTTGGCGAAAAGAAGCGCATAGGACCGGCCGAGCCTACTTAGTGTTAGCAATCTCCAAACGGTCGTCAGGCGTCCGGAACATACCCCCCACCAGCGCCTGTGATTAACGCAACCTTTCCTTTAAAGTCAACACTTTCTCCCTTGTCGTTGCTACCCATCTTCATAGCTTCCTCGAGGAGACTCATGAAGTCTGCTGGTCCAGTGGGATACTCGGGTTCTGAAAAATCGTTGACTAGGTTCCATTTCTTCAAGATCGCACCCGGCGTCAGTGTATCATCTGTTTTGAGTAAGGCTCCTTTGGCACGCTCCCATCTCAGCTTTGCAACATGGCCACCTCCAACTTCGAAAATTGAACCTGTCTCTTGCTTGTTAGAAGGGTGAACGAGCACAGCGACGAGCGGTACGACCCAATCAGGCTTCAAATTTTCGAGGACATCAGGAGGCATGACAGTGGCTGTCATTCGACTCGCTGCAATAGGAGCAATGACATTGGCCAGAATATTGTACTTGTAACCCTCCTTGGCCAGGGTCTCCGTGAAGCCGACTTGTGACAGCTTTGCAGCAGAGTAATTGCATTGTCCAAAGCTGCCAAATAGACCTGCGGCTGAAGCAGTGTTGATTATGCGTCCGTACTTTTGCTTTCTGAAATGTGGCCAGGCCGCCCGCGCACATTTGTATGCTCCTTTGACGTGCACTCCTACAATGAGGTCCCAGTCATCATCCTTCATATTCTTGAAACTGACGTCTCGAAGGATGCCTGCATTGTTGAGCAGGATATCAATACGACCGAAGGCTTGTACGGCTGTCTCGATGATCCGCTCTCCATTTTCAACGCTATCGTAATTCGCAACTGCTTTGCCTCCTGCTGCTTTGATCTCGTCGACCACGACGTCGGCGGCCTTGAGATACCTGGTCAGTAAGGGAGAGGCCTACAGAAGGATTGGAACGCCTGACCTTTGTAGAGTTGCCCTCGCCTTTAAATGATCCCCCAAGATCGTTGACAACGACATTGGCTCCCCTTGACGCAAAGAACAGAGCATATGCCCTTCCAAGACCCCCGCCAGCTCCTGTCACCACGACCGTTTGATTGTCAAAGCGTAATTCCGACATCGTCACCCTCCCCGCAGGTACTCCGTTTGATGTATGAAGGTTGATGGAGCTTCCAGATTATAGCTGTTCGATGCATAAAAACAGATGTAACAGATGAGTGGTACGTCAAATGAAGGAAAGGGAAATGCAAGCTCAAAGCCGCGAAGCTGAAGAAGGAACATGCTGACGGACGGCTTCAGGGTCCCAGTGCTCGGACTCGGCTCCGGCGAACCTCGGTAATCCTGGGGTAGACTCTTGGCAGGCTGAAAACTCACATGCTTGGGCGGAGTTCCTGTTTTCAGATACAACGATACTTGGTAGTAAGTAATCTCTCGTTCATGTGGTGCACCGAGCAAGACAAGACCTTCCTCGGCTACCAGTAAAGAAGCAATCAACTTCGAGCACGAATATGACCGGGATAGTGGATGATAAGTCACAATATTGCATTCCATTTATTCTTGGGCGTCTCGAAGTTCACAATCAACGATATGCCGACGTTGAAAACGCACCCCCCTTCTTCCTTGGCCTGAACGGAGTTCAAGGAGCTGGCAAGACTGTGCTGGTAAGATCCAGAGCTTGATTGAAGTGCATCGGCTGCTTCAATAGCTGTGCGCCTGTGCCTGCCAGGGAGAACGTCATGCAACCTTCTCTAGACTGAGGCCCGAATCCTGCCCTGACTTCTACAAGTCAATCTCGAGATTATCTCCTGACTTCTTTGTTCAGGTGTCCATCATCCACAAGACTCTTGAGAACCCTCCCTACAATTTGCCCACTGTGGTTTTTTCTCTCGATGATCTGTACCTCACGCACGCCGACCAAGTGAATTTAGCAAGCCGACATCCAGACAACCCTCTGCTCCAACATCGTGGTCAGCCTTCCACTCATGACATCCGTTTAGCAAACCTGGTCTTCTCCTCCCTCTGTCAAAATGCACCGACAGGGATTCCGGAGTATGACAAAGCTGCATACAATGGGCAAGGAGACCGTGTTCCTGAAGCGCACTGGCAGAAGGTGAATGCCGAGGGACAGAACACCACCAAATTAGTACTCTTTGAAGGTTGGTCTGTTGGATTTCGTCCTCTGAGTGACCGGGACCTCAAGCAGAAATGGGGCCACGCTGTGATGGCTCGGGAAGCAGTCAATTACGTTGGAAGGCTTGGGCATAATACACTAGAAAGTGTTGTCGAAGTCAATAGCGCGCTGAGGGAGTATAATCAGATCACCGAGTAAGCATCCTCTATCATGCTCGTTAGCCGTGGTCTCTGAACCAGAAGAAAGTCAACTAGATGCCTTTATTCACATCGATGCGTTCGATCCGCAATACGTCTACAAGTGGCGACTTGAACAAGAAGCAGGTCTCCGACAGGTGAAAGGATCTGGCATGACGGATGACCAAGTCAAGGAATTCGTTGATGGATGTGAGCTTCATCTTTGAGCACAACAGGTACTCGAATAATGATTTCGAGCAGATTATCCAGCGTATGAGCTCTTTACTGACACGCTGCGTTCTGGGATATTTGGAGCTGAAAAGGGGCGGCAGCTTAGGCTTCTAGTTGGCGAAGACCGTAGAGTTAAAGATGCCATCACGATATGATAGAACGAAATATCGTTGTGACAGTGTTGATGGTAGGGCGCTGGAGGACCATGCCGATTGGTGAAAACACAAGCACGACCGCTAAGTAGAGAAATATTTAGTTGGCTTGAAAGGGCTTGGCATGGATTTCACACAAAGAGAAGCTGGCATCTTGCCATCTCGAACTTCACCAGCGAAAATTCAGATGCCGCTCCAATTGCCTCATCCGGCTTCAAGTAACGGGTTTTGGTGAGCTGCTGAAGGGGTGCTGACGACGAGATCAAGGTTACTCTTCAAGACAACTCTCATTGCGCTCTTACTCTGTGAAGCTTGTGCTTGGGTTCATACCACTGGATACCCTTGTAAATGCAAACGGCACCGCACGGTCATGCCTTTCTCACATCACAGTCATTCTGGACAGTTCTGCCCTGGGCATGCTAGCAATACGCTCGAGGAAATGATACGAACCGCCATTGCTAAGCGCATGGAAGTATTTGCACCCACGGAGCATATGCCTCGACATGATGAAGATCGTTACCCTGAAGAGATTGAGCTGGGATTGGAATACAACAAGTCCGAGGTAAGCCATGGAGAATATTTCGAAGAAGCAAAACGTCTGCGCAAGAAATTCCAACCCAGAATCAAAATCGTCATAGGATTTGAGAGTGATTGGATCCGGCCACGCTCTCTGGACCTGATCAATTTGTCCATCCAACGTTACAACATTGATTTCTTTGTTGGCTCAGTACATCACGTACACACCAAACCGATTGACTTTGATCAAGCTGGTTATGAGGCCGCCCGAGATATTGCTGGTGGCTCGGACCAACAGTTGTTTGGAGACTATTTTGATGCCCAGCTTGCGATGCTCCAAGCCACGAAGCCACCCGTGGTTGGCCATTTTGATCTGATCCGACTCAAGAGCGAGAATCCCGAAAGGAGTTTCCAACCATGGCAAGATGTTTGGGGACGGATCGTGAGGAACCTGGAATACATTGCCTCATATGGTGGTTTGCTTGAAGTTAATTTCGCCAGCCTGCGGAAAGGCATGAGTGAGCCATATCCCAAAGACGAAATTGCAAAAGTACGAAGGTTTATCCTGCAGTGCGTCTACGTTGACTCTAATGGCGAAACAGACTTTCCAGACGATGGGGGGCAGATTCTGTCTTTCAGATGATAGCCACGGAGTAGAGCAGGTGGCTTTGAACTACCACCAATGCATGCCTTATCTCCAACGCAACTATATCAATCGAATCCACTTTCTTGAGTATTCACATGAAAAGATCGACAAACCCTTCGATTCGCGATTTCCCTTCATGAAGATGCAATTCCTCACGCTCCATGAGCTGAGAGCACTTCCTTTCTGGCAGAGTGTGGACTGATGCTGGAATCCTTTGGGTAAGAATGGCAACGGAATGCGGCATCGTAATCTGCGAGATCGTAAGTCGCAGCGTGCTGTGCACCAGACTTGGATGATATCCCAAGTATTAGCTTTGGGCCACGGACAGAATCCCCATGTCTCCCTGGATCATTCCACCAGAAAATGGCCTGAAGAATGCGGGTGGAAAGACAGGAAGGGAGCCGTGGAGCTGTTTTCGAGACGGCTCACCGGCCCGCCTGCCCAGGGGAGAAGATAGATGTATGCTTCCACCAATCATGTGATCGCAGTCTCACATCTGATTGAGCGGTGTAGACATTCCGTTTTCCACCTTCGCTTGCTATCTCTCTTCTCGACGGGCGGCTGTATGGGAGTAGTTTGAAGATGGATGGGCAAGCAAAAGGCCAACCTACTGCAACGTTTACCGTGGTGTAGATCAATCAGATGCTTTTCTCCGACCAGCGAGGTCAACCACCATTTGTTCAAGACTTTGCTAGACATAGGTGTCGCGGCTGTGGCTGATCTCACCTGGAGAAAGATGATCTATTTTACGCGGGCTGCGCTCCCCGTCCACTGTCCGCCACTTTCGGCGGAAGGACTCCAACCTGAATTTCTCTTGCAGACACAGCCAACAGTCACGCTTAGGGGATCCTCTTCCCCAAGTCGTACTGGTATGAATGCCACCACGACTGCCTCCAATGAGATTGGTCGGAGAGTATCACTCCACTGCCAAACGTCGCTGCCCAATACTATTTGTTTGGATCGGCGCGATACTTTCGTCTAGAATGACGAATCTATCCACTTTGATACCCACAATCCTCGCCTGATGCAGGGTCGGAGATTTGGCGTCTTTCTCATACATCTTGCTCTTCCATGGTGTCTACTTGTCGTAGATCCTGGATCAAAGTGCTTCAACAAGGCAGGCGCGGATCACGTTGGCTACAAGTAGACATCAATCTCGCTCCTGGCGTTTGAGTAGACCAGTTCGGACAATCCCCCTCCATACTATTCACAGGCTCTCCACACTTCATATTTTCCGGTCTTCTCTGAATCAACACCCATAACTACGCTATCCCTCACGTCTCATCTCTTAATTTCTCTTCCGAAGCTCCTTTTTTCATTTGCGATCACGAAGTGACCACCATGCCTGAAGCACTCCAGAAAGAAGTCGTCAGGGAGGGGAATGGCACAGACAAGCCCAAAGCAGGCGACACAGTGTCTATGGATTATACTGGCTGGTTGTATGAGAAAGATCAGCCAGAGCATCGTGGCAAAGTGTACGTATCACAAAAACTTCTGGATCAATTGACGTTGACCATTGCCTCAGCTTCGACTCATCCAAAGACCGCGGAGAATTCGAAACCAAAATTGGAGTAAAAAAGGTCATTCAAGGCACGTCGTTATGTCCGAGCTATGGCGAAGATATACTAAGCAGCATAGGATGGGATGAGGGAGTGGTCGATATGAGCTTGGGCGAGAAAGCTGTGTTGACAATCCCTGGGTAAGCCGGAACACCTCCAATCCCGGTTTGCATCCAGCAATACTGCCGTATTTTCACTTTCATCCGTCTCTCCACTGTCACTGCTCGGAAACAGCACCAAAGACACGCGAAAGTTTCTCATCGTTCCGCATCAGATTTGCCAGAAATTGACCAGAAAATCTTTTAGTGACATGGCTTATGGTGCTCGGTATGTGGCTACTTGAACGATCTCCGCCCCTCCAGTCTACGATGCTGGCTTTCTTGGCTGCATGTCTTGAGTAACCCGACATTGTGCTGCAAACCATATTGCGCAACCCCCTTGAAGACCAAGTGGCTATCGAAAACATCGGCTTGCATGATGGTCCATGCCTGGACCGGAGCATTTGCATAAGCTGACTTTACTCCTTTGCAGCGGCTTTCCCGGGCTCATTCCGCCACACGCAAAATTGATATTGTAAGTTTTTCTCTTGCATGCATAATCTACCTTCCACTTTGACCTGGGTTGGCGTCGCTGGCCATTTGAAGTACTGTGCACCTCGGAGATCTTCATTTCTGGTTCCAAAACTGGCTGACGAGTACAATGCAGCGAGGTGGAGCTCAAAGCTATCAACGGCAAAAGGGCTTGAGAGATTGACAAGGGCAGGTTTAACAGGAGCAGAAGCCATGACGCGAGACGTATCAACGACACAAACCGAACCTGTTTCCAATAATTACTGATAGGGCTCTCAGAGGCGCAAGCGAAACATATCCTGTCAAGGCTTATGTCATATGGATGTCCCTTCTTGTGCTTCCCCGTTGTTATCAATATCGTGACCACATCCCCCTCTTTCTAGAAGGTCAAATTCTAATCAGCCCGATGATCACCCAGCACAAAGTCCTTTGCATCAAGACCGTCGCAACTGCAATTCGTTCTCACGCTTTCGGCGAGTTCAGCTTTGGCGTCCTGGCTACAGAACCCTTCACCCAAACTCGAGGGCTTTTCGTTGCTCTTACCAACCCTTGGGCCATGCAGAGAAAATCGCCCTTTCACCTTGGAGCTCAGACGCAGCTACATGCCGGTCTTTTCTTGAAGCGGAAGCTTACACCTAGAACCGTATCCTGCTCTTTCCGTGTTCCCAACGTCTTCCCCTCGCGCCCTTTCTTTTCCTCTACCTCACTACCCTGTGTTCCTGGTGTCGGCTGCACCCAAAGTAGTGCATCAGTACGAATGCCTTCATGTCCTCCCGGTTACACGACATCATGGACGCAAAACTCTTTCATCCTCGCTCTCCCACTTTCGGAAATAAGAACCGCACAAGCCCGATTGGAAATCCAACCACGGGCTGACATCTGCTGACATCTGCCCATCTTCTACGTACCGAATCCTAATCTTCCACATCACAAGATGTGAAATCCTCATCCTTCACGTACAGTATGTGTGTTGATTCCTCCCGTTTTCTGACTCCCGTCCTCCAGTCCTCCTTGGCTGCAAGTTCGGAGCTCTCAATCAGCTTAGGGGCCGGATATCTTTGACTTTTCCTCGATTACTATGCTTTTGCTCGGCAACACACTTTTCCTCCTTCCTCCTTCCTCCTTCCTCCTTCCTCCTTCCTCCTTCCTCCTTCCTCCTCCTACCTTACTCGTCCTTGTGTACTCCCTCCGTGAAGGCCATCAAGGCTCAAGAACAGGAAGTGTCACCACGCCTTTCATCTCTAATACCACTGGTGGTATTCACATCGCCAACAACTACTGCGACTACTCCCGGCATGGATTTGGCCCATCGCGGATGACAAGGGGATTCCAAACTTGATTCCTCTCCTCCCTCACCCCTCAGCTCATGCATTCAAGGTTGACGAACTGCTATCATTGGGAATGGTTACTGCAGTAGCCACTGCTTGCAGCAATGGGTTTTGAAACAACCATGGGAAGTTTTCAAATTTGATTCCATGGATCCTACCGGTATCATATCCAGAAATTGAGTTTAGCATTATCGAATTGAGATTTTCCTCTTCCTGGCTTGCTTGCTTGCTCGCCCCTGTGCCACCCAGTTGTTCAGCGTAACATCAAGTGGACAGCTCCTTCACGTCGCGCTCGCTCGCTCGCCATACTTTTGGATTTTTCTCTTACCCCGTTTGGCCACTGCTCATCCTGCTCGGCTGCCTGGACATCCTGCCCATCCGGTATAAGAACCTTGTAGTTAGTTGAAGATCTCTCACTATTGCCGTTGCTCGGGTAGTAGTGGTTTGCTCAGGCAGGTCACCCGGGAGGGTGGGTACATAAAGCTGGAGAAGATATCTGCTTTCTTTGACTGCCTACATTACATCTGATGGTCCTGCTTGTCCGTTTTTGCAAGGCATGCCATGGTACGAAGTGGAAATGATGAGGCGTTCAGGTGTCTGCCATTGCAGGGGAGGGATGGGTGGTAGAGAGGTTCTTATTTAGTAGTGCTTCATGCCGGCTTGGCGTTATGCCACGCCTTTTGGGATTTGGATTATCTTATTCCTCCCATCCCATCTGGAGATGCAAGCTATCAAGAATTAGAGTATGATGATCACTCAGTCAGGGATATTAAAGGTGTTCGTCCATAACTGTCTTCGCTATCTGTTTATCGAGGGATTTGTCTAGATTGTCGCTTTGAGTACAATGCCCAATATATTCTTTACAGTCCATCGTGGCGCTTTTTGAGGGGCCGTTCGATCCTCCAGCGTGGCGTGGCAAACAACCTTAGAGAGCTACTCCATGAGGCACGCCGTCTGGTAGGGCTGTAGAACCCTGGCCTCATTCTCTTTCCCCCTTCACGTATCTGCGTCTCTTCGGTGGATGGAGCAAGGCCCACTGACTCAGAGAGGTGGAGAGCTTGAGGCTTGAGGCCGAGTTGAGCCTTGAGAAGAGTCCTCGTATCGTCTAGAACAGTGTCCGCGGGTTTTGCGAGCAGGGTTTGGAACGAGGCATGGAGCTGACAAGCAGGTGAATCTCAACTTTGATGAGATTGCCCATGAACCGCGTTGCACCATTTACTTTTTGAGATAGAATGGCGAGATCCAGTTGCAAGGCTAGCTGCATTCGCCTCAAATAAGAGGGGGATGTTCTCTCGATCGTTCCGCCTTGGGTTTTGGCGTGCAAAATCTCTCACAGTCTCCGCTGTGTCCAGCATCCTTTCTTTCGTAGATAATCAATCATGGAAGCCTCTGAAGCGGGTTCCGTGCTCATTTATCCCCACCTCCAGTCAAAGCAAGCACGGCCACAAGCGCAAGAGCCCACCAATATTTCTGGAAGAAAGATTTCTCGACTTGCGGCTCCTGCGCTATCTCCTTTCCATCTGAACCAACCACCACGGGTTTCCGTGAGTTAAGTTTGGGCGTTGGACCAGGATTTGGCGGGAGAAGAGTCACCTTTAGGTTTGCTGTAGGAGTATTTGAGGTAGGTGGTGGAATGAGAGGATCGGCTGAAAAAGACGCTGCGCAGACTAAGCCATCGTCATTGAGATGAAGGGCGACAGTTTGCATGTATGTAGGATTGAAAGTTGAAAGACTGCTTATGGTCGTTGAGTCACCAACCGAATTCGTCGAGATGCGGAAAAGAGGATGAGATGTCTCGGGTTTCGTTGTGGCATCGCCGGCAGCTGGAGGAGTGTAGGATGAGACTCTGCTCTCAAGACTGGATACGTTGAAATGTATCGATGCAAGAGGAGAGCTCTTTGTACTGGAAAGCGGTTGGTAGAAGACGTGAACGGGCTGAAGTTGGTCAAATATTACTGATTCGGCGTGAACAGGTTGAAGCAATAATGCTGCGGCGGCGAAAAGGGAGACCCTCATCTTCGGCAGATCAGGCAGGAAAATTTGCGAATTGACTGAAGGGCAAGGGTAGGATATTGAGATTGAGAAGATTGCCGTAGGAAGAGAAGGAGAACATCAAATCGACCGAATCGGTGCTAGCGTCATGAACCTAGCTATCAAGTACTGACCTACTGTGATCTCTTCACCACACATTGATGTCGGCCAGCAGATTCGTTGGCTGCTAAATTAATTTAGAATGCTTCTGCTCGGAATTCAATTCAACCTGCATCACTAACCAGATATGTTGGCGACTTTGTAGATGCTCTAGAAAGTCAGTAGGCATCAATTCGGTTGCTCAGCAAGCTTTCAAGGGCCAGTATCAAGCCGATGTCCCCACCATTGGGGCCGACTGTTTCTCTATCTCTAAGAGGCAGGTTCCAGACTGGGGTCCCAAGAGACAAAATCTACATATTCCTCGTGTACTTGCTCATCTAGCGTACTGCCTTCTGATAGCGTTGGGCATGTCATCTCATTGGCTCAAGGTGCCCCATCTTTTCGTGCCTTGTCCTTCCCTTTACCACACAACCTGAAAATCATTTTCAACCATGCATACCTTTCCCGAGCAGTGAAGGTGTTTTGTGGCGACAAAAAACAAAAACGAGGAACAAGGGACTCGAACCCTCAACCTTGGCTTTGAAGTAACTGTTATACTGAAACTAGGAGAGCCACGCGCTACCATTGCGCCAATCCCCCGGGTGGATTTTGGGGCATTCTTCTCTTCAAAAAATATTAACCTTGTCATCCTCCCTACTGATTACCTTCCCACTCACAGCAGTCAACTATGACTACAAATAGAGAGTACAGACACGACAGTATTGTCTCTTCTTGAGAAGTCTAGTCAAGACAGAAGGTATCATCTTCTGGATTTGTAACATGATTACTCCATTTGGAAAGGCGCGTAAGGCGTCGAACACACCAACAACTTAGCGCAACCTGGCACGGAATGGTTCTGGAAGTTCTGCTGGCAAACTAATGTAGCTCGTGGGTATTTTTGGATCTGCACTCTGCGACATTACTTTACGCAATGAGAATGGTACCCTTGTCCTGAGATCGTAGCCTTAGGATCGAGGAAGAGATGGACGTTACCGTGGTTTGAACATTTGAGGATGTAATATGGTTGCTCAACGTTCTGCGACTCTCTTCAGAAAGCAAGCTGAAGCATAAGACATCCGAACTTTAGGAGCAGTTTCACGCTTTCCTAAGGCAACAACTTGTCATGAGAGATATTGCCAAAGGAGTAGAACCTGATCTGAAAGACAACAATA
>JAABUK010002675.1_pt1 | contig 31630 bp, 46 predicted proteins | sample 5559141 | NCBI WGS metagenome assembly JAABUK01 (sample SAMN10711869, study PRJNA513367) | rock metagenome | isolation source: Antarctica rocks | place: Antarctica: Victoria Land, Pudding Butte nord | collected 2016-01-03 | reverse complement strand
ATTGCATGCCTGCTTACTTGCAGTTTCAAAGCTTGTCACATCAAAGCTATGCAGCCTCACAAATCTGAAGCCCCATTGCATGCCTGCTTATCACTCAGTTTTAAAGCCTGTCTCATCACAGCTGTGCAACCTCACAATTTGCAAATCTGAGGCCCCAATATTTCAACATGGGTTCGGAACTAGTAGATATTGTAGGCGATGACGGGAAGTGGCAGTGACAAAGATAGGGATGGCAAGGCACACGCTCAGGCACAGGCAGGACAAGTCGGATGTACATCATTCATGGAAAGTGTTGCAGGGTACAATGAGCTAAGGGGCATCTAATGCGCAATGTGGGATTTTGCCCCTACAACAGAAAGCGTCTTATGCTTTCACGTCAATATATGCAACTGGCAGCGTCATTACTCCGTCGGTAGAGTCTCATCCTGACGTCCGCAATGAACTACAGTTCTCTGATTGGCACATCATCTTCCAGATCATCGTCTGCGATTGGCAAGTCATGCAGCCATGAAACCGGCATTTTGGTATGTAGTATAAGTTATGACTGTATACCTGACTGTATACTGTATAATTCATGTTGTGAGTGATGAACTGACTGCATGTGCGACACATGGTCCTGTGGTCCCCACAAGGTAATTTGGCAGAGGGTCCCGGGATGCAGACTCTCCTACTCTAGTAAGCTTGGAATGGCCACTTCAAGATCTTTGTAAGGTCACGCAATGTACAGTAGCGACTTGGCAGGAGATGGTCGCATCTGCAAAAGCGAGCATCCAATCACCGTTGCACCTCTGACCCAAGGACTGTGGTCGATCACATGGCTTTCGCAAAGCGAATAGGCCCGCTTCGTACAGTTTTGGGAGCTGCATCCGTTCTGATCTGGCTTGAACTGCACATAGATGCAGATGCCTTGCGATTTGTCAGCTCTCGAGACATGAAACACGCTGCGCACTTGAAGCAACAAGCTTCTTCTGGTGCCCTGACTTCATACGGGCAGCCTGCGGGTGCACAATTGTTGTACCGTGCAACAGCGGTCGACCATTTTGGCAAGGTACTTGCTCGCTTCTGCTCAGAGCAAGCTGCGCCTGCTATTACAAGCGGTCTGCACTGGTTAAGTGCCGGAGTGATCAGTCCGACTTGTTTTCTGCAGCCCCAATATACTGGCAACGACACCTACCAGTTGAGACTCGGTCTGGTATGGCCAGAAACTGAGCCCAACGACTCTACCCCCATATTTTTGTTTGTTGGGGAAGAAACACCAATTGAGTGAGCTGCCTTTTGGAAGTCAGTCTTACTGATGAATTTCTGGCTGCCTGTCAATTCTTGTTGTCTTTGGTGCAATGCTTGAATGCATCTTCCGTGCTGTTGCAGGCAGAGTGCTGTGGGATCTGGTTTTTACGCTGACCTAGCCAACTCCATTGGAGCGCTGCAGATCTGGCCTGAACACCGCTACTATGCGGAGTCTCTACCCTTCCTCCCAAACGACAACCTTCAGCATCTGAGCATTGAGCAGGCAATGGTGGATCATATAGAGCTGGTGCTGTATCTTCAGAATCGCCTCAGCATGGACCTCAACCCAGTGATTGCCATTGGATCAAGCTACAGTAAGTTGCTGAGAGCCTGTGAGATCAAGGACACACAGCACTCCCAAACGCATCAAGTCACCATGCACTGAGTGACGCATGAGTGACTCATCTGACATGTCATAATGATGTTCTTGACGCTGTCTGCACCTGCACCTGGGCCAATCTTGTGTGCCATAGACAGCTGTCAGGGAAAGTTTGAGCCAGCAAAAGCCTGGTGTATCATAAGCCATGCTGCACCACAGTCAGCTAAATAAGCTTCAGCAGTGCCTGTAGCATCGAAACACCTGAGTGTCTCACATTCATGTAAGGGGAGAAATGCACAGCATGTATGCCTGTCACTTTGTGCATCATTGCCTTTGCAAAAGCCATACGTGTATCAGTGATTTGCATCCAGCCCTCCCTAAGTCAGGCTGCACCTCAGCTGGCCAAAGCTGCTGCTGCTGCTTCGGCAGCTGCTGTATTACAATGGTAATGACCAGCTGTGACCTCACATATCATGTCACAGTCAGTGAAACATATTGCAGGTGCGCAACTGGCATCATTCATGCGGATGCGGTACCCTGATGTCATTGCTGGAGCTATAGCTTCCTCCCCTACCTCCTTTGGTTGCCCTGGACTTGGCCTGGTATGCTCACTGCATTGCTAGATTGCTGTGCAAGTCTGTTGGCTGTACTGTTTCTGAATGCACTGCTTGCATGACAGCAAGTCAGACCCTATGGTGGAAATACTTTTCCTGTGGCTTTGGCATTGACAGCCTCTAGGCTTGGTAAGCTGTGCGCTGCCTGACAACACACATCAGAGGGCATCTGCCCACAATGAAATGACCATGTATTCCCTGTTGTCATGGACAATGCAATCAATTCCATTGATTCCATAATCACAATGTGTACAAGTACATTTCTATCTGAGCACATACAGGAGCAATGGCACCAGCAGTATGCAGATCACACCTTTGTGCCAGGACCATATGTTATGACAACATCTCGCGCACAATAACTGTGAGTGCAGGATCCAAGCTATGATCCATATGGTTTCGCCAAGGTTAGCTACCAGAGCAGCTTCCAGTGAAATGGGATCAGCAGCTGCCTGTCCAGATAATGTTCAAAACTTCTTCAAGACGCTTTTTGCACTGGCAAAGAACTCATCGGGACTTAACCAGATCAACACTGACATGAACCTGTGCCCAGATTCCATGGTGAAGACATACGACCAGGTCAATCAGACACTTGCAGCATTCATACAGTCAGCCTGGACAACTGCGGTAGGCTGTCTTTTCCCTTGACTATCATGCCTTGATGCTGCAATAGGGCAGTAGCATTGTGCTCAAACAACCTTTTACAACATTGCACAACAGCGGTGGGCTCACCTTGTGCACATCTGATCACAAACACACTTGACTGAGCACATGCTACCATCCATTCCCTTTGCATACAAGATACTGAACTGCCTTTCACCTGATCATAAGACACCTTGCAAAAGGGCTGCGGTATTGTGCAGTCAGCATGGTGTGCATGGTGCTGGGCACTCACTCCAACTAGACACAGTAACACACTCTTTGCACAAGCTACAGCTAGAGGATGAGCAAGCTGCCACATGCTTGCATCAAACGTCATCCTGTTGAAAGTGTAACTAACATGCACATTGCATGTGACATGGCCTTACAGTGTGCATGACTAAACATCCGTCATGCAGTACAAACATTGGGTCAGATAGGACCAAGGACACATCAATCACAGATTCGTCCAAGTACTGAAGGGATTCTCATCATCACATCTCACTGGGCTTGTGTGTGCAGGCTCAATACAATGCACCTGTAGCAGGCAACAACATACCTGCCAACCGAGTCAATGTGGCTTGCGAGCACCTCAGCAACTCCAGCTTGGCTGGGACAGACTTGCTAGCAGCAATGACACAAGCCATAGATGTGTTCAGCCAAAATTCCAGCAGCTCTTGCCTTGACATTACAAGTGGTTCCGCTGAACCAGAACCAGAGCTTTTCCCTGGCTCTGCACAAGCACCTTCTGTGGCGCCTGCTCCTGCAGAAGCTGCCTCAGCAGGCCTCAACTCTGCTGCTGGCCCTCCAGAGCCCGTTGAAGAAGAACCTGCTCCAGAAGCTGCTCCAGAAGCTGAAGGAGTACCTGAGTTGCCTGCAACCCAGAAGTTTGGCTATCAGATATGCCCTCAAGACACAACCCCAGCATCTTACAATGGAGGTAGGTCATGTGATTTGTAATAATAGATTACACGTTCAGCTTTTCTGTTGAAACTGCCGTCACAGGTCACACTGTTTATATCATTGCAGAGTCAGCATGCTGCTGCTAAAGCAGCAATGTGTACTGACAAACATGCAATGCTGAGTTTGGCATGAAGCATATGTTGCACTGCTGCTCATGTCATCACAGACTCTGCATGCTGGTGGTGCTTCCATATTTGCAGGTCCCTTGTTATGCTGTTCTCCATCACGTCCTCAACCTTTGGCAGCAATCAATTCAAAAACAAAACCTGTCCCTGTCATATCCCACAGTGTGAGACAGTGCTATAAGACAACTGTTGATCTGCGCTTTGCAGTGACAGACATGTTCTACGAGGCTCCTTACTCAGTGCAAGCTGAAGATGAGGCGTGCGTCATGCAATTTGGTGTGCATTCACAATACAACTGGGCAGCCTACAAGTGAGGACCCTGCTCTGCCTTTCATGCCATGACGTCTTGTGGAACAAGGATGCCTCTGGTTACACTGCTTTCCAAACCTCTACTGCACATTGCATGCTGCTTGTTGTGCAATCAGGCGAAAACGCTTTTCATCCTACAACCTTAATGCAATGTGCTCTGTACACGGAGCCTACAGGCAAATGCTACACGCACACTGCTCAGCGCTCTGTATGCTGTGTAGGCAGGTGCCACATCAGTGCACAGCTGCTTCCCTTACCTCTCACACAACATGCTGTTGAACGCCTGCTTGTGCTCTTGCCTGTGCCTCACTCATTCCTGTAAGCTGCAACACAGTTGAATAGGACTAGACACATCTGGCGGTCAGCTGGATGCCTTACACTTGAGTGCTGTGCAGTTTTGGGCTTAATGCTATCCGGCAATCCTCCAACATCTTCTTCACACAGGGCCTGTCAGACCCATTCTTAGCCTGTGGGCCAACAGTCAACATCTCAGACTCCATCACAGTTGCAATACATGGTGCGTACACACATCAGCAGCACAGTCTTTGTGGGCACTTGATCTATGTGTCATGGTGTTCTGCATTTACTGGATAGCAGATAGGTATCATATGTGCGTCACCGCATTGCATGCGCATCCTTTGTATAACAGTGTGAATGATGTTTATAAGCGCAAAACTGTACACCAGTGTGAAAGCGGCATGGAGATGCAAACATGAAAGACAGTATTGCTTCAGCAGTTCTTATGCCTGCAGATGCATGCCATGCCTATGATGTGGGAACTGCCATGCCTGAAGACTCACCCAGTGTCGTAAGCGCCAGACAGCAGGGTGCGGCAAACATTGCAAAGTGGGTGCAAGAATACAACGTGTTGAAGACAAGCACACCAATGTCCAATCCTGCTGACCTGTTTGACCTGGAATACGCTTTGGGCGGATTCATTGCACAGATTAATGACACCATGATTGGCAGCCAACTTTTTACAAATCAGTCGGTGCTGAAACCTGACAAGGAGTACATCAGTGTGGGTCAGATAATTTGAGATATGGACAGCACAGCACAACAACAAGTATCGGCAGCAGGTCAAGCGTTGTACAAATTGCTGACTAGATTCCTTGATGACTGCACTGGCCATGACTCATGGAGACATATGACAGAGCAAGGAGCATCATCTTTAGTTGCATGAGCGTTTGCAATGACTAGGACAATATAATATAAGCTCGCTGACTGTACTCACCGGGGGCTAACTAGGCTGCTAGGTCTGTTGAAACCAATTATACCTGCCTGTGTTATTTACTACCGGCTTTTCGTGTGACTGATGCGTCGCTGTCTTATTACCCTGCAACTGATATACTCGTACATAGCCCTATTGGTAGTCATGCCTACTCAGCGAGCTATGCTAAGGCTGGTGAGTCGAACCCCCGTCAGTTTTTACATACATGCTTTAGGCTTCGCCACGACCCATCCACTTCAGTGGACATTCTTCCTGCGTAGTACTTTGGCCTCTATTGTTAGAGGGATTCTAGCCCTACATTATCTCTGTTGCTGTTGGTTGTGACAGCAATTGCACAATCTAAAGCAAGGCTTCTGCTATTCATTACATTGCAAATATCTAGTGTTAACACCTAGACCATAATTCTACCCCCAAGATGTAGCAGCCGGCCATACTCACGCTCTGCAGATTACAGAGGCAAACAGATTGTTGTGTTCAGAGATTGTAATATACTGTATCTCCTCAACTGCAACTGAATGAGACTAGCGGTTTTGCATTTGACAAGACTGTCGACTTTCAGGTATATATCAGGCCAAAAGACAACAGCTTTAATGGTGAGATGTTATAAGCTGGCAGAGCAGACCCATCCCAGCAGATTGACATGTGTCAAGCCTCCAGCTCCTTCAGCTGTGTCAGGTGTTGAATGTCAGAAAGATTGGATACGCCAGCCAGTGAATCCAAGAGCTTTGATCTAAGACACTGCAACCTGACTGGCTGATCTATGTAGTGCCAAAACAGAAGCTCTGTAGAAGAGTCATCAGCACACAGTCGTAACGCAATAGTTGGTCCAACCAACAGCTGCTGCCTGCAACACTCATGCCCATGCGATCCTTTGTCACAGCCACATGGCCTATTGAGCTCCATGTGCCAAGGAACCTGCTCTACCTGTGTTTGTACTGTGCGCTGTTTGCGTATAGGTGCAGTGATGTAATGTGGCTGCTGTTGACCAGATCACGCCAACTTAAGCATACTGCCAAGCAAGTATCATTTGCCTTGTGCTCAAAAACTATTATTCTACCATGCAGTGACAAGGTGGACCAGCACACCTCCCCCATACCAGAGCCCTGGAGCAGCTCAAGAAAAGATCTTGAAACTTCTTCTGTTGGCTTCCCTGTCAGGTCTGCCGCGGGTTATACGGATCAGTCACAATGCGCTGCCAGCATCGGCTTGCTATGACAGGGCCAACAAAGCCCTTTGCTTGCGAAGGGTTGAGATGCTTGCACAGCTGTGCAAAAGATAACTCAAAACCCGAGCAACAGTTGGGCAGGCAACAACATGGTTATGTGACGGTCTGTACAAGTTCTTACACATGAAGATAGTGTCCAGTACGCATGCAATGAACGAAAAGATTAACGGTGGCAACTTAGGTGACCTTACCAGCGATCTGCCAACAGAAGGCTACCTTGGAGTCCCTCCTCTACAACTGCGGGGTACTGTGATCAGCCTTCTTTTGCTATGGCTCCTTTCTGCAAGTGAAGGCTGCAGAGAGAAGTGTTTCACATCCTCGCGGAGAGAAGAGAAAAGACACCAGAGAATTGCCGTCGTCTAAAATTGTTTTACTCTACGGTCCGTCATGACGCCGTATACTAGCTCAAATCAACCTGGCGCCAGAACACTGTTGTTAGCACAGTCAAAAGTTGTGTTCCGTAGACGCTGCGCCAGCTTGCAGTATTTCCTTGTGCATTTCGGTGCAAGCTAATCAAGCGGAGCAAGTTCACGGACAAGTGATAGCTGTAGCTGCGGTGTGAGAGTGAGACACCCTTTCTAGATGGTGAGTGATTGGTGGCCTTCTCTAATATGGCGGTTCGTTGGCCGATTGTGTGAATTCAGTATCGGTCTCTTCGACACGTACCCGTTGCTTCCTGTTGATGCTTTGTTGTCTCGCTGACCTTGGCGAGCTTTGACGTTTGGCCTGCTGAATTTCAAACTGCCTGCTATGAAGACAAATTTCCTGTCGCCTGTTTGCGTCAGGCCAGATTGAGCGTACTGAGTGCTCGTACACCGTTGCGATGCCATGCGTGTCTAGTGAAGTGTCCGTGACATAACTTTTGCGTTGTCACCTATCGTACCTGCAGTGAAGTTGTGGCTGGTCTCTCTGCTTCCTGCAGAGTTATAGGAAAGCTGTCAGCACCGCACGGCGGGACAAGAAGGGTGCTCGTGCAGCTGGTCTGACAGAAGAGCAGAAACAAGAGATCAGGTGACCCTCTATGTTTGAAGTGTTGGTCTATGCTGGCCTGTGCAAGCCTGCTTGCTAACACACAACTTGGTGTTGCAGGGAAGCTTTTGACCTCTTTGACACAGATGGCTCTGGTACCATTGATGCCAAGGAGCTCAAGGTTGCCATGAGGTATGTAACCTTAATGCAGTTTTGCTGCTGCAGCTACTGCTGCAGGTAATACAATTTGGAACTCTAAATTTTAGCAACGTGCAGGGCTTTGGGCTTTGAGCCAAAGAAGGAAGAGATCAAGAAGATGATTGCAGACATTGACAAGGACGGCTCTGGAACCATTGACTTTGAGGAGTTTCTGCAAATGATGACTGCCAAAATGGGAGAGAGGGACTCCAAGGTATGTTCAACAACCACATTGTTTGCTCTGAGCTTGTAGCAGCAGCAGTAAAGTTGTGCGGGCACAGCATTGCTTTCTACAGCAATAAGCTTTGCTTTCTGCAGGAGGAGATCCTTAAGGCTTTCAGGTTGTTTGATGATGACGAGACTGGCAAGATCAGCTTCAAGAACCTGAAGCGTGTTGCAAAGGAACTTGGAGAGAATATGACAGACGAGGAGCTGCAGGCAAGTCTGTGCAGTATGTTGTAGCCCTTGTCTGTGCGTACTATCACAGACTCTTGTTTGACGTTATTTGAATTTTGCAGGAAATGATTGATGAAGCAGACCGAGATGGAGATGGTGAGGTAAATGAGGAGGAGTTTTTCAGAATCATGAAGAAGACTTCCCTGTTCTAGCTCCAGCTTAGTGTTGGTCAAATGAATTCAGATTCTCAGCACATTTTATGTGCCTGCTGCTGCGCAATAAACCCAACCCCTTTCACCACCACTGAATGAATCAAGCGTTTCTATGTTAAAGTCATGTTTTCTGACAGGTTCTGAATATAGCTGACATCAAGGTACAAAAGTTCAGAAGTGATTTTTGTAACATAGATGCAATGCACCACCATACAGTGTATGTCATGCTGCTGTAATGACAAACTATTGTAAGGATGCCATGCTTATTGTTGCCAGCCTCTGATGCACATGCTTTCACGCTTGCTGCCAGTGTACGTCTGTTGGCATTCATTGACACAAAAGCTGCAGTGTAACAGCAGTAATGTTTGCGCATGTTTTGGGATATTGAGCATAGACGCTTATTGATGAACAGCATCGTCATATGTTGCATGTGTACTGTGCACCAGTACGTGCAAGTGCTGAGTCACTATCTCTCTGACAGTACAGAGTCTCTATCTCCCTGACAGTACAACCTCTAGCATTTCTGCAGTCAGTGGATCATCAGCTGATTTCACAGCTGTGTGCCTTTGCAATGTTATATGCCTTGGCTGTGCAGCATCTGATCGTCTGGTAACATGGACTGGATCCCCAGCTGGACTAATGTTGTGACTTGACGAGTTCGTCTTCTGTGCCAAGATGAGCAGTGCCAAAAAGTGCTTCTGCAGCAAAGGTGCACACTGTGCGTTAAGTACATGGTATGACAATGATTTGGCAAGCACATTGCCATGGCAAAGCATCCAATACAGTTGACAGGATCACTGCTGCAGCATGGAACTACATGTTTGTTGCAGCAGGCCAGTTTGTCACAATGCAAAGCTATTTCGATAACACTCAATATAATTACAATACCCGTGTAGAAGCCGCTGTGGAGCTTGCTGACTGCATAGCTAAGCAGGCTTCCATTAAGCTTGCCAGTGTAATAAATCCTTCTGCCCCTGCAGAAACGCATTTCACAGCATCAGCCTAACATGCTCTTGACATTGTGCTTGCCTGAGTCATTTATCCAAACTTGGGCTCCCTTCTACAGCAGACATTGCTATCGTGGGCGCACAACAGGACCAACAGCAAAAGCGCGGCTCAAGACCAGCTTGCCAGGCGCAGCTACATGATTCTGTCAGGGCACGTGTGTATAAAGTCTTGCAGGCGCAGAGTCATGATGCTTATACAGGCATGTGTTCACTATGGAAACATCTCTCTGGTTGACAGCGCAAGAAGAAACAGAACTGATGTAGGCAGCTGGATGCCTGCTAGATGCAAATATAGCAAGCACACAGTACAACATGGATTCGTGTCCACAAGCTGCACACAGTCAGACAGACATACTCCTTACCTAGTGTCTGTCTGCTTTGATGGAGCATGTGAGCTTCATTGACTGCCTCAGAGAGCTGAGCCACCAGAGGTTGCAGCCCCACATTCCTCTCAGCTGTCTGTTCCATTGCTCTCTGCACCAGCAATAATGCAGTTGTATTTTTGGTATTTGTGCAATGGGCCATGCAGCACGACAGAGATACTGATGTCACAGCATCTCCAGGCAATAAAAATCTGTATCTGACCATATTAAGAGTCTGGCTACAGGCCATAGCCCACAGTCTGCATGCCAGCGCCAAAAATGCATTGCATTGCACAGGATATTGGTGATGATGCTGTGTTTGCAAGCCTGCAGGCAACCACAGATGCAACAGCATCACTTGTTCTTCAATTGTCCAGCATTCAAACCAAGATGCAAGCCTGCTACAATATAGCAGGCGCCTTGGGTGCTGCTGATGTAAGCAGGCCTTGCAGTGCAGCTTCAGATGCACGCATGGCCATGCCTGCACCACTGCATACCTTCATCAGCCCCTGAAACAGCTCATCTCTGATTCTGCTCCTCTTCTTCACATCAGGCTGGTGCGTGACCATGGGCAGCGCTAGGTCCTGACCAGGAGCTGACCACTCTTCTACTTCATGGTCCTCTGGACGCAACTTGATGCTGGTCAAGCGTGGGCACTAAATGCACTTCTGCTTGGTTGTCAGCATGCACTTTGCAGTTTCACTGACGATGCTGATGCATCAGGTTGAGCATATCGCTTTTGGTGACAAGAAGCACAGCTTTGCTGCATGGTAATTCTGGCAAAAGGCAAGGAGATGGGCTCAGGACAAAACACAGCCAACACCAAACAGAATGCCACAGCATGCACAACACAGCATGCAAAGCACACCACCCAGCACAGCACATATAGCACACACTACCTGGCAGCCCAGACAGAAAAGCCAGGCCCACCACATGTATACACATGGACTACAGCAGGTGCAAAACAAAAGATTATGAAAATGCATCTACTCTTCTGACATCATGTCAACATCTGCATGTTCAGGCAATGTATCTTCTGCCATTTGAGGCTCTGCACCTTCTGGCCGCTCTTCTTCCTCTGATTCCAGACCAAACACAATGGGGCAGTATCCCTCATCTGGGCTGGCATCAGTTTGATCGACATTGTTGCACAGCTGATCACGTGATGACTGGTCATGTGACTGCCCATGACTCATGTCATGGTCATGCTGCTGGCTGCGGTCCTCACATCCTGAAAGACACTGACAACAATGATTGAAAATGCAACCATGCATGCTTGGCGTGCCAAAGAGTGGCGAAGGGTTGTGTGGTCTGTGTGCATGCATCTTTGTCCCTTCCCTTTGCAGCAGACCACCCTGGACATGTAGCTTTTGCAGTTGGTGCATCAAATGCTGTCCTCATGCTGTGCTGAACATGAAGACGCATGCACAGCACGAGGACAGCACAGCATGAGGACAGCATGTGATGCAACACCTGAGCAAATACTGCATTTCCAGGGTGATTTATTGCAAGGAGAGCAAAACTTGCTGTGTGCTGTCCATGCTGAGCTCAAGCTGTGCTTAACAAATGAAACAATCATGGCTTTTGCTGCCTTTGAGGAAATCAATGTCCTGTTGCTGGAGATTTCTGTTACCTTGTCCATCAGCAACATGAATCCATATGTGCAGTACCAAGATGGGTGATGCTATGATCTCTCTGTTGCTGAAGAGAGGTCATACCAGAAAACCAGGCATTGAGCTTCAGCATGAAAATCACCTGTTTGCATCTGCACTGTAGATCTGTGGACGCCTGGGACAGAGTCCCATACTGGGGGGCGCTGCCTGAACTGCCCTGATACAGCAGGATCATAAGGGCTTTGCCTGAACAGCTCTGATGGAGCATCACCTGGAGGGCTGTTGCTCAACTGCCCTGCTGAGTCAGCATTTGGGTGGCTGTTCCCAATATGCCCTGCTGTGCTGACCATGGCTCGCTGGTTGAGGCCTGTGTGATCAGGCTGAGTGCCCATGCAGCTTTTGTGGCAGTCTTCTTCATCTGACTCAATGTCAAAGACCAGGGGACATTGGTCCTGAGCGGCCTGAAACTGAGCGTGCAGTCTGTGACTGATGCCTTGCTGACCCACAGGAAGTTGCTTATGAAGCTGCTGCTCTGATCCAGATTCCTGTAGCTGCCACACTTCCCCCTCTTTGTCTGCTGGTGACTCATCCGTCGCCTGACTGCCTCCTTCCTCTTCTTGATCCAAACCAAACACTAATGGGCAGCTGTTTGTCTGAGGCCTGCTCTCAGCTGCTCCCCTGCTCTGCTGACGCTTGTACTGATCATACTGAAGGTTTGCCGCGGCGCTCTTGGCTTCTTGCATGGGTTCAGCATGTGCAGCGTGAGGCAATGTTGTAGGTGGTGTCTGGGAGTGCGTGCCATGTGTGCCGTCAGCAGCAGCAGCAGCAGGAGTTGCAGCAGTGTTGCTGCTGCCAGGGTGCTGAAGCTGCCACTGTTCCTCTTCTGCATCCCACTGCTGAAGCTGGTCGTGTACATCAGACTCTACATCATGCTGTGCATGCTGTGCATGCTGTGGCTGGTTCTGCTTGTGATCTGTTAAGGAGACACCTGGACCTGGCGCAAAGTCTGGGTCCTCCTCGTAGTCATCAAATACCATTGGAATGCAGCTTCCTGCAACTGCAGCTTGCACCTGCTGCTGCTGCTGACCATGGTGCTGCTGTGAATGGTCATGCTGTAGCTGCTGATGCTGCTGCTGTTGCTGCTGCTGCTGCTGCTGTGAATGGTCATGCTGCAGCTGCCAGTACTGCTGCCAGTGCTGCTGCTGCAGCTGACGGTCTTCTTCTGGGTCAGATGGGCGGTCAAACTGTGAGTCCGTGTCCTCGTCCATGAGGCTGTGTGTTGCTGGTGGCTCAGCATGACAGCTGGCTGGGCCAAGACTGAATTTAGTTTTGCGGTGTTGCTGCCAGGTTGTGTGCCTGTGCTGTTGGTCAAGCTGAGCTGACTCATGCTCCTCAGGCTCTGAGTCAAAGTCCATTAACAACTCGCAAGTCTCAGGTGACAAGTTGCTGACTGGACCAGATGGGACATGTGGCTCTGTGCGCTGCTGCCAGCTGTGATCTGGCTGCTGTGCATGCTGAGCTACCGCGTGATTACCAGAGGGTGAGTCAGGATCCATTACCAGAAGGCATTTGTCAGGAGATGACTGAGGGCAGACTGCAGGAAGCATGACAGCAGGCTGAGTGGCCTGCTGCTCAAGCTGATGCACCCTGTCATCCTCAGGATCTGAGTCGATGTCAAACAGCAGAGGGCATCTGTCTGAATCCCCAGCTCCATGCTGACCAAACCCTGAATCCCCAGCTCCATTGTGCTGACCAAACCCTGAATCCCCAGCTCCATTATGCTTACCAAACCCTGAATCCCCAGCTCCGTTGTGCTGACCAAACCCTGAAGGCACAGCCATGATACTGAAGTGCTGGCGCAGCATCATATCTGTGGGTCATCATCAGAGCTGCATGTAAGTCAGGGCACAGCTTACAGCTATATATAAACCGTGCCTCATTGGCATTCTCATGACATGCAGCGGTGCAACATCATACTTTGCTCATACTGATTCTAATGACCATACTGCACCACTGCTTCGAATGTTGGTCCCATCTGTGTTGGTGTTCGAGCACATTGGCAGCATGCTGAACATGCAAGGGTCATCAGCAGCAGGCTTGTCACTCAGAACAATCATCCCAGACATTACATCAAGATGAGTGGACAGGTGCAGGCTAAATGGGCGGACAGGTTCAAGCTGAATGGGTCGACAGGTACAGACTAAACGGGTGGACAGGTTTAGGCTAAATGGGTGGACAGGGTCAGGCTAAATGGGTGGACAGGTACACGCTAAGTGGCACAGGGCGTGGGCTGAAGCTGACCTGCTGCTGTTGCAGAGCCAAAATGCGTGTCATCATCTGGCAGTTGTCCAGGTCTTGTTTGACTGCAGTCAGGCATCTGTACAGCACAGGCTTGACCATACGAGGCAGCTTCTGAGGCGGCTGCTGAAGCAGCTGCTGGATCTGCTACTTCCTGATTCTGGTGTCCTGATCTTGCCATCTGCTGATTGTGCCGCTGTGGGGACCGATCTACTGTCATTGCCGACCTGCATGTGAAGTGTGAGCTGTCAGGTGGGATACAGTTGGGGTATAGAAGGGGTGTATTGGGGGTCAGCAGGTGTCCAGGGAGCACTGGTCTGCTGCCTTAGATAGTTGATGAAACCAAACCCCGCAATGAAGATAGAGGTACAAAACCATCAATGCTGCTGTGAAGTTAGTCCAGACTATAGTACGCATACGCTGTAGAGGGTGACAGTCTGCTGCCTAATCAACTGCATACTGATTTTTCTGGGCTGCCATGCAGCTGAAAAGTCAGCTGATCATCAGAGGCTGCTGTCATGACCGTCTACCAGGTAAACAAATCCCCCCCCCCCCCTTCGCCCCCTCCCTGCTTTTGCTGGTGAAACTGCCCACAGGACCTGGCTACAGATACAGTGCCCGCCAGATTGTACACTGAGCACTGTAATAGTAGGGTGCATCAGCTTCAGGCTGCAGCATGTGCAGTCATGCATGCACTCGCCTTTGCAGAGCTGTGGCAAGTGATGACTCACTAGAGGCATGGCAGGCAATGATTCTGACCAGGGCCTGAAAATTTGACCTGTCATGACGATTGGATGAGTCATCATTGTCATGCACCGGGTCCCAGTCATCATCCAGGTCCAGGTCAGCAAGACCGAACTCATCCATTGCATCCACCTCGGCAAATCCTCCCGTGACCACATCATCATCTGCTGCCAAGCATGCCATGTTTAGTTGATTGGATGGTTTGAGTCAATGCATTGTGTGTTCAATGACAGACACCCTGTGACAGACACACTGTGGTGACAGACACAGTGGGGTGACAGATACAATGTGGTGACAGACACACTTTGACAGACACACTGTGGTGACAGACACACAGTGGTGACAGACACACTGCGACAGACTGCGTGGTCGTTTTGCAGGTGTGCCAGGTTGTTGAAATGGTTGTCTGCTGCAAACTGAACAGCAACCTTGCGCTCTGTGTGTTGCCCTGCAAGGGTCAATACATGCTCTGCAGCACGGTGACATGAAGCATGGCATGCCATGGCAAGGTGACTGATTTTGAAGGATTTTGTATTGCAAGCTTGGGACCAGATTTGGATGTGCCACTCCTGGCCGGCCATAGGTGCCACAGTTGAGGACACTAAGGCTGTGCAGTATTGTACAGAGAGACAGGCCATGCTGAGCATCAATCTGGGGCTGTGAAAGACTGATGTGGGGAATTTCCTGAAGCTCTCTTCTTTTCCTCCTCAGGCAGTGCGCTTTCCAGTGTAGACAATAGAGCATCTGCCTTGACAAGTGCAAAGTTGGTCACAGTGTGCACTGATGCTTTACAGTGCAATGTTACAAGGCTTACCAGGCCTACAGTGTGATGTTACGTCACAGTGTGATGTTATTTCACAGTGTGATATTACAAGGCGTGCCAAGGCTACAAAGCCACGCAATCTCACGAAGTGGTCATACCAGGCTCACCAGGCTGGCAGCTCTGTTGCGCAGCCTCTCGCTGAGCCTTGAGCTGCACCAAGTCTGCATCAAACAGCAAGCTCCTGCTGAACATGCCCGCTCCAATCTTGATGGTGCCTGGCCCTGCTGGGCTGGTAGGGGGTGCCACCACAGAAGCAGGGGGGCCACCCCCTTTGTGATGCCGCTGCACAACCACAAGCTCTGTCAGAACAGGCAGTGCTGTCCTGTACATCAGCTGACAAACTTGGTTTCATTAATTTGAAGAGTTGGGCTTCATCAATTTACCTATTCTTTGCCTATTGTTTACCATGCCAGGTTGGAATGGTAACACTAAACTTGACAGCATGAACATTTCCTGGACAAGTATCAAGTCGTTACATCACAGGTTGAGACACGACTGCAAGGTCAGGCTCAACTGAACTTTCTGAACAAGTGTATACAAGAAGTACAATGTGAAAGCTTTACACTGAACAAGTGTATGGAAGAAATGCAATGGGAAAGCTCTCAGCTACTGTGCTCCTTGCAGACTGTACCTTGTGTTGAGCAGGTGGCTTCAGGTTGAAAGGGTCTGGTGGTGGAGTCAGCAGAGTCTCAACATCAAAGACTGGCCTGTAGCACACCTTCTGTCCCAGCGGCATCCTGCAACACACATATGCACAGATGGTCACTGCTTGTCTGCTGTTCAGGTTGCAAGCACCTGATTTTGCTGTTGCTGTCCAGACAGTCTCCAGAGCTAGAATCTGCCCTGTAGCACGCCTCCTGTTCATGTGACTCAAGCTCATGCTCGTGCTTGCCAAGCTGACAAGTTGACAAGTTGTGTACATGCTTGTGCTTGTGTACTGTGCTCATGCACATGCTTGCTCTTGTTCCTGATTCCACAGTTGGTGAGTGCCTTGTTGCCAAGTGTTGCTGCAGCTGCCAGACACTTTTGCAATGGCAGTATTGTTATCATGCTCATGCTCTCACTTGAGTACTCATGCTCATGCTCACGCTCATGCTCATGCTCCTGCTTGTGCTCACCCTCGTGCTCATGCTTATGTTCATGCTGATGCTCACACTTATGCCTCTGTAAGCTCATGCTCTTGCAGACATGCAGCTGAGACAGCTATCCTGTTCTGCAAGTCATATCAAGCAGCTTGTGTGCAAGGCTGATGCACTGTACACCATGCTGTCCGTCTCTGCCTCTGCCATTGCCTTTGCCTTTGTCCTTGCCTTTGCCTCTGTCTTTGCCTTTGCTGCTGCCTTTGCAAAATGCCTTTGCCTCTGCTTTTGCTGCTGCGTTTGCACTTTGTCTGCTGTTAGCTGTGCTTTGGTTGCAGCAGGCCTGCCGCCTCAGGAGGTTCCCATCATGATTGCAAGAGGCGCAGACTTTTATGTTTTTCTTACAGCAGGGCAGCACGCAACTTGGATCTTTTGCATGCCAGACCTGAGATGATGCTCTTACCTGTACAGCGGGCCTTGCTGGATCCTGGCCAGGTTGCTCTCACTGAAGTCTGGTGTGATGACTAACGCTGGCTGTGGGGTGCTGACAGCGCCCCTTCTGGCCTGCATTGCATGCATCCACTTTCAGCTTCTGGGCGTACAGACGAATAAGTATAATTATGACAACAATAACAATAAGAATAACGATGAAATTGCTTTTCAGTTCATGATGAGCTAGTTATGTGTGGGACGATTCTTGTGTCTCCACAGCAAGGATGTACTGAATCATCTTGCAATCTACTGGGTGAGCAGCACTTCTAGTGACAGTAACATGCAGGGTGTGAGTGACATACGGCAATGCTGTACCCAGGGGCAACTTTGCTGTACAGTGTCATCTTCCAATCTACTGGATGAGCAGCACAACTGGTGACAATAACATGTAGGTTTGACTGTCATACAGTAATACTGTACCAAGGGCAACTTTGCTGTACAGACTTATCTTCCAATCTACTGGATGAGCAGGACAACCAATGACAGTAACCTGCAGGATGTGACTGTCATAGGCCAATACTGTACCCAGGGGCAACTTTGACGTTCACAAAATTATTGTGACCAGACTGACGAAGTCGAGGCTGTGTAGAAATTGAGACTGCGCAGAAGATCACTGTCACAAGACTGATGAAATTGAGCAATCAGAAGTGGACTTGCTGTTCACAGCCAGAATAGGGAGGCAAAGGTCTGTGGAGCTGCACACCTGTTTGCGCCCTTTCTTGCCCCGGTGTGGGTTCAGCCTGGGAGGCAGCCGGTCCTGATCATCCACATCATCATCTTCCTCAATGGGATCATCCTGATCTGGTGCAGCAGCTCCCTTGCTCCTGTGCAAAACACACCGCTGCATCATGACTCACAAACAGCTTGTGACAGAGAATGTTGCATACTTCCCTGCAGCTCAAGTACTATGTTGGCATTGATGCATCATCTGTGAGAACACGAAAACTTTAATTGCAGGCACTCTTCTTGTTGACTGTGTCAAAGGCATATTGCCCGTTTGCTTAAGCCTTGTTTACGAGAACACTTGTGGTTTCATGGCATTGGACATACACAATCAATCTTTTCCTGTCTTCTTGCAAACCCTGCAGCATTAGCAGTGAGCTGAAGGATGCCGCTGTAGCACATGGTTGCACATGCTCAGCCACACTGCACATACCTAGCCATACCGTATACACCTAGCCACGCTGTGCATACCTAGCCACACTGCTTTCTGCAAGCCCCCTTTCATGATCATCTTCATGCTCTCTGCCTTCTTCTTCATCCTCCTTGCCTTCTCTGGCAGGCTCTATAGCAAACTGTTCCTCGCTGGCCATGACGCCATTGGGCTGTCCAAGGCTGCTAGGGTTATCTGCCCTGCTTGGATTAGTCCTGAAGGGTATCTGACCCATGTGACTGGCGGAGGGCTGACCAGCTAGGGCTCTGTGTCTCCTGAGAGTAGGGACCAGCCCTGGAGCCCTTTTTGGAGCCGGATGATCCTGTGATGGGCCTGGCTGAGCTGGGTGACCCTGGATGATGTCCACGTCATCATCTGCGTGGCACAGTGGGCATGCTTGTGGGCATGCTTACAGCACAGAGGATGCAAACATTGCAATGCCACATACGCACATGCCACTTGCCCCCCCCCCCTTCCTTTCCCCTATCTCACCACTATCTCCTGGGATGGCCTTGCTTAGGTGCAAGCCCACAGAGGTACTGCTGAACTGAAGCAGTGCTGATTCTGCATTTGATGGCATCAGCGTCATCATCAAAGCTGGTGAGGTGCTGTATTGGCAATGATGGTAGCAGTGATGTTGTCGCTTGGTGGTGGTGGTGGTTGGTGATGTTGGCAGCGGTGGTGGCAGTGACGCTGGTATTGGTGATGTTAACGATGGCAGTGGCGGCAGTGGTGCTGGTGGCAGTGGTGGTAATGGCGTGAGTGATTTAGACAGTAGTGAGGTGCAGAGGGAGTGTTGGTGGTGGCAGCAATGGTGCTGGGGGGTGGTGGTGGTGGTGGTGAATGTGTATTGATAGTGCTGCATTCTGCTTGTCAGTGTCAGGAACGGTCAGGATGATTGTGTAAGCTGATTGTAGTCTCTCTCATTCACCTCATCTAAGTGCCATTTCAATGTTATGTCCTATTGTGTGCCCAAAAACGCCTGTGCAACCCTCCATGCTTGCACATATCACAGACATGAAGAGAAAGAAAAGAGATGGAAAGACTACGCCACTTGTGCAGTGGCATTGTATGTGAGAAATTGTGTGACCCAAACCCCTCGGCCCTCCCAGCCCTTGGGGCCCTTGGCTGACAGAATCACAAGTGTCAGTGTGTCACGGCTCAGATGAACAGACCTGCCTGACGTACATGAGCGCTGAGTACTGACAGGCTGCCTGTATCTGGCTGTAGCTCTTGATGATTCACACATTCATTAGGCTCTGCAGATCCTTGCATCCTCACAGATTTGTATCTGGATCCACCACTTCAGGAAAAACAGTGTACTGTCAGTCAGATGATGCTTACCTGTTGAGCTTGTCCTTGTTTTGTGCAGTTTGTCCAATAAATCTGTGAGTTGCCTGTGTTGACACTGGCACATGCCGCACATGCAGAATCACTTGGCATGCAAGGCATGAGGGCCATGCAGTCAGACAGGGCTACCCTCTGCTATTCCTTGCTCTTCTTCACTAGGCTCTGTGCCGGTGAATGCGATGCCAGGGTGTTGTCCCTCTTGAAGCGTGATGGGCAGAGCACGTGTGCGCCGTTTGAGGACAGGCAACAAACGCGGCGCTTGCTTCTGTTGCTGAGCTGCTTCTGCAGTTTCACAATTAGGGTTAAGGGTTTCAGACAAGAATTCAAGAACTCAAGCTTCTGTTGCTCAGCTGCTTCTGCAACTTCCAGTTCAAGATCTCAGGCTTTCAATGATACAGCTGGACTGATGATTATGCGCTGCATTGAACAACTGCTTGACATTCAGCGTTGGTGCATTCAAGGACCAAGTGTGAGTTAAGCAGTAGCAGAGTTTCTGCGTCACACTTGGTGAATGGGCAAGGACCATACTGACTTGTTAATGCATCAAATTCCAGAAGACCCTCGGCAAACTTTTGCCTCTCTCAGACACATGGTGACATTTGTAGCATCTCAGACACACACACACACACACACACATGGTGACATTTGTGATAAAAGCCTCTGAGCTGCAGTCAGCCAGCAAATGCTTACATGTAAAAATGATGCAGCACTACAACTTCAGACTTGTAGACACATCGGGATTGAGAGAAGAGCACCTGAGATCATGAGGTCATCCTGCACAGCAACACTGCCAGCACTACCCCTTTCAGGGCTGGCATTGCCGATCACACCTCCATTGTTGATGAAGCCTCCATTGCTGTTGCTGTGAATCTCCCCTTCGCCGCTGCCGTGAACCTCTCTTTCGGCATCAGCTCTCACAGGCATTGTTGATTCAGGATGCACTGTTGGCTCTGTGTGCTCTGACCAGCTAGCTGCAGCATCAAAGTCTGCAACCATACCTTGCATCTGCTCATCAAGTTGACCCTCATCACACTGAGCCTGCAACAAGTCAGGGTGCAACTTTGTGTATGCCATATGCTTGATGGTCTACAAGACTGCAGCTTAAGGCTGTGGTGGTGAGGGCTCAACAGTGGAGTAAATTCGCTTGGGGTCAAAATTGCACTGAGGAGGGCTCAACATGCTGCCTGTCCCAGCAGTCTGGTGAGTTCCGTTAGGGCCAGGTGAAATCCCTTAGGGTGTGCACAGCTGCAGTCAGCAACAAGATGCGCCTCTTGCAGTGTGACAAAGACAGTGGCAGACATGAAGTGTGGATGATACTTGGGAGAGAAAGCAAGACATGCTTTTCAGCATCATAAACAGCAGCTATGGCAGCAGGCAAATGGCCAAGTAGATACATGGCATCACGTCTATGATGTCATTATCAGGGAACTCAATGGCTCCCAGGTCTGTGCGTGAACACCCAGCCAATCCTGAGTCAGAGGTGGCCACAGCTGTGGCAGGTGACTGAATAACGGTGGCCACCTCTGTAGCAGGCTGGTCACCCTCATCACAGGAGCCGCCCACGACAGCTGGACATACAGCACAAGCTGGTGCTTGAAGAAGAGCAGAAGGACTGGCAGCAGTCTTGCCGTCCATCTGACTTGGAGGCCTGTCAAGCTGACTCACGTGCATGTGCAGCTGTCTGTCTGTTGCTGAGTCATGCAGTGGTGGCGGCCCCTGACTGGGCTCCGGCAGGGGTGGGGGTGCAGTGGTATCAAGAGGGGCTGCAGGCTGACTGCCCTGAGCTGGGGCTGGGGGTTCAGTCATGTCTGGGGAGGCGGGTGTATGTGAGGGGTGCAAGATGGTGGGGTATGGGGTGGGCTGGGCGCCTAAGGCTGGCCTGATGTATGATGGCAGTTCAATCTGTAGCAACAGCAAGCGGCATTTTGTTAGGAACCCAAGCAGCAATCTGTTAGGAAAGCAAGCAGCAATGTATAGGTTGAACAAGCAGCAATCTGTAGGCATAGCAATGTGTAGGGAGAGCAAGCAGCAATCTGTAGGGTAAGCAAGCAGCAGTCTGCAGAGAAATAAGAGGTCGGGCAAGCAAGCAGCAGTTTTGGGGGAAAGCAAGGCAGCAATCTCAGCCAGCTGGCATGTTGCTTGACAAAGCAAAAGAGCTTTCCAATAGCTGGAGTGCATTTTGCACAGCAATCTCACAGGCTGCAGTCTGCGCCAAAGCAACAAAGCAGAGAGAAGTTGTGGAACAGAACAGGCAGCGATAAAGATGTTGTACAGGCTGGTTAGCCAGGAAGGCAGGGTGGAGGCAGACATCAAAGCAAGACGACCATAGCATTGGCAGTGGCAGAGACAACAGTAGTCACAAGTGGTGACTTACATCTGTGTAAAACAGATTGCGAGGTGAAAATGGCACTACATCCAAAGGAAACGGTGTGCATCAGCAACAGCAATGCCATTCGACGTGTAAGGTGCATGACGCATTTTGTGGCCTGCACTGATGAGCCCACGTTTGCACATTGGCAGCCATTGACCCACTCACGTTCATGCAGAAACAGAGGGTGCGTTGAAGCAGCACCTGCGCATCTTCTTCAGTTGTCATGCTGCTGTCTTCTTCTTCCGCCCAGACGTCCCATTTCTGCTCCTCTGCATATGGCTTGATCACAGCAAGCAGTCTGCTATACACGCCTGCATTGGACAGGGCTTGCAGCACTTCAGGACCAGGACTTGTCTGTGGCTGAGCATCAGCTGCTAGAGGTGCCGTCAGACCTTTGTGTAAGAGTGCTGAGGTATGCTGCCCTTCTGGCATAAGAGCATCAAGGTTCGCATGGGTGGGATCACCAGCCGGAAAGAGCCTGTGCACAAAGCACGCATGTTTGTTGGGGTATAGCTTTGTGTAATTACGACGGGGTATGCTGCCTTTCTGGCGTAAGGGCATCAAGCTTCACATGGGTGGGATCGCTCGCAGAAAATAGCCTGCACATGTGTGCACCATGTGCAGCCTCTTTCCTGCTCTTTTTGTGACTTGAATGGAGGCGTCAATGCAGCCAATGCATATGGTGCACACATGTGCATTGGCTGCATTGACGCCTCCATTCAAGTCATGAAAAGGGCAGCTTCTGCAGAATTTGGTGCCGCAACAGAACGAGGGAAGCAAGTCTGTTTTAAAGCCCTACATGCAAAGATGTCAAGCTTGGGATTCTGTACATGGACAGCTTTGACTAGAGGCAGAGATGCAGCATAGTGGCTGACAGAACGTACAAAATAAAACCATTGCCATGCTTAAGCATAGGGCTTTGGTGTGTTCCAAGCAAGGCTATGCCTGCCATACCTGGTCAAGATTGTGTCAAAGCTGGCTGCACTGACTTGCTTGCCCATGTCAAAGCATAGCTCACTGTCTGGGCGGGTGTTGGGGTTGTGTCCTAGCAGCTGCTCCTGCAGAGCAGTACAAGCGGAGAATAGGGTCAAAGCTATCACATGCAGCAGTCTAGACTTTTGAACATGGTACTGGAAGTGTGTGGAACTTGCTTCCAGGCAATTGCAAGCCTGACAGCATGTGCAGCAACTGAACGCAAAAGGCTGGTAGTTGCAATTCAAATTGGACGCTGCTGTTGAGCAGGATTGCTGACTGCCGGTCATGGATCTCGTGCTCAGTGGCTTGATGGCCACTTACGGCCACCAAGCCAGTGACACAAACCCTGAGATACTCATGCAGCTCATGCAATCAGTTAGCATCACACAATTTTGCCTATAGTTGAGCAGGGTTGATCAGTAATCTGGCAGCACATGGGTCAGGAGATTATGATACAGTAAGGTGAATGGCATAAGGTAAAGGGTGTAAGGTAAAATGACGTTACCTTAAGCTTCTGAGCATCCTGATCACACACAGGTTCCTCTTGCAGCAGCTTGAGATAGTTGGCACACACCTCAGGTCTGAAGAATGCCCCTGCAAGCCAGACAGTGCAGATAGGACTTCTGAGGTATGTCAACTGGTGGTCCGCTTACATCTTGTCTGCTTTGGTGATGTGCTGTTTGCCAGACACTGCCTTCAGGACTTTTGTGTCAACACACATGACGAATCAAGACATGCATTCTCTTTGCGGTCTTTTGTGCAAAAGATAGGACACAAAATTAGCATAATGAAGACTGTTATCATATTATGTGTACAGCAACAAACAGCATGTCTGCTGCAACAAACAGTCAGTGACATAGGTGCCAGCTTGCCTCTCAACAAAATATGTTTTGCAACATTTATGAGTGGAATGTTTTGGCTGGAGTGATTGCGACTCGCTCACCGCTGACATGGTCCGTGTCTGTTTCTTCCATCACATGCTTTTGCGCTGTCTGGTTGGTTTGCTTCCTAGGGACCTGCTTGTTTCTTTGTGGTTGGCTCTGAAAGCTCTTGATGGCGTTGCTGGTTTGCTTCATCAGGGATTGCTTCATGTTTTTAATGAGCTGCACAATTACAAATTTTGAGCGCTTCATGCAATGCTAAGTAAAAAACAACACGTGCTTTTACCTCCATTCGAACGTGTAAGTTCTCTGCCACCTCATCAACCACTGCACCAGTGCTGCAGTTCTCCTGCTGTGCCTTGTCACCCTGCAACTGTGTCAGCATGGCTCAGCCTGAATGAACTTCGAGAGTCAGTGCTGCTGTTCGTTTCAAGCAAAGCATAGCGCTTGCCAACCTGCCCGAACTCAGTGAGACAGAGCTGCACATAGCGCTCGTGAAAAGGGTTCTTCTTATGCTTCTTGCTGTCCACATCTGTTGCTGCTGCTGACAACAAAGCATATGCAGCAGCACCATGCTGGCGTCCAACACCCCGGGCGCCTGCGGGTTTGCTGTTAATGCGCACCGACAGATTTGATTTCATTGACAGCTGTCGGCGCGTGCGCTAGCGAATCTTCTCTCCTTTGGTGACGATCATAGCACTGATCACAGCTTCTCAGCCTTGCCGACAAGCGCCGGCTTGATTCACACAGTGCGAAGACTTGATTGCAGTGCGCATTGGCAATCGGCCAATTGCATCATGGTCGGCAAAGCATGTTCGCAGCAGGGCATGGTTAAACGCATTAGGTAAACAAGTCAACGCTTGTGGGACACTGATCAGCTGCAAAGAGCAGCGCTGGATCAAGTGCAATGGGAGGTGTTGGCACTAGCAGAGTTTGGTAGTGACTGAATTGCCCCGAGATGTTCCAGCTGGCGTGCGATTGCGACAGTTTGCAGGTCGCGAGGTTGCTTTTGTGCTCAGCGTCTGACCTATCAGTCGGCTCTCGAACATAGTATTGCTCGTCTTTGCAAATTGCAGCACGGTGCTATGTCAGCCAGGATCCCCTGTCTGCCAGATTATTCAAGAACAAGCAAGGCAGTCTCAATGTGGGGTGCTCCACGCCTGTGCTGGTAGTTTCAAGAGAATGTTGCTCTGTTGACAGAACACGCCACAAAGGCTGATGCAGTTACTGTATACTGTATAGCCTGTATGTCATGCTTTCATGGTGTTTCAGTCATGCAAGACTTAAGCATGTGCATCAGTCTCAGCATTGAACATTTTCTGGGTCACTCCAGCTGTGTTACATGAGACTATTGCTGTGCTGGTTGTGTGTGCACAATGGCCTCATCATCATGTTCGCATCTGTACATCGAGGTGCAATAAACACTCAAGGTGCAGTGAACATCCTGGAGTCCTACAAACAACAATAGCAGTATTAGCGCACTGTTTGCAAGGGTGTGTCTCGTGCGAGCACATGCATGTGACTGTGTGTATATGAATACAGTGCAGTGTCAAAGGTCGCAACATTAATGGTAACAGTCCCTCCCTTACTAAGACATGGGTGCAGCTTGCAAGTTGCAATGCTGATCAGCTCCAAATTGCATTATGCAATCAAAAACCATGTTTGTGGATGCAGAAGACCAGAATGCAGGCCAACATGGACTATCACATATATGTAAATGTATATGCACACACATGATAGGATGCATGTCAAACCCAAATATTGTGCACAGATGATGAGATGCATGCCCAGTGTTTCAAACAAAGCATGTATGCTTTCTGCGACATGTCACGAGAACTTATTCATAGAAAAACTTCTCCCAGCTAGCTGACTCTTACTTGGTCAGCACATGCTCAGATGTTTCCTGCTGCCCATTTTGATGGTCACAATTCCTGACAGGACCCAGTGGTTTTTGTTTTGGCACATGAGGACAAGCAAATTTGTTCAAACACCAAGTTGCCTATCGGCCTGTATAGTACTTCTTCTTCTTAGATCCAGGAGGCCTGCAAGTCAAGCACATGCTTCAGAAGGTTTATACACACTCTGTGGAGATCAAGCCAGTTGTAAATGCAAGCAAAAGACTACAAGTGTGATGTCTTTTGACCATGACCGTGGAGTCTGTCATGACAGGATCAGCATCAACAATGCCTCTTCTGCAGAGGCACATGACACAGCATCCCAAGGAATTGCATGAGATGTGACAGCCTAATAAAGGGATACTTGTGACGAGTGACTGGCAGCAAGGTAGGCAGGAGTAGAGCTGCAGGAACCAGAAACTGCAGGAGTACAATGTCTTTCTAGCTAGATGCTAATCACTTTTACCATCCCTGACACCTGTTGAAACAAACCAAATGTTGCAGTTTGGTGTGTGCTCTTGTATAACATTGAATGGAACAGCAACGCCATGAAATATTCAATACAACGGTGATTTTCAAAGGGGGTATCAGGGTGTGCCTGTTTCCATGGCCAGCATATGAGACAGGCACACCATGGTACCTAACAAGATTGATCACAGCGCATATCACGCCAATGTTGCTGCTGTTGACTCACTATTAACCATACATGGTGGATGGTGCAGTGGCGAGGTCACAGAGGAGCATGCAGTGTGAGTACACACTCTCACTTCAATCATTGACACGTTTGCTGTTACACCATACCGAGTGCAGTTCTAGTGCTTGGTCAGCTTGGTCAGCAGTCGCGACGTGGTCAGCTTGGTCAGTGGCAAACATCACAGGGGAACCCTAAGTGTAAGTACACACTCTCACTTCAAGCACCTCTGAAACGTTTGCCATAACATTGTACCCAGTGGAGTTCTGGTGCTTGGTCCACTAAGCTGTCAACAGCTATGTTGGCGTAAAACGCGCTGTTGCTATAACAAGTATCAACTCATCAGTAACCATGCTTGGTGCAGAGTGAACAATCTCTACCACGAGGACATCATGGCTGTGCATGCAACTTTCAGCCCAGCAACATCTGCAATCACACCCACATCCTGCTTGACAGGAAGTCCTGCCATACCTGACGCATGCTGCCTGCTCACAGACCCTGTCGCGCCTTAGACTCATGCTGCAGCTGCTTTCAGTCATTGACATTGTATCATGGGCGTTTGCGTCCTGCTTTGTTTCTTGCCTTCTCTGTTATTTTGAAGTGGTGCATAGGTCATCACAGCTCACCGTGCTGCATCTCACACTCAGAGCTCTGCAGACTCGGAGGAAGTCGGATGCCTACCTGGTATACAAGAAGGGGCATCTGGGCCAGGCCTGCAGCGGGAAAGCACTTCATTCAGAATAGAACCAAGAAATTCTCCTAGGAGGATACCTTAGTCTACGATTCCAAGACAAGTGCTTTCCCACTGCAAGTCACCCAGCACACACTGTCACTTTGGCGGGCTACTGCAAGTGTATGGTGATGAATGTCATGGTGCAAGTCACGGAGCGCATGAAGTGTGACGACTCTCACTTTGAATTCAGTTGCCTCCACTTTTGCCTTCACTTTTGCCGTAACACTGTAACGAGTGGAGTTCTGGCACTTGGTCCACGGTACCACATGGACATCTAATGCCTGGTCCACTGTACCAAGTGGACTTTTAAAGCTTGCTTTGGGATGACCTGTAGGTTGAGCCAGTCTGTCAGGTGACGTTCAGCTTGCTGACTTCAGAGCAGCATGATGAGCTGCTGCTGAGAGCAAGCTCAACAACCATGGGGGGCTTTGACGTACTACTGCTGTACAGCTGTTGCTTATAAGCCAGAGACCTCTCTACCAACAATTGCATTAGATCAAAGTCATGTCTAGGCGTGGAGACGCAATCTGGCTTGTATACATTATGTAAGCAACAACAATGCCATAAGTCATGTTGTGGCAGGTCAGCTCGAGGATGACCCGATGATGTCCATGTCCATCAAATGTCTATAACTCACAGTAACAGGTGGAGTAGCGTGAAGAGGGGTGGGGTTAGGATTCATGTACTGTGCAGAACTGCAACAGTTACTTGCTATCAAACTAGAACAATTAGTTTGAAAGCAAAGACTTCCTGCAGGTCAGCACAGACCAGCACAGCAGTAACAAGGCAATGCTCCACTTCAATGCATCCAACATAAGCATAAATCAACAAAGACATTTGAAAGCTGGACAAACCAGTCTGGGACTAGCAGTGGTCAGTGAATTAAGCAATGCACATCAGGCGAGTCAATTCTGAGGCAAGGCACTCACAGCTTCAAGAGGCATCTTTGCATTTCGAAACACGTGTACTGCAGCATTGCAATGTGGGTATATGCAAAGTCGGTGAGAAACCAAGTTTGTTGCGGTCCTGAGACAAGCATTATATGCGTGCCTGAGGACAGTTGGCTGCGCAAGGACAACAGACATCATCAGGACTCTGATCATGAGGATTTGCTCAAGCGTCCATATATGGCTGCTTGAGCAAAAGCTTCTGACCCAAAGTCCTGATGAAAGTATGAAACAGCTCATTACAACGTCAAGTATGTGTCCAGTAATGATTCAAAACCTGGGCATTTCACATGCTGCTAACAGTTCTGACATCAGGTCAAACCGAGCGTTATTTTGTCTGGATTTGTCATAGTCTGGATTTCATGATGAATGGAACACGATTGCCATGATTGGCACAAGTGATCAGCCGTGGTGGCGGCCGTGGTGGCTGGCAGAATCTTGTAGAAAGTCTTCTTCTTCTTTTTGGCCCTAGCAGATAATGCTGCAGCCTTGATCATAAAGGGTTCATCTGTTTGGATGCAAGGAGAAAAGTTTCAAGGGGAAGTGCAACAGAACTGTGTGGCGATAGCAGAAAATGTTGCAGGCCAGATTGTGTTCATCTTCAAGTTACAAGACTTGTCGGCCATGCCTCGAGAGCAGGCAGATGTGATTGTCAAGCTCATCATGGAGGTTGATCACCACCTACCAAGAGTTGTCAGAGGCAAGAAAGCAGGTACACTCAATGGCTACATGAAATGCACACTGGATCGGCACTCATGTTGTGGTGGGGACTTTGGGAGATCAAAGGCTGAGCGAGAGGATCCTGATGTGGGCAAACAGGTGCTGCGCATCTTGAAAGAAGAGGTGAAGGCGCTGCGCCTTGCCTTCCCAACAGCCATGATGGACATCTACAGCAGGTGACTTCTTTTGGTTGTGAGCATAGCACATATGCCGGGTAGTGCTTGACAATCCTTGTCCATGCCTTTGCAGTGTGCCAGCATCCACTGGTCTTGGCCAATGGTTTGATGACATGTGGTACCCTTTCAGCCACATGTCCTGTTCATACCAAAACTATGCAGCTGCAGCACACACTGACCGCAAGGATGTGGGTATGGGCTTCATCACATGGTATTTGGCAGGTCAGAGTCACTTGTCACAACCTGTCTGTTGAGACATGACACTATTGTCTTTCTCACAACAATCAAACTTGACTACTACAACTGGAATCGCAGGAAGCGGCACGCCACCAGTGGGAGATGTCTTTGAGCTGCCAGAGATAGGCTTGAGCTTTACACCATGTCATGGTAGCATGATGGCTTTTCGAGCAAGCGAAGTGGTCCATGGCAGCAGAGCCTCTGAGAGTGCAGCAATGGTTACAGCCCCTTCCCTCTCAGATATTGCCATGGCTTGCTGGACAGGATCAGTGAGTGAAGTGGCTGCAACACCATGGTCCACTTAGCGCATGGCAGGTGCGTCATGCTCCAGGATGGTTGACCATCCTTGATCAGGTGGCACCTCTTGCACAGCATCGTGGCGTCTGCATATTGGTTGCTCAGTCATGTTGTCGTGTGCATTGTGCTGAAGCTCAATGGTGTGTGTGAGCAAGTGTCAGAAGCTGGAAATCAAGATGGCAAAATCAGCTTCTGATCGGATGCAAGAGCAGTTCGCATGTTTTGCAGGTCTCAACAATAAATTTTTGAAAACCATCAGAATCCATGTGCATGCCTTCAGCAAGGGCTCAGCGTTGCATCAGATCAAGGAGTATAGTCTTGCCTCATCATACTCAATTCGGGCACAACAATTCTCATACCACGTTTCAAGTAAAGCGGTCACACTGGCAGGCTGATTCCAACAGATATCAGCCTGCCAGCATTAGCTATAGCTAGAGTCTAAGCTGACTAGCACGGTGTGAGCCAACACAAAGCAGCTGGATTGTTGCTGCTGGTCTAGCAATCATTGTGACAGCCCATTTGCTACAAAGGACCGCTAAACATGTCCAGTTACCTTAGCTACGTATTTGCCTGAAAGGAAAAAATTGCACATGCCCTTTGACGTTTTGCATTGCGACTGGAAATACAGTCACAGTTTAGGTAGCTATCTATAGAATGTACTGATTTTCTCTTGCATTTTTATACCGGGTTAGGGTTTAGGTGTAGTTCAGGTATTTACACATATATGTATATGCGCGCTTCTCCCTGTTGCAGATGGCTGGGCTTGGATCAGGTTCTCACAATGGTTTCTGAGTTGACCGGCGCGGGACAGTTGGAGCGTTGCTGCTTACCATACCATGCCATACTTTTATTTTTTTAATCGGAATATACCGAACTTCTTGCAAGTTGGGTGCTGTGCAGGCTGCCTGTGTGCGCGCTTCTTGCCGTCGCTGGTGGCTGGGCTTGGACCCGGTATTCAAGATGACGGAGATGCTTGCGAGCCCAGCTCCGGCGTTTCGAAGACACCGCGCCCGTTAGTTCCTGCTAAGAGCAAGCTGCTGGCAGGAGCCCAGCCTTCGAAATCATGCCTGTTTTCGACTTCTTTGTAAGTTTCGACACTTTCTGTTGCATTGTCTGTTGTACTGAAACACATCGGCTTTGCATGAAGTTGCAGTCAGTGCGACATGTCCGGTCACATCCATCCAGCCTTAGAGAAAGTCCTGCCATATCTGCTGCGTGCTGCCTGTTCACATATTCTATCACGACTTAGCTGCATGATGCAGCTGCTTTGTGTCGCTGATGCAACAAGGGCGTTTGCTTCCTGCTTTGTCTCTTATGAGTGGTGCATAGGTCATCACAGCTCATCGTGCTGCACCTCACACCTTGTGCTCTGCAGACCCGGAAGAAGTCGGATGCATATAAAAAAGGGCATCTGGGCCAAGAGAACACTTTAATCTATGACGCCAAGGCAAGTGCCTTCCCACTGTATGTTGCCCAGCACACACTGTCACTTTGGCTGGCTACTGCAAGTGTGTCATTTTCAAGCCACCCTACTTGCCACACCGTTGTACAAATCAACTTTTTCATGGCCTGCCATGTGACCACTGCTTATCATGGTTACACTATGACCACTGCTTACTACAGTCACCTTGTGGCTTGCTCACTGTAACCTGCTGATGCCTGTCAACCTGGCCTTACAAGTGGTCTCGCACTGCAGACCAAGCAGTGGTACGATCCAAGCCAAGGTCTTCCAAAGGCAACTACGCTTGCCCCCCCTCCAAAGGGCAGTTTAGCAACTGCAGCTGCCAAGGGGTATACTCTCCACAGCTTACTTGCCATCCAAACCTGTGCTGCACTGCCTTTCCACTGCCCCTTGCAACCTGATGGCCTGCTGGCATACAAGGAGCTTGTGTTTCTGCAACTTTGCTGCTGCATATCTTGCTTTGTTCAGTCTTCTAGAGCACATGAGCACCTATAGATGTTGGTACTGTTTGCCAAATCAGCCTGTTGCACAGGAAGAGCCACTTGGGATTGTACGCACCAGAATTATAGGGGAAGACAGTTGTTCAATGCGGAAATGAATGCAGAAGATGTTCAATTCATGCATGTGCCGATGACTTGTTGTATGATGTAGGGCTTTGGAGGCAGAAGTTGCATCCCCAACCAACAGTGCTGGTCCTTCCGCTGACACCTTGGGGAGAGCCAGTTCCCTTGCAAGCCGATATGCAAAGCCCACTGGCGTAACACAGGTAGGCTTTGCTTCTCTCTTCTCCTCAAACCCCCATCTCTCCCCCACCCCCATCTCTCCCCCACCCCCCTCTCC
>JAABUK010002674.1_pt1 | contig 31630 bp, 46 predicted proteins | sample 5559141 | NCBI WGS metagenome assembly JAABUK01 (sample SAMN10711869, study PRJNA513367) | rock metagenome | isolation source: Antarctica rocks | place: Antarctica: Victoria Land, Pudding Butte nord | collected 2016-01-03 | reverse complement strand
CCTGCACTGCTTCAGAGACCTCAGCCGCAGCAGTGCGACAGACCGACCCTCTGAAACACTTACCCTTGCATGCTTCCGCCGCCAGAGCTGTCGTCTCCACAGCAGTGGTACAAGATCAGTGGGAGTGGATCTTGCTCCTGTATAGCATCTCCTTTTGATGCATGTATTGAAGGCTGTGTGTGTGCACTGGACACATGACTGACACTCGGTTGTTCCCATACAGGGTCAAACTGCTTTGCATCGTGCAGTAGCACGTGGGAGTGAAGTGAGGGTGGAAATGGTTCTTCATTATGAGCCCCTTACCTTGCATCGAGATCCTGAGGTGAGTATCTGTCTGCATTGGAAGTTTGTACAGCTGAGTAACAGGTGATACAGCTAGGTGGCAGGGCAAACAACCAAGTAATTTTGCACACATGCAAGTATGTGGCATAGGGCAGTGACTTGTTTCGCAATAGATCTTTAGATGCTGTCTTGTGCTGCAGGGATCAGAAATGGTTCATGTGATTGTGCGGGCCATCAAGAATGGTGAGAGTGTGAGCGTACTGCTGGCTCATGGTGCTGACCCAGCTGTACCGGACAATCAGGTATACATTATATCAAAGGCTTTGACAGTATCTGTATACAGCAAAAGCTTTGGCATGACATGATGTGACAGCACTCCCTTGGCAGTGGAAGCACAAGCATGCCATGCCAGCATGCACAGCCAGTCATAGAGCAGATGCATGTGTTGATGCAGGGTTGCACAGCAATCAGTTTAGCTGAGCACAGCAAGTGTGCCAGCATCAGCGACATGCTGCGCAGTGCCCATGCGGCACCACACCATTATGACAGTGCACGAAGCTGCGACGTCGTACGCATAGCAGCCGGAGGCAATGGTGCCTCAGTAGGCTCACCCAGCAGGCTGTCAAGCATGGGCTCATTGGAGTGATTGCATTTCACTCTGCCTGATGCATGTGCCCAGTGCATACAAGAACATCACTGGACCCCAGGCATCTCTTTTGTCAATCGCTATGACAGTTGAGAATTGTATGCTGTTGAAATTGTCATGTGCCAACCATCACCAACTCGTATTTCAGGCCTCACATTGTTTGGCATGTAGCAGCAGTGCAATTAGTGCACAATAGACAAACATGATGTGTCCAGAAAGGTGTATACAGCAAGGCCTGTGTGGCTCAGCCCCCTGAAGGGCTCACACAGCTGCTCAGCCATGACAAGTAAGCTGCAATGCAGACAGTCATGCCTACATTAGCCAACCCCATGGCATTGCCTGCGCCCGTAGTGTGCGCCTGTGCACTGTCTTGTGACAACATGCAAGGGTGCTGTTGCGAGTCAAGGCCGAGTCACAAAACGCAGCAGTCATAACAAGCTGTTCAGCATTGCTGCAGCAATCAACGTTAGCGAGTAAAGGATGTGCATGCCAGATTATCAGCAAAGCCAGCTCCAATGCATAGTATACATCACATCCCAGCAGCTCGGCTACTGTCTGGCTCTTGTTGCAGAATCCAAAGCATTGTTGAATTACAGCATATAAGCAAATACCGTGATGTGATGATGCAATGCGTGCAGTGTCCCAGCGCGGCTTGCTGCTTATTGATGTGGCAACAATCCACGTTGATGACATGTGTTTCACCTGACATGCTTTGCCAGAGGAATTTACACGTCGAAGCATCCTTGCACATTGCATTTGTGACTAGCCTTGTGCGTAACAATTGCATTAAAACAGCCTTCGTAGCTATTCAAAGTACCGCTTTCATATCATGTAGGCGCCCATCAGATTCTTTTGAGTTGGGATCAAAAACAACATCAAGCAGCTTGTATAGCTGCGCATTGCATCAAGGTATGCAATCTTTGTCACTGCTCAGCAGAGGTCTCTATAATGGGGAGTGTGCAAGTGCTTGCTTGACACGAACTTTGAAAATAAGACTCACGAGCACCAAATTAAGAAACCAAACACCGGGTTGCTGTTTCCTGAGGCCCACAACCACTGCAGCAAAATTAGTAAAGACATGTTTGCCTTTCATACTGGCATCCCCCGCTGCTTGATAAATACCATGCTGTAGGTGTAGACAACCACCGGGCGATTCTGTGCTTTTATCAACTGCACCTCGCCATCATACGCAGTGAGGTAGTCTGAGATGACCTGTGTGGCCACAATGGCAGGTCCAGCCTGCCGGTCAGCGGCCTCCTGGCTTCTGAACTTATACTTGGTGTAGCACTGGCTGGCTTTCACCTGAAGAATATCAGATGCAAAGCATATGATGTGCGTGCGGTGAATGCACATGACTGTGACTGGACAAGAAGGTGTATGTCAATGCTGATGGCCGCTGCCTGAGCCTTAGGGAGAACACATGCTTGATGAGTAAATGCAGCGCTGATTGTTTCAGCCATGCATTGCAATACATATGCTGCTCAAAGAGTAGCTACTCACATGATGCAGCCACAGCATGCGCTGCCTGCGTACAAGGCAGAGCATCATAAGCCAATCCTAGAAAAGCTTTACACACGTTGACACTGAGGAATCAGCACCCCTTGCACCAGCTGCACTGGCCGACTGCAGTTGAGTCTGGCATAGCTAGATGCTCAGACACAGTGGGAATTCTTCTGTATCTGAGCATTTGTAAAAAACCATGTAGAATGGGCATCAGGCGGGCATGTACCTTGGCCTGAGGCCTTCCTGGAGTCTCAAATATTTGCTGGAAGTACTCAGAGGTGTTGATCTTGTCTGGGGTTGGGGTCTCTTGTGAGCGGCGTGTGACACGAGTGTTGATGGTCACGCTGCCTGCAACCATGCAAAATCCTTCATGCTGCTGTCTTGAAGAAAAAGAAAAGGACAGAAATGACTACACCTTTTGGCGTCAGTTTAATGAGCAGCCAAGTATTATACCGGGCTGCCCAGGATCTGCTGTCTTGAATGCACTGAGTCATTCATTTACGACAGTAAAGCAGATGCTTGAGATGGAGCTTGCAAAACAGGCACATGACCTCCAGCATGAGCTACAGCATGAGCTTGCATATAGTGAGCACATAAATGCAGAACGAAGTCATGCTCAATGCTACAAGCTAGTCATTTAGCCAGCTTGTAGGCTTTGGAGCAAGCAAAATATGCATGCACAGACAGCAGACTGTCCCCAGAAGAGGGGTGATAATTGAAATTAGTTATGGGCACATGTGTTCAACCTGGCAAGGCCATCCTGAGCTGATTTGGGTTGTCAGGATTCCAAGTGATGACATCTTCAGGAACAGGCTTGTCCAGATACAGACTGACCAACTGAGATGTGTTGAAGCGGCGGTCTATGACGACCTGCCCTCTATTGTTGTGCATGAAGCTGACGAGGTATTTTTGTGGCTGCTGCAGGTCCTCTTTTTGTGCTCTCTCTACAACCTACAAAGCAATTCATTGCACAGCACTTGAGACATATGATATTGTACTGTGCAGATAACAGGGACCGCGCAAGCAACTCAATTGTCAGCGCAATCTGAGTTCAGATGCCAGATCTCTGTAGCTCCAAATACCAATGCAAGGTTGGTACGATGCCTTGATAGTACTGCAGCAAAAGGAGGGCACTTGCGCATGTCCTGACAGCATGTGCAGCAGAACAAAAAGCCACAGGTCAATGGCAGGCAATGCATGTCATGAAGCCTGACTCCAGCAACGCAAACATTGAACTGCAGGATTTGTCTTGGTTGAAGTCATGAGTGAAGCCACTGCACACCTTCAAGTCTGGTACAAAGTCTGGTCCTAGTGGGGTGTCAACCTTGACAAGGGTGGTTTGCACTTTCCAAGTGCCCAGGAACAGCTCTGGGAAGGTGAGGTCTGAGGGACCTCCCCCTATGGATGACCAAGCATTATCTACTGCTTCAGGGAACAGGCTGGCCTAAGCAAATACAGCAGCAGCAGAAAAACCGTCAGGGACTGAAGTGGTCAATGCCAAACAGCTTTGGACTTGACCAAAGCTGGCTGTGACATAAGTCAAGAAGCAAAGCCCTGGTTGCTGCAATGAGGTGACAAGGTGACATGCAGTCATCAAGAAAACACACAGTGTGGGTGTGGTGAGATTTTACCTGTGCCTCAGGAGCACGCTGCAGCACTAATGCAGTAGCTCCAGCTATCTGTAGGAGATGCCGTCTACTCAGGTGTGCAAACTGTGGCTCAGAGTCAAATTGTGCCTGTCCAAGACTTCGGCCAGCACTTTTGCAGGTGCAGACTGGGGCCAGCTTGCAGCAGTTGGACTGAAACGCATGGAAGTGTCTGGATTTGGTACAAGGTTGATGCAGGCAGCCTGGCGACCTATATTTCAAAGCTTCAGTGAGAGATGGCTACAGCGAGGTCTGTTGCCCTGGATCACTGAAGGGCACACTCACCCAGTTGTGAGAGCCGTGCTTGGCATCCTGCTGAACCCAGAAGCACTTGTCCAGCTTAAGGGCTTCTGAAGGCTTTGCGAGCTGAACTCTTCGGCATGCGCTGTGTAACGATGTGCACGCAAGACGATGAGGACGCAGAAACAGCACTTGTCAGTGCTTCGAGGAGGCAAACAGGAACGCACGCGCGCGAATCACGTACTCAGAGGCAGTGATCACACATGCGAGACTGTGCAGCAGCGACGCACAGCAACAGCCGCAGTGCAAGTGTGGGAATGCCTATATATCAGTCAAGGCAGTTCATTAAAGCTCGCAGCATTTCGCTTGGTCAGATGCTCGTGAAGCGTGATGACAGGTGGCCAACCCTATCTTGCGTTCAAATGCGTGTGCGTGCTTTGCTGTGTGAGCAATGAGAGTGGAGTCCAGACACAAACATGAGGCACATACAAAGATTACTGCTATTTTCACTCGCAAGCACATGCTGATTATGAAAGAAGTACAACAAAAGCAGCAGGTTCAAAGCTGCACATCTTACGAACGTTCATATGATTGTGAGTAAAGACACTCGCACTATTGGCTTCAAAAAGCGACATACACTACGTTGGATAGGAAAGCATTCATGTCTTGTATCATCAAGTTGTGCTCATGCTTCTGCAATGCTAACTAGCTATTAGAAAAGACATACATTGCTGACCCCTCTAACTTAGCAAACAGTAATTGTTCAAAACAAAGAGCCAAATACAAGCGCTGAATACTGCCATTGTTGTGGACAATGTTTTATACTGTTGTCAACCATTGAGAGGCCTGGGGATCTGCCTTGATAGCTGCAGAGCGCTCAAGATCAGCAAGAGCTGCTGTGGGCTTACCAATCATGAATCATGCTACACCTCACAGCTTGAACTTTCAGAGACCAGAGTCAAGTTGAGCCTCCCAGCAGGGTTGGCGAGATGTGCTTCTACCATCTATTGCACAGTTCCCGCAGCATCCGGCTTGCTTGGCATACCAAGCATGTTTCTCGCATAGGCACGCTGCTGCAAAGAATGTGCATCAAGAGGCGCATGCCGCTCAGCTTCATCAAAATCCTCAACTGCACCAGCCCAATCCCCCATGTCACCCTTGACCCGTGCACGCCAGCTCAGGGTCTCAGTGTCATTGGGACACAATGCATTGGCTCTGTCTAAATCTGCCACGAGCTGGCGCAGCAAGCACAATGTTGAGCCTCTGTTCATCAGGGTATGCGCACAATCTGGCATCTGCTGCAATGCTGCGTTCTCATCCGCTAGAGCTCCCTCAAAATCATGAAGCATGAACTTCACAGCACCTCTGTCTCGCCGGAAAGTTGCATTGTGGGGTTCAATTTGAAGCGCTATATCCATGTCAGCTAAAGCTCCTTTCACATTGCCCAGTCTGGCCTTACAACACACTGCTCATAGACACCACAAATGTGGTGTCCCATGTGCTGTCTATGGCACTGAGGATCTGCAGATCTTGCAATGCTTCTGCATACTTGAAGAGTCGCATCCGCACATTTGCACGTTCCTGGAGGAACCTAAGATCTTCAGGCTGCAGCTGTATTGCCTGATCCAAAAGCGATAGTGCACCCGCAAGATCGTCTTGGCCACGCTTGACATTTGCTTGGCGGTAAAGACCCTCTGCATTGCTCATGTCATGTGCTGTATCTGCGCTGGGTCCCACGCCAGCATCACTCTCAGCAAGCAGCTTGAGGTAATGCTTGCGTAGCTGCTGATCATGATCTGTCAGTGGTCTGATACCATGAGCTAGGTCCAAGTCTGCTATCGCGTCTTGTATCCTGCCCATTCTGCTGTTGACTTCTGCTCGCCACAACAATGCTTCCAAGTGGTCTGGCTCCTTCGCCACAGCTTGATCTAGGTCTGCAAGAGCTGCTTCAAACTGACCAAGCTGCATGTTGGCAACCCCCCTGTATTTGTATGTCAAAGCGTTGTCAAGGCCAAGCTGAATGGCTGCATTCAAATCTTCAATGGCTCCTATAGGGTCGCCAAGAGTGTCCTTGCATGCTCCGCGCTGCTGTCTGATTCTGGCATCACTGGGCTCCATGGCAGCTGCTCTGTCAAAAATAGCTACAGCTGTAGCCACATTTCCAGCAGTGCTGTGCAATTCGCCTAGCTGCTTTACACAGAAAAAGTCCAGCTGACCCAGGCTATCAGCTTCTGAGAGATGGCTGAGTGCTCCCACACGATCGCCCATGTCAACCTTGTTAAACGCACAAGTGAGCAGGACTTCAAAGCGCTCAGCTGGCTTACAGATGTCTACTGCGTGGCTTATAGCATCCAGGCTAGCTTGCCGGTGCCCTGCCTCATAAAACAAGAGCTGCCCGTAAAACAGGTAGTCTTCGGCACTACCACCGCCTGCTTCAAAGCATTCTGAGAAAGTCTGTATAGCTTTGAGGGGTTGAAGATGTATCTCAAGACGAGCACGCTTGCTGAGGAGCTCAGTGTGTTGTGGAGCGCTAATCAGGGCAGCATCAATGACCATGATAGCAGCCTCGAAGTGGCCATCGCTGAGCAACGTTTCATGCAGCGGCATGAGAACTTCATGAGGCTGCTGCTCAAGCAAACTCCCTGCAAGCAAATGAGGTCAGCTACATTGCAGAGCAGCTATGAGGCAGCAGCAGCTAGCTTATGATTTACAGTTGCATATCAAGTGCTACAGCGAATGGCACATTGTTGGCACGACCACCTGGCAACTAATGAACTTACCTAAGTCTTGAAACATTTGCCTGATCTGCTGGTTTTTGTCTTCTGCTTGCGTTGGCTTCTCAAGTCCGTTATGGGCTGCAGCCTACACTGTGCATAGGATCAGTTAAAAAGCCAGCACGGGAGACAGCAGGTCAGCAACCATTTTATGAAGCATCCCACCTTCATTGACTTGCGAAGCGCATGTACAGGCAGTAGCCTCCTATGCGGACGCGAATGGTGACCTGCGCCTGTACTAGAAATCTGAGGGCCCATTCCACGGCGTTTGTAAACTGCACACGGATCACTGTTTTGTTCAGACTGAACAAGGTTGTCAAACATTTGCAAGCAAGTCGACATCAGTATTAGTTAGAAGTGTGAGCACTCAGGTTTATTCAGTCAAACCATGCAGGACATGTGAACAGTGGTACAAGACTAGGATAGTAAGGGTTAGGCCCAACGGGCTGCTTATAGGCAATTTCTGGCAACACCAAATCCTATTGTTCATGCTCTGGCTGACGACCATTTCTCAGCATTATTGCAGTATCTGAACTACACCAGTTTGGTCGCAAGCTTGAATCTCACCCACGCGAGTACCACGAAAGCAGCGATCTGCTGGGAGCTGCACTGGACGTGCGGCCTGCAGCAAGGTTGACCACGTCTGTGCACATAGAGAACAAGAGACATCATACAATGCCTTCGGCTGCCTCACTAGCCCACACCACACACCTGGCAGCATATGACGGCAGCACCTTGGATACAGCTTGGTCGGTCCACAGACACGGAAGACATAGCTGCTGCTATCACGCTAACTGTTGGTGACTTGCGACTGTACTCCAGTGACGGATTCGAATCAGTTCTCCGGCAAGCGATCGTCAGGCCTGACAAATTACAAGCGTTCAGGTTCGAGCTGAGAGAGAGAGAAGCGAAACCGGGAGGACACGGATGACTACGACCCCCGAGATGACTAAGAAGCGGAAGACGTGTCAAAGTTTGGTGATGTTCATCAGAAGCGCAGAAAACACAAAAACCTTGCTCCTGGGTGCTGCAGGCAAAAACCTACCAGTACCTTTGTCGAACCATTGATACCAAAGTCAAAGCTAGGTATTTGAGGCAATCCTTTAAACACAGGGACAGTCCAGGCTTGATGGCAGCGTAATCTGGACATACACTTTACTTTAGCTTAGAGTGCGTCAGCTGTTAATATTAGGACTTTCATCAATGCTTCAGAACACTTGAGTATCTTTGTTTGACATTTCAGTCTACTGCTCAAACGTTGCATGTGCTGTGCTGTGCTGTGCTGTGCTGTGCTGTGCTGTGCTGTGCTGTGCTGTGCTGTGCTGTGCTGTGCTGTGCTGTGCTGTGCAAGGCTTAGTAAATTTTACTCATGCAGGCCTTCAGGAACAATGCCACAAAGCACCAGCCAGCACCTGTCAATGCACTCGGTACAAGCAGCCCAACAGTATTTTAAAAGTCACCAGCCAGGGGGATAATTGTTGCCAACAAAGCAGTGCACCTGCAGCAAGAGGAAAATGACTGAGACTGCAGCATAAGCTTAGACACGTACAAGTGTACCTCATCAGGAAAATACAGATGGTGAGGCAAGAAACACACTGTCAGAAACATGCGCATTGATGCACCACGGTTGTGTTGCTGTGTCACACTTCAGAGCAACACAAGTTGAGTGATGTACAGGCTACTCACTGATTAGGACAAGGACCAGCAACAGAGGGTGAAGTGCTCACCATGAGCACACCACTAGTGCTGTACACTGCAGGCTTCCATGCCATTCAGTACAACAGAGTGTTTGTGACATCAGCACAGCTAAACAATTACATAGCTTTTCTGACAAAGTGAGCTTCCATGATTCTCATTCTTGAGCTGGTCATTTTGTTGGTGGTGAGCATGAAGACACTCCACGCTGGCATTGTACCTGTTGTAGCGTTCACACTATTGTGGGATACAGTGTTTGATCAGTCAGCACTGCATTCAACAGGTGATGGTTGCTGAGCAGGCGCTCAGCAATGATGCCCTCAGCAACGATGTGCTGAATGAACACGTCTTGCCCGGGAGGCATCACAGGGTTATGCATTAACAGTAGTTGTAAGGCTACACATGCACAGGTTTCATCACTGATCTGATAAGAGGTTGTGCGGTGCACATAGCGCAATTGATCCACATAATGGTCCAAGATGGTTTGCATGTGCTGAATGTGTTTACAGGCAGCCACCACCAACACTGGCCAAGTAACAACACTCAAACCAGGTCATCATCTGGTCTTTTGGAAAATATAGTTGTCGAATTTGTTGACAGGACATCCCTTCATAAGTTGGCTGCATATGCGCATTGTTCTGAGTGCAGAAGTCAGTTCTGAACCAAAGCAGTTGAAGCAACTGCTGCAAGACTGCACAGTGACCTGACATCGAAGCACCATGCAGCAGCCGCTTCTACAAAGATCTCAGGTTCAGTGCCAGTGCGGCCAAATTTGTCCGTTGTTTGTTAATAAAGACCCAAAGACAAATCTGAGTGAAGTCAAACTCTGCCTTGAATGGATGCAGCATAGCGCCTGGGAACATGGTCACAATTGCACTGTATCCAAATGTACAAAAAGCACCCTGCAAACATCCTTCAAGCATCCACGCAGCGATGACCACAATTCAAATTTGATTTTCAATTTAAATTTGATTGCTTAAAGATAGATCGGTCCAGTACAAGGACACTGTGCTGCAGGCTCACTGCTGCATTGATACGATATCCTTCATCTGCACTGCCCTGCGCGTTGTCATGTTGCCCCTGCAGGGGGCTGCTTAAGTATCCCACTGTCGACAGTGGCTACCTCCGCCAATGCCTTTTATAAGCCAAACATGCAGAGGTGGCATGTTGTAGGGTGAGCTGCACAACAGCAAAGCCTTCAAATTGTGCAACTTACCTAGGCCTGACACTTTGAAGGTGGGAAAGTCAAGAGAAGGTCAAGCAACATGATTTACCTGACCACGTGGGCCACGTGTGCACATCGCCATCGTGAAAATTTGTCTCGAGAAATCGTCGAGTCGGCGTTGTATTCGATGGCGCTGTTGCCCCAATCACTACTAGACGCCATTATGCGCACACGCTGGCACTGTGCTGCAAGCATTTACAACTTTTGTTGTGTTCGTCTTAGAACCCCGCGGCAATGTTCCTCCGAGCAGGCACTAAGCTACGTGGGTTGCAACACCAACCGCGGAACAATATTGCATTTGGCATTTTCGATACCTCGCGAGGGCCCAGCGGTGGTAAGTGCATGATCTTGCAAGGCTGCTTACAGCTTCATACTTCAAAAGATATATCAGACAGAGAGACTGCGCTGCTTACAATCTTTCGCCTGCTGTAGGGCAGCACTTGACCTTCCCATATGAACAGATACTTCCTAAGGTGAGTCTTTATATCTGCTGGCAAACCACAACTCTCCACCCTCCACAGGTCCCTTAGAGTTATTGCGGGTATAACGTGTGAGTGCTGCAAAGCAGCTTATTAGCAGAAAGCATATACACTCCAGGTGCACGCTCCATCAAATGCCAACAGAGGGAATGCAGCTGATGCGTCAGCATTGCAGCATGTCACAGCAACAGAGTCGGACAATGCTGCGCAATCATGCATCATTATGCACACATCCTTACGGTTACTCCTCTTCTCGGCCCTGCAAAGGTGAAGCTTTGCCCTACACACGTCCTCAAGTTAACGTTGCAAGCTGGCTGTCCTACAACTTGGCGGGCTTTGTATCAAAGTCCTGTACAACTCGCTGCATGCACACATGAAGAGGCAAGGTTGTACACTCAGCTTTTCTGTGCCTGACTAGCATGTGCATTCTGGCTTAGTCATTTGCTATGGCAGCCACATTGCTTATCTCAGCAGGCAAATGATGCCTTTGCACGCCTCAGCCAGAACCATACTTTGCATCACCCAACAGATTATACAGACCGCAATGCATCCAACCGTCATGCTTGTCATAGCGTTTGCGGTGCAGATCATGACCTCTTCTCCTTGGAGCAGTCCACCCAGGCAACAGCACATCATCACTCCAGGTCCTACCCCCACAGATCAAGACCACACAGATCAGGAACACCCCCTATGCAATGCAGATCCTACAGCTGGTAACCCTTTTGCAAGCAGAGGTGTGAGTCCACAGGCTCCCAGGCCCAAACCAGCAGCTCTTGCAGCACATGCTCAGCCAGCAGTATGTAACAAGTCAGCAGTGCAGCGTCCCTACGAGAAGCTCAAGCATGCTGCACAATCCAGGCAGTCCAACAAGCAGCATAAGTACCGCAGAGTCTTTCCCCAATCTGGCAAACGGCAGTGAGCCAGTGTAACATGCAAGCAACAAAAGCCAGCAGACAACATCAGCAGAAATGGCATATCATTGGGCTCTGCAAAACAGTGTATCCTTGGGGACATGTATCTGAGATCCAATCTATCGAGGAGACGACATCAGCAGAAATTTTGGTCATCCCTTTCTACACCAGATCATCCCAGCCACAAGCTGTTGAGTGCACAATTCAGCACCAGTCGCCAATATCTGTAGAGTTGTTAACTTATTCAATGCTTTGCGCTCTTTGTAACTTGGCATGATGCTTAGAACGCTAAACTATGGCATATGCATACATGCACATTCACTTTGTTGACATTGCAACAAACTTGTCTGAGGCAGTGCGATGTACTGTGACGCTCCTGCATGCTGTGCAAAGTTGGTGGAGCTGCCATGTGTGTATTGTTGCGAGTGCACATCATTGCGCTGGGGACCAACGCATTTGTTGATGAGCTAATGGTGTTGCAACTGCACAGGCTGACTGATGTCAAGTGTCGTAGATGTTAGACTCTGTTGGCAGCAAGCTCAGCTGAGATCGTTTGTTGTGATGAAAGAATCAGTTAGATGCAGTTGCAAACAGGCAGGTGCTTAAGTGATGGAATGCCCTTCTGCTTGGCGTGCATGCCATGCCATATGGAACCAATGGGGGCAAGCGGAATCTCTGGGACGGAGACGACCCCCTGATTTCGATCGAGGCTCCGGTAACAAAAAGCCTGTTCAGGCCGGAACGCTGATCGCTTGCAAACAGCGCTCCGGTAACGGTGCATGTTGGCAGAAAGGTCTGGACGTTGCCTGTTGATATGGCACGACAGCAACCGCGGCGGAAGTTGCAAAATGCGCCAGCACGGCGTTGATTGAACTGTACCTCGAACCAGCAAAATCGATCGCGATCCCCAGAATCAGCTATGGAACTCATTGGGGACCAGCTGGCTCCGAAGCCAATCCAAGACTTCGACTCCTCGATGCTGATGCCATGTTGCTCGTGTCGTTTGAGTTTGTGGGGCACGCGCAAGGCAGTATCCAGCTTGCCCATCAGAGCGCGTCTCAGGAAGAGTTTGACGCGCTTAGACACTCTTCTGCGGTACACTTCGTCGTGATCACTGCAGTCAGGAGCTCTGTCCAGCAGTTGACACGAGCTTGTGATAACTTTGCCATGTTCAGTATGCTGCAGTGCAACAGGACTGTCATTGTACGACAGAGCTGTCGTCAACTGGTGATGCTAGCCGTGTCTTCGCGTTCTTCGCCACATCGGTACCGTGTACGCGGCGTCAAACGTCGGGTGCAGCCCTCGAAGCGAGCTCTCTCATCGGTGAAATCCAGCTGTACAGCCACAAACCGAGACAACAAAGCTGACAATGCTTCACCAGGTGTGCAGCCATGCACAAGCCCTGCAGTTGTGCAATTGTTATGTTTGCCAGTGACGTGTCACACAGACCAATTTGCAGCTGCAAATAATGTATTAATCTTGTTTCCTTGGCTTTCCCACATTGGCCATTGCCATGCACGTCTTGCATGTCCAGCTGTAAGCCTTTTGGCCAGCATGAAGCTGTCCATAATAGCCCCATCTGTTTGCCTCAATCTGGTTGGTTTTTGCAGGAGGGCCAGAAGCTTGGACAGCTCAGCAGCCAGCTACTGATTTAGCCAATACCGCAGCTGATGACCTGATCATCCAAGCAGCCGCCAAAGCCCCGTACAGCCCTGATAGCGCTTTGACAGACTTGAATGCAGCAGACAAGTTACGGCCTGGAGACTATGCCACTTTGCAGATGCGTGGCCTTGTCAGAGCAGACCTGAATGACATAGAAGGTGCTTTACAAGACCTTGAGGGCCGAGCAGACACCTGGTATAGCCTTCTACGCAGAGCAGCCTGTCAAATCGTGCTTGGTCATATCGACAAAGCACGTGCCGATGCCCTTGAAGCAGCGAGTCTGCAGCCTGGTGGGATACAAATCTTCTGTGATGAATTTGATGAGCACATGAAGATGTTGATAGACACCGCTGAGGAGCCTGCCATAGTGACACAACAGTGGCGCCAGCCAAGAGAGCTGGTGGCATCACTCAGGGGTAGGCACACCAGCCGTTCACAGGTACGCTTGTGTTGATTAGTGTGAGCTTGTGCACACTTGGATCTTGCATGCTGCATGCATCAGGCTGCGTGGGGTATCACTGTAAAACATTAGCTACAGCAAATGTGTTTGGCGTTAGTGACGGCCTGTAGTATAGTTACAAATATCATTCAGCTAGAATAATGTATTGAGTTGCTTGATTGTGTCCACTCTTGTTTATCACACTGACAAACTGCTCTTGGCTGGCTACAGGATGTTGGGGACTTCTCAGCTGCTCCAACTCCAGGTGAGCCAAGACAGTGATGCCTTTGGCCCTCGATGAGGATGCGATACAAGCACCTTACCGACATGCACTTTTGCTCAGTTAACTCAGCAGTGTTGTAGCTGTTGTCTGGCTTTGCAGCTTTGTGAATTTGAAAGTCAACCTCACATTCCTGACACACGCACGGCTACTGACATCATCCACAAGTCAATAGCTGATTGGTCCTTAGCTCACATTGCAAAGACATCCTGTACTATCTTGCAGAGTTGTGTTGTTATGCACTAGGGAGCTGCAAGACTAGGCTTCAAGCAGAGACAGATCTAAGCCTGAAAAGAGGATTGCAGTTGCTCCAGCAAGCCCAGTTTGGGGAAGCTCAAGCAGTGTTCAAGAGGGGTCTTGCCACCTTTGATGTGTGGGCCCTCAGTGTAGCCATGGCAAATGATGATGGGTCGGTCGGAATGACCTCTAGAGTAAAGCTAGAGCAGATGCTGGATATCTGTGAGATTGACTTGAGAGGTGAACGTGGAACGGCCAGTGACGCACGTGTTTATTTGGGCCCTAAGCCTGACTGCTCAACTCCGGAAGCTCAGCCTGACCCCAGCTATGTTCCAGATGACCTTATCATCCGGGCGGCCATGCACTTCAAAAAGGACGATTTTGCTAGTGCTTTGCAAGATTTGAACCAGGCAGATCATTTGCAGCCCGATGACTATGCCACCTTGCAGCTGCGTGGTCAAGTTAAAGCCTTGCTGAAGGACTACTCCGGTGCTGTACAAGATCTGACCGGCAGGGCCTTGGATGGGTGTGCCTTGCAATTGAGCTCACCTACAGGATTGGGTCATACGTGAACATTGGCGACGTCAACCGAGCTTGTGCAGACATAGTGGTGTTAGAAGAGAAGAATCCTGAGCATGCCAAATGGTTGCTTGCAACACTTGAAACAGGAGATGACTGGGGACACCCTTGGGGACCAGCACCTGATGCAGCCACTGGCCGGGCTGTAGTAGCAGCTATGAAAGCAAAGAAAATGAACAACTCAAAGGCAGGTAGCATCATTGCTATCCAAAGCTTATTTGTTGCTGGCATATACAACACACGTGTCACTGCAAACTATTGTAACTCTCGCAAAGGGCATACAGTGATGCTCTCACTCTTTTGCATTGATGTCAAAGTACCCTGGCCACTGTCTCAGTAAAATAGCTAAGTACTCAACTCAAAGCAATAGTCCATCTGAGGGCTGCCACATTTGATGTGTTTCTGTATGTTTGCAGGGAGCCGCCAACATTAGGTCAACACCGGATCTTGTGCAATCAGGTATGCCTACCACCTGGTCTTGGCCTTGCGCAGATTACTGTAGTTTGTCAAACAGCAGCTGCCGTTGTTATTGTGTTAATTGATTTAGCATGGTTGAGACTTTCCTGACTGCAATCAGGTAATCACATTATTCACAATCAATAGCTACAACCTTGACAGTTGCAAAAGCTTGTGTTTTGCAATTGTGAAGCAAGCTCATTCCAAGAAAGGGTTGTCCATTTTATAAACATAGCTTTTTGTGCAATGCATATTGCCACCATCACCACACACCACCATGCACCCTGAGGTTGTTTGAGAACTTCATGTGCGCATGCAGATTCCATTAGGATCTGTTTGATCAAGGAAGAGGCCCAAGCAATCGAAGCAGCCTCAATGCTCATGGCAAGGCAGGACTTTGTAGCGGCCAAGAAGACTGTGAAGCGCGCGCAAGCACTGCTTGAAGTGGCCGCTGTACACGCCTCCTCTCCTGAGACAGAACCTCAAGACCTACTGTTTGGAGCTAGGCGTCAACAAGCCAACATGTTGCGCATATGCAAAGCCAACTTGGAACCTGGCTCCACTCCTGACACAGCCTCAGCTCCTGTAAGGCCTCTGTGCTTAAACAATTGTGACTGATCTATTTGTACAAGGCTTTCAGCTGAACTGTGGGGCACTCCCTGCACTGTCCTAAGATTCCCTACCTTGGAATTTGCGAGTTCAGTGTGCTTACCATCATTTGGCCATGGCGCTGTTGATTGAGCAAGCCAGCTGCCCAAGCTATCAGAGGTGTTGAACTATTTTGAATGCAAGTGTGGCTGCAAGCATGATAGCAAGCATGGCTGTCACATATTTTGAGAGGCATGACCAAAATCTGTCGCTAGGTCTGCCATGACATGCCTTGCATAGTACGCTTTCTTCAGACTCTTGAGTCTTATTACGCGTCATGCCCTACAGGGCAAGACTTCTGATGCTGCCATGAAGCAAGTAGCAAGCCCCAAGAAGCAGCTTGCAGCATCTGTAGACTCAGTCAACACAGCTAACAGCTTGAGCAGCAAGGCAGCAAGACACTACAGACAGAAGCAATACAACACGGCTTTGCAATTGCTGAATGAAGCTGACAGGTTGCAACCAGAAGACTACGCCACCTTGCAGCTGCGAGGTCAAGTCAAAGGCAAGCAACAGGATTACATAGGAGCTGTGCAAGATCTGCAGGGTCGAGCAGATTCTTTTCACACTCTGGCGCACCGAGAAGCATTGCATCGGGCTCTTGGCGACAAAGACAAATCTTTTGCTGATGTGTTGGCAGCAGATGTGCTGCTGCCGGGCTCTGCAGCTGTATGATGTAGCTACTTTGAGGACTATGTCAAGAGATTGGAGGCTGAGCATGGAGCTGATATTGGTGGGCAGGATATAACGACCGGCAAGGCTGTGATGGCGGCTCTTAAAGCACACATGAGCAATGCCCAGCAGGTAATGCTAGTGGTGATCAACACACTTGCAACATATAAGTTTGACATGTGTTCTTGCAATAGCAAAGCGCAGAGCCTGTCATGTGCAAGTCTGTTGGTGTACCTGCAAGGCAGTTCAGCACATATAGTCAAAGTGACAATGAGGCAATGCTGAGTCCTTCTGGCTCATATGCAGGAAATGCGGTGGGCAAGGCATTGCAGGCTTGGGTATGCCACAGTCAGGTAGGTCAAGTGAACGCTGATCGCAACAGTGATGGTATATGCATCAAAGCTCAACTCATGATGGGAAGGCAGAGGGCGTGCAATCAAACATTCCTGAGAAGAGGCCTGCACAGCACGCTCAGTTGCCCTGTCTTACCCCGTGATGTTTTGTGTGCATCAGACAAAGGCATATGGCCACTGATAACATGACTGCTGTTGTGGCTTGCTGAGTTCTAATCTGAGCCTCAGCAAACAGAATACTGTACTCTTGCGCATCAAGCGCGTTGCCTACGTCACTGCCCTTTTAAGGCTGTTGGCCCTTGTGAGTGCCTTCTCAATGCATGTGTAGGTGAAGAGCGCCCAATGCAAGCAGAGTGTCTGCAACTGCTTGATACAAGCTCACAGCTGTTTGGTCAGAGGAGCTTTGCAGCAGCAGAGCAGGCTGTAATGCGTGCTCAGGCACTTGTAGAGGTCATCATGCTACACCAGCCTGATGACGATGAGGCAGCATCAATCAATGCAACAAGGAGGATGCTTCAAGACAAGCTGCAAGCATGTCAGCAAGGCTTATTGCAGAATCCACCTCAATCTACAAGTGGTTCTCAACAGTCTTTCCAGGTGTTGTACACATGTTTCATCACATGCATGTGCTTGGCATGCTTATGTTGTGACGTTGTGTACTACTGCAGTGACTTCTGTTGGTTGTGTTAGCTGGTGGGCCTTGCAAACATCCACCCTTGCAAGGCACCATTCATTATATACAATTTGTCATGATTGAGCATTGTTGCTATGTTGTCTGCAAGTCATCCATCCCTGCTTGGATCATGAGAATGCAAGACATGTGCAATCAGATAAGCCTTGTTATTGTTGAGAAACATGATGTGCTTCATACACGCTGCATTATCAACATGCATGTTGTGCAGGTTCGAGATGCATCGATTATGCCTTCAGCGTCAGCTTTGCCACTTCTGCCACTTCAACAGACTTCCCCAACGGTGAGGTCCTATAAGCCTGTCAGCACGATGTGGTAATTTGTGTACAACAAAGCACCTGCATGGTGGCCAACAACGTCTTGAATGTTGTTGAGCACAAGACATCATCAGCATTGTTAAGGCTTGCTCAGCTTAGGCTGCTCATCTTGGGTGACCTGCAGCACCTCTTTCAGCCTGCTCACATTCACTGATGGGCAAGCTGCTCTATTGCCTGAAATTAGTGCCGTGAATCCAGCATGTTGTAATATGTTCAGTTTCAAACATGAAAAAACAATTAAATATTTGACTTATTCTGGCACTCTGTTTTCTTGCTGCACTACGGTCAACACTGATAACAAGGGTCGAACAATCCAAACGTGTCCACCTGACGCGCAACCTCCTTGATACTAGCCCAGCCGCCTAAACCAACACCAAAAACCAAGGCCCAGGCGGCAATGAATACATTCACACTGAAACAACCTGCCCATGTAGGGAACCAACCAGGCGGTCCCCTGACAGCACTGCTCTGCGCACTTTTGTCAAAGTAAGTAACATTGTAAGCAATACAGGGAACCAGATAGGTAGAAAATGTGGTAGTGAAAGCACCAAGTAAGGAATTCACCGGGCCAAAAAAGGGAAAGGCAGTAGCCAGAAACCAGACAAGCAACACAATAGGAACTCGAGACAACACTTTGGTTCTATAACTAGCATGATGGGTGCCCACAAGCTTCTCCCAGACAAAATATAAGGGAGTTATGAACAGCCCAAAAGCCACGCACTGATGAGCAACCATCAGTACCACTGCTGTGCTCCTCAACGGTGATGCTGGCAAGACACTGAGGGCGTTGGTATGGGTGAGCAGACTGTCACCATGCGCCCAATATACCGAGATGGTGTTGGGTAATGTGAGTGTGAAGACATACATTGAGCTGAGTAAATATACCAAACTGAATTTGGATGGCGCCATCATTGCATGCATCACTTCCCTGCAATACAGAACACCAATGCCAGTGACTCCCACAGCACCTGACCACATATATGCCCCCTTGGAAGCGCTGTAGGTAGCACACAAATGCATACATACAGGCATGATAGCACCATGATGAACAACATGCACTACTTGCATTTTACACAGCGGTGTTGCATCATGTAATAAGCATCGTTACACAAACATGTAACAATCAGATACTCAACATAACAAATCACAGGTTGCCCACATGGTATAGACCTCACGACACAGCGTAGCAGCATGCAGCGCAGCACTATTGAACAGGAGGCGCAAGGTACAGATGCACCTCACAATGTAAGCTGCAGACAGGGCAGAAAGCTTACACAGCCATGGCATGGCCTCCAAATGTGAACAAGATGTTGGTAGCCCCAGTGAAGAACTGCTGTGGGTCAAGGGGGCCTGAGTGGGTGACCCCAGGCTGCTGTCCTTCATGGACAGCCGTGCCCATCATGTACCAGGCCGTGAAGGTAGTTGCCACCAGACCAAGGAAAGAGAAGGCACGGTAGTTTTGGAAGGAGGGGAGAAGCACTGTCAGCAGAGACACAAGTCCCCACACGATGGCCCATGTCCTGAATCAGCACGGACAGTGTGTCAGGCCATGACTTGCGACTGCTCGATGGTCTTTGTGCAGTCACCTGTCACTGTGGCAAAGGCTGCAGAATACTATGTCACCCAGGTAAATAGCAAGACCTGATGCATGTGGCCCTATGCTTACATAATGCAGATAGTCAGATTTGTTTGCAACACAACAGGGTGGAAGCATCTAGAGCATGATCACAGACTTACCGTTTGTTGAGGCCATCATATAGGTAGTAGGCATCACTGGCACAGGCAATGATTTGCACCACTGCCAGGCCTAACAGAGACACCACATTGAAGAAGAGGGCTGCTCGCTCTCCCCAAGGACCCACCAGACCCCCAATGACCTCATGATATTGAATGATGTGATTCCTGTGCAGCACAAATCCATTGCAGCAGCACACTTGTTCCTCTGGCAGTCTCACTCATGCTGCAAAAGCAGCTTGCAGCAGAAGCAACACAATGCCAACCACACAGCAAAAGCAGCTCACATGCTGCACTTTTGTACTGTTCAACATGCTGCAAGTTCATGTTCATGGACAGTGCATGATCTGCATACTAACTATGTTATCACGTGTGCACATCACGATCAGATGAGCCACCAGCTTGCTGCAACCCGCTTTTGCACCTACAGCCACCAGAAGCAGAAGCTGCGCCCAATACCAGAGTGTATACACAGCGTACCTATCATTGGGGTGTTCTGGATGTGTTGCCAATGCTTTCGCCCTCTCCTGGCGATTGACATGCTCCATGTAGAGTGTGTTCATGAGGTAGGCTGTCCAGCTTGCCATGATTGCGTACACCAGTTGCAGCAGGATGCCGAGCAGCATGCCAGTCTGAGCCATGGTATAGGGCAGGGTCAATATGACTTGTCCAACCTGCTCAACAAATCAAGTATGACGGCAAGCAGACCAAAGGCGCCTAACCACATGCAGTAGTTTACGTCTGACTGAGTGTGAATGCTCCATGTGTTGTTTTACAATTTCATGACCCGCCTGCCTGGCTTTGACCTTCAAGGTTCATCAGTCATGCATACAAAACCAGGCCGGCATGCCCTGCGTCTCTGTGCTGGCGAGACCTTGTTGTGGTGCATGCGACTTGCTTGAGGAACAGAGCCTTTAAAGCAATTTGTCTAGTATTTGTAGTACCTGAGCTGCAGTCATGTGGAGCCAGACGTCTCCTGGAGAGCCTCCTTGCCAGACAAATCGCATCAAGGTAGAGAAGGCAGACAAATTAGCCTCTCCTGGCTCCAGTGAGGCTGTGTCACGATCCTCGGTCAGATGTTGCAACTCTTCCGATGGTATGCTCATTGGCAAGGGCGTTTCCTCATCCTCAAATGCTGGGGCATCTGAGAAGGGTGTGTAGCCTGGCTCTCTAGCTTTCTTCATGCCGACAAGCTCCACGATGGAGCCTACAGTATGAGACAAGCTTAAAGTTTACTTGTGCGCAATCATAGGTGAAACATCCACAAGTTTTTTCACGAGCGTACCTCTGAGCTCAACAGCAGGGAGCCATAAAGTCGCACTGCTTAGGTCTACCAAGATGGGCAAGCACCATTGCCGAGCGGCGCGTCTCAATCAAACGCAACTTTGACGCGTGGGTGGACAGACGCCGACTGTACAGGCGCGGCTGAGCTGCGCAGAAAGGCCTTCGGGGTTCAACAAGATCAGTTGCTGCAGTAGCCGCGCGGCAGGCGTGCAGCCGAAGTGCCGTTTCAAAGCGTGCAGACCTGTCGCTGCCGACGTTAGTTAAAAAGTATGTTGTACGAAAGGGTGAGAGCGGCAGTAAATACGGGCTCACGTCGCTTGGTGTAAGCTCGCCCGAGCGCAGTGCTCAACTCTGTTCTTCTTCTTCATGGCTTCCTTGGCATAAACATTGGCATGCTGATCATGAGAATTTCAGAGGTGCAAACCTATTTCAAACTTGCTGCTCAGTGTATTCAGTTCTTAAACATGTCCGGATACAATTGCAAGCTGCATGATGACGCCTAAAATCACTGGGTCCAAACTTTTATTCATGGCATGATTGTGACAAATGCCCTAGGCTGGCATGCCATACATGTAGCTAAACTTTGTCACTTTGTACACCCAAAGCCTGAACACATCTACGCACTGAGATTGCTTCGTCTGCTTTGTGTAATAGCCACACAGCTGGAGTTACTGACAGAAGAACATTAACTTCTGATTCCATTCATTCATTGTCGTGTGCACCATATGCTGGAGCCAGCACGTGCTCCAGCAAGTCTATTCTGTTGCCACAGGAGTCGTGTGTTGAAAAAAAACATAACTTCGGTCATGGTATTGCTCACGGGCCTGTGGAGGGCTTCCATGCCTTGCTGATCTGGCGCTTGTGTCTGTCTTCATGAGGGACCTGGTCCCACCACATGTCATACCAGACATGGCCTGGGTGTGCATCAACACAACACCACAGGCTTGTGTACACTTCGGTGCGCCGCTGGAACCTGTGAACCAAACAAAGGTGTCACTGTTTCTGACATGCAGCACGTGGACAACGTGCTAAGCTTCCTTGCATGTGGGTCAGGACGAAGGCAGATGAAACAGACACAGCTTGTTTGCATGTACACGAGCACAGGCTGCCAAGGCGACCAAGAGGGTGCGGCAAACACAATCAATTCTGGTCACTACTAATCACAACCTGCAGGTATTTGATTGGAGATGCACATGACATTTGCTCATGCGCAAAAAATCAAAAATGCACAGCACACAAAGCATACCTGCTTGCGTCCCCATAGTTGGCGTGGCCCCCAAATGCACCCATCATGCTGTTAAAGTGAAGCACTGCTGTCCCTTCCAGGCTCTACAGGAACCGCCATTGCATCATCAACCCACATCACGCAAGGAGTCACCCCACAGGACAGCACACATGCACATATGAATGCAAACAGCTGTTACAGTATGACAGATGCAATGTGTAGACTTACACTGCTGCTATAATGCAGAGTGTTCAAAGCACAATGTCCTCAAGACCATGGACCAGGAATGTTATGGGCAAAGTTGCTGTCCTACCGCAAGTGCTGTCTGAAGCTGCTGATCAGTCAGGTTGGCCTGCAAGCCTATGCTGCTGCTCGTAGTGCCTGTGGAGAGCGCAATCTGCTTGCTGCCATCATGACAGTCAGACTCCCCATCCTGAGTGCACACTCACATGCCTCACATCCCTTCCAGGACTTGCTCATACAATGTGCCATGTATAGCTAAACTTCCCTTGTGTCAAGCCATGCGACCAAAGCAGTCGTAATTCTGGAGACCGATTGAGTGCACACATCAGCCTCATGCAGACTGGCAGACTGTTAATAGCAGACAAAGGCAGTAATGACTCTCCCTTGACCAGGAAACACTAGTGTCAGCATAGCAGAACAGTCCCGGGCACTCCCGTGACAAAGGCTACAATCACCACTGCTGCAGCAGACGGTTTCTGAGAGCCAGTCATGCACATGACATGTCTATGTGCTTACCAGGCAGATGTGAACATGTGCAGCTGCAGCTAAGTCCTCTTGAGGGAACTGGGAATTGTTGAGAAGGGAGTGCTCCCGCCAGTCTATGTGAGGCCCCAGTGCCTCCACAGGGTGGTGCTTGATCATCCTGCACCACCAGACAGGCTCTGTTGCATGTCAAACTTCAGACCTGCCAATCACACTGCATGAGGCTTTGGAATCAGCAGCAGCGCTCTGCTTTGAGAGTAAGAGTAGCAGTTGCTACTGTTGGTGCACTTGACCACACATGCTTTTGAGCAAGAACTTCATTGCAGGGAAAGAAGTTGCTGTGCTATGCTTAGTGCTAATGACAAGCCAGAATTGCAGTTGGCCAGGACTGACATGCTGTGCCAACCTTTTTGTCTTCCAACTAGGCTGTGCCAGACAGACGCCAGCCATCATGATGCTGCTGACCACAAAGACTTGCCATCTTGATTTTTTTGTTCCATTCTGTGTTTTAACGTTGATGTTGTGTTTGCGAACTTTGTGACGCTAAGACTTCTGAACAGATCATAGGCTGCATGCATATATGTAGATAATGCTTTATCACCATGACTGGGACAGTCTCACAGGCAATAAATTGCTGGGGAGCTCACTGCTCCAAGTCAACAAGGTGATCCATGCAAGGAACTCTTCCCATACAGACAGGTTATGTTTTCACAGGCAATAGATGGTGGGGAGCTCACTGCTCAAGGTCAAAGATGTGGTCCATGGGACACTGGAAGGGTAGTTGCAGGGAGGAGCCGGGGATGTTGCCATCATGGGGCGCCCACCAGCGGTCCATGCCACACCACAGCTCTGGTATCACCAGCGTGCGGTTCAGGCTGCTTGCAATAGCCATGGCCGTTCGCACCTGCCACACACCACAACTGTCATGTCTGCCACAGAAAAAGGAGGACAAGAAGAAGAAGAAGAAGAAGAAGTGGAGGGGGAGGAGAAGAAGAAGAAGGGCAACTTGATAAGAGGGTTGTAGTTGCCTTTGGATATCTGCTTATAGACTCTGGAGGTGCAGCCTGATGTCTGAGGCAGCCCTTTCTGACACGCAACCAGCTGTTTGCAGATGAAGAAGAAGCCAATGAGCCTTTTTTTATATTATATTTGATGAGCTTGCAAAAGCACAGCTAGCAACACGCTGTGCAGCAACACCCCGTGTGTAATGCCAGTCGTATCTCTTGAACAAATGAGGCCCTTCCTCATGCTGAGCACACACTGAAAGACTCTGAGACGGGTTGCTCAGATAGTCGGATAGAGTCAGGCAGGTTGGTCAGATAGTCAGATAGTCAGATAGTCAGATAGTCAGATAGCGTCAGATAAGTCAGATAGTCAGATAAAGCGCAAACCTGCTGGATCTGAGCATTGACCAGATCAAAGTGGCCAGTCTTGTCAGCGTCCAGCTTGAGGGTCCTCTGGCGAGGGACTGCCTGGCTGTTGTCCACGCTGTGCAAGACCTGCTGGTGTGGAGCTGACAGCTCCACCAGGTCAGCCAGGTGCATGTCAAAGGTCAGCAGCCCACCAGCTGGCCTGAAGTACTCAGGCAGATCCTGCATACACCACACAACTTAGTCAGAGCATTTCTGCATACAGCATACACTTCATTCGGGGCAGTGCTGCATACAGAGCTGATGATCTTTAGTGAGGGCAGTTCTGCATATGGCACACAAGACATTAAGTCATTGTAACTGTGAATGTATTCCACAGGAGCTGCAGTTTTGGCAGTGCTGCATATGGCACACATGATCTTGCAAATAGCACAAAAGAGCATCAGTCAAGATAGTTCTCCTGACTGCTGTTTTTGTTTGCTGGAAAGCATGTAAAAAATTGAGGCTCAGCAAGCCATCAGGAGACCTGTGGTCATCAGGCCCTGTTGCCCTGTTGCAAACGCCCTATTGCAAATGCCATGTTGCAAATGCCCTGTTGCAAATGCCCTGCTGCAAGCACCATACGGCAGATAATGACTGTCCACAAATTCTGCAGTTTCAGACTTGGAACCCACCGCATCCCACAGCAGGCTTTCTCTCATGCGGTGGCGCTTCCCAGGGGTGCCAGAGAACTGGAAGGTTGCATGCACCACATATGGCTGCAGGCCCATCACGTCTGCCATGCGCTGCACAAAGAAGGTGTGCCCACTGCAGAAGGTGGACACTGGCAAGATGCCCATCCGCAGCTTCCCATCAAAGCCCCTGAACACCACAGACGCAAGATCCAGCTTTGACTTGCGCTATGCACTGGTTGTGAGGGCTTGTCAAAAGCTTGGAATTCTGAAGCTGTGCTTTGCGCAGGGGAACCAAAATGCGTTGGGAACTCACTCAAACACGTTCTGATGACTTGGTCCAATAGCAGTTTGAAGAAGACTAAACACTGTTTCAAGATAAATGTGAGCTGCAGCTTGCAATAGGACTTGCATGCACTGCCTTCTACAAGGCCACACATGCATGGAACTCTGTCGATAAGGATCAGTATGAGGACATTGCTCTAGGTTAGTCAGTACTCACATGAAGAGACGGTCACTGCGTTGCTTGTCAAATTTGGCGCCTCTGTTCATGAGATCATTGAACGCATTCTGGTCCCAGTAGTCATCGTTTGCTAACAATGCTTCATTCCATTCCTGCATCATCAGGTACAGACCATATCTGTCAGCTGGCTTATAGAAAATGTTCTGTCCTCAAAGCAGAACCTAAGCACATTAGGCACTTGGTGTACACATACTCCTCTGACACCTGACAGGATATGCACCAGCCTGCCTCAAGCAGCAAATGCTACAGACCAAGTTTTGGCTAGTCACTTGTACGCAATCATGTGAAACTGCCACTTATTTCCGCAGATGCTCGCTTATCAAATCATACACCTGCTGATGGTTCTAATGGCTGACTCTGTCAAGCCACATTTGCTGTAGCCACCTTGCATGCATCTTAGTTGGCGACAAATGAGCACTGATTTCAAGCCACACACTTTACAACATGACACCGCTGCATTACTGCAGGCAGGCAGTTCACTGAAGGACGTGTGTTGGGGGGGGGGGGGCGGAGAAACACCCTCCATTTCCAGCCAACTAATTTGTGCAGATGTGCCAGGCTTGACAGCCGTGCCAGGTTAGTCATAACAAGGACTGGTGCCCAGACAGGGTAAGGTGGTGAAGGACTGGGGCCCACAAGGGGTGATATCAATCATGTCTGACCTGTCAGGTGTAAGCATACCATCAGGAGGGCAGTTGCATACCTGAGCAAAGATCATGGCACTTGAGCGGAACAGCATGATGCCTATGTTGGCAACACCAGCACCAGGATACATCTCCAGGGCACCATCAGTGGTGGTTGCATGCTGCATCACATGCTCAAGTCGCTGCTGGATCAGGGCTTGCTTAATTGTGCTCTCTGCTGAGCTCAGAGGAATGATAAGACATGTATGACATCACAAGCATCAGTGATCTGAACATGCAGAATGCATGAGCCACGCCTTGAATGTGCTGACAACTGTGGACCATACAATGTGAAGGAAGAATGACCAGACAGCTCATGACAGGTGCAACACCTCAATCTCTGAGCTGTTGATGTAGTAATCCCTGTAGGTGTATCAGCTTCAGACACACTCCATGCTGGATGTGACCCATTACTGAGCCATGCATGAGGCCGGATCAAGCCTCTAGATTGACATCCTTCAAGACAGATGCGTAGCATGGAAGGGCGCAATTGATTGGTGCAATTGAGGAGAGAGTTCAGCACGGATAAGTTCAGCACAAGAGCATTCAGCACGAAAGCATTCAGCACAAGAGAATTCAGCACGAAAGATTTGGGCTCACCAAGCTGTCACTGGAGACCAGAATGTCAGCCTCAGGGTAGTTGGCCAAGTAAGGCAAGGGATTCTGGAGCCACACTGTGTCGACATCTGACACCAAAACATCAAAGCCCATGTTTGTGAAGGTGAGCACCAACCCAATCTTCTCACGCCCCTGTAGCACAAGCCAGACTGTCTCGTGACAACACCTGTGGTTGTCAGCTCTCTCAGTGTAAGCTAGGCAGGTCTAGAGCAAGTCTTACTAGGTCAGAAGTCTGTCTTGTGTGGGCAGCATGTCATGTTGCCTATGTCAACATGTGGCTTGAGGTACAGGAGAGCACTGAGCCTGGCAGTTCAAATACTGCACTGTCCTGCCTATAAAGATCCCTGCTGCACAAACAGCACATGGCAATGTATGTGCCATGAATTGCAGGCAGATGGCAGGACAGCATGCTTGCCGTGTGCAATGTCTCAACACCAACGCTGGTGTGCAGTCACTGTGGACAATTCCTGTGAGATCTCATACATGGGTACTTGGGCAGCCTGGTATAACACTTGGCTTCTCTTTCATTTGATGCCGACAGGTGTACTCCTTTCTTTTCTTGTTCTCATACATGGGTTGTGTCCAGACAGGAGGAACAGTGAACAGTGTGCACACCATTTTGTGGAACTGCTTGCTGCCCCAGCCAAAGTCTTCAATGCTGAGACCACTCTGCATGCCAAAGCAGTTGATGCCACGCTCCAGCAAGGCTTCCAGCAGCTCATCATCCATGGCTCCCACCAAGTAAGCTGAGATGTTGGCTGCTTGCACATGCTGCACCCAGTTGAGAGTGAAGTCCAGGTAATGGAAGTTGGCCCAGGTGACCATGACTAGGCCCTCTGGGGCTACCCTCTGTATCAGTTTCCTGCATTACTTGCATGCTTGTGTCAGGGTTGGCACGCCATGATGTGCACATGTGTAATGTCAGCTGAGTTGGCTGATCTGCCAAGTGCTGTGGCCAGAGTGGGCCTGTGGTCTGTGACTATATGTATGATGAAGTGTGTAAACCATACCGCAGGACAGGTTGGCATTGTCTGCAATGGGTATACTTATTGGACTGTCTGCGTTGCAGAGTCTGTAGGCATGGCACGCTGTGCTCACTATACCCTGAGCTCAACAGAGAAAGGACGAATGTTGCTGTGCATCAATGCTGAAGGATATCTAACCAGCAAGAGCTGCAGAAGGAGAGATGCTAGATACTGTTGACACCCATGTGACAAAGTTTGCCTCTCAAATGACCCAATGGCAGCAGACCATGCACGGTATACATAACACACAAGGCAGCATGTGCAGTGAACATTGCTGGAGCAAACAGCTGCACAGACGTTCAGGGGTGACCTAGTGCCCACTATGGTGAGTTTCTGTGGCCGGCAAAGGGTGACTGTGGTGAGCAAAGGGTTACACTGGTGGTCAAGAAGGTAGCAGTGAAGTACAGCAGTGAGCAAGGAGGTTTACATGGTCAGCTTGTGGTCCTCAGCCTTCACCGGCTTCATGCCAAGGGCGGCCACAGCTCGGTGGGCTTCTTCTTCCCGGTGGATCTGGGAGGACAGGGGCTCCGCTGGCTCAAGCGCTGCCTCCTCTGACGTGTACACCTTGGAAGGATCTGCTTCGCTGACAGACTCTGCTTCTGGATCATCTATTGCTGCTGCACTGTGTGCTTGCTGTGATGGAAACTGCACAAGCACAGAGTTGTGCTGAAACTGCACAAGCACAGAATATGTTGAAACAGGGCAGACAGATCCTGGCTGAGCGTGAGCTGATACTGTTGAAGCTTATCTGAGCTGGGGGTGAGTCAGTATGAGCAGCATGATGTAAAGGCTACAGACTGTGCAAGGCGACCTGATTGGCCTCAAAAGTCAGCAGCAGTCATGCACTACACACACTCCACAAAGCGTGATTCATGTGCTGGAAACTCTTTTGTTGCTGACAGGACGTGCAATGGCATTCAGTCCAGTTGGTAGCAGTGTCGGCAACAGCGAGAGTGCCAGAGAGATCATGAGAGAGGTCACCAGTGACATCTCCTCCTCTTCCTCTTCCTCTGTCTCTGCAATCATAGCTTCAATGCTGTCTCCACTGATGCTGACCTGCTCACTTTCATCAAGATTATCTATGGCAAAGCCAATAGCATCATTGCTTGACAGCTTGGGAATGGAGCCTTGATCTCGGTCATGCCCAACAGGAAAAGCAGCCCCCAAACCCACCTGGTCATCTTCTTCCGTCACTAGCTCAGAGGGGTCAAACTCTGCAGTACTGTTGGTGCCTGTCTCAAGGGGAATGTAAGCTGGGACTGTGAAGTTTGCAGCTGTGTCTGACGCCTGTGTGTCTGAGGCCTGGGATTCTGATGCTGCTGGGAGTGGGCGATGAGATGTAATAGCTGCTTCAAAGCCAAGCTCTTCTGCTTCTTTGATGACATCTTGTATATCTGTGGTGTTAAGGGTCGACATGTTGGCCAAAATGATGAGGCCAGGATGAGCTGAGGCATCTTGGTTGCTGCCCCTGGAGGTGTTACTGCTGCCTACCTGTTTGCTGCTGGGTTTGGCCTGGGGCAGGTTAGCTTGCTTGGAGATCTGTGATAGGTGTGTGGGTTGCTTTAGGGTATCGAGGAGCTCCCGATCTTCTAGGGTAGTCTGCTGCAAGCTGACATCATCATCTGGTTGCCAAACGGAGTAGACCTTTTGCTTTGCTTTCTTCAGCAGCAAGGAGATAGCAAGACTGTCTTTGGCAGCTTCTGGCACTGGCCTCAAAGCTTGCTGCTGCTGCTGCTGCTTGTCTGTAGGGCTGGCAGGGTCTGAAGCTCCCCTGACTGTTGCAGAAGGTAGTTGTGCTTTGCTGGCTCCTGCTGCTGATGCAGTGGCTTGCTCACCTGCACAGAAAGCTTGCTGGTGTCGTGGGTGCCGTCTATTATGCACAGCGGCCGATAGCCAAAAACAAAGGCATTGTGATGTGCAACTGGCAACTTTCGCTGAAGGGAGTCACTCGCATCTGCAATAGGTATCGTTGATCACCGGAAGAGGGTGGTATGAGGACTGCAGTCTTGGCCTCGAACAGACGTGCTTGAGTCGCCCAGTATATTTGATGGAAAGGTGTGCTCAGCAGCCACAGTAAAAGCAGCAGCCCCAGGCAGCCAAAAAGGGCGAACACCCGCTTGGCGGTCAACGTATCACGTTGCCTTAAGGATGAGCTGGCTGAAGCTCCAAGGTTCATGAAGGGCACAGGCTAAATGCCCATCCGTTGCAGATTGTCGACAATCAGTTGGCGTGCAGTGGCGCGCCAACATGAGCGTCGGAGCTTCCAACAATTTGGCTTTGACCCCTGCAGCTTCAACCTCCGAAACCAGACAAGTTACACAATCTTACTCATCGAACATACATGGGCGGGGAACAATTTCCCGGAAATTGACCATATTCCGGAGCAAGTCTTCATTTTCACTGGGTCATCACTGGGCGATGAAGGGCAAGGAAACCGAAACAAAGCTGCCGCCAATAGCTGTCAATAATGACAGTGCATGCATGGTCGTGGCTCTGGCTATATTTATATAATGCAATATTGCATTGCACTATCAGCTGACATGAGCTTACAAGGCAGATTTTCAGCATTTACATGTAGCATGCCATTCGAGAAACTGCGGCTGTTTGCTACAACCTTGACAACTGTCATGCTGTGAGCTGTCCATGTAATATGCAATAAAATTGTACTCTTCAAAGTCCAACGAGCCAGGACCTTCGTCAGCTGGTTTGTCAAAACCTCAGGCTGAAGCAAATGCCAGCGCTCCTGCAAATAATCTAATGCTGCCAAATACACCGACTGAAGTGATCGAGCCCAACAGGAACAAGTAGACTGCAAATGCATTTTGCCGTTTGAATTGAGTTCGTTGCTGTACCCAATTGATGAACTTGTCAAACACGGGGGACATGAACAGTGCCAAGCTGAAGCGCAGAGGTCTGATGAAATGCTGGGCGGCCCAGAAACCTCCATATAATGCCAAGAAGGGCTTCCATTGGTTGGCCATCAGTGGGGACTTACCTGCAAACAGGCAAAGACATCTACTTGTGTGTATGTGACTGTGTGCTGGTGCATTGCCTGCGCACAGGACCAGCTTGCCTGTTTGCCGAACAAAGGTGATCCAAGATATGGCCAGCCCTGTGCCATAGGTGACGTTGCTCACACAACCGTAGGATGCTACTGCTCCCAAACCTAGAGCCTTGATTCTCTGCATGTCCATTTTGTCTCCCCCAAAAAAGTTTTTGATTCCCTGGACAAAAGTGTTTGAAGACTTCCTAGGGGCGCTTGTGCTCGCGGCTGATAGCGAGTCATCTTTGCCGGTTGGTTTGGCGGCTTGGTTCTGGTTGGGCCCCTCCGGATCAGACTGAGCAGCAGCAGATCCTGTGGCGCAGTGGCAGGTACGAGCAACCTGAGCGGGACGTCGCGCAACTGCTGGTGATATTCGCACGGTACGGTTCGTTTGTGCGGCAAGACCTGGCCGGCGACGAGCAGTGACGGGAACGCTCACACCGGAAGCACAGTAATCCATGCGCTATCACTGCAGGTTCATGCCGCTGTAATATCGAGGCGGTTTTGCTTGCGTTAGCACCACCACAGCGCAGGCGAGTCAGTAAAACTCCGATGGAAGAACAGAGAAGAAGCTCACGAAATCTGTGACGAAATGCGCGTTGGCAAGCGCTTGGTAATCGGGGAGAAGAAGAGTCGCATACAAAGCAAAGTCGGCTCCTCGACGCGCACTGCACGCTTTCGGGAAAGTGTTGTGCATGCAGCCGTACGTTCGATCTGCGCTGCAGAGTAGTCTGCTCCGATTCTCTGCAGCCGCCCGTCCCTTGAGCAATCGTAGACTGCCCAACGCGGTGCATAAGGTATCTGTCAACAGCCTGGCAGAGGAGAGCATGCATTTAGCCGTCTGCGGCTTGCACATGCGAGGGCACAAGCTTGAGCACCAGCTGACAGACCTGGGGGCTGCCTTTGTCAAAGCCTGCAGAAGCAGCCCAGTGTATGAGCTATATGCCATCACAGATCCTGCAAATCATACTTGCAAGCCTGGCATGGTGGCTG
>JAABUK010002673.1_pt1 | contig 31635 bp, 37 predicted proteins | sample 5559141 | NCBI WGS metagenome assembly JAABUK01 (sample SAMN10711869, study PRJNA513367) | rock metagenome | isolation source: Antarctica rocks | place: Antarctica: Victoria Land, Pudding Butte nord | collected 2016-01-03 | reverse complement strand
TATCTGGGGGTCTGTGTCTGATGCGGAGGGGGAGGGCGGGGCGTAGAAGGTTATGGGGATGGTGTTTTTTGGAGCTTTGCGGGTAGTGTTCGCTTTGGTTGATTTGGGTTTTTGGATACGGGGTTGGGAGGGTTTGGTGGTGGGAGATGGGATTTGTGGAGCATCGTTTTTACGTGGTCTTCCGCGCTTCTTTGGGGCTTGAACGGGTTCTGGTGGGTCATCAGCAGTGTCGATGGGGTCGGGGACGACCTCTTCGGCAGGCGTAGGGAATCTTGTGGTCTTTGCCTTTGGCCTGGTGGACGATGCGGCGTTCACCGGCTTCTTGGACTTGGGGTCTGTGACTCTCTTGGTAAGGGAAGCTTTCGTATCGGTCGTTTTACTAGGAGTCGCGGTGTCTGTGGCTTTCTTTTTGGGTCTTATGCTCTGCTGGCCAATTGACTTGCGCTTTTTCCTCCTAGGTTTGAGCTTGTTCCGCGAGCCGGCGACCTTCGCAACGAATGCTACATCCTCACTTGCTTCGCCTGCTGCTCCTTCCACAACCTCAGCAATCTTCTCGCCCGACTGAGAGCTCTCGACTTGGTACACCTCTGTAGGGTCTTGTGATTGCACAGCTTCACCAAGAGTCTTCTTCCTGCTTCCAGGCTTCGGATCTCTTTTCGCTTTTGTCTTTGGTTGTATTCGTTCGGCTGAAGTTGCGTCCCCATTCGATACTTCCGTTATCTGCTCTCTAGCAATCTCAGATTTCGCTCCTCTTCTCGCTTTCTTCTGGATGGGCCCTCGTCTCCTTGTATTGAGCTTTGGTTCAGTGACCTCCACCTCCTCATCCCCCAGGTCCTCGGGCCTTTCACCATCCCCAACCCCTCCGTTAGAAGCTTCCGGCAAAGCCGAAACCTGAGATCGTCCTCGATCCTGAAAAGTTGGTATGCTGGGTCCTGGATATTCTGGCGGCTCTGGCGTTCGGGTCACCACGGGTTCGATTGGTAGAGCAGACTTAGGCTTACGACCTCTCTTTTGCGGCAGTCGCGCAGGTTTGAGCGGACTTTTGCCTGGCGACTTTGCCTTCCTAATGGCCTGCTGTCCAATTGATCGACGCTTCCTTCGCTTCTTCACCACTGCTGTAGCTGGTGAGTTTTCGTGGTGATCAGTCGGCTGAGAGTCTTTGACCTGGATTTCGGGTGCGGTGAGCTCGTCATCCACAGCTGTCAGCGCTTTCGCTGTTCTCTTGCTTCTCGTTGTGGGGTTGAGCTTTCGCTTCTTAGGTGCAACCTCAGGCCCACCGTCCTTCTCAGGTTTGCCTTCCTCACCTTCCCAGATCGTCTTGGGTCTGCCTCTTTTCTTGACATTGGGTATGGATGGTGGTTTTCTAGAAGAAGGCTGCTGTGATAATGCTTCTGGCGCGGGCGTTCGTCTAGTAGATCGTTGAGAGGGAAGTTCTGGCTGAGGAGTTGTACGAGACCTTCCCAAAGGCTGAGGGAGAATTTCTGGCTGGGGAGTCCTACGCGACCTTCCCGATATCTGTGGATGTAGCGGAAGATGTGCAACCTTTTCCTGACCGGGAAATAGAAGATCAAAGCCTGCGTTCTTGATCTGACGGGTGCTAGTCGGCGGTCAGTGCAATGTTATCTTGGTGGAGGTCTGTGGTACTGCATGCGTACCCTGCACCGCGCTGGCGCTCTAACTGGCGCTCTTGTCTCTCTGCAAAACGTCAGTTGGGGAACCTGGGGCACTATGAGGGTGGCAGACTCACTTGCAGCCATTCTGAGGCTTCAAGCGTCTGTTGCTGTTTAGTGTTTACTTTAGAGCACTGGAGCTCGGGCCCGCAACCGCGCGCTAAGATAGACACACCACACAAGGCTTAGCGTGGCTACGGGCGGCTACAGCGACGACTCCGAAGACTAAAGTAAAGTACTTAAGTAGAAATGAACTTTTAGAAACCGCTTGTAATCTAGGCTATGAGGTTGGGCGATAGACACAGGGCAAATGAAAGTCGTGGCGACGATGAGGAGCGTACTCAACCCTAACCCCAAGCGCACATGCAGTTGCCGGAGGGGGGAGATGACTACAGTCTAGAAGCTGTAGCGATGACAACTACATGTGAGTGGATGAATTGATGTTGTGAGAGTTGAAGGCGAGGAACTGTCAATGGCTGTGGATGATCACGTCCGCATATGTACATGACTTACTAGTAACAGCCCATGCTTCGATTGAACGAGAGAATGATGATATATTGTACTTACTACCTAGGTATCAGAGGGTTTTTTGTTAGCGTGACAGGGATTCTTTTGGTGAGGACCCGGGAAAGTACCAAGACGCTAACGATTGATCCCATTGGATACCACAGCAGAAGGATGCAAGTAATGAGCAAAGATGTGGGGGTAGTACTAATACAGTAGTATATCTCCGAGTTTCCTAGTGTCGGGAGCCAATAGAACCACGGGAGCGGTCCGCTTCCCTGCCATGGCCCCGATGCCAAGAGGTCAGCCGTAGCCAGTGCCAGCAGCGCCAAGAATACTGCACCTCATGCTCAGCTTTTGATGCCTCGTCTTGCCATTCCCGTCTCACAGACCAATCGCCAGCCTTGACAGCAGAAAAGTGGAGAGGGGTAGCATAGTTCCATTCCGCTAGTGCAACCCACACTGATCCTTCAGGATTTCCGATCCTGCTCCTATGTCCGCGTTACCCTTAGCCTGTTGACCTCGAATGTAACGCGGTATGGCTTCTCCTTAGAAGAGGTTCAGGTATGTAGTCAAGTGCAATGCAGGCCGGCCAAAGTTTGTTTCAACTTTCAAGCAAAAGTCCGTTTCTTTTATGCCCGAATGAGGCTATGTCCCGAGCCGGCTGTCGAAGTAGAAAATGCTAAGTTCTGATTTGATATCAAAGAACTGTAAAATAAGATAGCAATGATTAAGTATTTTAATCTAAAAAGGAGTTACCATGTCTATAGAACGCGGCGTCAAGACTCTCTCGACTCGATATTTGTCCGCTAGCCCCTGGTACACTATCCTTACACTTTGAACCCAGAACGAGGACGGACTTACAAGCTGTTTTCAGACTTGCTCCAAATCTATCCTTAGATGGATCCTATCATCGCTCACGCTTCCGAACGGCTCTGCGACCACGCTTGTCTTCACAGCTTGTGCAGAATATGGCTCCAGGTCATACCATTCATTGTGGCCGACCGCCAATGCCCGATCTTTCAGATTCCGATACGGGCCATCCCTCCCGTCCGTCCTGTCCTTGCAGCTATCATGTTCACGCGAAGTCTGCTTTTGACGTGGGTGTAAGCTACTCCGTAGCCTGCTGGAGTAGGAGGCGAGCTTTGACTGTAGCGCGCCCGCCGGGGGTAGGACATGACGGAGGAAGGCCGAGGTGGCGGGCATGCACGTGATCCAGATCCCGACGCACAATTCGACAATACTGATGAGGTCGAATATGCTTAGCTCACCAACACCTTGGCGTGGGAGGGTTACTTACACCAATATCTGGATTCTAACGACCGTGTAGGTCACGTCTTGGTCGGTGAGGAGGGTCCTGTAGTATAAGCTAAGCGAGGAACAAACATATGCCCTGTTGAACGCAGATGTCAGCATCCGACCAGTTGGGGGCCGGAACATTGGCCTACCCGATTCCTGTCATGAAAACCATCAAGAGAGCGAACCTTTTCTTCGGCGACAGCTGGAGCCGCAATACTCCCGAAATCGGTAAGAGCAGGATGAACACGTCCGAAACCAGCGCCCATGCCGCCAACGGCACCGACAGCGTTTTCCCAGTGCTATTGCGCGATGTTTGCGAACTCTCCAGCCAGGTTTGCCCTGCTCGGGGAGTGGCTCCGATCATGCTGGCCAGAATGAAGGCGGTGTAGACGGCGACGATGACGACTGCACCGCCAATGATGCCGAATTTCAACCAACGAAATGGCCGGAAAATGTTCCAGTAGAGGATGAGGAAGGTCAGTTTGACAAAGATGTACGCGAAGTTGCAGAGCCAGTCGGATAGATAGGCCAGCTAAGGAAGCAATGTCAGAGTTGGGTACTCCCGGCGACGGAGGTAGCGTACTTTGAGAAAGGCATCGCTCAAGGTGATGATGAGCGGCACGTTCCAAAAGTGGCGGCCGAATCCTTCATTTACCATTTCTGTGCGTGATGGTGAGGCTGAGTAGGACAGAGTAATGGGAATGCTCACGCAGGAGAAAGATCACCCAGTAGATGAAGGTCACAATCTTTACTATCGTCAGTCCTGATCGAGCATTGTGCAAGCTCGGTAGGGGAGCCTACCAGGCCGAGAGCACACGTTACTGTCAAGGCGTCAATGAGTCAGCGTGGGTCCATCTTCGGGCAATATTCGATTAGCCGGACGTACGATCATCCCAAGAGCCTCTGCGATATATTTTGATCTTCGTGTAAGCTCTGATGCCTATGAATACGAACGTCAATCCAATAAACACTGACGTCACGGTAACGATAGTCGTCTCTAACGGATTTGGCCCGTCGAAATCGAGAGCCACGCCCGGGGGAGGGGTCACGGATGGCAGTTTGCTTAGTTGGGCGGGGTCTAGTTGCGCTAATTGGGCCAATTGGTCTGCCATGCTGAGATTAGATGGGGGAGTGTCGATAACTTCGTCTAATTCGCAAAGGAGTGAGATTCATTCTAGAAGATACATAAAGTGAGGAACTTTTGAGGTGGGAAGCTTGTTGGTTCGAAAGATGGGAGTGGTAGATTTGTTCAGGCAGGAGGAGAATAAAGAGCCTGGCCACGCATAAGATTGAGATGTGTGCGGCGTGGATCAGTGGCAGGAGGAGGGGCGCAATCTGCGAATCGGCGGTGTGTCTCCTAATCTGGCACAATGCGCGCTACTGCAGCAGCAATTCCAAGAGGGTGTGAGGGCAAGGTCTGCCGGCTCTAGATATTCACTCATGCATGCGTAGGGCGCGGTGCATGCCATGGGTATGCCACTGCTCGTCCGGCTGGAGTACAACTGTACTGTGATCGCAGGGATTCCATTCCTACGTAAGCTGGTTTGTATGTGATAGGCACCAGCCTTTGCATATAGATAGCCTCGCGGTGGAAACAAAAAGGGGTCCACGCCAAGGCGCAGAGACCCGCTATTAGCTTATATAGAGGACTCCGAAATCAGTAGCGCGTATAGTTATACTCCTCTCTAGGTATTATGATATTCTGTTAGGTTTTTAGATGAAAAAATTAATAAAGGAGTAATAATCTAGGTAATATAACCTAATAATTAGATATTTATTAAGATAAATTAGATATCTATTATACTATTAAAATAGAAATTATTTAGGTATTTTTTAAAAGCCTTTATTATAAAATCTATTAGACGCTTAACAGCCTTCTAATATATAAGTATAAGCCTAACTATAAGAGAAATAAAGATGAAAGAGTTATATTACCTAGACTTTTACTCTTATATTATATATTTTATATATAAACCTAGTGGTAGATTATGTTACCTAGGGAGGAGTGACTTTCTACGCGTTAAGGATTCCGAAGTCTTCTATATAAGCCAATAGAACGGTTTTCGTTTGAAAGGGCCGATTCCTGCTGTACTCCTTGCTGAAGGCTCTCGGACCAGCATCTACAACCCTTTCTCTTTTATCATGATTTCGTTTGCGCAATGGGCGCACCGAAATTGGCGCTCGTTTCGCCCCGTGGAATCAGCAAAGTCGTCAAACGCCGTCCGTATAGGCCTGATTGGAGCTTCGAAAATAGCGTATGCAGAGATCCAATATGTTGGGAATGGTTATGGAACGGCGCAAGACGTACTGACGATTGCTTCTCAGACCTATCGCCGTCATAATCCCAGCTAAATCTCACCCGGAGGTCATTGTAGCCGCTGTCGCTGCTCGAGACGAGAAGAGAGCTCGAATCTATGCTCAAGCGCACGGTATACCGAATGTCCACTCCTCTTACCAGGCGCTGCTTGACGACCCCACCATCGACGCGGTGTATATCGCTTTACCTATTGGTCTTCATTATGAATGGGCGATGAAAGCTCTCAAGGCAGGTAAACACGTCTTACTCGAAAAGCCGTCGACGTCGAACGCTTTAGAGGCACGCAGCCTTTTCAGAAATCCGCTACTGGCTAGAAGTCAAGAAGTGTCCCTGCAAACGGGCGGCAATCCGTTGGTCTTGTTGGAAGCCGTCCACATCCGATTCCATCCTGCGTGGCAAAAGTTTCTCTCCTTCATAGACTCGTCAGAGATTGCCGAAGCGACATCCACGCACCATCTCCCCAAAGGTTCCTTACCTACTGACGATATTCGCTTCCAATACAATCTATCCGGCGGCTGCTTGATGGACTTTGGCTCCTACAACATACAGCATTTGCGGCAAGTCTTTGGCACAGAGCCTTCCGAGTGCGTCACAGCTAGTGTGAGACGAATGCCGGCCGGTCTAGATCCAAACATTGACCAGGCCTTCAGTGCCACCTGGAAATTTCCAAATGGCGGCACTGGAAGCATCATCTCGGATTTTGCCGCAACTGGGGGCCACTATCTGCCTGCGCTAACAGACGGTCTGCCGGCATTCAAGGTTCCAATGTGCTTGGTCAAACATCGAGAGAAAGCTGTCCGGCATCCAACAATGCACGAAATGGAAGTGGCCACTACGAAAACCGTCATTATGTGGAACTCCACTTTTGCATCGATCTGGCATCGAATCGACATCATCAAGGCTCATGTCCTCCGGCATATAGAAGATGGGCATATCGCAAAACAGTGGACGGAGAAGTCGTATATCAAGCAATACGATGGCGACTCCGGTGATGCTTCCTGGACCACTTACCGGCATCAGCTTGAGCAGTTTGTGAATAGGGTTCAAGGGAGACAGGGCTCGGGGGTATGGATCGATGGTGAGGATTCTATTAGGCAGATGGAGACGATAGATGGAGCCTATAAAAGAGCGGGCATGCTTCTAAGACCGTCTAGTTCTTACGAGGCCTAAGTGGTTGGGAAGAGAAAATTCCGTCCTGCCTTTTGCATCGTATGGCTGGACCAACATCGGTTGTGAATGCGACCATTGAGACATGATTCAGTCTGCTGGATCTTATATTACTGATGATTTCACGGTACTCAGGACCAGGAGACAGTTGGGCGTTCTCCAAATGATAGCTAAGATCGCAGCTTGTCTCCCAATTTCCCATGCCCACTCAAGCCGATTGGCCTGTCCGCTCTATAAAGCATTTCACATACAGTCAACCTGTTTACGCTTCCTCATGAGCACTCTTGTATCCTCGTAAGGCATCTGGAATGTCTCCCAGAACCATTTCACCCTTTTACCATCATTCTCAAGACGGAAATCGTATTCCTGAATGAGCTTCACGAGAACCATCTTGATGACAAGCGAAGCGTGCCAGCGCCCGGGACTACGAGAAGATAGAGAAGTCAGCATCCGTATAGCGCTCTGTGGTAAGACACCATTGCCCATTGATTGTTTCAGCAACAAGAAAGCAAAGTGGCGAAGTAACAGTAGTGTTTAAGTACCTATCAAAGAGCGCATATCAACTTACCAAACCTTGGAGCCGAGGCCCCAGATTGGAAAGTCCTTGGAGGCGTCTGTGAAGGTGGTCCCGCGCATTGGATTGTCCGATGAGCTTGTACTACCACTTTGCTGACCTTTCACAAAGCGATGGCCATCGAATTTTTCTGGATCCGGGTACTGGGACTTTTCGTGCATGAATTCCCAAGCGGGCACAGAGGCAATCTGGCCCACGGGGACTTTGTTTCCGGTGCATCGGAACACATATGGCTGTACTGCCTTACGCCGGATTGCCGCTGTTCAAAAATAAAACGGACGCGTTAGCCATAGCACACTTCGTGGCATAACGACCGAAGCAATGCCTACTTTTGTCTAGCGGGTTGAGCCGAACGGACTCTTTGATAAAGCTATCGAGAAGAGGCAGTTGACAGATCGTGTCGTGATCCCAGCGGTCTCCTGTTGCGCGAATCTCGCTTCGAATGAGCTCGACATATTCTGGACGGGCGCAGAGTTCTAGGAAAACAAAATGGAGATTCTATTTCCGATTAGGCTTTCCCCAAATTTCTAAGTGCCCAGCATACCTACAATCCATGGTTGGTGAGAAGCAGCGAACCATATTCCAAGGAGTGACTGAACGACCGTGATTGGGGTCCAGTAGCTCGACTCTTCCGATGCTTTCGCCATATTGTATAGAAGTGTGACCTATTGGATCTCCGAGCTAAGCGATTGCTTATGCATAATATTCAAATGCTTACCGATTTCAACGGATCTTCTTCTTTCCATGCGTCCTGCTCAGGGTCTACTGCCTTCAGGAGACGAGAGAGTAAGATACCAAGGCTGTGTCCGTTTTTGGTGATGAACTTGTACGTATACCTGATTGAATTGGCAAAGTCATTGATCTCAGTCGGGCACAAACCTTCTTAAGCAAAACGGCACAGCTTGAAAAGCTCCCATGCATGCGACGGTATCATTATAGTATTGGGACATTGCCCGAGAGAATTCCGGTTCATCGGCTGCGGCACTGTTAGCCAAAGGAGCCAATTTCTGGATTCTTTGTTGCCCAACGCTCGTGCTAAAGTTTACGTTGGACAACTACCACAACTTAAGAGCTTGGTTTCAGAAGGGTTCAATCAAACAAGATGTGACCTACAGAGCGTGTCTCGAAACATGTACACGCCCAATAGTCCGGTAGCGCATTCCCTGATTAAAGGAGCAATCTGAACAGAAGTCCATCCTGAGGAGCTCTTCAGCAGGGGAACTATCCGTAAGCAAGTTGAGTTTCGCTTACTCTCTGCCACAACTTGGGGCTCGAGTTCCCGGGCGACAATCTGATTCAATTTGGCTTCAAGATAGGGATACAGAGCCCAAATCTGTGCGAGCCCTTTGACTCTGATCGCCAGCGAAAATAGACGATAATGAACAGCGGTCGGTTCATTTGGATCCCAGTCGACATTCGCATTGCTCATCGTGAATTGAAAACCGAAGATCTGGGTCAAATGTCAATTCAGCAGACATTGGACTCGATCCGAACAAAGACGCATACGTCGGCATATGCAGCTCGTTGAGAAAGCTGAGGCGCTTCACAGAGCTCTTGGATTTCCTCTGGTGACCGCACTACAAAGGACTCTCTTCTGCCGAACGGCTTGTAGTAAATTCCAGATCGCTTGGATTTGTTAGCTCTTTTCATTTCCTTGTCCTCGATGATTGGTAGCGCCTTACAAAGTCCCGAATGACCTTCTTGATGGCGCGTTGCAGAGCTTTAGCTCTCATCCAGCTTTGACACACAGACTCAGACAGATATCTGAGGGCCTAAGTGATAGTCAACAAACGATATCTGCTTCTGGATGGATCAGGCTGTGATTCGCGCACTGAATACTTAGGGAGATAAAGCCCAAACAGCACAGAAACTAATAGCGCCATCGCGAACAGAATCAACTCCAGGCTTGCGAAAGTCACCTCGTGGTCCAGAGTAACAATCATGATGTATCGGTTGCGGTCAGTGAAGACTCTTGCAGACAGCAAGAAAGAACAATCGGCATCACAATCCCTCAAGATGAGTTGATCTACTACGCTGAACTCTTTTCCTTCTGGCTTTGCCGCACAGTAGATGCATTGATTAGGCACCAAGGCACACCAAGGCAGATGATAAAGGCCGCGTGTCTCCGATCCTAACCACACCGCCTCCGCGTCACTCAGTCGGCATTCCCAAACTTTGATGGCTGCATCGATCCTTGTATGCTGCGTTGCAGACACAACGGACTAAATCTGTACGGGGTGGAAGAGGAAATTCCACAATTTTGCGCGAACCTTAACTCGGAGCGGAGGATTTCGATCAGACAAGGATCGAGGCACAGTGCTTACCACAGACACAATTGGACTGTCAGCTTGGATCTGACTATGCAGGCTAGTCTTTGCGGTGTGCAGATCAGCGACGAGATGGACTGTTATTGGGTGCCCACACCATCCCTTCGAGATTCAACTCGAATACGGACAGTCCTCCTACGCCCCAATCATGCCCTGGCCACATTACGGGGCGGGCAGTCGTCTTCTTATTTGGCTCGAATACGATGTCTGACCACACTCGTTATAAGGCTGAAAGAATAAACATATAGTTCTCTTATGTCAGTACTGCTTACGATCACTTTTTTAGTCCGTTGTTAATGTAGGTGTAGTCAGTAGTCGAGGGTGCGACGTTGCCCCGCCCCGCAATGTGGTCAGGGCATAAGTGGTGAGTGAGGGACTGTGGGGTGGGGACTGTCCACATCCAAGTTGTTCTAGATTTCTCTAGCGCGCCGGACGCACCTCGGGTTTGGATGCATGGTGGTTTGGTTCGTATGCAATGGACTCCCAATGAGGCATCTCTGATTATTGGCGGTCAGATGCAAACGGTCTGCAGGCATGATGTTCAGCCGTACGCAGTGTGCTCCCATGGCGCGTCTTGCACATGGTCATCTCACCGTTTCACATATATGCTTGCCAGCCATTTTCATTGGATGTTACTTTCGCTCGAATTACCGTGGTGTGCAGCAAGTTAATTATTAGCGCGACAGGAATTCTTTTGGTGGTGTCCTCACCAAAAGAATCCCTGTCGCGCTAACGATAAACATCCCGAATACTGTTGTACGTAGTACTTGTTCGTACTTAGGAGGAGTGGTCTCGTTCTGAAACCACAACCTACGATCTTGTCTCGAAAACAGTCTGAGTCTCTACAGAAACCCGTGGAAAGCAGTTAAGGCTCTTCCATGTCACCTTGACTCTACCAACTCAGCCGAATCGATACCTTCGGAGAATATGATATATCTCAATTCTGTCATTCTTTCATTATACCACTGAAGCGATGTATGAGATTAAGTCGTTTGTTTATCTCACCTTCGGGCCAATAATCTTACTTCTCGTCTGGAGGGTCTATAAATTCCATTTGCGTCCTACCATCCGCCCTGAAGACCCAAAAGAGCTTCCATACTGGATTCCGTGTGAGATACATAGACCATTTGACTTGTTGCGTCGATCCCTCTAACAAGACTCCGTAGTCCTAGGTCCGTCTAAAGATCCGAATTCAAGCTATCCTTTACGAGGCGGGTGGACTTGGACTCACCTTGCGATGCATAGGTCATGCAATTGGATTTTTCCAAAATTCTTTTAACGTCTTGCAAAATGGACGGTAAGGGACTATATCAGAAGTACAGTTCGAGCCAAAATCATGCTTACGACCACAGAAAACATTTCGAGAGCACGGGCGAGCCTTTCGCAATTACCATCGGCGGACAGAGTATCTACATCCTCACCTCGGCCAGTAGTGTGGAAGAACTGTACAAGAACACAACCACGCTCTCGTGGGAAGTTTTCGTTCAAGACCTCTACCGATGGACCGGTTTCTCCAACGAAGCAATCTCGAGACTCTGGCAGCCCCCCACAGAGCAACAGAAATCTCTCAATCCTGTCCGTATCCTGTCCCCCAACGAAATGGTCGCAGAGTATCAACGCCGCCAGCTGCGTCCCGGGAAGAATTTCGAAAGCCTTGCCAGGTCAGTAATCGATCACATCGACGGTCTGCTGCAGTGGCACAATCTGAGCACAGGCCAAACCCGCGTCCAACGTGGCGGAGAGAAATCACTCCGCCTGTCGCTGATCGAGTGGACCTCGCATGTGTTTATCAGCAGCACTACTGAAAAGTTTTGGGGCAAGAGCATTCTGAAAATGGATCCTGGCCTACTGGAAGCATATGCTATCTGGGAGAAGGCAAATTGGAAATACGTTTTCCAGATCCCTCGCTTCCTTGCACGGGACATGTACATTGCCCGTGATAGACTGATCAACGCCTTCACGGCCTATTTCGGGCTACCGCAAAGCCAAAGGGCGGATGCTGCGTGGTTCGTTCCAACCGCGGAAGCGGAAATGAGAGACATTGGCCTGGGGGACCGCGACCTTGGGCGAGCACACATGTTGCAACACTGGGCGTATGTGTATTTCCATTCTTCGATTCCATACGCCCTCGTTCCCCGTTTGATCTTTCACCAAACCGTCAGCTGACGCACTCTCTTAGCATCAATGGCAATATGCACAAGGTCTCCTTTTGGATCCTGGCTCACTTGCTCCACACGCCCGCGCTCCTCGAAGCCATCAGAGAAGAAACAGCCCCAGCCATTGTGAACGATTCTCCAAATGTTCTCTATCTCGTGGAGCGCTGCCCTCGGCTCGAGGTCCTCCGCCTGCAAATGTCCAACTCCCTAATGCGTCACGTCACCGCACCGACAAAGATTGGGGGCAAGCTCCTCCAAAGCGGCCGTAACGTCATGGTGCCGTATCGGCTCTTGCATTACGACCGAAAGGTCTGGGGCGCCAATGTTACGTCTTTTGATCCCGAGCGCTTCCTAAATAAGAAAGAGTTGACGCGCGATCCGAGTTATAGACCCTTTGGTGGCGGTCAGCATTTGTGTCCCGGTCGTTTCCTGGCTAAACAGGCTATTTTCTCTTTTGTTGCGCTCGCGCTTTCTAAGTTCGATATGTGCCTTGATGGTGAAGGGGCTGGGAAGCAGCGGTTTCCAAGAGCGGAAGATCTGACGCCGGGACTTGCTACGCTGGGACCGAGGGAGGGCGATGATGTTTTTGTGCGCTTTAAGCTGAAGGCTTAGGTGTACAAATGGAGCATCTCTTCTCGGGGTTTTATCGATATCGCTTTGAACACTTTTATGCTTTGAGGCGGTTGGGCCTGTCGGTACTGGAGTCGTTAGCCGTCGATTATGAGATTTCAATAGTATGGTAAGACTAAGCTCCTTGCTATGTAACAGTTGAATAGTGGCCGAGGTATTGATGGTGTTCCATTAGCGTGATTTGATTGGGGGTTAGTGTGTGCTAGTGCATGCAAGCGAGATCCAAGAAGCAAAGTGGAGTATTAGCACTACTTACAACCTTCCTTCTCCTTTTAGACCTAAGTCTTACGTATTTCATTGATCAGTCAATCCACTCTACCGGCCTCAATGATCTCGTAGGGTTAGCCTATTCAGATGTGGTGTGGGACTGTCACCGTTCACCCTTCAAGGACACACGGCAGGGCGGTGAGACGTGCTTATTCCCATGCAGTAATGAATTCCAGTAATAAATCTTTTATTTCGTAATTAGCGTATCTTTTCTCAGGAATAAATCAAGGCTTCTGTTACGCGTACACCTCTCCGAGCTATATAATCTCCGGGCTCTTTGGTGGTCAAATGCACGATCCACGTTCCAACTTTGATGCGCGATCCAGCGAGCTTCACCTTCCGCAACTGGTTTGATGATAGCTGTCTTTACGATGAGGAATTTGTCTTTAGAAAATTACAACAGGAATATCAGAGAATTCACCAGCCGCATGTATAGCTTCCCGGAGGTGCAAATCATAATATCTCCTACCAAAACCGTAGGGGTATTGCAACGGGCTAACGCTCTACGAGGCCTCAATTGGACTTTTAAGGGGTTGAATACCAGACTGTCTTCTCCACTCTCATGTGAAGGGAAAGAAGTCGGAGACCACAATATCTGTACCTGGCTACAACAGCCAGAGTTGGACCGAGTTCGCAAGGTGGACTAAAGCGACACGACTGAAAGTGGTAGCAGCACCGCTTTTCCAGTCATCGATAACGGAAGATGGCCCATCGGCAAACGCCTTGCTCGATGGACCACGGACAGTAAGTCTCTCTTTCTTCGGCTCTATCATAATTATGGAGGACATTTCCATCACTATCATGGGCGTCATGAGCATGCTAGCCATGCCCCCAAGCGATCAGGTTGCGACACTGTCGTCTTATGATTTTCAAGTGCTCAACACTGCCTATTGATCGAGCCGAAACAGCCGAACAGCTTGCTAAAGTGGGAAAACTCAATCAAGGCCCTAGCAGATCTTCCTGGATCTATGGTACAAAAGCAGCTGTTCACAGAGATGCGCATGGATTTCGTACATGAGGGTCGGGATGTGGGAAGAGCGACTCTGAGTAGGAGGGTTTCAAGTGGTGGGTTGCGCCAACCACCGGCCAATGATTCTTTTTCGTGAAGCTGTGAGGTGGATCAACTTTCAAATAAATCAAAGGACCGGATAGGCGGAAACGATGCCTTCACTCGGAGATGCACGCCTCGTTTATATCTGGGACCGAACCCCAGATGTTGAGTGGTAAAAAGACATACAATGCGATTGCTCGTGTCTTCTTCATCTTGTCTGCTGCAGCTGCAGCGCTCCAAGTAATTGTCTGCGCCATAACGTACTTTCAGGTTTCCGATGGTTGAGATATCACATGTCAGATCAGATTTACTCTCAGAAGCGCCCCACACTAACCCCTTCGCTTATCTCGTCGGAGATTTGTAGTACTGAATCACCTGTGGGAGGGAGTCGCATCATCTATAACTTTGCGCATGTAGGCATGATGCGTTTCGGCACACCTTCTTATTCCCATCTTCTGTTTGGCGCTGTCCCGCGTTATTGGCACGAGATGGACACATATATCGCATTCGTGCTTCCAGCGAGCTTCCAACTCCGTAGCTAGCAAGACCAGCCTCGTTCTTTATATTTGCATCATGGTCTTCTTCCCCACGCTCATTCTCCCAGCTCTTGCTGCACTCATTCTTTCAGCTCAGGCGGCTCCACTCGAAGATACTCCAGATACATCGCAGGGCCTTATACAACGAGACAACATCTACCATTTGAAATGCGGCAACGCGCCCACGGTCGTTGCAGGAAAGTACGTCTAGTCGAGTCTCCCTAAATGCCGGTCGACGGTTGAATCACCCTTGTTGACACATCTTAACATCAGCTTCCTACACCCCTCCGATCTGCCAGCCCCAGTATACAACCACCGACTCGACACACCCCCACCCCTCTCCGGCACCAACGAGCCCTTCATGGACTACCTCTGGTGCACACCCAACACCACAACCTACACCTTCTTCGGCGTCGGCACCGTAGACCCCCAACCCACCCAATGGTACAACACGAAAGGCGCCCTCCTCCAAGCAGTCGCAAGCCTGAAATTTCTCCTCGACCATAACAGCGATAGCCCGCTCACCGGCGGACAATGGAGCATTTCGCCTCCGACGACGGAAATTGATATATATGTGCAGAATTCAAAGGGCACGATGACTTATGGGGTCTTGTTGGCGGCGCTGGAGGGCTTGAGTCGGGTTGCGGAGTTGTATATTCATGAGAAGAAAACGATGGTTTTTCAGATTAATGATGGGAAGTGGGGAGAACTGGGGATTGGGTATGTGGGGTTTGCGTATTTGGGCGCGAAAGGTAATTGTGTGTATGATATTGTGGGAAATGACACGATGCCGTGCGAGGACGTGCGCCAGGGTTTGGTCATTAAATAGGGAAGAGATATCATTGTAACATATAGGTGGGCTTATTTTGTAGATGTTTCCAAAAATGTGTGAGATGTTTGCAGTCTGCCGCTGCCACAGCTGCATTGCTACGTTATTCTTTGAAGTCCAAGTACATAAGTATTTCAAGAGGCTTAAGACACCCTCAACATTGCCAAAGAATTGTTCGAGTTTGTGACGGCCTGAGGGCTGACTAACGCAAGAGCGCGTCTATCAGCGCTAGTCGCTTAGGTTCGAGTCTTGGCGTTCTCTCTTCGCGGCATATCACGGTGATACACTCGCACTCTATGGAATACTGTTAAGTTTGAAATGGAAGCTACCAAACAGAAGGTCCGCCGTATGGCGGCATTAGCCTAGGGTTTTCTAACATGGTTGGACATGACACAACCAATGCAATTTAATTGCGGATTTTTGAATGTGCTATGGAGAGCCCGAACGCAGAGACAACGCCGCTCCTGGGCAAGCAATGGCGTTCAAGATATGGAGTTCGTCGTTATCTCATGCAAACAATCCGTGTCGAAAACACTTACCTCCCGTTGCTTGTATGCTGCTTCATCACTGGCGTGATCGATGCGGGCTCTTACAATGCTTGGAGCGTCTTCATGGGCATGCAAACAGGTATGCTCTTTCACATTGCGGACAGTGAGCTGGCAATGACCATACCCAGGCAACACGATCTTCCTAGCCTTGAGCACGGCCAATCTACCGGCTGGCGGCGATAGTCTCAAGTGGGCTCGCTCAGCCATCTCCATCCTCTCCCTCATGGCCGGCTCCTTGGTCACCGCACGCATCTATGCAGCAGTCGGCGCCACAAGCCGCCTCACTCTTCTCATATCCTTCCTCTTCCAGACCCTCTGTATCGCCGTCGCAGCTATCTTGGTCCAAACCGACACTGTACCTGATTCGACTGTGGGAAGCAAGCGCATCTTAATCGCCATACCTTTTCTAGCAGCCCAATCTGGCGCTCAGATCGTCACAGCGAAGTCCCTCGGCTTCACTGAGATCCCTACAACTGTATTGACGAGTGTGTACAATGATCTGGCGGGCGACACAGAGCTGTTCAGGTGGCGGAACCCTAAACGAAACAGAAGGATTGGGGCAATCGCAATGATACTACTGGGAGGCATATCTGCTGGTTGGCTTTCGCGGCTCCGCGAGAGTCTCGCGCTCGTGCTGTGGCTTGGGGCTGGGATCAAGCTGTTGGTGACATTGTCTTGGCTTTGTTTCGCGGCATGTGATGAAGGATGAGGTGTATGTGCGAAAAATCCAGGAATATACCCCATTCAACGTGCTTTTGAGCTGTGATTAGGACTTTGGGAGATTGCTATACGAGACGGGCAAGGCCGTGGTAAAGCAAAGCATAGCAGTCATTGTTGCACTGTCAGCTAAATCAAGTGTCCCTTCTGTCCACCATCGACTGAGAATCCCAGATCCTGACTGCCGAGGACGGATTTATTGCAAACCGAGCTAGTCTCGAATCTGGCTAGTGAGCCATGGCACATCAGCGGCAGCACCCAACTCATTTCACTCTTTTTTCGTATCACTCCAACTTGCATATGTCGTACATCAAACTCAACGTCTGTAATTAGCAGTACATCATCTGCTCGATTACGCTGAAACTGGACTTTAACGACTCCAGCACTAGCCATGGATCCATACCTTGGCACCATTCCATATAATCAGGGCGAACAAATCAAAGAGCGGGTGAGCGAACGAGATGGCTTTGACAGCGAAGGACGCCCGACAAAGCGTGCAAGAGCAGACGCCCGTACATCGCCGATTGCCACTGGGGCCACAGCGCCGAGCTAGTCTGCCGCGATCTCAAGGAATTGCTCAATGTGGCGCCTGACCCAGATACGGCGGCAAATTACAAAAGGGGTACTACTCAGCCTGCAGAAAGAATACTTGGATGTCATGAATGGTGATGATCCTCAGCAGTGGTTTCCTAATGAGAAAGCCAGGCAGCTGACCTCGGAGAAACTGGCGAAGCAGAAGAAGCGGACTTAGACGTTGTCCGAGTCTACTCATACCAGATCACTTCTACTCGACTTCCTAAGGAATGTGTCAGCCTCAATCACGGCTCTTAAGCTTAAAAGACTGTTGATGAAGCAATCGGTCGTCGCAGTACTGGGTATCAGCAGTCGGAACACAATGGACCTGAACTCTACTTGTTCTCTCTACCTCCAGAATAATGCTCGCGATGAAAGTCCTCCAACATTATGGGCCAGTGTCTCAAAAGAATGCAGTTTAATGTTCAGGATGAGTTGTGTTGCTTTAGAGACCTCGATTACACCTAGCCTGAAACTGAAGACCTGGCACCAGCTGACTGGGCCTAACTATTTTCACATATATTCCTTCCGCCACAATCAGAATTGTCGGGCCTCGCCGTTGAGATTACTTTGCCGCCCTGAGGTCGTCACATTCGAAATCACTACCCTCATCTTTTGCGGGCACCAGCCGCTAGAATCTCCTGTATGGCTTGGAGGCTCCACCGATAAGAGCTTGATGGTTTCTTGATTCAATAATCAATGGGTTGAGTCTTATCGCAGCATATCGGGTAGTGATCGAAACAGTGAGCTATTCTTAGAATGCCGAGCCACTAGCCAGGAGCTGAAAGTTGTCAATTCCGACGACTCCCCCTCTCGCTTTCATCCTTAACATGACGATTCGAACTTGAATCACTTACTCATCGTAGTCCGGCTACTTGTTTCCTTCCCCCTCATACTATATATATAAGCTTTATTTGCCATTCAATTGTAATGAAAGCGTAGCTCAGTCTCAGTCGGCGATCGCAGTTTTGCACGATGGAGCCAGCTACCGACAAAGGTTTATGTCTATTATCTCTTGATGGAGGCGGTGTACGAGGTCTCGCAACCTTGCTCATCTTGAAAAGAATTATGTATGTTCTTGAGGGCAAAGTAGGACGTGACGTTGAGCGACCGCTATTACCCTGCAAGTATTTCGATATGATTGCAGGGACGTCTACTGGCGGGTAAGTCTTTCACCTTTGACGCTGAACGCCGGTTCAATCATTTCCTTGGAGCAATCTGGGAATTACTTTGGCGACTAGTATGCCATCCTGGCACATCCTTATCTTCCTCCTTAGGCCTTCGCAAGGACTGCTTGTAGAACGAGCCGGTTCTCAAGACAATCCCCGTTCCAGTCACGTCAGTCGCTAGTCACCAACCTTCCCAGTCTCCCGTTTGGGGCTTATTGAGATCATTAATACTGAGATGGAGCTGAAATTTGCGCATAGGCTCATCGCTATCATGCTTGGAGTCCTCAAAATGGACATCGATACATGCATATCCTCCTATCGAGACCTAGCTCCCAAAATCTTCCCCGAAGAAGGCTTTCTGTCAAGTAAAAAGCTTGTAAAACTCTTTAAAGGGCTCAAAGGCATAGCTCGTTTCGATGCCACTAATCTCGAGTCAGCGGTGAAAGAAATGGTCGCGTCAACAATGAATTCGGAAGATGCTGTGCTCGAAAATGAGGAAATAGTCTGCCGAACCTTTGTCTGTGTCACTAACAAAAACATTGGCAAGCCATTCCGCCTTCGCAATTATCGCAGTTCTTGGGAACCTTCAACGCACTGTACTGTCTGGCAGGCTGCTCGCGCGACTTCCGCTTGTCCACTATACTTCCCATCAATACAGCTGGGTACCCCCCCTGCCACTTATGTCGACGGCGGTTTGAACTACAACAACCCTGTGCGAGCTTTGTATGACGAGGCGAACCATGTTTGGGGCAAGTCTAGCCGCAGAATCAAATGTATAATCAGTATTGGGACTGGTGTCCCGCCTCTCAAGGCCGCAGGCGATACTGGAAAAGAGATAGTTGAGAGCTTAATTTCCATTGCCTTGGACACCCAGAAGATTGCCGATGAGTTTGCTGACGAAATGGGGCATCTGAACACGCCGGGTGAAGGCTTGAAGTACGTCAGACTAAATGTGAGCCATGGCCTAGAAAGCATGAAGCTTGAGGAATGGAAAGACTTCGATCTTCTCACTGGTGCAACGAACTACTATCTCAACTCTCATAAAAGAGAGGTGGAGCAATGTGCAGATGCACTCTTGGACGTTGGTGGTACAGACGTTGGTGGTACGTAGTCGGCAATCAGTATTACGGGGCCTCCTCTCACGCACGAGGGATCACTAACACCTGTAAAGAAGTCCACTCTCGAATGCTCTGTGAAATGCCCATTTCGAGCAAAGATTTCTTTGGACGCGTTCCTGATATAGAGAAGCTTGCGGAAATCCTGCACTCAAGGGATCCCGGTCAAAAGGGTGCGGTGATCTGGGGCCTCGGAGGGTTCGGAAAGTCTCGCCTTGCACTACAATACATAAATTTGTACGAAGGAAGATATTCTGTAATCCTATGGGTTAACGCAGGAACTTTGGAGACGGCTGTAGATTCATATTGTCAAGCAGCTCTGGAGCTTGTAAATCGAGGATCTCTGCTATCGACGCCCTCAGGAGATCATAGGGACGTTGCACTCATTCATCGCTGGCTTTCACGGCCACAAGGCGAGTATACCTGGCTTCTAGTGATAGATAGCATTGATGACTTGGAAAGTTTCGACTGCCGCCGCCTCGTACCTTCCTGCAATCATGGAAACATCATCGTCACGAGTGCAAATTCACAGACATCCACACACCTAGGTTTCCAGGATCTCGAACTCGGCAGCATTGACGAGAATGCTGGCAGTGACATGCTGCTAAGCAGATTGAGTTCAGCCGAGGCTCACCTGGACTGTAGGTGAATCGTAAAATCTCAAACTGGTTTCCCCTCGTACTAATAGCGTTTTGCAGCGAAGAGCGTGGCAAAGCAGATCGTCAAAGCTTTAGACGGCGTGCCTTTAGCTATCGAACAAGCTAGAGCTGTTCTCCGGGAAGGCATCTCTCTCGATGAGTTCCTCGAGTACTACAATTCGGCATACACAGAGTTGATGTCATCAAAACCTGCGAGAAGCGCTTGGTACTATGACAAGAACGTATCATTTCCGAATGTCTTCAAGATGACACTGTCTCGATTAGAGGGTAATCAGCATGCGCTTCACTTGCTGAACCTCGTCTCATGTTTTGGGTCACGCCTCCTTCCTGTCGAGTATCTGACTCCAGCTTCTAATTTGAGCTCCTTTGCTGCTGACGAAAGTTCCACAAGTGATTCAGATTTCCTTGAACGCCTCCGAATGAGTAACCAGAGGCGTGACTGGTTGAACTCACTTAGAGCGAACCAGCTTGGTTTTCGCTTTGCTGTCAGCCGGCTAGAGGCCTTGTGTTTGCTCAAAGTCAGAAGGAATCCAGACGGCAGCCCGAAATACATTAGTATTCACGGTTCAATCTGTCGTCTGCGTTTGAAGACGCTCGAGGACGACTCGAGAGAAGACTGGGTCATGCTCGTGGCCTGTGTTTTAGCTCAACGCGTGCCCGACAGTGGTCTTGAGACCGGCTCGCTTCTGGGACTTCTACCTTTGGTCAAACATACAACCCTCTTGATCAAGTCGTTCGTCTCTACCGAGGCTCTTGAAGCTCCTTGTGGCCGTCTTTGCCATTTTTATGGATTCGCGGCCGCACGATTCGCTTCTATATACCTCGAAGCAGCTAGCACGAAAGAGGCAGAAGAAATGGTCACAGCGGCCATATCGTATGAGATGGTGTCGCAACAGTCTTTATGGCCGAAAGATCAGCGGAGCTTAAGTCTACTAAGGAGTATGGGTATGATATACTGGAAGTCAGGCAAGCTTAAGGATGCGGCAGAGGTTATCGAGTATCTACACGAGTCTAGCGAAAATCTTCTAGGACCCATGAATGATATGACCATTTGGGCGGCTGCTCGGCTGCGTGATCTTCGAGATCGGAAGGTTGTCTATTCGAATCATGAGGTCAATGCCGTTCTCGCGAGCAACGATATGAAAGTGGATTCAATGAGTCAAACCTCGCCGGTGAACCCAGGGTTTACTTCGACTTCAGAAGATCCTGAGATTGAGATTCCTGATAGCGAGTGGAGTTTAATCCAGTCGGCAGAACAAAGTCTAGAGGTATTCGGAGAGGACAACCCAGAGACTTGGGAAGCAATGGATAATATAGCCAAGTACTACAGAGAATTGGCATTGTTTCCGAACGCAGGAGCATGGTATGAGAGGCTATTCTATGCTTGTAGTCTAACAAGTCTCCCGCCGGACTTTTTAGGCGATGCGCTAGCCATGGAAGCGCTATCCAGCGCTGTAGTCTGCTACGGAGCGTCTAGTGAGCTTTCGCAGAAGCTGAAGTCTTTCAAAGGGGGTCTAGCTTTAGCGGCAGGTGCCGACCGATTGGATATTGTGCGAAAACTCTTGAGCGCGGGAGCAGACCCCAAGCAACGAGACAAGGAAGGATCCACAGCCCTTCATTACGCTGCTAAGCATGCAAATAGGAGTATGGTGTCTGGTTTGTTGATCGCAGGAGCTGACCCCAAGACACGAGACAAGACAGGATCCACAGCCCTTCATATAGCTGCTAGCCAAGGAGATATGAGTGTGGTATCTGACTTGTTGATCGCAGGGGTAAACCCTAATTGCCAAGACAACAGTGCAGAGACACCGCTGTACCTAGCGGTCTGTGAAGGCCATCTTGAATCGGTAAAACTCCTTCTGCTGAATGGAGCAGAGCCGAATCTCCCAGAAGCGAAAGGAAAGAGACCTCTGTACATAGCGCTCACAAATGACCTTCCCGAAATCGCGGAGCTTTTACTTGTGGCAATGAACTTGATAGACGACTGCAAGGGCCCTGAAGCAGCAACGATATTGAACGAGGCCCTCCTGGTTTCCGCCATTGTGGGTGCGACTACATTGTCTCAGGAGTTGATAAGCCGAGGGGCCAACTTGCAAGCTGAGACCATCGCCAAGCGCACCCCTCTGCACTTAGCAGCTTACAAGGGTCATGCTTCTCTTGTCAGTACTTTCCTCAAATATCCCATCGATGTCCGGGCTCGTGACGTCTTTGGCTCTGAACCTCTTGACCTCGCAGTCACCAACCTCTACCGCGGCCTTCACAAATGGAAGTCCGCCAGAATCCTTCTGCAACATGACGCACTGGCAGAAAAGCGCAAATTCCTTAGGGATGAAAGTTTGCGAGTCGCACTTGAAGGTTCATGGTCGGGTACGCGCGAGGAAGACTTGGGTGTCGGAGTATCGCCTGAGATCGCATTCACTATAAGGCTTGAGTCTACCCCCATTGGAGATTACTCCCCTCTATGGATATCCAGAGGTAAGGACAGTATGGGAGATTTCGAGCTCTATGGCCTTCTGGGCTCAGATAATAACATCACTATGGCACAGTTTTATGGAAGATTAGGGAGATCGACATATTACGTAGACTTCGATCCGAATACAAGAACAATCAAGGGAATCTGGGAGGATGGATCTGAGCGGCAGTCTGGTGCCATTATCCTTCGCAAATGTGGTCATGTGGAGACTATCGAAGAGTCTATTGTACAGCAGGAGACATATAAGCGAGAAAGTCGTAAATTGCACTCACAGTCTGAGCCTTCTACTGCATTATATATTGTAATAGCCTGATAATCCACAGTGGAAGGTTTTCGTTGGAGATCAATTTCGAACCGCGAGAATACGTCACACGTGCGAACCTTGGAATGTCCAGACAAGTCTCCCGTCACTAGCTGAGAGCATGGAAAGCCGAGCCAGTATGGGGCGTCTACTATAAGGACGTCAACATGACCCGATATATGAATGAATAACAGCGCGATCAAACGCGACAAAGATGAAATGATCCAAGCAACCATGGCTTCAAGCAAGCATCATGCACATGACTAATGCGGTATACGCTGACACCTTGTTGAAGATCCTGCGGAAGCTGATCCAATAACACAGTACACTGCCGAATATTTCATGTCACAAGTCCGCAATGCCAGCCAACAACCCCCGTCCGCTCTAGAAGGTCAAAGGAAGAGAGAGGATGTTCTCTGGCAGGACATTTACCATAAGGGAACTCACGCTGTGCTCCTCTGGTCCACATTGCTTCCCGAGTCAGCGGAGACATACTGGGAGAATGGGGCGTGAAACTCATCGGTCAGTAGATGAGCGTTCCATAAGATCATAGTGGAGATCTAATTCGGACATATCTAAGCACCCAGGAGATAAGTACAATGTTTTTTCTCGTAACGCTGAGGAAACTCTTTCTACCAGTATTTTCGCTTCTGGAATACACGATCTGCTAGAATAGCGCCCACGCTACAGAATGTACTACGAGGTGTCTAGCTATAAACCGAATGTGCAATAGATTTTCGAATCCAGCTCACTACCTGACCGCGAGCGCGTTCCATGTGCTGCAGGACTTTATGACTGCCCAAGACACTCTACTGAAACCTCCATAGACTTTATTCTATCAATTAGACCACCGTTAACAGGGTTTCAAGAGCGAAATGTCAAGGCCTATAAGGTTAACACCACATCCGATAGTCACCATACCCAATTTTCGAAATACAAAATAGTGATTACGAAAAAGCCGAAGGATTCATCGGTGAAGTGAAAAGCTTTCATCCCTCCTACGATAGCTGACCTCATGTTAGAGTCTCGTTAGTACTGCAGCATTCTAAGCCGTAGACAAGCCCGAAATACCCAACTGTTTCGAAACATGGAGCCTGGGGCACGTCGTACACGTAGCTGGTCTGCACAGCATCAGCATATCAGCGGAGCTGGACAGAGCAGGTCTCGACACCTCGTATATGAATCCGCAAGAATGTTCATCTATGCTCCAATGATTACAGTGATGACGCCTCCAATGTTATATCACAACCGTAAATTCAGAACGGAAGAAGGCTTATCATGCATCTAGTTCGGCGTGAATTCGAAACCATAGAGTAAGTCTCCTATAAATCTTATCCGGGAATATAAAGTTAGATTCCACACTGGGCAAGGGAAAAGGTCGATTTCGGCCGATTCCTACGAGACATGAGCTCAGGAATTACTATTTTTGTCTTTGAATAATCCAAATCCAGGCGAAAGTTTTTCAGACACAAGCCCAGAAATCCCTATACCTGTTTCGCAGACATAGAAAGCGAGTGAATTCTTTGTTCGGCTGTCCGGAAATATTGATAGTATATATTTGCCTAATTCTCCTCACGGAAGGTTTTGGTACATACGGACGCAATCAAGTATGTAAATTTAACCATCAATAGACAGGGGATCGTGGTAACTTCATAAATTCGGTGACAAGAGTCCGCGCCTTAGAATGGGATGCTTGGTGAGTTCATGTAGGATAGCAGTGCGTTCGAAATAGATAAGATGGAATCTCATAGTGATAGTCCGTATGGTGGTGAAAGTGATACTGTACCGAACGCATGTCAGAAGCATGACCATCAAGATTATAGTTATTCAGTCTGCTGCTGATTGAGAGGGGCCCTAGGATGTATCATAGCTGGAGTGGTATCCATGAAGGAATTCTCTTATCTTATTTAAACGTATCTGCATGGGTCCACTTGATCTTACACGCGCAGAGGGATGCAGCAATCCTGACACACGGAATTTAGTCATCGTCGAAGAACGATGGTGTGCTCATTGAGCAATCTCGATGACCTTATGATGATAGATTAGAGTGCGTTTCAAGGATGGGTTTAAGTCTCGCGTACGATCTGGGATTGGAAGAAGGCAGATTTTTATTGGGGGCTGGATGTGGAGTTCAGATACTTAGGTCTTGTCGGAAGTCAATAGATCTATACTGTACGATATTTCAGGCTTTTTCTCGCTTCATCTGTGTTTCTTATCTTAACATAGAACGAGACATGGCGGAAGGAGATCTGTTTTCATACACAGCACATGCATGGCAGACGGGTACCATTCGGAATTGGAATTCAAGGACAATCAATCATCTGTATCTGCAAAGTCTACCTATTCCAGAAAGCATGATCTACATTTGAGCAGGTGCAATAGAAAGTAAGGTGTATATTTTCTGATCAATGCGTACGTCTTGTTTCCACAACGTTCCCCATGATCAATGGCACTATATGTAGCACGCTCTGCCTTTTATCATTCATCAAGTTGGCCACGGTCTGACAAAGTCTGCTTCGAGCCGAACCGTTTCACCTGCAGTTCTTCCGTGTCATCTCCCAAAGTCACCACACGAACATCGTAGTTTGGGAGCGGATCTTCGTTCATCTCGTCAACCACCTCACCGTCTTCTCTCGAGAACTGGTCAGTCAATCTCAAACCAATTTCCCAGTTCACAGTATTCGCAAGTGGTCTTGCGCCTGTCTCGATACTGTAACCCTTTCTGGCCAGATACGTGGCAATCTGCCCGTCATCGACGTAATTCACGTGTATGTGCTGTACGAGCTCGTTTGGTTCAGTGTTGATCGGCTTTTTGCGCTCATTCCACATTCTTCGCATAAATTTGTAAGCGGCGACGGCTTGTTCGCCCTCGTCAAACGGCAGGAATGGCACGATCATTGTCAAGCGCCCCATCAAGGGTGCTCCAAGTGCAGCTGTGACATTTTGTTGAAGCGTTGTTCTAAGTTCGTGGTAGGGGGCTTTCTGTTGCTGGTCTTGACTCCGATCCTTGAGATGTTCCGTCCAGAATTTGTTGATCGTCTCTGAACCAAGATTGGATGCAAGGACCCATATGAATTTGGAGCCGTCCAACGCTTTCTGGCTCCGACGATCTATGTAGAAGCCATCTTCAAAGGGCAAAAGCAGCGTTTTGCGGACCTTATCAGCTGTCTTATCAAATTCGTCCAGGAAGATGACAGCTCTTTGGCCGCTCCATTTCGAAATATAATTGTTCAGTGGAGTGCCCAGATGAGCCCCGTGATGGGCACCCTTCCAGCCGAGCAGATCTTCTTCATGGCTCATCTCTGTGCAGTCGATTCGTAAGGTTTCCAGTGATAACAGATCCCCCATGCGGCTTGCTAGCTCCGTTTTCCCGTGACCGCTGGGACCTGTGAAGAGCAGCACCAACGGTTTCGCAATCTTAAGGTTCGCATGGTTTCTTATGCAGTCTATGACCTGTCGAGTCGCCGGGTGCTGGCCGATGATATGATATGGGATCTCGAACAGGGGGGTGATCTTATCTGCGCGTGCCAATTGTCTCATTCTCGTGTTAGGTTGCTCGATGCGCTCGGCGTTCCAGAGGAAATACCGCTGTGCGAGGTTGAGATTCCTACAAAGAGCTGCCCTTAGCTCTGGGTTGCACCACAGATCCTCCGTCTCTCCTTTCACCAAGTGACCAAAATTATCTTTAATGGGAGCTCTCAGATAATTTTCCCACATGTCTCTTGGTATATCGCCAGGGTTGGCACCCATCGCCAGTAAAGTGATCACCGTACTATTCGTGTCAGTGAGATCGTATTCAGCACTGAAGACAGCATAGGCTAGCAGTGGCACCCTGATGATGCTTATGCCCGTTGAGCGCATTCTTTGCTGCGGCTTTGCTCCGGCTTCGCAAAGAATTCGCACAATGTCTGGCGCATTACATTCGACAGCAAAGTACAGTATTGGATAATATGGGCCCCCTGGAGCGACCTTCACCTCGCTGCCAAGTTCCGTTGCAATTGTTGACGTTGAGAAATGTTGGAGATGCCGCTTGATGCTCTTCGGGTCCGCACCGTGTTGCAACGCCCACGCAAGGCGATGTAACGAGAAGCCATGATGGACAGCGGCATGATCGAGGTTTGTATCAGGGTCGTCGTTGATGCAACAGTCATCCGACCAGTCTGATTCAATTCTCGGTAAGAAAAACGGTAGTATCCTGGAAGTTGTGGCCTCATCAGCTTGGGAGTTGATGGGGGCAGACTCTCCGGCTCACCTTGGACCCATCTGTGCTTCTATCGTACTAGCTGCTACTCGATCTAGCCGCTTGTCTTTCCTGGTAGCTTTCTTAGACGCTGACATGAGAGGCAATGGAAAATCTGTGACAAAGCTATTGAGTTCTATAGAATTGAAGCTCAGCTCCCCTGAGGTCCTTGAGAGTGAACAGTCTTTGCAATGGACTTCCTTTTTGTCTGAGGCAGGCATGCAAATAGGCTAAGCCCTTGGCCGTAGCAAACAAGACCTGCCGCCGTCTCCATTGGTAGATTACCTGTAGCTTACCGAAAACCTTCAGCAAGAGGGATAGCAAGGGTGATATGAAGTAATGTTGGCTAGAAAGCGCCGGTTTGCACGAGTGGTCTCGACCGGAGATGCATATATTGAGTAATATACCGATGGAGATGCAACAACTCCAGTACGGATAGGAGATGCAACAGGCTAGCAAACCAGCACTTCCAAAGAAAGTCCAGGGCGTTAGAAACGCATTATAAAGACGCGTGGACAGGGTACAGCAGAGGAGAGGACAGAGCGGCAAAGCCGTGTCCATCGTAGCAAACAAACATCGAAATCCCTTGGGAAATTGATCCACTGTTGGCAGTCATTCCCTGATTGAATTGCTGTCCATTACTGCCCATAATTCATGTCGTATAAAGACAGAATGCTATATAGCTTGTCACATAGGATTATTCGATCTCGTTTTGATAGGCCTTGCACGTGATCTCGGCCCACCTTCTGTATTTCTTTTCTACGGCGATTGTCGCTGCCATCATTCTAAACTCCGGCCGCATCCTTCGCAGCACTCATGCTTAACAAGCATGGAAATTTACAGACGACGTACGCAGACGCAAGTCTCAATCTTGCCGCCATTGCCACTAATACCTTTGGAAGCTAGCAGCACTGTACAATATCTCGTCGAAACCTCCGCGTGAAGTCGACAATGGACGACAGGGAAGAAGTAACCGAAACGTCTCCACTGATTGCGAAATCGTCTGTGCCAGACCCGGTCGGTACTGCCAATGGTATCCCGCCCAGCGCTAACAAAGCCAATGGAATTCGCGGAGAAGACCAGAAGCCGGCCGAGGACGAGGAGAGCCAACGTAGTGATGAAGAACGGGCAGCTCAGTATCAAGGAATGCCCGAGGTGAAAGCGAAACTGAAATATATCTTGCCTGCAATAGGAATCGGGGTATGCCTTTCCAGATTCGTCTCAGAGCTCATCCGCTGACGCTAGCAGATCTTCCTCTCTGCAGCAGATCAGACCATCATCGTGGCATGTTACGGGAAGATTGGCAGTGATCTGAAGGCCCTCGAAAATATATCATGGATATCCACTGCGTGAGGGATCTCCTTCAAGTGTACTATCATTGACTGACGACTGCTTTTGTAGGTACTTTATCACCCTGACTTCCTTCCAGCCGTTGTATGGCAAGATGAGTGACATATTTGGGAGAAAGTCGGCCCTGCTGTTCGGCTATGCCGTCTTCGGTATTGGATGCCTCTTCTGCGGCCTTGCGAGAAACATGAACGAGCTTGTTGCAGCGAGAGCGTTTGCAGGCATAGGCGGCGGTGGAATGACAACGGTCGTTTCGATCATGATGAGTGACATTGTACCACTTCGAGAAAGAGGAACCTGGCAAGGAATCATCAACATAATATATGCCTCGGGGGCTGGCTGCGGTGCTCCACTCGGCGGTGTTCTAGCAGATCTTGTCAGCTGGCGATGGGCCTTTCTTGGGCAATTTCCCTTGTGTGTGGCCGCCTTCATCAGTGTTGCTCTTGTTTTGAAACTCCCCAAGCAAGAGGTTTCCGATTGGAAAACCAAGTTTGGTCGGGTTGATTTCCTAGGGGCTTTCGTCCTCATAGGTGCCGTATTCACTATGCTTCTTGGACTGGATACTGGCTCGAACGTATCCTGGTCTGCCACTCTCACCATTGTCTCGCTCTGCCTGTCAGCACCGTTGTTCGTGCTCTTCGTGCTCGTTGAGTTTAAGATCGCGGCGGAACCCTTCGCCCCCAGACGAATCATCTTCGAGCGAAGCTTGATAGCTTGTTACCTTTGCAACTTCTTCAGTTTTGGGGGCTGGATGGCAGCCTTATTCTATCTTCCACTTTACTTCCAAGCTATCGACGGTTTCTCTGCAAGCCAAGCTGGTGTGAGACTCTTGCCAGGAATTGTCGCAGGCGTCTCTGGGTCCCTATTCGGTGGCCTCTTGATGCAAAGAACTGGAAAGTATTATTGGCTCACTGTCTGCGCATATACGACTTTGACTCTTGGCCTCGTCCCGATCCTGCTCTGTACGGGTCTGGTCACTAATAACACCTATGGTATCTCAGTGGGCCTGCTCATGTGTGGCTTCGCGAATGGAATAGGCGTGACTACATCCTTGATCGGCTTGATAGCGAATGCTTCCACCGAGGACCAAGCAATAGCCACAGCCTGCTCGTACCTCTTTCGTTCTTTAGGCTCAGTGGTAGGTCTGTCGCTCTCAGCAGCAGTTGTACAGCAGACGCTGCGGACTCAGCTGCGAGACCGCATGAAGAGTGGAAAAGACGCCGACAAGATAGTAAAGAGGGTTAGAGAAAGCTTGGACTATGTGAAGACACTGGATCCAGAAATGCAGGAAATCGTGAGACAGTGCTACGGTGCGGCGACAAGGAATGGTTTTGCTTTTGTACTGGGAACAGTATCATTCGCTGCTCTGGCTAGCTGTAAGTAGATGTGTGTTGAGCGAACATTCACCATTACTGACACTGTCGTCTAGGGTTTATCAGAGAGAAGAAACTCAGTGGGTAATTATTGAGGCTCATGCAGTTCACGCCACATGCCTTAGGGAGCTCAAAATCTCCAGGCATCTGCTTGCAATACTTGCTGTTGGAGAAGGAGGGATAGGTGCACACAGACACTCTTGCCCTATCCTTTCCCAGTCCCAGATGACACCAATATAATAGCCGTCGTTAATGGACCACGTAATGGTCGCCCGAGGTCACAATGAGCCTAACGGTGTAGTCGATCAACAGCTTCAAGGAGTGAGACAGAGAGGTGACGCAGCGCACGCTGGAGACTCTCAAGACGGCCCAATGCTGTGCAGGTTTGGCAATAGAAGTCAACGCAAAGCGCTAGACGATGACTATATCTTGAAGCATACTGGCTCAAGGATCTCATATCCAATTAGCCACCTATCATGTCTTCATCGAGATAACATGGCAAAGTCTTACCCCCAGTATCGATCGACCTGGCGCAGAACGGTCTTAGGCAATTTCAAGAATGAGATTTGTTCTCGAGCAAGACAAGTGGGACATTAGCAAAGATCAGGCAGCAGAGATAAGATGGAGGACGAGGATATTCGTTGGGACCAAGGAGAGAAACGACGCAGGAACTCGAATGGGCAGCGGGGATTCTGATCCAAGAGAACATCTGAAGCAAGCCCTGGATGGTCACAAGCATAACTTCTTGGCAACGGTTTCGCTCAAACTATGCTACACAAAGATCCGCTTATTTCTCCTTGACTCATTTTCGTCCAAGCCTTGGCACAGTCTATTCCAATCCTTCAACTACTTATCTTCAGTCCTCGCACACCGATCACCACACTCACTCTTCATATCCCGACCATCACTCCAAACAACCAACAACCATGGCCCCACTCACCTTTCACCACCTCTTCACCCTCATCCTCACCCTCATCCTCCTAGCCCCCCCCACCCAAACCCACGCCCAAGCCGACTTCATGTTCGCCTACTACCTCCCCAACACCGGCTGCCGGGCCCACGTCCCTCCGGGCAGCGGCAAATCCCAAGCCATACCCACACTCGCCGACGGCCAATGCGTCCCCGTCGACAATGCGCTGGGTGGGGACTTTGATGTGGAGATTAGCGGGAAAGTGTATTGGACGAATGGCGTGACGCCGGCAATCAAGGCGTGTCCGACTGTGGATTGTGATTTGTATGATGGGAATGGGTGTTGTGAGTGCAATGGTTTTGTTTGTTGGGGTTGTGCTGAGGTTTGGGGTTTTTAGATGAATTATGGGGACCTGGGAAGTTTCCGGCGATAGCGGTTTGTAAGAAGATGACGCAGACGTGAGTTTTCCTTTGGGGTTTTTGAGGAATGGTGGTAGGCTGATTTCTGTAGGTTTTACTGGGCGGTGGGACCAATGGGGTTCAACTTGAAGGAGCGGCAGATGAGGAATGGGGAGAGATATAATGGGACACACTCTACTAATGGGACGGATGTTGGGTTTCACTGAGGCGTGATGGAGACTATATCGGGACGATATGAGAGCGTGGCATGGGATGTATATACGATCGGGCGAGATATGGGAGGATAGCATTTGAAGGTGTTTGCTGTATGGATCTTGGGGATTTGGCAGTCTCTGTAACGCATCATAACTATTTCAACCATAAGCATCTCCGTATCGGCCACCCTCATCATTCATAAAATCATCTCCACACCATGCCCACACCCCCTCCCTCCCCCCCACACTCTCATCCCATCTTCGCATTAC
>JAABUK010002672.1_pt1 | contig 31640 bp, 26 predicted proteins | sample 5559141 | NCBI WGS metagenome assembly JAABUK01 (sample SAMN10711869, study PRJNA513367) | rock metagenome | isolation source: Antarctica rocks | place: Antarctica: Victoria Land, Pudding Butte nord | collected 2016-01-03 | reverse complement strand
GTCGACGCAGGGCACCCCTGGATCAGAGTCTAAACAGCGCGCTCCCGGACCTTGCGGCCCATGGCGCAATCGGGGGTGCTTCGGATGCCCCGGGTCCAACTAATACGCGGGCTCGCTCGCACCATAGGAAAGCCGACCTCTCCGCCGACGACCGCCAGACAATGCCACAAGTTTCATCCACGGTGGGCCGATGTTTCGGTGGCGAACTAATACCAGCCGCCCTTCGGGGCGACCGGTATCAGAGTCGTTTCTGGCGCACGGCCTCAGCCGCAAACGCTGCGCGTTTCGGCGACCCCGCCAACCCCGCGCGCATAACGGTCCGCCCGAAGGGCCGCCGGTATAAGCAGCAGCCCAGGAATGTGCCAGCATGAACGTCTGCCTAGACCACCTCCCCGGCGTCCATCGCCGCCAGGAATTCGGCGGCCCGTGACCGGATGCCTGCCACTCGGCCCTGGTCCATCTTGGCCAGCGTCCGCACTGGCATCGCCATGCGCGGGTTCTGACCGAACCGCTCGGAATGCCGGGCGATGAAATCCCAATACAGCGCATTGAATGGACAGCCACGCTCGCCCACGCTGCTCTTCACGTCGTAGTGGCAGCCCCGGCAGTAGTCGCTCATCCGGTTGATATACGCGCCCGACGACGCATAGGGCTTCGACCCCATGATCCCGCCATCGGCGTGCAGCGCCATGCCGCGCACGTTGGGCATCTCCACCCACTCATAGGCGTCGGCGTAGACGATCAGGTACCACTCATCCACCTCATCGGGATCGAGGCCGGCCAGCAAGGCGAAGTTGCCCGTGATCATCAGGCGCTGGATGTGGTGCGCGTAGGCGTGGCGCCGCGTGTCGGCGATCGCCTGATGCAGGCAGTTCATCCGCGTCTCGGTCGTCCAGTAGAACGCCGGAAGCCTTCGGACCGCATTCAGGCTGTTGAGCCGGCCATACTCCGGCATCTTGAGCCAATAGACGCCGCGCACGAACTCCCGCCAGCCCAGAATCTGCCGCACGAAGCCCTCCACTGCATTGAGCGGCGCCAGCCCGGCGCGCCAGGCCGCCTCCGCTGCCCGGCAGGCCTCGATCGGGGTCAGCAGGCCGGTGTTCAGCGACGTGGAGACCAGGGCGTGGTACATCGTGCTCTCCCCGGTCTTCATCGTGTCCTGCCATTCGCCGAACAGCGGCAGCCGGTGGGTGACGAAATCCTCCAGCGCCAGGGCTGCATTCCGGTGCGTGACCGGCAGGGCAAAGCCGTCCACGTCGCCGAAGTGGCTTGGGAACGTTCGGGCCACCAGCGCCATGACGCTCAGCGTGATGTCGTCGGGTTCAAAGCGCGGAACGGCAGGTGGGGCGATGGTCTTCGGCAGCGGTTTGCGGTTCTCGGGGTCGTAGTTCCATTTGCCGCCGGCCGGCATGTCGCCGTCCATGAGAACGCCGTAGCGCCGGCGCATATCGCGATAGAAGAACTCCATGCGGAATGCGCCACGGTCGCGCGCCCAGGTGCGGAACTCCTGAATCCGGCAGAGGAAGCGGTCGTCGTCGCGGATGTCGGTATCGATCCCCGACACCTCGTGCCAATGCCGCATGTCCTCCGCCAGCCGCCACTCGCCGGCCTCGGTTGCGACGATTGCCGTGGGCTGGTGCCGGGCGACGGCACGCAGCATCTCGCCGCGGAGCGAGCCGGTGTTGGCCGGGTTGTCCAGCCGGATGTAGTCGACCCGCACCCCGCGCGCCTCCAGCGCCCGGGCGAAATGCCGCATGGCCGACAGCACGAGCACGATCTTCTTCGGATGGTGCTTCACATAGGTGCACTCGCCCATCACCTCGGACAGCAGCACCACGTCCTGTGCGGGGTCGAGGTCGCGCAACGCGCTCAGCCCGGCGCTGCACTGGTCGCCCAGTACGATACGGAGCGTGCCAGCCATCAGCCCTTCACCGGCACGTGCGGCGAGACGATCGCCCTCGCTTGTCTGATCAGCACCGGTCCGGCCATGCCCACCCTTTCACGTGTCGCCTCCAACTGTGGCGCGGATATCGTACCGCACAACCCTGCCGCTCACCTGTCCGCTTGCGACCCGGCCCGGGTGCGGGCAGTGTCCCTCCATGCGGCAACTTCTCCTGCTCCGGCACGCCAAGTCCTCCTGGGAAGAACGGGATCTCCCCGATCACGAACGGCCGCTCAACCGTCGCGGCATGGCGGCGGCAGCGGCCATGCGGACCGCCATCGACGGGCTGGGCTTGGCGCCCGACGTCGTGCTGGTCTCGACATCCCGCCGCACCCTGCAGACGCTGGAGGCGCTCGAGCCCTGGGCCGACACTCCATTGGTGGACCGGCTCGACAGCCTGTACCTGGCGCCGGCCCCAGCAGTGCTGAAGGCTATCCAGGAGGTGGGCGCCATGGCACGCAGCGTGATGGTGGTCGGTCACAATCCCGGCCTGCACGATCTGGCGATGCTGCTGGTCGGCGCGCAGGGGGCGTCGTTCGACAATCCCGACGTTCGCCGCCTTTCGGAGGGCTTTCCGTCCGGCGCCCTGGCCGAGTTCACCATCACCGGTCCCTGGCAAACCCTGGATGAGGGCGGGGGCCGGCTGACCCGGTTCTTGTGCCCGCGCGACCTTCCTGGGGTCGTCGGCTGATCCGGACGGAATGCCCGCGATCCTGGAATTCGCACTGAACCCGGACGATCTGCCGCGGCTCGCCAAACTGCCATTCTTAGTGCGTGCCAGCCGGGCCGCGACGGTGACTACTTTGTGGCACGACACTCCGGATGGTGCCCTGGCGGCGCGTGCGCTATCGCTGTCGGAACAGCGTGGTCAGTGGCGGCTGGAGGCGCTGCGTCCCACACCTGGCCGTCTTTGGCCACCCGGCAGCCCTGCCCCGCTCATTGCCGAGGGCGCCAGCGTCGCTGCCCTGCACCACTCCTTGCCCGACAGCCTTGCCCCGATCGCAGCACTACGGGGACGCCGCATGGAATTCGTGCTGCGTCCACGTGATCCCCTGGGCGCTGCCGCCGATCCGGATACCGCCCCGGCAACGGCCGAGCCGGTGCGGATCACGGTGCTGACCGGACAGTTACGCGGAGTCGCTGCCGAGCAGCCGACCTGCCACCTGTTCCTGCAAGGGACCGCAGAGCTGCTCAAACCCATGGCGGTGGACCTTGCCGGCACGGTGCGGCTATCCGTGCCACGGGCCGGGTTAGCCGCGTCCGCGGCTGCGGTCGCGCAGGGCAATGAGCCTTTGCCCCGCCACGAAGGGCCGCCCGCGATCTTGCCCGGGCTGCTTCTGAGCGACAGCATCGCCATGCTGATCGGCCAGCTTTTGGATACTATGCTGCATTGGTCAGCCAGCGCCGGCGTAGGCGCCACGCCGGTACCAGTGCACCAGATGCGCGTCGCGACCCGCCGGCTCCGGTCCGCGCTCGCCGTCCTCAAGCGTGTCGCAGCGTTTCCGGACCTCGTCCCGCTCAGCACGGCGTTGCGCGATACCGCCAACCGGCTGGGTGCTGCGCGGGACTGGGACGTGTTCCTGGACGGCACCGCGGAGCGGATCGCTGGGGCATTCCCGGGGGATCGACGGGTGCGCGCCCTGCTCTCGGCGGCACGGCGGCGGCGGCACTCGGCCTACACGGACCTGCGCGCCCACCTGGCGAGCCCAGCGTTTCGCGGGCTGGAGGTCGCGCTGGCCTGCGTGGCCGTGCTGCGGCCGTGGGACAGGGAGAGCGCCCCCGACCCACGGCTGCAACAGGACACGGCGCTATTTGCGGGCATGGCGCTCGATCATCAGACGAAGCGCGTGCGCCGCGCGGGGCGGGGCCTGTCGGATTTGCCGGTCGAGGCGTTGCACGAGCTGCGAAAGGACTGCAAGCGCCTGCGCTACACCGCCGAGTTCTTCCTGCCGCTGTTCCCCGACAAGCCGGCCCGGCGCTTTATAAAGCGCCTTGCCGCACTGCAGGAGGCGTTGGGGATGCTGAACGATGGCGCGGCAGCCGCCGGGCTGATGGCGCATCTGGGCCGGGCGGAACGCAGCTATGCGGCAGGGCTGGTAGAGGGCTTCGTAGCGGCCGGCACTGTGGCGTCCCGTGCGCAGATCGGCTTGGCCTGGAAGCGGTTCCGAAGCGCTGCGCCATTCTGGACCTGAACCGCACGAGAAAGTCATTGGTTGCTCCTCCCAGCCCCGGCGCAGAAGCCGTCTCAGTGCAGCAGGTTCGGGGTACCCCAGGCGCATGCGTGTGTCTTGCTGCAATTGCGAAGGTTGCGTCCTGTGGTCCCTCGCCCTTATTTTGCCATGAAGTGCGGCGCGGGCATTGGGCCCGGCGCCGGGCAATCGCAGGGCGGCGAACTCCGCCTGGTCAGAACGGGATGTTAGCATGAGCACCACGGCGAACGGGTCGGTCACCATGACCCTGGACGGCTCCAACAAGTCGCTTTCGCTCCCGCTGCGACCCGGCACCATCGGCCCGTCGGTCGCCGATGTCAGCAAGCTGTATGGCAGCCTGGGCATCTTCACCTACGATCCCGGCTACGGCATGACCGCATCGTGCGAGAGCAAGATCACCTATATCGACGGCGATGAGGGCATCCTGCTGCATCGCGGCTACCCGATCGATCAGCTGGCCGAGCACTCCACCTTTCTCGAGGTCGCCTACCTGCTGCTGAACGGCGAGTTGCCGAACGCCGCGCAGCGTGAGGAGTTCGACCACGGCGTGATGCATCACACCATGCTGCACGAGCAGCTGCGGCGGTTCTACGACGGGTTCCGCCGCGACGCGCATCCCATGGCGGTGCTGTGCGGCGTCGTGGGAGCGCTATCGGCGTTCTATCACGACAGCCTCGATATCAACGACCCGGAGCATCGCCGCATCAGCGCGTTCCGGCTGATCGCCAAGCTGCCGACCATCGCCGCATGGGCCTATAAATACACGATCGGCCAGCCGTTCATGTATCCGCGCAACGACCTGAGCTATGCTGAAAATTTCCTGTATATGATGAACGCCGTCCCGGCCGAGCCGTATCGCGTCAGCCCGGTGCTGGCACGCGCAATGGACCGCATCTTCATCCTGCACGCCGACCACGAGCAGAACGCCTCGACCAGCACGGTGCGGCTGGCCGGGTCCACCGGGGCCAACCCGTTCGCCTGCATCGCTGCCGGGATCGCCAGCCTCTGGGGTCCGGCGCATGGCGGCGCCAACGAGGCCGTGCTGAAGATGCTCGGCGAGATCGGACACAAGGACAACATTCCGGCCTTCATCGAGAAAGTGAAGGACAAGAACAGCGGCGTCCGCCTGATGGGTTTCGGGCACCGGGTATACAAGAACTACGACCCTCGCGCCAAGATCATGGAGCGCACCTGCCATGAGGTGCTGGCCGAGATGGGCATCAAGGACGACCCGTTGCTTGACTTGGCGCTGGAGTTGGAGCGGATCGCACTGCATGACGAGTACTTCATCAGCAAGAAGCTGTATCCGAACGTCGACTTCTACTCCGGCATCATCCTGAAGGCGATGGGGTTCCCGACCAGCATGTTCACCGTGCTGTTCGCCGTGGCCCGCACCGTCGGCTGGATCAGCCAATGGAAAGAGATGATCGAGGACCCCTCGCAGCGCATCGGCCGTCCGCGGCAGCTCTATACCGGAGCCACGCAGCGCGACTTCACGCCGCTGGACGCCCGGAGCTGATCAGGCGCGCCCGGCTGTGGCCGGGCGTTCCGCCAACGCGGCCAAGGCACGGTCCGGCCAATCGGTGATGAGGCCGTCCACGCCCCAATCGATCAAGCGGACCATGTCGGCCTGGTCGTTCACGGTCCAGGGGATCACCGTCAGCCCGAGACTACGTGCCTCGTCCAGCCGGGCCTCGGTCAGGCTGTCGTGTTCCGGGGTCCAGGTGCCGCCGCCCTCCTTGGCGATGGCATAGGGCACACCGTCCATGTCCGGGATATGCCTGCCCGTCCATAGTGCCGCGTCCGCCACCGTCCGAGCCGTCGTCAGCCATCCCCGCGCTACATTAGGCCGGATGCGCCGGACATGGCGCGGTGCTCGCCAGTCGAAGGACTGGATGGTGATCCTGTCCAGTGCCCCGGCCGCCCCGGCCACATGCAGGACACGCTCGACCATCTCCTCGGCCGCCACGGTCCACTGGGGGTGGCTCGGCAGCAGTTTCAGCTCGATGTTCCAGGCCGTCCTGGTGTCGAGCGTCAGAACCTCGTCGAGGATTGGAATACGGGCGCCGTCCTGCGCCGCCTGTTGCGGAAACAGTCGGGCATAGTCCGTGCCGGGGCGGATACGGCCCACGTCGTATTCCGCGAGCTGGGTCAGCGTCAGGTCGCGCAGCAGCGGACCCGGCGCCTGCAGCCAGGTGCCGGAGCGGTCACGGGTGGTGTCCGGGTTCAGCGCCGGGTCGTGATGGACGACAACCGCACCGTCCCGGGTCACGCCCACGTCGATCTCGATGGTGCGGATGCCCATGGCGATGGTGGCCTGCAGGCCGCCTAGGGTGTTTTCGGGGAACAGGGCGCGGGCCCCGCGGTGACCTTGCAGGCTGAACATGGTAGGGGCTTTGAGGCCCGCTTGCGCCGGCGTCAAGACCGGGCACACTGCCGGCATGGGCGACATCAAGGGTGGACGGGTCCTCGGCGTGCTGGGCGGCATGGGACCGCTGGCCAGCGCGCAGTTCATGCTGCGGCTGACCTTGCTGACCCCGGCCGAGCGCGATCAGGACCACGTGCCGGCCGTCCTATGGTCCGACCCGCGCGTGCCCGACCGTGGGGCGGCACGGCACGGCAACGGGCCGGACCCGCTGTCCATGCTGGTTCGCGGGCTGTGGGGTCTCGGGGCCGCTGGATGCAGCGCGGTGGCGATCCCGTGCAACACCGCGCATGGCTGGATCGACGGCATGCGCGCCGCAACCGGCCTGCCGATCCTGCACATCGTGGAAGCGGCTGCGGCGGACCTGCGGCGCCAGGCCATTCCGCCGGGTCTGGTCGGGGTGATGGGCACGGCTGCGACGCTTGAGATGCGGCTATACCAGGACCCTCTCGCGGCCGCCGGCTGGCCCTGCATCGAACCGACGCCGGACGAGATGACGCGGCTTGTGCGTCCGGCCATTGCCGCCGTGAAGGCGAACCGGGTGAGCGAAGCCTACGCGCCGCTAGCGGAGGCCATTTTAGCGCTGCGGGCCCGTGGCGCGCAGGCGATCATTCTAGGGTGCACGGAGATCCCGCTTGGCATCCAGGCCGGGCCACATAAAACGTTGGAAGTGCCGCTAGTGGACACGATCGATGCGCTGGCCCGGGCCTCGATCGCCTGGGCGCGGGGAAAAGCCTAATCGCAGTCGCAGCCGGCGGTAGGGCCGGATTTAGCCTGAATCACGTGATGGTCGATCCACTCGGCCACCAACCGCCGCGCCTCGTTCAACGACGATTCCGGATGATGAATCCGGTACAGCGTCGTGCAGGCCCGGAACGATTCAAGGTCGGCGTTGCCGTGTACCCGCAACTCGCGGTACGCCGTCACGACAGCGCGTTCGCAGCGGCGAGCAATGGTGCTGGTGTCACGGCCCAATGGAAACCCCTATCTGCGAATCATTCGCAGTCGCCCGCATAATGTAAGAGTAGCCGCCAGCCCACGCAAGCGCGACTCAGCCAGCGGCCACAATCTCCGCGAGCGCCTGGCCGACCTCGGAGGTGCTGGCCTGCCCACCCATGTCCCGGGTGCGCGGACCGCCATCGCGCAGCAGCGTCTCGATCGCGGACACGATCGCGGCGGCGGCGGCACCCTCCCCCAGATGCTCCAGCATCATGGCGCCGGACCAGACCTGGCCGATGGGGTTGCAGATATGCCGCCCGGCGATGTCCGGGGCCGACCCATGCACCGGCTCGAACATGCTGGGGTGGGTGCGCTCCGGGTTGATGTTGGCGCTGGGGGCGATGCCGATGCTGCCGGCGACCGCCGGGCCGAGGTCGCTGAGGATGTCGCCGAACAGGTTGCTGCCGACCACGACGTCGAACCAATCGGGGTGCTGCACGAAATGGGCGCACAGGATGTCGATGTGGAACTGGTCCGTCGTGACGCCGGGGTAGCGCGCGGCCATGGCGGCGAAGCGCTCGTCCCAATAGGGCATCGTGATCGTGATGCCGTTCGACTTCGTGGCGGAGGTCAGCTTGCGGCGGGGCCGGGTCATCGCGAGCTCGAAGGCGTATTTCAGGATGCGGTCTACGCCGTGCCGGCTGAACACGCTCTGCTGGGTGGCGAACTCGCGGTCCGTGCCCTCGAACAGGCGTCCGCCGAGGCTCGAGTACTCGCCCTCGGTGTTCTCGCGGACCACGTAGAAGTCGATGTCGGCCTCAGTGCGGCCGGCGAGCGGGCTTGTGGCGCCCGGCATCAGCTTGCACGGCCGGACGTTGGCATACTGGTCGAAACCGCGGCGGATCGGGATCAGCAGGCCCCAGAGCGAGACATGGTCCGCAACGCCCGGCCATCCGACTGCCCCGAGGAACACCGCGTCATGCGCCCGGAGCTGGTCGAGCCCATCCGCCGGCATCATGGCGCCGGTGCGGGCATAGCGCTCGCACGACCAGTCGTAATCCGTGGTCTGCAGGCGGAAGCCGAACCTTGTGGCGGCAGCGTCCAGCACGCGCAGGCCCTCCGGCACCGTTTCCATGCCGATGCCGTCGCCAGGGATCGCGGCGATCTTGTAGGTCCGGTCCATCGTGCGCTCCTCGAAAATTCGGGTCAGAATGGACGGTTGGCCCGCCAAGGTCTAGGAAGCCGCTGGAAGATTTCGGGACAGGCCAGATGGCGGCAGAGCACATGACGGATTGGGACCGGGACGCCGCGCTGACCACGGCGCGCATCCTGCTGGAGATCAAGGCCGTCAACTTCCGGCCCGAGGAGCCCTACACCTTCACCTCCGGCTGGAAGTCCCCGGTCTATATCGACTGCCGCAAGATCATCTACTTCCCGCGCGCCCGAGCGAAGATATGCGAGCTGGCAGCGGAAAAGATCGCACGGCACGTCGGCTATGAGTCGATCGAGGCGGTGGCGGGCGGCGAGACCGCCGGCATCCCGTTCGCCGCCTGGATCGCCGACCGGATGATGACCCCCATGGCGTATGTCCGCAAGAAGCCGAAGGGTTTCGGCCGCAACTCCCTGATCGAAGGCGATGTGCCCGAGGGATTGCGCACCCTGCTGGTCGAGGACCTCACGACCGATGGCGCATCGAAAATCCAGTTCACCCAGGCGCTGCGCGACGCCGGCGCGCTGGTGAACCACGCCTTCGTCGTCTTCTTCTACGGCGTCTTCCCCGGCAGCTTCGAAAAGCTGGCCGCCATGGACATCACGCTGCACCACCTCTGCACCTGGTGGGATGTGCTGGAAGCCTGCCGCGACCGGCCTTACTTCGCCGAGCCCGCCCTGGCCGAGGTACGGCGCTTTCTGGAAAATCCCGTGGCCTGGTCGGCCGCCCATGGCGGTGTCGCCTCGGCCGAGGAGGCGGCGGAGCGCAAGGCAGCCGCCGGGTAAAGCGTTTCATATTCCAAATCCGACCGATTAGGGCTTAGAGTAGCTGGACCCGTTAACAGCAGGTCCTCGCCATGACTCCTCCTCCCTCCGCCGTTCGCGCCAACTCCGCCGCCGCACGGGACATCGCCCACGCGCTGCACCCCTACACCGACCTGGTGACCCACCAGGAAGCGGGTCCGATGATCATCAGCCGCGGCGAGGGCGTGCGGGTCTGGGACGAGGCCGGCAAGGACTATATCGAGAGTGTCGCCGGCCTGTGGTGCGCTAGCCTCGGTTTCAGCAACGAGCGCCTGGCGCGCGCCGCCTATGACCAGATGCGCAAGCTGCCGTTCTACCACGCCTTCACCGCCAAGTCGCACGAGCCGCTGATCGACCTCAGCGAGATGCTGATCCAGCGCGCCCCGGTGCCGATGAGCAAGGTGTTCTTCGCCAACTCGGGCTCCGAGGCGAATGACAGCGCGGTGAAGATGGTCTGGTATTTCAACAACGCCATCGGCCGGCCGAAGAAGAAGAAGCTGATCGGGCGGATCAAGGGCTACCACGGCGTCACCATCGCCGCCGCGTCGCTGACGGGCCTGCCCACCAACCATCGCAGCTTCGACCTGCCATTGCCGGGCTTCGTGCACACGATGACGCCGCACCACTACCACGGCGCCGAGCCCGGCGAGACCGAGGAGGCCTTCGCCTTGCGCTGCGCCGAGGCGCTGGACCAGCTGATCATCGCAGAGGGGCCCGACACCGTCGCGGCCATGTTCGCCGAGCCCATCATGGGGGCCGGCGGCGTGATCGTGCCGCCACGCACCTATTTCGAGAAGATCCAGGCCGTGCTGCGCCGCCATGACGTGCTGCTGGTGGTGGACGAGGTCATCTGCGGCTTCGGCCGGACCGGCAACTACTGGGGCACCCAGACCTTCGGGATCGAGCCCGATATCCTGACCTGCGCCAAGGCGCTCTCCGCCGCCTATCTGCCGATCTCCGCCGTCATGGTGAACGAGCGGGTGTTCCAGGGCCTGGCGACCGAGAGCCATGAGATCGGCACCTTCGGCCATGGCTACACCTACTCCGGCCACCCGGTGCCAGCGGCGGTCGCGGTGGAGACGCTGAAGATCTACGACGAGATCGGCATCGTCGACCACGTGAGGACCGTCGGACCGCACCTGCAATCCGAGCTGCGCCGCCGCTTCGCCGGGCATGAGCTGGTCGGCGAGGTCCGCGGGATCGGCATGATCGGCGCGCTAGAGCTGGTGGCGGACCGAGAGGCGCGTCGCAACTTCGACCCGAAGCAGAAGATCGTCGCCCGCCTGACCAAGCTGTGCGAGCAGCACGGGGTGATCGCCCGCGGCTTGCCGAGCGACAGCCTGGCGTTCAGCCCGCCTTTGATCATCACCGAGGCCGAGATCACCGAGATGCTCGACCGGGTCGGGCTGGCGCTGGATGAGCTCACGGTGCAGTTGCGGCGGGAGCGGCTGGCCGTCGTTTAGGGCGTCTCCCCGTCAGGCCTTCTTGACGCCCCAGAACACCGGATAGGACGCTTTCACGATCCCGCTCAGGCTGTCGCGCACGGCGGTCGGCAGGAAGCGCTGACCTACCGGTATAAACGGCACCTCCTCGAACGCGATGCGTTGCATGTCCTCGCAGATGCGGCGCTGAGCGGGAACGTCGGGCGCGTCGAACCACTGGTCGCGCAATGCCTCCAGCCGCGGGCTGGTGGGCCAGCCGAACCAGCCATCGAGGCCGTTGCCGCGCATCGGCAGATGGGAAGCCGGGTTCGCGACGGTCATGCCTTCGTAGGTCGTGCAGAAAATGCTCCAGCCGCCCTTGTCCGGCGGCTCCTTGCTGGCCCGGCGCTGCACCAGCGTGCCCCAATCCATGCTGACGTAATCGACCGTGACGCCGAGTTTGGTCAGCAGGTCGCGCATCACCAGGCTGAAGGCCTGCTGATCCGCATAGTCGGACGGCGACATCAGCACCACCTTCTCGCCCTTATACCCACTCTCGGCCACGAGCCTGCGGGCCAGGGCCAGGTCGCGCGGGCCGGTCAACGCCTCCAGCCCGGCGGTGTTCGCCATGGGCAGGCCGGGCGTGAACACCCCGACGCCGGTGCGGAACAGGTCCGTCTCCTGGCCATACGCCGCCTCCATGAACTCCTGTTGCTCAATGGCGGGGAGCAAGGCACGGAGCAGTTTCCGGTTGTTGAACGGCGGATGCAGGTGGTTGAAGGCCACCATGGCGATCTGGCCTATGTCGTCGTTGCGCAGCACGCGGCAGCCGCGGGCCTTCCGCAACGTAGGCAGCAGGTCGAATAGCGGCTGCTCGATCCAATCCACCTCGTTCGATTGCAGCGCCGCCACCGCGGTGGCCTGGTCGGGCTGCACCAGCCACTCCACGCGGTCGAAGTTCACGACCTTGCCGCCGGCGGCGCCGTCCGGAGCCTCGCTCCGCGGCACATACCGCTCGTTCCGGGCATAAACGGCGCGGGAGCCGGAGACCCATTCGTCCTGCACGAACCGGAACGGGCCGCTGCCGGTGTATTCGGAAATCTGCTCGAACGGGCTGGTGCGGGCCACCCGCTCCGGCATGACGAAGCACCAGTCGCAGAGCGCGTAGTCCATCAGCGCATAGGGCTTGCGCATGCGAATCTCGAAGCGCCGGTCGTCCAGCACACGCATCTCGTCCGTTTGTTCCAGCATGCGCTGGCCGAGGCCGCGGCGCTTGGCCCAGCGCTGGATGGAGGCGATGCAGTCGGGCGACCGGACGGGCTCGCCGTCATGGAAGGCGAGGTGCTCGCGCAAGGTAAAGCGCCATGTGCGGCCGTCGTCCAGGATTTCGTGCCCTTCGACCATCTGCGGACGGGGTTCGAGCTTGTTGGTCACGCCGTACAGCGTGTCCCAGATCATCAGGCCATGGTTGCGGGCGAGCGTCGTGGTGGTCCAGACAGGGTCGGGGTTGGCGAGGTTGCCCTGCGGCACGAACCGCAGCACGCGGCCGGGCTGCGACAGGGCCGGACGGGCGAGCGTCGCGGCGGCGGTGATGGCGAGCAGGTCGCGACGCTTCATGGCGGGGCCTCATAGTATGGAGATTGGCACGCTAGCCTTACGCCGTGTCATTGGCCACACTGGCGCCATGCAAACACAAGCCGTGCTCGACCATATAGAAGCCACCCTGGACGCTGCGCGGGAGCGCTGGTTCAGCTTCCTGCGCATCCCGAGCGTCAGCGCGCAGCCGGGCCACGCCGCCGATTGCGGCGACGCGGCGGCATGGGTGCGGGACCAGCTCGCATCCATGGGGTTCGACGCCGCGCTGCATGAAACGCAGGGCCATCCGATCGTGCTGGGCCACCATCCGGGGCCGGGCGAGCATGCGCCGCATCTGCTGTTCTACGGCCACTACGACGTGCAGCCCGCGGAGCCGTTGGAGCTGTGGACCAGCCCACCCTTCGACCCGGTGCTGTCCCAGGGCCCGCATGGCCCACGGGTGGTCGCCCGGGGCGCCGTGGACGACAAGGGCCAGGTCATGATGTGGCTGGAGGCGCTGCGTGCCTGGCACGCGGTGCACGGCACCCTGCCGGTTCGCGTGACCGTGGTCGTTGAGGGCGAGGAGGAGGTCAGCAGCCCGAACCTGGAGCCGTTCCTGACCGCGCACCGGGATGCGCTGCGGGCGGATGTGGCGGTTATCAGCGACACCGGCATGTGGGACATCGACACGCCCGCCATCACCACCCGGCTGCGCGGCATCGCCTATGTCCAGCTCGTGGTTCAGGCGGCGCAGCGCGACCTGCATTCCGGCCTGTTCGGCGGGTCGGCGCTCAACCCCATCAACCTGCTGAGCCGCATCCTAGGGGAACTCATGGACGCCCAGGGCCGCATCCAACTGCCGGGATTCTACGATGGGGTTGCCGAGGTGCCGGCCGCGCTGGCCGCCGAATGGGCCGCCTTGGGTTTCAATGAGGCTGCGTTCCTGGGCGGCATCGGCCTGTCGGTTCCGGCCGGGGAGCAGGGCCGGCCGGCGCTGGAGCGGCTTTGGGGCCGCCCGACCGCCGACGTGAACGGCATCTGGGGCGGCTACCAAGGGTCCGGCAGCAAGACGGTGATCGCCGCCGAAGCTGGCGCCAAGATATCTTTCCGACTGGTTCCAGGCCAAGACCCGGCCGCGATCGTCGAGGCCTTCCGCGCTTTCGTGGACGCCCGCTTGCCCGCCGACGCCCGCGCGGCCGTCGAGGTGTTCGGAACGGCGCCCGGCATCGAGATCGCCTCGGACAGCCGGTTCATCCAGGCGGCGCGGGACGTGCTGGCGGAGGAGTATGGGCGCCCCGCGGTGCTGATCGGCAGCGGCGGCAGTATCCCCGTGGTGGAAAGCATGCGTCGCCTCCTGGGCGTGGACAGCCTGCTGATGGGCTTCGGACTTGACGACGACCAGGTGCACAGCCCCGACGAGAAGTTCGAGTGGCGCTGCTTTCACAAGGGCTTGCGCTCCCATGCTCGCCTGCTGGGTAAGCTGGCGGGTTGACCGCCGGGCTGCGGGCGCGAGGGCTGCGGCACGCCCACGCCGGCCCGTTCGATCTCGACGTGGCGCCGGGCGGCTGCCTCGCGATCACCGGCCCGTCCGGCTCGGGCAAAAGCCTGCTGCTGCGCATGATCGCGGACCTCGATCCGCATGATGGCGATGCCTGGCTCGGCGGCGTCGGCCGGAGCACGATTCCGGGGCCGGACTGGCGCCGGCGGGTGGTGTATGCGCCCGCGGAGCCCGGCTGGTGGCTGGACCGCGTCGGCGAGCATTTCGCCAAGCCCAGTCCGGATGCGGCCCGGCTTGGCCTATCCCCGGACATATGGGACCGCCCGGTATCGGCGTGCTCAACCGGCGAGCGGGCGCGGCTCGCCCTGCTGCGGGCGCTCGCGGCGGACCCGGCGATCCTGCTGCTGGACGAACCCACGGGCGCGCTGGATCAGGAGGCGACACGGGCGGTTGAGGAGCTGCTGGCCGAGACAATGGCGGCCGGCCTGGGCATAATTCTCATCACCCATGACGAGGCGCAGGCGGGACGGCTCGGGACCGAGCGTCGCCGCATGTAGGCAGGACGCCTGACCTGAACGCAATCGTCCTGCAGCCCGGTGACCTCGTCATCGCGGCGGCGCTGCTGGTGCTGGACGGCGTGCTTTCGATCACGCTGGGCCTGGGCCTGCATCGCGCCATGCTGGTGGCGACGGGGCGGATGGTCGTGCAGCTGCTGCTGATCGGCGTCGTGCTCCGGACGGTGTTCCAATCTGGATCGGCCGCGGTCACTCTGGCCATGCTGGTGGTGATGACGCTGGTGGCGATCCGGGAGGCCGCCAGCCGTCCCAAACACCGGCTGGCGCGGTTCGGCAACCAGGCGGTCGCCGGCGTGGCCGTGGGGGCGGCGACCGCGCTCGCGGCGCTGCTGGCGCTGACCACGGCATTGCGGCCCGATCCCTGGTGGAACCCGCGCTATGCCATCCCGGTCACCGGCATCGTGCTCGGCAGCGCCTTCGGGGCGGCGAGCCTCGCGCTCGACGGCGTGCTGGGTGGCGCCGCGACCGCCCGTGCGGCGATCGAGGCGCGGCTGGCGCTGGGCCATTCCTTCGCCGCCGCGACCCGGCCGCTGGTGGCGGACGCGATCCGGCGCGGGCTGATGCCGGTGCTGAACCAGATGGCGGCGGCCGGGCTGGTCACGCTGCCGGGCACCATGACAGGCCAAATTCTGGCCGGGCTCGATCCGATCGAGGCGGTGAAATACCAAATTCTGCTCATGCTGCTGCTGGCCGGGGCGAGCGCGCTGGCGGCGATCATCACGGGGCGGCTGGCGGCGCGGCGCTTGACGGACGACCGGCAGCGCCTACGGCTCGATCGGCTGACCGCTTCCAAATCGTAGGACGGCGCCCGGTGCTGGACTACGGCTTGAGCAGCGCCGCGGCGATCGCCTGCCATTCGTCGTCGAGCGACGCCGTGGCGACCGGCTTTCCTGCCCTGGCATACCAGTAGGCGGCATTTTCCGGGTCGCCCTCAACGCGATGCAGATAGGCGTGCACCCATGCCGCCGGTGCGCCATCATCGACCTGCGCGACCTTGTGCGCCTGGGTCCAGTCGGCGCGGGCGGCCCACCATAGCGCCTCGACGGCGGCACCCCGGTCGGGCGCCTCGGGTGCGGAGCGCAGTTGGTCAGGGGTCATTTCGTTGCCTTGGCTTATGCGGTGATGGCAATGGGTCCGTCGCGAGCCGAAGCCTATACCCGAACCCGCCAAAGCCGGTCCAGCCCGAGCGCCAGCAGCCCGGCGCCGAGCCCCCAAAAGGCCGAGCCCACTCCCACGAGCGTGACACCCGACGCCGTCACCGCAAAGGCCAGGGTGGCGGCGAACCGCTCATGCTCCCGCGACATCGCCGTTGCCAAGGAGCCGGTGAGCGGCCCGACCAACGCCGTCCCGGCCACGGTCGCGATCAGCGCCAGCGGCAGACTGCTGAACAGCGTGACCAGCGACGCACCGAACGCCGCCAGCACGAAATACAGCAGGCCGTAGATCGGCCCGACCATCCATCGCTTGGCCGGGTCTGGATGGGTGTCGGGGCCGGTGCAGATCGCGGCGGTGATCGAGGACAGGTTGTTGGAATAGCCGCCGAATGGCGCCGTGAGCAGGGACGCAAATCCCGTGGACAGCAGCGCACCCCGCATCGGCGGCACGTAGCCCGACACGCGCAGCACGGCCGCGCCGGAGATCTGCTGCGTCGCCATCGTGACCAGGAACAGCGGCAATCCCAGGCCAACGAGCGCCGACACGCTAAAGGCTGGCGGCATCAGGACCAGCGATGACAGCTCGAGCCGGTCTGGCAGTGGCATCGGCATGCCGAGCGTCGCCGCCAATGGCACGCCCGCCGCGATGACCACGAGCGGTGCCGAGGCCGCGTGCAGCAGCCGCGCGACCAGGAAAATGCCGATCAGCGGCACGACCAGCGTCGGGGAGGCCTCCGTCGCCTGGAACAGCGCCAGCACGAACCGCAGCACCAGCCCAGCCAGCATGGCACCCGCGATCGATGCCGGAAGCCGTGCGATGGCCTGGCCCAACGCCGGCACCGCCCCAGCGAGCAGGGTCAGCACGGCCGAGGCCATGAACGCGCCGATAGCCTCGTTCATGGTGATGCCGGGCGGGGCGGAGGCGATCAGCACGGCGCCGGCCAGGGACCATGCGGTCACGATCGGCATGCGGTAGCGCACGCTCAGGAAGACGCTGGTTGCCCCGATCGCCAGGCATAGGGCGGCGACCCATGACGACGTTTGGCCGGACGTGGCGCCGAGATGCCGTGCCGCATGCACGATGACGGCCAAGGTGCCGCCGAATCCCACAACCACCGCCACCAGGGCGGACGCCACGATCGAGAACCGCAAAAGGCCTACCTGAGCTGTATGGAGCGATGCCGGACGGCGCCACCCGCGCTTGTCAACGAAGCACGGTTGACCCGCGCCCGCCAACGGTCCATCCGCAGGGCGTGTATAGCCTGTTTGAACGTCTGATCGACCCGACCCGCGCCTCCGGGGACATGCCGCCGCCCCAGGGACTGTTCGCGTTCTTCTGGTACTTCGCGCGTCAGGCGCGCGGACTGGTGGCCGGCCTGTTCGTGAGCGGCTTGTTCGTGGCGCTGCTGGACGCCGCCATCCCGATCTGCATCGGCCGGGTGGCCGGCCTGGTCGCCACGGTGAGGCCCGGCGACCTTGTGCGCAACGAGTGGCCCCAACTGACGGTTATGGCGCTGGTTCTATTGGTGCTACGCCCTTGCGCCATTGCGATGCAGCTTATGATCGTGAACCAGGCGATCTTCCCTGGGTTCAGCAACATGATCCGTTGGCAGAACCACTGGCACGTCGTCCGGCAATCCTGGACATTCTTCCAGAATGATTTCGCGGGGCGCATCGCCAACCGCGTGCTGCAGACCGGGCCGGCATTGCGGGAGGTGATCGTCAGCGCCGTCGATGCCGTCTGGTATATCATCGTTGTCGGCGGCAGCGCAGTGGTGGTGCTGGCGTCCACCGACTATCGTCTCGCCTTGCCGATCTTGGCGTGGTTCGTGGCCTATGCAGCGCTGCTCCGGAGCTTCGTGCCGCGGCTCCGCGACCGGTCGACCCGGGTGTCCGAGGTGCGCTCCGCGCTGACGGGCCGGGTCGTGGACTCCTACACCAACATCCTGACCGTCAAGCTGTTCGCGCGGTCGCGAGAGGAGGACGCGTTCGTCCGCGAGTCGATGGACGAGCACACGGCGGCATTCCGCGCGCAGACGCGCATGATCTCGACCATGCGGCTTTCGTTGGTCGCGATGAACGCGACGCTGCTCGTCGGCATGGCGATCCTGGCCTTGGCGCTATGGTCGGAGGGACGCATCGCGGTCGGGCTTGTGGCGACGGCGCTGGCGTTGGCCTGGCAGATCACCAACACCGCCGGGTGGGTCGCCCGCAGCATCACCGGCATCTTCGAGAACGTGGGCATCATCCAGGACGGCATGCGCTCCATCGCCGTGCCGCGGCAGATGCCGGACCGGCCCGGTGCCGAGGAACTGCGGCTGCCCCGCGGCGAGATACGCTTCGACGCCGTGCGATTCGGCTATGGCGCGACCCGCGGCGTGCTGCACGGAATCGACCTAGTCGTGGCACCCGGCGAGCGGGTCGGCCTGGTTGGCGCGTCCGGCGCGGGGAAATCCACGCTGGTGAACCTGCTGCTCGGCTTCTATACGCCCGAGGCCGGACGCATCCTGATCGACGGGCAGGACATCGCCGACGTGACGCAAGAAAGCCTGCGGGCGCAGATCGCCATGGTGACGCAGGACACGTCACTGCTGCACCGGTCCATTCGCGATAACATCCGCTATGGCCGCCCCGGCGCCACTCAGGCTGATATTGAGGCGGCTGCACGGCGGGCGCAGGCGCATGAGTTCATCCTGCAGCTGGAGGACTGGCAGGGCCGCCGCGGCTACGACGCGCATGTGGGCGAGCGCGGGGTGAAGCTGTCGGGCGGGCAGCGGCAGCGCATCGCCATCGCCCGGGTCGTGCTGAAGGACGCGCCGATCCTGGTTCTCGACGAGGCGACCTCGGCGCTCGATAGCGAGGTGGAGGCGGCGATCCAGGAGCAGCTCGACACATTGATGCAGGGCCGGACGGTGATCGCCATCGCGCACCGGCTGTCCACCATCGCGCGCATGGACCGGTTGCTGCTGCTGGACCAGGGCCGCATCGTCGAGCAGGGCACCCATGCCGAGCTGCTGGCCCGGGGCGGCGCCTACGCCCGGGCTTGGACCCGTCAGTCCCTTGGGTTCGAGGTTGCCGTTTGAGCCTATTGCAGGAAGCCCCATCGCGCGACCGCCGGCTCGGCCGCAGCCCACTTCCAACGCGCGGCCTGCCGGCAGAGCGAGGTGACGAACAGGCTCGGGTGGCCGTCATCCTCGACGCTGAACACGACCTCCCGGCAGGTGGCGAGCGGCGTCACGAACTCCCGAACGACCGTCAGCTCGCCCTTCTCGTTGTCGACCGGGATGGTATGGCGGATTTCCCAAAACCGTTGCTCACCGATCGGGGCGTCCCCGGCCGCTTCGGCGATGGCGTCCTGCTCGCCCTGTTGCCGGCGGCGGACGACGTATTTGCGGATTTCGTCCACGCCGGCCCGGACACCGATGCCCACGGCGATGCCGATGGCCGGGTTCCCCGTGGCGGCGCCCGCGCCGGTGCCCACGGCGACTCCCGCCACATCCGATACCGCTGCGCACCCGCCCAGCAGCGGCAGCGCCAGTGCCGCGATCAGCAGGCGGGTCATTGCAACCCGCCCCAGCGCTCCGTCGCCGGTTCGGCCGAGGCCCAGCGCCACGTGGCGCCATCCTGGCAGATAGTCGCGGTGTAGAACGCGCGCTGCGGCCCTTTGCGCGTGGTGGTGTCGACGCTGAATACGATCTCCTTGCAGTGGAACGCCCCGGCGCCGAAGGCGCGGCTGACGACCACCTGGCCCGCCTCATCGTCCTCGATCGGCAGGGTGTGGCGGATCGACCAGCTTTGCAGCGCGCCGGGTTCGAGCGGCCCGGCAGCCTGGGCGATGGCGTCCTGCTCGTTGCGATGGATGCGCCGGGTCGCATATTTCAGGCCCTCGCTGGCCAGCGACTGCACGCCGAGGCCGATCACTGCCGCGCCGGCGGCGGACTTGGTGACGGCGGTCGCGGCCCCGGCGCCTGCGACGCCGGCAAGGTCTGCCGTGCCCTCGGTCAACAGGGAGCCGCAACCGGACAACGTCAGCAGGCTAATCGCCAAAACAGCGAGGTAGCTGCATTGGCGCTGAAATCGTTGCACTTTATCTCCTCCCGGACTGCGCCGACCTATGCCAACACCAGATGCGGCGTGCCGGGTCAACCCCGTGGTTCCGTGTGCGTAGCCTTGTCGCAGGACGGTTTCCGCCGCAGCCTGCCTTCGTGAATGGAGCGCCCAGCCATGATGTTGCCAGGCATGATCTCAAGCGGAACCGCGCGGCGATGACGCCGACCGCCCGGCGGGAGCGATTCCGCGCGGTGCTGGCGGGACCGGGTTGCGTGCATCCGGCCTCGGTCTGGGACGCCATCTCGGCGCGCATCGCCGAGGACCTGGGGTTTGAGATTGGCATCCTAGCTGGCTCGACGGCCTCGCTCGCGGTGCTGGGGGCGCCGGACCTGATCGTGCTGACCTTGACCGAGTTCGCCGATCAGGCGCGCCGGGTGGGCCGGGCCGCCAACCTGCCGCTGCTGGTCGATGCGGACCATGGGTATGGCAATGCGCTGAACGTGATGCGGACGGTCCAGGAATTGGAGACCGCCGGGGTCGCGGCGCTGACGATCGAGGACACCGACCTGCCCCGCCCGTTCGACGGCCCCGGCACGAGGCTGCTGCCGCTGGAAGAGGGGGTTGGCAAGATCAAGGCCGCTCTTGCCGCCCGTGCCGACCCGGCGCTGGTCATCGTCGCCCGGACCAGCGCCCTTATGGTGACCGGATTGGAGGACGCGGTGAAGCGGGTCCGCGCCTATGCAGCGCTGGGCGCCGATGCGATCTTTCTGGCCGGCGTGCAAGACGGGGCGCAACTGGATGCCGTCGCAGGCGCGGTCGACCTGCCGCTGATTGTCGCGGGGTTCGCGGACCCGGCCACCCAAGTCGCGCAGCACGTGCGGATCAGCCTGCAAGGACACCAGCCGATCATGGCGGCAGTCCAGGCCGTCCATGCGACGTTGAAGGCACTGCGGGACGGCATGCCCCCCGCATCGTTGCCCGGTCTGCCCGCTGCCGCGCTGATGCGGAAGGTGACACGTGGCGAGGACTATGACGCCCGGACGCGAGACTTCCTGCAGCCCGCCGGTGGCAGCGGGACGAGTTGACCGAGGGCTCGTCACCATGCGCGACGCTGTGACAGCCTTTCCTCCGGCATCGCTTCGATCCGAAGGTCGCGCTCGAAGACCTTGCCACGGCGCCAGACCTGCAGGCGCACGATGTCGCCGAGCACGCAACAGGCCATGGCTGAGGCGATATCGTTCTGGCGCCGGGCCACCCGGCCATCGATGGCGAGGATGATGTCGCCGACCTGCAGCTTGCCGCGCTTCGCCGGGCTGCTGCCGGCGACGCTGATGAGGAGCCTGCCCTCCCGGTCGCTGCCGGGCACGGGACCGGGCTCGGTCCGCACACCGAGCCAGCCCTGGGCCGGTGGTTTGGCGATAGGCCGAGGGATTTCGCGCGGAGGCGGCGCGCGGGCGCAATCGCTGACCGGGACGGGTTCACCCTGCCACGCCTCCTGCTCGGCCCGTTGCAGCGCCAGCGCGTCCACAGCCTCTCTTGCCATCCCGTGCAGGGCTGCCAGCGTATCGGCCCTGATTGAGGACGGCCTGCTATCCATCACGCACAGCGTCCCGAGCACGTAGCCGTCGCTGTCGGTCAGGCGCACGCCGACATAGAACCGGATATACGGCGGCGAAAGGACCAGCGGGTGGTTTTGGAACTGCGGGTCCGCCACGGTATCCGGAACCACCATCGCGCCGGACGGGCAGGCGATGAGGTGATTGCAGATCGCGAGCGAGCGGGGCATCTGCTGGATGTCGGTGCCGAATGCGGCTTTGATCCATTGGTGGTCGCGGCCGATCAGCGAGATCATCGCAGTCGGCGCTTGCAGCAGGTGTGCCGCCATGCGGACCAGGGTGACAAACGGCTCCCGGGCGGTAGAACCCGCCGTCAGGTAGGACTGCACCGCTGCGATCCGGGCCGCCTCCATGACCACGCGAAGCGATGGCGGACGCTCAAGGCCGGACATGGCGGCCGGACGGTTCGCCGCGCGACGCGCATGCTGGCAGGCTTGCTCTGGGATCAGAGAGTGATCTTGGCCGGCTAAGCGATTCCATTTGGCAGGATATTCCTGTTGGTGATCGGGAAAGAGTGGCCAAACCTGCCTTGGAAACACAGGGAAGCGGGGACGAGGTTCCTATAACCAGAATTCGTTAACCAAAGCTCAACCCGCCTCCTAGCTCGCTTGATGCCGCTTATGGCCAGGCACATCGAAAATGGATGACGACCGGCGTACGCCGCCTTACGTTGATGGCGTGAACATCCTCAGCCCCGCCAAGGCCCGCCTGCAGATCGAGGTCGTGCACGACCTGGTGTGTCCCTGGTGCTACCTCGGCGTTCGGCGGCTGTTCCGGACCATGCGGCGGCGGCCGGACATGGTTTATGAGCTGACATGGCGGCCGTTCCTGTTGAATCCCGATATGCCCAGGTCCGGAATGTCCCGGGCCGACTACGTCATCCGCAAGTTTGGCGGCGAGGACCGGGCCCGGCGGCTTTATGGCTCGATCACCGAGATCGGCAACGCGGAGGGCGTCGCCTTCCGCTTCGACCGCATCCGCCGCACCCCCAGCAGCGTGGACGCGCACCGCCTGGTACGCTTCGCCGCGCGCTATAGCCGAGGCCGCGAGATGGTCGAGGCGCTGTTCGCCGCCCATTTTTCCGACGGTCATGACATCGGCGACATCGGCGTGTTGCGCGCCGTGGCCCTGTCGTGCCGGCTCGATCCGACGGAGGTGGTCGCCTTCCTGCGCAGCGACGATGACGTCGACGCCATCCATGCCGACAACCTGCGGGCGCACCGGTTGGGGATCAACGGCGTGCCGTGCTTCGTGGTGGCCGGGCGCCATGCGATCGCCGGCGCGCAGGAGCCGGAAGTGATCGAACGCCTGCTGGACGTAGCCGCCGTCGACGCGCCCGACTTCTAATCCACGGCTTCCAATTATCGAGGTTCCTGATGCACCCCTCCGTCCGCGCGGCGCTTCTGGCCACGCTCTTGGCCACGGTCGCCATCCCGCGCGCCCAAGCAGCCGACATCACCCCGGATCAGGCCAAGGCGCTGGAGAGCCAGATGAGTGGCTGGCTACAGCGCATGCTGGGTCCGAACGCCAGCCAGCCGGACCGGCCGATCCAGGTCACGCCGGAGGGCGACCACTATCATGTTGCCGTCCCGATCGGGGTGGCCGGCCCCGGCCAGTCCGATCCCATCACGATCACCGCCTCGGCCCGGCCCTTGGACGAGGGCCGCTGGGCGATTGAGGGTCCGCGCATCCCATCGCCGTCGCACTTCACGCTGCAGATGCCGACACCGCCGCAGAAGGGCCAGACGACGCCGGGCCCGACGGTCCCCGTCGACTACACGGTGGCGATCGGCAGCCAGGACAGCCAGGGCACCTACGACCCGAGCTTTGCCACCCCGTCCACCCTCACGACCAGCTTCCGCAACCTGGAGGTCGAAGCAACGAGCGCGATGACCGACCAGCGCACCAAAGTGGAGCGCACGGCCAGCACCAGCACGCTTCGTCCGTCCGGCGTCGATCGGGTGGACCTGATCGTCGACAGCACGACGGAAGGCTACGCGCTCCGCTCCAAGACCGGGGACAATCAGCCGGTCGAGGCCGCGGCGCTGCGGGTGCGCGTGAACGGGGAGGTCACGGCCGTGTCCCGGGACCGGGTGGCGCAGATCGTCCCGGCGCTGATGCGGATCACTGGCGGCGTCGCGGCCGGGATCCCGAAGGCCGGCAGCAAGGCTCCGGCGGCGTCCCCGTCGATTGATCCGCAGCTCCTGCGCACGGTTCTGCAATCGCTGCAGGACCTGGCGTCCGAGTTCACGCTGGACGAGACGATCGACGGCGCCGTCTTGCACTACGGACCCTATGGCGGAACCGCGAGCCAGGTGCGGATCGGCATGGGCGCCAAGTCGGATGGCGGCTTGCTGCAGGCGCATATGGACCTAGGCCTCGATGGCCTGGCGCTGCCGGACCTGTCGCTGGGCGCGATGGCCGACCTGCTGCCGCGTAAGGTCGCGCTCCGCCCCGTGCTGACCGGGGTGCCGACCCAGGACCTCATCCAACTGCTGGTCGCGTCGAGCAATGCAAAGAGTGGCGGCCCGCCCCCCGAGTTCGCGGCATTATTTCGCCGCGGCGGCGTCATCGCCGGGCTGGAGAGCTTCGCGCTCGACATCGGCAGCGCGAGCTTCGCCGGCATGGGCAAGGTGATGATCGCCTCGCCTCAGAGCCTGACCGGGGAGGCGCAGCTCACCGCGACCAACTTCGACGACCTCATGCAGCGTGCGAACGCCATCCCCGAGCTGGCCGGGGTGTTGCCCGTATTCGTGTTCGCGAAGGGGATCGGCCGCACCGTCGAAAATCGCCTGGTATGGGACATCACCTACCGAGACGACAAACTGCTGGTGAACGGCACCGACCTCTCGGCGATGGCGGCCAATCGGCAATCGACCCGGACCAGGTGACACGCCCTCGTCATGCCCGGCCCACGCCGGGCATGACGGCCGCCGGGACTACGCTGCCTGAGCTGCCTGCGCCGCGATGCGGTTGAGGTTCGACAGCACGTCCCGGCCCAGGCTCATGCGCTCGGCGACGCCCATCTCCCGCACGACCGATAGCTTGTGGTCCGGGCGCAGGCGGATCGTGCCCTTGCGGGTGTTCAGCCAGGCGATCAGCCCGGCCGGGTTGCGGAACGCGTTGCCGCGGAAGCCGATCACCATGCCCTTCGGACCCGCCTCCACCTTCTCGACACCCGCCTCCCGGCACAGCCGCTTCAGCGTCACGACCTGCAGCAGGTTGTCGACCTCGGCGGGCAACGGACCGAAGCGGTCCACGAGCTCGGCTGCCATGGCCTGCGTCTCGGCATCCGAGGCAAGTGCCCCGATACGGCGATAGAGACCGAGCCGGACCGGCAGGTCGCGCACGTACTCCTCGGGGATCAGCACCGGCAGGCCGACCTGGATGTTCGGCGTCCAGTCGCGGTCCTCCGTACGCTTGCGTCCGCGTTCGGCCCGCATCTCGGACACCGCGTCCTCCAGCATCTGTTGATACAGCTCGATGCCGACCTCGCGGATATGGCCAGACTGCTCGTCGCCCAGCAGGTTGCCGGCGCCGCGGATGTCCAGGTCGTGCGACGCCAGCGTGAACCCGGCGCCCAGGTTGTCCAGAGTCTGCATGACATCCAACCGCTTCTCCGCCGCGGCCGACAGCCGGTGGTTCTGCGGCCAAGTCAAGTAGGCATAGCCGCGCTGCTTGCCGCGTCCCACCCGGCCCCGGAGCTGATAAAGCTGACCCAATCCGAACATGTCGGCACGATGGATAATCAGCGTGTTCACCGCGGGCATGTCGAGGCCGCTCTCGACGATGTTGGTCGAAAGCAGGATGTCGTACTTGCCGTCGCCGAACTCGGTCATGACGCGCTCCAGCTCGGTCGGCGCCAGGCGGCCATGCGCCTCGATGGTGCGGGCCTCGGGAACGATGTCGCGCAGGCGTTCGGACATGCGGGCCATGTCATCGATCCGCGGCACGACGCAGAAGATCTGGCCGCCGCGGAACCGCTCCCGCTGGATCGCCTCGCGCACCACCACGCTGTCGAACGGCGAGATGAAGGTCCGCACCGCCAGCCGGTCCACCGGCGGCGTCGCGATCAGGCTCATCTCCCGCACCCCGGTCAGCGCCAGCTGCAGGGTGCGCGGGATCGGCGTCGCGGTCAGCGTCAGCACGTGGACGTCGGCCTTGAGCTGCTTCAGCTTCTCCTTGTGGGAAACGCCGAAATGCTGCTCCTCGTCCACAATCAGCAATTCGAGGTCGGCGAACTCGATGCCCTTGGCCAGCAGCGCGTGCGTGCCGACGACGATACCGACGCTGCCGTCCGCCAGGCCGCGCTTGGTCTCCGCCGCCTCCTTGGCCGTCACCATGCGGGAAAGCTGGCCGATCTTCACCGGCAGCCCGGCGAAACGCGCGCTGAATGTGCGGTAGTGCTGCCGGGCCAGCAGCGTGGTCGGCACGACGACGGCGACCTGCGCGCCGGACATGGCGGCGACGAAGGCGGCGCGCAACGCGACCTCGGTCTTGCCAAAGCCGACATCGCCGCAGATCAGCCGGTCCATCGGCCGGCCGGCGGCCATGTCCTCCAGCACGTCGCTGATCGCGCGGGCCTGGTCGTCGGTTTCGGCGAAGGGGAAGCGGGCGCAGAACTCGTCCCAGCTTCCCTCTGCCGGGGCGAGGCTCGTGGCCTCCCGCACGCGCCGGGCGGCGGCGGTGCGGATCAGCTCGCCGGCCATGTCGCGGATGCGCTGCTTCATGCGCGCCTTCCGGCCCTGCCAACTGCTGCCGCCGAGCTTGTCGAGCGCAACGCCGCCGGTCTCGCTGCCGAAGCGGCTCAGCAGCTCGATGTTCTCGACGGGCAGATAGAGCTTCTCGCTGCCATCGTAGATCAGGCGCAGGCAGTCATGCGGCGCCGGGCCGACGCGCAGGGTTTCGAGCCCGTCATAGCGGCCGATGCCGTATTCCTGGTGCACGACCAAGTCGCCCTCGGCGATCTCGGTGGCCTCGGCGATGAACTGGTCGGCGCGCTTGCGGCGGCGTGGCGGGCGGCTGATGCGCTCGCCCAGCAGGTCCTGCTCGCCGACGATGCTGGCCGCTCCGGCAACGAAGCCGCGCTCCAGCCCCAGGGTGACCACCCCGGTGACGCCAATGGGCAGGGATTGCGCGTCCCGCCAGGTGTCCGCCTGCTCCACCTTGAAGCCGTTCTCCCGCAGCAGGTGCGCCAGGCGCTCGCGGGAGCCGCGGGTCCAGGCGGCGACCACGGTGCGGCGCCCCTGCCCGGCCCAGGTCGCAGCCTGTTCGCGCAGTTGCTGAAACGCGTTCTCGCCGGTTGCCGCGCCAGCCTTGGTGAACACATGGCCCGGCCGGCCCTGCGCATCGATGCCGGCGGCCCCATCCGCACGGCCATAGGGGCTGAACACCATCACGGGCCCGCCGGACAGCATCGCGTCCCAGCCGGCGCGGTCCAGATAGAGCCGGTCCGACGGCAGCGGGCGATACGGCACCTCGCCATCCCGCGCCACCGCCTGCCGGGCCTGCGCGTGATCGGCGATCATCTCCAGCCGCGCCTCCAGCACCTCTTCGGACTGGTTGTCCAGGCTCACCGAGGCGTTGGGCAGGTAATCCAGCAGCGTATCCATGCCGTCGTGGAACAGCGGCAGCCAGTGCTCCATGCCGGGATGACGGCGGCCGTCGGAGATCGCCTGATACAGCGGGTCGGCCGCCGCCTTGGGGCCGAACAGCTCCCGCCAGCCCTCGCGGAACCGGGTCACGCTGGCGGGGTCGAGCGGCACCTCGGAGACCGGGCGCAGGATCAGGGTCTGCAGCTTTGTCGTGCTGCGCTGGGTGGAGGGGTCGAAGCGGCGCAGGCTCTCGATGGTGTCACCGAACAGGTCAAGCCGCACCGGGTCGGGCTCGCCGGCGGGGTAGATGTCGATGATGCCGCCGCGGGTGGCGTATTCACCGGGTTCCATGACCGTCCCGGCCCGGCCATAGCCGTTCGCCTCGAGGAACCCGGTCAGGACCTCGGGATCGACGGTGCCGCCGGTACGCAGCACCATGCTCACGCCCTCGAACACCGGGCGGGGCGGCACGCGCTGCACCAGGGCGTTGACAGTGGTCAAAACCAGGCGCGGGCGGGTTGCCGGCTCCAAAAGGCGCGCCAGGGTGGCGATGCGCTCGGACACGATCTCGGGATTGGGCGAGACGCGGTCGTACGGCAGGCAGTCCCAGGCCGGGAAGCGCAGGACCTCGATCTCGGGAGCGAAGAACGCGAGCGCCTCCGACAACCGCGCCATGCGGCTGTCGTCGCGGGTCACGTGCACGACCGCGCCCTCATGCTCGGCACGGCGGCGGGCGAGCAGCAGGGCGTCGAAGCCCTCAGGCGCGCCGTGGATGGTGGCGGTCCCCCGGATGCTCGTCACTGCGGCTGGCCCTCCCCGTCCTCGGCCGCCTGGCGAATCGCGCGCAGCATCGGGGTGTCGCAGTCGGCCGGGATCGGCTGACGGCCCGTCAGCCAGTCGGCCAGCATGGCGTCGGGCATTTCCATCACTTCCTCCAACGCATCGAGGTCGGCGTCGGTGAACGCCGCAATCCGGGCGCGCACGTAGCCGCCGATCAGGATGTCGTTCTCATAGGTGCCACGATGCGTGGCGCGGAACAGGATTCGGCGGCGCCGGTGGTCCAGCGGCGGGTCGGTGTCGGTCTGGTGCACTCTTGGGTCCCTGGCAACGCGCTGTCATATAGCTGCGACCCCCAACAAAGTCAGCCCGCCCGTGTCACCAACCCATCCAGCAGCCGCGCCCGCAACGGATAACCCACTCGCTCCGCTATTGGCCCCCGTGACCGAGCTGCGCGGGGTGGGTCCAGCGCTGGCAAAGCTGATCGAGCGCGTGGCGGGCGGCCCCCGGGTGCTGGACCTGCTGTTCCACATGCCGGATTCCTACATGGACCGCCGCGACCGCCCGACGATCCGGACGGCGCAGCCCGGGCAGGTCGCGACCCTGGCCGTCGAGGTCGTGCGGCAGGACGCGCCGGAAACCGCACGCCAGCCGTGGCGCGTCATCTGCACCGACGGCACCGGGTTCATGGAGCTGGTCTATTTTGGCCGCCCCCCGCCCCGTCCCCTGACGCCTGGCATGAAGCTGGTCGTTTCCGGCAAGCTGGAGGGGTTCGCCGACCGCCTGACGATGCCGAAGCCGGACCACGTCGTCCCGGCCGCGCATGCCAGCCTGCTGCCGGGGATCGAGCCGGTGTGGCCGCTGACCGCCGGGCTGTTCCCCGGCCAGCTCCGCACCGCGATGCGCCACGCGCTCGACCGGGTGCCGGACCTCGATGAGTGGCATGACCCGGCGCTGCTCCGGCGCGAGGGCTGGCCGGGTTTCCGGGACGCGCTGCGGGCAGTGCAGCAGCCCAGCGCGCTGCCGGTCGACCTGCCGCGTCAGCGCCTCGCGTATGACGAGCTGCTGGCCCACCAGGTCGCGATCGCCTGGATGCGCCAGCGCGAGCGCCACCGGCCGGGCCGTTCCCTGTCGGGGGATGGCCGCCTGCGGGCGCAGACCCTCGAACGGTTCGGCTTCGTCCCGACCCCCTCGCAGCACCAGGCGCTGGCCGAGATCGACGCCGACCTCGCCGCGCCCCGGCGCATGCTGCGGCTGCTGCAGGGGGACGTAGGGTCCGGCAAGACGCTGGTGGCGCTGCTGGCCATGCTGCGCGCCGCCGAGGCCGGGGCTCAGGCCGCGTTGATGGCGCCGACCGAGGTGCTGGCGAAGCAGCATTTCCGCACCCTGTCCCGCCTTGCGCCCGTTCCGGTCGAGCTACTGACCGGCTCGGTCAAGGGCGTGGCGCGGCGCAATGCGCTGATCGGCATCGCCAATGGCCGGGTCAAGCTGATCGTCGGGACGCATGCGCTGTTCCAGGACGCCGTGGCCTACCACGACCTGGCGCTTGCGGTGATCGACGAGCAGCACCGGTTCGGCGTGGACCAGCGCCTGTTGCTGGGGGGCAAGGGCGCGAGGACTGACGTATTGGTGATGACGGCAACGCCGATCCCGCGCACCCTGCTGCTGACGCAATGGGGCGAGATGGACGTGAGCCGGCTGTTGGAGAAGCCCGCCGGCCGCAAGCCGATCCGCACCACCGTGCACTCGCTGGCGACGCTGGAGGATGTGGTGGACGGCATCGGCCGCGCGCTCGACCGCGGCGAGCGGGTGTATTGGGTGTGCCCGATGGTGTCGGAGAGCGAGCTGATCGACCTGGCGGCGGCGGAGGCCCGTTTCGCGACGCTCTATGCCCGCTTCGTCGGCCGGGTCGGGCTGGCGCACGGGCAGATGGAGCCGGCGCTGCGCGACGCCTCGCTCGCCGACTTCGCCAGCGGCCGTATCCAGCTGCTGGTCGCCACGACGGTGATCGAGGTGGGCGTGGACGTGCCGGAGGCCAGCATCATGGTGATCGAGCACGCCGAGCGGTTCGGCCTGGCGCAGCTGCATCAGTTGCGCGGCCGGGTCGGGCGTGGGGAGGCGCAGAGTTTTTGCCTGTTGCTGCATGAGGACGGGCTGACGGACACCATGCGGCGGCGGCTGACCTTGCTGAAGGACACCGAGGACGGGTTCCTGATTGCGGACGAGGATTTCCGGATTCGCGGCGGGGGGGATTTGCTGGGCAAGCGGCAGTCTGGGCTGCCGGGGTTCCGGTTGGCCGACCCGGCGCAGCATGAAGGGCTGCTGCAGATGGCGAACCGGGATGCGGCTGTGCTGCTGGACCGCGATCCGAGGCTGGAGAGCGGGCGTGGACAGGCGATTATTCGGTTGTTGCGGCTGTTTGACCGCGGGGCGGCGCTGAAGACGCTGGGGTCTGGGTAACATCTGATAAGCGCCTATTTCACTGCCGTTTTCTGCGCTAACAGCGTAGTGTTCGCAGATACGCTTCGATGGGGACTTGGCGAAGGGCGAATGGAACCGAAGGGAGCGCGGGTTGGCTTCGATTTTGCCGCCTGACTTTCGAGGGTAACACGATCGAATGGCCAGACGATCGAAGGGATTACGGCGAAGCGCGCGTGTGGGCGATCGGTGACGTGGACCGCCTCGTATTCCATGTCGTTTTCATTGACCGCGGCGACCTGCGCCGGATTATCTCGGCCCGGCTGGCAGACAGGAAGGAACGGAACCGATGGCACGCCAGCCGATGACGCTGGAGGGGATCAGGGCCACACGCCCGAGGGTGGACCCCGCCAAGATCGCTGCGACGACAGACGAGGATATCCGCCGGCATCAGATCGAGGATGGCGAGGACCCCGACGCCCCGCTCCGGCCGTTCCGTCCGACGCCGAACGTGCGGGCGATCCGGACGCAGCTTCAGATGACGCAAGAGGCCTTTGCCAAGGCAATCGGCGTGCCCGTGGCGACGGTGCGCAATTGGGAGCAGTTCCGGACCAATATGGACCCGGCTGTTCGGTCCTTGCTGCGTGTCGTGGAGCGTGAGCCTGACGCCGCGTTGCGGGCACAGGCGGAGTGATTAGACCGCCGCAGAGACTTGACTGGCCAGAACGATTTTGTCAGCATCAATGAAGGCTTGTGGGCAGAGTTGTTGCCAAGTATCTTGGCATAAGACAAGGATGCAAGGAGTGCTTGCTACCTGGGAAACGAATATGATCTGAAATCGAATGAACACCGCGGAATACTGCGTCGCATAGGAGTGCCCACAAGCCCTCGCTTATTGGACATGATATCGCTTGTCATACATCGACCGACTGCGCAAAGCGAAAACGCTTGACGATATCGCGCCACTCTTAGGCTTCACACCGCGCGGTCTCTCATACATACTTTACAAGATCCCGAACTCGGTAAAGTACACAACCTTCGAGATTCCCAAAAGCAGCGGCGAAAAGCGCCGCAACCGAAGCTGGCGCTGCTACAACGCCGTCTAGCGAAACTGCTATATGACTGCATAGGCGAGCTGACGAAGGTAAAGCCAGGTCGGCGCTCGCTCGCCCATGGATTTGAACGTGGACGTTCAATCATCACAAACGCATCGTTACATAAACGCCGACGGTATGTTCTAAACCTTGATCTTGAAGACTTTTTTCCTTCGATCAATTTCGGGCGGGTACGCGGCTTCTTTATTAAGGAGTAACAGCCCAGGTCCTCTCGTTGGAGGGGGGCATTGACAGGTCACGGCTGAGTACGAGTCAACGTGTCAATGGCACCGCCCGATGACACAGGCTCCGGAGACGACGTATCGGCCGCGATTGGCA
>JAABUK010002670.1_pt1 | contig 31655 bp, 26 predicted proteins | sample 5559141 | NCBI WGS metagenome assembly JAABUK01 (sample SAMN10711869, study PRJNA513367) | rock metagenome | isolation source: Antarctica rocks | place: Antarctica: Victoria Land, Pudding Butte nord | collected 2016-01-03 | reverse complement strand
CGCCTAAAATCAGCCGGTTGACTGCTCAACCAGCACGTAAAGCCCGGTGTGACGCAAATAGCTCCCCAACCAAGCACAACCGCTCGAACCTCAGCTAAAACGCATACCTGTACAGAGGTTCCCTAGGTGTCTCAGCACCCTCAATTGTGACTGTCACTTTGGTCTATTGCCACAAACTCTTTACTCCCTGAGTTTAGTGGCGGGGACGACGGGGCTCGAACCCGCGACCTCTGCCGTGACAGGGCAGCGCTCTAACCAACTGAGCTACGTCCCCAACTTCGCCTTGAGACAATTCTTGACGTCAAAGCTAGTCGCCACTGCCAATCTGCGTCGCAATCTCCTCAAGTTCGGAGGTCTTGGACCGCACCGGCGTGGTAGAAGAAGTCTAGTCTATCAGATGATTGCGGCAACTACCCTCCCGCTCCTCCACGCAGCCGTCCTGCAGCCTCCTCTTTCACCTCGAACTACCTGGTCGCACACTGCCGCACCAACGCCGCACCAACGCCGCACCAACGCCGCACCAACGCAGCCCCAAGGAAGCCAACTCACTCAGAGCGACGACCGTGGGCCATCACCTTAGCCGCTCTCCAGCACCTCACCGCATCACGCAGACGGCTCAGGAGCGGCGACGCGGAGTCCCAGCTCCTGCACCCATTCGGTTGCAACGGGGGTTCCGCTCCCATAGACTGAGCTCGGCGCATATAGAGTGGGCGGTTAGCTCAGTTGGTTAGAGCGCCTGCCTTACAAGCAGGATGTCGGGGGTTCGAGTCCCTCACTGCCCACCAAGCTCCACAGCGCTCGTCCCAATACCATCGATATCGCAGCGCCCATGCCCGCTCGGCTCATCATCAACGCGGACGACTTCGGCCTTACCGTCGGCATCAATCGTTCGATAGAAGAGCTTCACCGCGCCGGCGCTCTCAGCTCCGCAACCCTCATGGCAAACGGCCCTACCTTCGCGGACGCGGTAGCCGTCGCACACCGCAATCCGACCCTCGGCGTGGGCTGCCACGTCGTCCTCGTCGACGGCACGCCCATCTCTCCCCCAGACTCAATTCCCTCCCTCATCGGCTCCGACGGACAGAGCTTCCACACCTCCCTGGTCGGCTTCGCTGCCGCTGCTCTGCGCGGCCATTTGCGACCTCAGGACATCCGCACAGAGATTCTCGCCCAGATCCGAAAGCTGCAGGCTGCGGGCCTCTCTGTGACTCATCTCGACACCCACAAACATGCCCACATCTTCCCCGCTGTCAGCCGGCCTCTGCTCGATGTCGCGCGCCAAACCTCCGTGCATGCCATCCGCAATCCATTCGAACAGCCATGGAATCTCGCCTTGGGTCACGGCACCCACCTCCGCCGGCTGCAGATCCGTCTCCTCACAAACCTGCAGCGTCACTTCAAGGCAAACATGAACTTCAGCCTAGATTTCATCTCCACCACCGACGGAACAGTCGGCATCTCTGCCACCGGCCACCTCGACGCGCCCACCCTATCGCAGCTCCTCCAGCACCTTCCCCCAGGCACATGGGAGCTCGTCTGCCACCCCGGCTATAACGACTCCGACCTCGATCGAGCCCATACCCGCCTTCGCGTTCATCGCAACATCGAGAGGCTCGCCCTCACTGACGTGATCCCCCGAGCACTTTCGCTACCCGGCGCACCCACCCTCATCCACTATGGGAAGATTTAGGCGGCGCAAGACTCACCCAACCACTTCAGCCCAGACCTCGGAGAGATTAGGAGAGATCATGGGATCTGGTATCGGCTTGAGGAGGTATCTCTATGAGGGAGCCGCAGACCCCCAAACGCAAACCTGCTTTACAATCAGCGGATAGCGATCATCGTGCCATTTCAAATGCTTCAGGAAGGGACTTGAGCGTTTCACCATGCAACTCGCACTCTTCCTCATCTTCGGTGCGCTCGCCGTCGCCGGCGCCCTCAATCTCCTGCTTCAGCGCCATCCCATCAACAGCGCTCTTTCGCTCGTCGTCGTCATGATGTCGCTTGCCGTCCTCTATTGGTCGCTCGGCGCGGAGTTCCTCGCCGCCGCCCAGGTCATCGTCTACTCCGGCGCCATCATGGTCCTGTTCACCTTCGTCATCATGCTCCTCAACGCTGGCGAAGAAGAGCGCACCCACGGCAGCCGCGCCGCCTACATCGCCGGATTCCCCGGAGCCGCCGCCATCTTCTGCCTGCTCTCCTTCGTCTTTCTCTCGGAGCGCAAAGCCCTCGGGTACGCCTCGATCGGCGGATATCTCAGCGGCGCCGTCTCCAACATCTCCGAGATCTCGACCGTCCTCTTCACCCGCCTTCTGCTCCCCTTCGAGGTCACCAGCATCCTCATCCTCGTCGCCATCCTCGGAGCCGTCGTGCTCGCCCGAAAAGAACCATAGGAGCCGTCGCCCATGCCCACTTCCCCTCACCACACCTTGTTTCTTCCCGGCATCTTCGCCGCCGTCGCCACCTGGTCAGCCGTCACCGTGATCTATCTCAAGAAGCGGAGAAGATCCTAGCCCCATGGTCCCCATCGCCTGGTATCTCATCCTCGCCGCCATCCTCTTCTCGACCGGCGTCGCCGCCTTTCTCATCAAGCGCAACATCATCACCGTCTTCATGTCGATCGAGCTCATGCTCAACGCCGTCAATCTCACCTTCGTCGCCTTCGCTCACATGCACCAACAGATCCAGGGTCAGATCTTTGTCTTCTTTGTCATGGTCGTCGCCGCAGCCGAGGCCGCCGTTGGCCTCGCCATCATCATCGCCATCTTCCGCACGCGCCAGACCCTCAACGTCGACCAGATCAATCTCATGAAGCTCTAATCACCTTGTCCAACTCCGTCCGTTCCACGTCGTCATCCTGAACGCACCTCCTGTCGTCTTTCAAAAGCTTTCTGGCATCCTGAACCTCCTTTCTGTCATCCTGAACGAAATGAAGGACCCCCGTATTTCTGCTTGCTTCAGATCCATCAGTCCCAACCAAATCAGCACCGTTCCTGAACCACGCGATCCGAGACCTCTAGATGCCCCCTTCTTACCTCTGGCTCATCCCGATCCTTCCCTTCGCTGGCTTTCTCCTCAACGGGACCCTCGGCCGCAAGCTCCCGCGCCCCGCCGTCACCGGCATCGCTCTCCTCTTCACCGTCATTCCCGCCCTTCTCGTCGCCTGGCTCTGGGCAACCATACTTTCGGGGAATCTCGGGATCCTCTCCGTCGTCTCCCGCCCCTGGATCAAGATCTCCGGCTTCGAGGTCAACTTCGCCTTCGCCGTCGACCACCTCACCCTCATCATGCTCGGCGTTGTCACCGGTGTCGGCTTCCTCATCCATCTCTACTCCGCCGGATACATGGCGCATGAGGAGGGCTACTGGCGCTTCTTCGCCTACCTCAACCTCTTCATGTTCTTCATGCTCGTGCTCGTCCTCTCCTCGAGCTTCCTCCTCCTCTTCGTCGGCTGGGAGGGCGTCGGCCTCGCCTCCTACCTCCTCATCGGCTTCTACTTCAAGCGAGACTCCGCCGCCAACGCCGGTAGAAAAGCCTTCGTCGTCAACCGCATCGGCGACTTCGGCTTTCTCCTCGCCATGTTCCTCCTCATCTCCCGCTTCGGATCACTCGACTTCACCACCGTCTTCTCCGCTATCTCCCAACACCCCCAAATGGGTAGCGAGGCGCACGGTGGCTTTCTCACCGCTATCGCCCTTCTCCTCGTCCTCGGAGCCGCCGGCAAGTCCGCCCAGATCCCCCTCTACGTCTGGCTCCCCGACGCCATGGAAGGGCCCACACCCGTCTCCGCGTTGATCCACGCCGCCACCATGGTCACCGCCGGCATCTACATGGTCGCCCGCGCCCACGTCCTCTTCGACCGCTCGCCCTACGCCCTGGGAGTCGTCGCCGCCATCGGCGCAGCTACCGCGATCTTCGCCGCCTGCATCGGTCTGGTGCAGCATGACATCAAGCGCGTCCTGGCGTACTCGACCATCTCGCAGCTGGGATACATGTTCCTCGCCTGCGGAGTCGCGGCCTACTCCGCCGCCATCTTCCACCTCCTCACCCATGCCTTCTTCAAAGCGCTCCTCTTTCTCGCGGCCGGCTCGGTCATCCACGCGCTCTCGGGCGAGCAGGACATGCGCGTCATGGGCGGCCTGCGCAAGCGCATCCCCATCACCTTCTGGACCATGACCGCCGGCGTCTTCGCCATCGCCGGTATCCCGCCCTTCGCCGGCTTCTTCTCAAAAGACGAGATCCTCTACCAGACCTTCGCCAGCCCCAACCCCCTTGCCAAGCTCCTCTGGCTCATCGGCCTCCTCACCGCCGGCCTCACCTCCTTCTACATGTTCCGCCTCTGGTTCAAGACCTTCTTCGGCCCAGAACGATTCGACGAAAACGCGCTCGGTCACGCTGACCGTGGTCCGGAGATCGTCACCTACCATGTTTACGCTGACGGAGCCGAACCCGCCCCCGTCCACTCCCGCTCGGACACCTCCCTCACCATGGAAGCCGAGCACGACTCCGGCCAGGCCGCGCACCCCCACGGCGTCCACGAGTCCCCTTGGATCATGCTCGGCCCACTCGTCCTCCTCGCCATCCTCTCCGTCGTCGGCGGCTGGGTCGGCGTCCCCGCAGCCCTCGGCGGCTCCAACCACTTCGAGCACTTCCTCGACTCCGTCTTCGCCTCTACCGCCGCACTCCACGGAGCCTCCGCCGTCAACGCCGATCAGGTCTCGCACTCGCTCGAGTTGGGCCTCGCCGCCATCTCCGTGCTCGTCGCCCTCGCCGGATTCGCCGTCGCCTGGCTCTTCTACTACCGCAAGCCCGGTACCGCCGTCGCCCTCGCCCGCCGCTTCCAGCCCATCTACTCCCTCGTCGACCACAAGTTCTACGTCGACGAGTTCTACCGCAACTTCATCGTCACCCCCATGCTCGCCGTCACCCGCCTCGTCCTCTTCGGCGTCGTCGATCGCGGCATCGTCTCCGGAGGCCCAGCCACCGGGGCCGCCGCCACCCGCGGCCTCGGCGACCTCACCCGCCGCATCCAGTCCGGAAACATCCGCTCCTACGCCGGCTGGCTCGCCCTCGGAGCCGCCGCCGTCCTCGCCGTCATGATCTTCGGCCGAACCCTCTGGCCCCACTAATGCTTCTGTTTTCATCGCACCTGCTTCTCTTTCTTGCATTCCGAACGCAGTGAGGAACCCGTTTCACCGCCGTCGCACCTGCTTCTCTTTTTTCCATTCCGAACGCAGTGAGTAACCTGCTTCTCGAACCACAGCAGCCATCAGGACATCATGAATCTAGACCACTCCATCCTCACCCTCATCCTCTTCCTCCCGCTCGCGGGCGCCATCGCCCTCGCGCTCCTCCCCGATCGCGGCAAGCTCCAGCAGAGTGTCGCACTCGCCGTCACCCTCCTCACCTTCCTCTGCACCCTCCATCTCCCCGCCTACTACAACTACGCCGCTGCCACCGTCTCCCCGCAAGCGTTCCAGAGTGCCGACAGCGGATATCAATTCGCTCAAAACTTCTCTTGGATCGCCTCCCCCGCCATCCGCTACCACCTCGGCGTTGACGGCCTCTCTATGTGGCTCGTCGTCCTCACCGGCTTCCTTGCCCCCCTCGGCGTCCTCGCCTCCTGGAACGCCATCGCCACCCGCCGCAAGACCTTTTATATCCTCTTCCTGCTCCAGCAGGTCGCCATGCTCGGCGTCTTCCTCTCGCTCGATCTCTTCCTCTACTACGCCTTCTGGGAGCTCACGCTCGTCCCGATGACGATCCTTATCGCCACCTTCGGCCGCACCGAAAACCGCCGTCGCGCCGCCATCAAATTCTTCCTCTACGCCTTCATCCCCTCCGCCATCCTGCTCGTCGGCATCCTCTGGATCTACACCCAGACCGGCACTTTCGACCTCCCGCAGATCCAGGCGCTCGCCTCCGCGCACGGCCTCTCGTCGAACTCCGCCGCCCTCTGGCTCGCATCCCTCTCCTTCCTCTTCGCCTTCGCCGTCAAGGTCCCCATCTTCCCCCTCCACGGATGGCTCTCGGACGCCATTGCCGAGGCCCCCACGGCCGCCGTCATGGTCCTCGCCGGCAAGCTCGGCCTCTACTCCATCCTGCGCTTCTCCTTCGGCATCTTTCCTGACGAATCCCGCCGCATCGCGCCGCTCATGATCGCGCTCGGAGCCATCGGCATCGTCTTCGGCGCGCTCATCGCCCTGGTCCAGAAGGACCTCAAGCGCCTTGCCTCCTACGCCACCCTCTCCGCCCTCGGCTTCATCGTCTTCGGCATCTTTACCTTCACCATCTCCGGCATTGACGGCGGCATCTACCAGATCCTCAACGAGTCGCTCGCCGGCGCCGCCCTCTTCCTCCTCCTCGGCTTCCTCTACGAACGCTACGGCACCTACGACATGCGCGACTTCGGCGGTCTCGCCGCCAAACTCCCCTGGATAGTCACCTTCTTCGTCCTCACCGCCCTTGCCATGGTTGGCCTGCCCATGCTCAACGGCTTCGTCGGCGAGTTCCTCATCCTCGCCGGCGGCATGCAGGCCATCTTCGCCCATCACCTCCTGTGGACTGTTATCGGCACCACCGGCGTAATCTTTAGCGCCGCCTACATGCTTTCGCTCATCCAGCGTGTCTTTTACGGCGAACCAGGCCTCCGACCCGCCGAGGTCGACGGCTGGGACATCAACGCCCGCGAACACCTCGCGCTCTGGCCCCTCGTCGCCCTCTTCCTCCTCATGGGCGTCGCCTCCCCACTCTGGATGCGCTCTATCGACATCGCCGGAACCGGCCTCGCCCGCGCCCTACCCCAGCCCCAGACTCCAGTCAAAGGCTTCGAGGCCGCGACACTGGGAAAATCTGTCACTCTCGGCACATCGAAGAACCCCGATATCCCGTCCGGGCCTCACCCGAACGCCGCTGTCTCGACTTCAGCAGAGCAGAGCGGAGATCCCTCTTCGCTCGCTCGTTCCAGCGCCGGACCTAACCTCTCTAAAACTGTTCATCTGGACCCAGCCGCCGACGCGACCGATCCGCGCTCCCACCTCCGCAACATTCCGACCCGGTGGAGCCCAGACGGAAAGCCATCGGCGAAGCGACGCCAGCGACCCGTCGCCACCCCACCGGCTCCGTTCCTCGACCCCACCCTCAAAGCCGCCGCCCTCGGCCAAAAGGCCCCAAAGACCAACCAGGGAGCCCGCTACTAATGTCCCCCAACGTCCTCGCCCTCCTCCCCGAGATCATCCTCACCCTCGCCGGCGTCCTCATCATGCTCGCCGAACCCGTCCTCCGCCCCTCCGCCTCGCGCAAGCCCCTCGGCTGGGTCGCCATCATCGCCACTCTTCTCGCCGGCGCCGCCACCTGGTACCAGCTAGGCTTCGGAACCACCCGCGCCTTCTCCGGAACCATCCAGGTCGACGCCTTCTCCGTCTTCTTCCACCTCCTCATCGCCGCCGTCGTCCTCGTCACCCTCCTCACCTCACTCGACTACTTCCAAGGCGACGCAAACCGCCGCGGCGATCACCGTTCCACTGCGGAAGGTGGAACTCAGCGTCCGGGGGAGCCTCACGCCTCCCATGCCGGCGAATATTTCGCCATTGCGCAAAGCGGTACCAAGCCCCAGGTACAGTCCCACGCCTCCCATGCCGGCGAATATTTCGCCCTGAACCTCTTCGCCGCCGTCGGCATGATGCTGATGACCTCCGCCGTCGAGCTCCTCGTCGTCTTCGTCGGCCTCGAAATCTCCTCCATCGCTACCTATATCCTGTGCGGCTTCCGCAAGGGCAAGGCCACCGGCTCCGAGTCCTCGCTCAAATACTTCCTGCTCGGCTCCTTCGCCACCGCCTTCTTCCTCTACGGCATCGCGCTCGCCTTCGGAGCCACCGGATCCACCTCCATCGGTGCCATCGCCGCCGCCCTCGGCACCACCGCCACCCCTCGCCTGGCGCTGATGGCTGTCGCCATGATCCTCATCGGCCTCGGCTTCAAGGTCTCCGCCGCCCCCTTCCACGTCTGGACCCCGGACGTCTACCAGGGTGCTCCCGCCCCAGTCGTCGGTCTCATGTCGACCGCCCCCAAGGCCGCCGCCTTCGCCGTCCTCCTCCGCATCCTCTTCTCCGGCTTCCCTTCCATGCAGCACCGCTGGTCCGCTCTCATCTGGATCCTCGCCGTCCTGTCCATGTGCATCGGCAACCTCGGCGCCCTCCTCCAGCGCGACGTCAAACGCATGCTCGCCTACTCCTCCATCGCGCATGCCGGATACCTCCTCGTCGCCTTCACCGCCTTCCCCGCCGACGGCATCGCCGCCGCCTGCTTCTACACCGCCGCCTACGCCGCCATGAACGTCGGAGCCTTCGCCGTCATCGCCCAGGTCTCCGGCTACGACGAGCCCACCCGCTCCATCGAGGACTTCACCGGCCTCGCCCTCAAGCGCCCCGTCCTCGCCGCCCTCCTCGCATTCTTCCTGCTCTCGCTCATCGGCATCCCCTTCACCGGCGGTTTCTTTGGCAAGTTCTACGTCTTCACCGCCGCCCTCCACGCCGGCAAGGTCTGGATCGCCGTCATCGGCCTGCTCAACTCCGGCGTCGCCTGCTTCTACTACCTCCGCCTGCTCGCCGCGATCTATACCCGCCCGGCTACCGAATCCGCCCGTCTTACCCCATCCCGAGGCGTCAGCGTCCCCGCCGCCATTGGCCTTGCCATCGCCGCCTTGGTCACACTCGTCCTTGGCATCCTCCCCAGCAGCACCCTCTGGCTCGCCCAGTACGCCAGCTTCACCACCCGCACCGAAGGCGTTCGCTCCGAGTGCGCCGCCCGCCCCGAACTCTGCCAGGGAGACACCCACCTCGAGGTCCGCTGAAGACACCTCGCCCAGTCACCGGCGTTCCTCTCGCAGGCGGACTGCCATCGGTCGACCAGTATGTTATCTACCGGACATACGTGATACGATTGCGGTAGACTGAGCGCGGGAACGCCTTCGCGCGCCGTCAAGGAAAACACCATGCCGATCACCCGAGTTCTCTTGGTCGACGATGATGAAATGGTAAGTTCCACCCTGTCCACAGTCCTCGACCGAGAGGGCTTCAAAACAACCGTTGCCGCCAGCGTGTCGCAAGCGCTCAAGTACATCTCGTCCGAGACCTTTGACGTGCTCCTGAGCGACCTCCATATGCCCGGAGCGGGAGACGGCCTCACCGTGGTCAGCGCCATACGCCACGCCAACCCCAAGTCCGTCACCGTCCTCCTCAGCGCCTATCCTGAGATGAACGCCGCAGCCCATGCCATCCTCATGCAGGCCGATGAGATCCTCGCCAAGCCCATGGACGTCGCCGCCCTCTTGGCCGTCATCAAACAGCGGCTGGCAAACGAATCTTCCAAGCCTGCGGCTCGCGTCGTCGAGAGTGTAGCGTCCATCCTCGAACGCTCGATCCCTCTCACCATCGAGGAGTGGCTCGGATACGTCGACCAGCAAGTCCTTCTGATGACCATCCCCCTCACGCGGGAGCAGAGATCTAGCCACCTGCCCAAGGTCCTCGCCGATCTGGTCAGCCGCCTCCGCTCCTTCAAGCCGCTCGGCAGTAAGGAACTTGTCTCCGTCGCCGCGCAGGAGCATGGGGTCATTCGCCGGCAGCAGGGCTACTCAGCCGCGATGATGGTGGAAGAGTCCAGAATGCTCCAGGTCAGCATCTTCCAGACCCTGCAGAAGAATCTGGCTAGCATCGATTTCAGCCTCCTCCTCGATGGCGTTATGACCATCGCCGATGAGGTCGATTCGCAACTGAGCCAGGCGATGGCAAGCTATATCGCCGAGTCAAGTCTCGACGCAATGCCCGCCTGACCCCCGACTTGCCCCTCACCTGCAGCTGACTAGCCCCCGACTTGCTCCCCATTTGCCCTAACTTGCTGCTACATCCGCACCTTTCATCGCGTCACAGGCGACCGGAACAATGATCCCAGGACACAGAAAAGCCTTCGCGAAATCGGAGGCTTTTCCATGCTGGCAAACAACCAGCCTAGACGGCCTTGAGGAAGATGATGACGAACGTAAACAGGGCCAGCGACTCGATAAACGCCAGACCCAGAATCAGAAAAATAAAGATACCGGGACGGGCTCCCGGGTTACGCGCCAACGCCTCGGTTGCCGAGGCCGTCGCCCTTCCCTGACCCAGACCGCACAGACCCGCAGCCAGAGCCATACCCAGAGCCGAAGCCAGCGGGATCCACTGCTTGGCCATATCCGCACCATTGCCGGCGCCGTTTCCACCGCCAGTAGCCTGCGCAAAAGCCGGCGACGCGAACAGCATCACGGCCAACGACATAAACAAGTATTGCAGCTTCTTCATCGTGTACTCCAACTCTCCCGGATTACGCCGCCAGTGGGTGGTTGAGGCTCACCGTGCTGGCCCCCTCACGCTGAACGGCGCTATTGCATACCCCGGGGCGGGAGGTCGACCCCAGGGCAAAACTCATGCGCCAATCTCCAAGAATCACGCGCAGATCTCTAATGGTCATGCGCCACAGCCAGCGAAAGATAGATCGCGCCCAGCAGGAAGAACACATAAGCCTGCACAATCGCGACGCCAACGTGCAGCCCCATGAAAATCAGCGGAATGCCCACCGGCACCAGTGAAAAAAACGCCAGCGTCACCAGGTCACCCGCGAACATATTCGCGTAAAGCCGAACCGTCAGCGACAGCACCCGCGCCAGATGCGAGATGATCTCAATCGGAAACAGCAGCGGATACAGCCACCACACCGGCCCCAGGAACTGCTTGATGTAAGCCGCCCCGTTCACCCGGATCCCGTGGTAGTGGTAGTACACAAACGTCACCAGGGCGAACCCCAGCGGAACCACCACATCCGCGGTAGGCGACTCCAGCCCCGGTACCAGCCCAATCAGGTTCGCGACCAGGATAAACATCCCCATCACCGTCAGATACCCGGTAAACCGCTCAAACCCGTGCCCGATAATCTGCTCGCCCTGCTCCGACGCAAATCCATGCGTCATCTCCGCCAGGTGCTGCACCGGTCCCGGCGTCTCCACGCTCAGCGACATCCGCACCGCGACGAAGTACGCCAGCAGCAGCAGAAACACCAGCAGCTCCATCGCAACCGCGTTCGAGATCGGAGCCTGAGGATTTACCGGCTGGATATGCAGCGCATGCAGCACCGCCGTCGTGGGCGCAGCAAGGTGGGCATTCAGAGCTCCGGTGATAAGTAAGTGTGTCGGCATAAAATTTGCTCTGAATCGCCTCGTCGCTCAGCTCGTCGGTCGTATCAATCCCGAGCCTAAACCGTCCACGCCTTCATCAACCGCAAGCCCTCGACCGACAGCGCAAACACGCCTAAAGCCAAGCCCGCGGCCATCGCCCAGACCGATCCGTTCAGATGCTTAAGGGTAACATAGAGAACCAGCACGGTCCCTCCCAGCCGCAGAAAGAACCCCGTCAACACCATCGCCATCGGCCGCGCCGTCCCTCCTCCATCCATCCGCGCCATCACCGCCGTCATCAGCCGCAACCACTCATACAGGCCCGAACCCGAGATCGCCGCTCCCACCACCAGCAGCGCCGCACTCGCCCATCCCGCCCTCCACCACACCAGCGGCACCGCGATCACCGTGACAAGAACCAGCAGCCGTATGGCCGACAGGATCGTCCGCCGGAAGTCCTCGTCCGTGTACCCCGCCATCGCCTCCATCAGTCGCCCCGCTTCAGGTATCCCGAAGCCATCCTGAAGATCTGGATAAACCCACCCACCGCCCCCAGCAGGATCCCCGCAACGCCCATCCACCCCTGGTGAAAGTGCTTGCCCATCCACGCTCCCACCAGCCAACCGATCAGGCACCCCGCCGGCAGCGCGATCGCCAGCTGAATCATCGACTCCGCCTTCACCAGCTCGCCCAGCGCACCTCCGTCCTTCCTGGGTTCGCCGCCCTTCTCCGGTCCGTCCGATCTGTCAGCCCCATCCAATTCGTCCGCCATCGCTCGTCCATTACATCACGCCGCTCCGGCCCCCGATCGCACCCGTAAGATAGAAGTACCCCGATGCGTAACTTCGAGTCAGACTTCGAGAAAGACCTCTACGCCGCGCGCCGGCAAACCCTCCGCGACATCGCTGCGCTCGGCCACCCCATCTACCCCAACCGCTTCCCCGCCGAGGGCGAAGCCGACACCATTCCCGCAATCCGCTCCACCTACGACCACGCTCCAGCCGCGGAGTTCGACCTCGCGATCGCCGAAGGCAAGCCCATCCAGGTCGCCGTCGCCGGCCGCATCATGGCCATCCGCACCCAGGGCAAAGCCGGCTTCGCGCAGCTCCAGGGGGGCGGCCAGCGCCTCCAGATCTACGTCCGCAAAGATGCTGTCGGCGACCCCGCCTTCGCGCTCTACAAACTCCTCGACCTCGGCGACCACATCGGCGTCCACGGATACCTCTTCAGTACCCGCACCGGCGAACTCACCATCCACGTCGGCCCCGGCCCCCGGAGCCAGCAGCCCATTACCTTCCTCGCCAAATCCATGCTCGCCCTGCCCGACAAGTACCACGGCCTCGAAGACGTCGAACTCCGCTACCGCCAGCGCTACGTCGACCTCATCATGAACTCCGGCACACTCTCCAAAAGTGAGAGCGCCGCTCCCGTGATCGAGATCCAGGGTGCCCCACGCCCCGCACCCGGGGACGTGGGATCAACCCCATCGAGTCCCATACCGCCCGGCTCGAGCCCAGTCACCGAGACCGCTCTCCCCAACAACGAACACAGGGACGCCCCCCGCAACGTCCGCGAGGTCTTCGTCAAGCGCGCCCAGATCCTCCGCTCCATCCGCAAGTTCTTCGACGCGCGCGGCTACCTCGAAGTCGAGACCCCCATGATGCACACCATCGCCGGAGGCGCCGCAGCCCGCCCCTTCAAGACCCACCACAACGCTCTCGACATCGACCTCTCCCTCCGCATCGCCCCCGAACTCTATCTGAAGCGCCTCGTCGTCGGCGGCCTGGACCGCGTCTACGAGATCAACCGCAACTTCCGCAACGAGGGCGTCTCCACCCAGCACAACCCGGAGTTCACCATGCTCGAGTTCTACCAGGCCTACGCGAACTACCACGACCTGATGACCCTCACCGAACAACTTGTAACCACCGTCGCTACAGAAGTAAACGGCACCCCCATCACCCACTTCAACGGCGTCGAGATCGACCTCTCGAAGTGGACCAGACTCTCCATGCGCGAAGCAATCGTCAAGTTTTGGCCAAGAGGCTTGCAGGTTAGACCCACTGTTGAGGATTTTTCCGCATCCCGCATTGGCAGCTTCGTAGCCAGGTCGTTGGACGAGGACGTAACAAATGAAGCGGACATCGGGATTCGGCGGGGCATATTTACTCTGGCCAAGATTGCCCTTGGCGGTCCAGCAACAACAGCTAACTATGGAAAGGCAGTTGCTACAATTTTCGAGGTGGTCGCCGAGCCCTTTCTTAACCAACCACACATCATCTACGACTTCCCCCTGGCCGTATCCCCACTCTCGAAGCAAAAGCCAGAGGAGCCCGACTGGGTCGAACGCTTCGAGTTCTACATCGGCGGCTTCGAGGTCGGCAACGCCTTCTCTGAACTCAACGACCCCGAAGAGCAGCGCAAACGCTTCGAGCAGCAGCTATCGGAACGCGACCGCGGCGACGACGAGGCCCACGCCATGGACGAGGACTACGTCCGCGCCCTCGGCTACGGCCTCCCTCCAACCGCCGGCGAAGGCATCGGCATCGACCGCCTCACCATGCTCCTCACCGGCTCCCGCTCCATCCGCGATGTCATCCTCTTCCCCCTCATGCGCCCCCAGACGCAGTAGCTGGTCTGTCGCCCATGTCCTTCTATTTCGCTGCATGTCCCTCTATTCAGCTGCCCGCGTCCTTCTATTCAACTGCCTGTGTCTTTCTACCCGTGTCCTTCTATTTGTCGCCCTTCTTTCTTCCATTCCGAGCGAAGCGAGGAACCTGCTTCTGCACTTGTCCTCTATTTGCCGTCCTGAGCGAAGCGAACGGACCGCTTCCGCCGAACGTCAGGGGAACGGCGCAGCCGGAACGACTCACCTGCCCCTGATCACGAACGCAACCGATTCAGGTCAATCAGAGCCGCATCGGACCGCGATCTCCGCCTGAGCGAAGCTGACCTTCGGCAGGGGAAACCGCCTCAGCCGGCCCGCTGAACCGAGGAACACGCAAGCAGAACCACGCCTACACCCTCGGCGTAAGCCGGAACCTGGACGCCGCCATCGGCGGTTTGTGGATCCTTCTCCAGCCACACCACCCGGCCCCTGTAGAGCGTGCCTTCGCCACAGTGCGGACCCTTCCCCGAGGCGTTGGCATTTGCGTAAGGAACATCCGTCGATAGAACGTAAGTCTTCCGGTACTCATTCGGCTTTGTCATGTTGCCGCTCCTGAAACGCCCCGGCGTTGTGAAAGATCCCGGGGTCCGTGCCGACAGCATAAGGACCTGCTATCCCGATCCGAATCCCTCGTTTGGGGGAGGGCCTTCCGTCGTTCCCGGCCCGCCATCCGCCACGTCCAGCCCACATGTGGCGTAATCACCCGCGCCATTCGCTACACTTGATTTAGCAGTCGACGGAACGCCGCCCGGCGGGATAGGCAACAGCCCGTTGGCGAAATGCGAGGGCCGCTAAGTTCAACGACAGCAGGATTTTACGAATAACTCTTCTGTTTTGACTATTTTGCATGGCACATATCGGTCATCCTCAACAAAGCAGATGGTTTGCGGACACGACCTCCCGGGGGGGGGGGTACCCGCAACAGGACTCAGGAGACACCAGCCCCTGCCTTAGAACGTCCACCCTTAGGACTTTTGCCAGGGACAGCTACTAAATCAAAACAAGGAGGAGCAGGACGATGACCAGATTGCAGTTTCGCGAGGCACTTGTGGTAGTGGGAGCCCTGGCGCTGGGATGGTGGGCCCATGGCGGCCGCGCCGTTTAGGCCGCGCCCGTTTCCAGTGCGGCCGCCTTTCAGTTCACCGGCATCAATCCCGCGACCTCACTGACGGGGTACAGCCCGAAGGATCGCATGCTGTACGTCTATCAGGGAGCGACCACCGGGAACTCGCATGGGAACTGCTCCTTTCGGATCCATATCCCGCGAGTCGGCGATGCGATCGATCGCGAGAACTGCGCTCCGGGATCGCTGACCCGGTAGGCAGGCGGCGATTCCAGAAGCTGTGGTAGCTTGCTTGTCATGGCACAGAGTGGGCGGTTTCAGCTGAGCGTGCGGGTCCTGGGGGTGCTGGCGGCAGCGCCGGATTCCATGCACACCTCAACGGCAATCGCAGAGGAGCTGGGCGAGAGCGCCGTCATGGTGCGCCGAACCTTTCTTCTGCTCCAGAAGGCTGGATTGATAGCGCAGCGAAAGGGCCCTAACGGCGGCGCCCGCCTGGTCGTCGCGCCGAAGCAGATCGGCCTGGGCGACGTCTACGCTGCCGCCGAGGGCGAGTGGATATCGCTTGGCTCTGACGGCGCGGCCGGGCTCGGAGGCCTTATGAAGAAGGTGCGCAAAGAGGCAACCGAAGCCATGAACGAGACGACTCTCGCACAGGTCGTCAAGCGGATGCGAAAAGCATAGCCTCCGGAGGCTTAAAGGGAGAGAACAGACGTCCGCGCTCTGGAAGCCGGCAGCGGCACCCATGCTACCCTCCCTGAGTGAATATCCTCTTTGTCGGGGACGTCTTCGGCTCCGCCGGCCGCCACATCGTCCGCGAACACCTCCCCCACGTCCTCGAATCGAATCACGTCGACCTCCTCGTCATCAACGGCGAAAACGTTGCTGGAGGATTCGGCATCACGCCGTCCCTCGCCGACGAACTCTTCGACCTCGGCGCTCACGTCATCACCACCGGAAACCACATCTGGGATAAACGCGAGATCTTCGAGTACATGACCGTGCCCGCCGACTCCCACGATCGCGGCCGCCGCGTTCTCCGCCCCGCCAACTACGCCGCCAGCACCCCCGGCTTCGGCCTCTATCAGGGTGAACTCCCGCCCGCGAATGGCTCCCCGGCCCAGCCCTACGCCGTCATGAATTTGCAGGGCCGCGTCTTCATGTCGTCCTGCGACGATCCCTTCCGTAAAGCTGACGAGCTCCTCGCCCGCATCGAGCAGGAGTCACAGGCCAGGGTCATCCTGCTCGACATCCACGCCGAAGCCTCCTCCGAGAAGGTAGCCCTCGGCTGGTACCTCGATGGCCGCGTCACCGCCGTCCTCGGCACCCATACCCACATCCCCACCGCCGACGAGCGCATCCTCCTCAACGGCACCGCCTTCCAGACCGACGTAGGCATGTCCGGCCCGTACGACTCCGTGATCGGCGTCGAGCGCGACCTCGTCCTCAACCGGTTCCTCACTGGGATGCCCGCCAAGTTCGAGGCCGCCAAGGGCAATCCCAAGATGTGTGCCGCCCTCATTCAGTGCGACGGAGCGACCGGCCGCGCCACCTCGATCCGCCGCATCATGCTCGGCGAATAAGCATTTCGCGCCGTACGCGGTACCTTTCGACGCGGAGGCTTACCAGCGCAGCCACTCTGGAAGCGCAGCTTCAATCCTGGCCCAGAAAGTAGGCGCGGCAGCTATCTCGTTTGCCCCGAAGTGTTGCGTCTGGCGACCATCGATAGAGCCCCGCCCGACCCAGCTACCAGCATCTCCGGTCGTGAACCCATGCTGAACTGGAGCACCGGCACGTCTCCCGCCTTCAAAGACACGCTTTGCAGAAGGTTCGTACCCTTCCCGTCGGTAAACAGCATCACCAGATAGGCGCCCGGCGCTATGCCCTCCTGGCTGAATTTTCCCAGCGAATCACCGATCAGCGTGTAGCGCCACGGGTGCGCACTCGGCTGTACCGTTGTGTCGGAAACAAGGCGAACCACTGCATGGGCGATGGGACTTCCCGTCCCGTCAAGAACCCGGCCCGATAAGCTGGCGGAACTCTGACCGTGCGCGACCGAACCACAGACCAATCCACAACCGACCAAAGCAGAGGCAAAACGAAGCGGAGCAAAGAAGAAGTGTTTCATGGCTCAATCATTCGCCGTGTTGCCTAAACCGGCTATCCCGCCAACGTGTCACCCGTTTCCACAATCCTGTGGCGCCTAGCGTGCTCCCGCTAGTCCTCTAGCAAGCAAACACGATATTCAGAGGAAAAGAGCGGAGGGGCAGCCCCAAAAGGCTGCCCCTTCACCTCATTCAGTATTCAGTGCAAACTAGCGTCTACGCGCCGGGGCGGTGCGACGCGCCGGTGTTGTGGACCTCTTTGGCGAGCTCTTGGCAACCACTGCTCCGTCGTTCATCACGATCATCACCGGGCCGGGCGCTGCTGCGGCAGCAGGTGTAGCAGCCGGTGTGGTCGTTGCTGCCGACGTCGTGGTCGAAGCTGAAGCAGTGGTCGAGGAGGCATCGGTCGATGTTGTTGCCGCGGTAGACCCTGCCGCAGGCGTTGAGGACGCAGTCGACCCACTCTGTGTATAGGAGCTATAAGTTCCAGTCAAAGTGACCTTTGAACCCACCGCCGGAACGGTCTTCAACGGCTCCTTCATGTTGAAGGTGAAATCAGCCGTCTTTGACTGAACCGCATCGTCCGAAACCGCAGTAGTCAGAACGCTGTCAGTCGCGGAGATAACGGTTGCATCCGGGATTTCAACCGTCTTGCCCTTCACGGTCGCAAAGACCTTCTCCGCATCCTCTGGTGTTCCGTTCTGGAGGATGAACTCCTTATCGCTCAGAGCCAGGGTGCCCAGGTCAGACGTGGAGGTCACCGTCTGGTGAGCAATGTCGGAGGCCTTCGGTGCCGGCGTGATCGTGAAGTCGCTGGGCGGGTTGAGATTCGCCTGTGCCGCGGCCGTCACCTTCTCATAGCCCTCCGCGTTCCCGTGGTACTTCTTGTAGCAGTAAGTCGCGGTCGGCGTCATCTGGGACTTGTACGGCTCGGGAGCGTACGCCACAAAACGCGATACATAGAACGTGCAGTTGATATAGTCCGGCGGCGTGGACTGGAGATAGGCCAAACCGAGGAAATACGTGTCCTGGAGAACCGGTCCGGGCACCTTTGTCTGATCGACGGGAACAGCAGCGAGTTCCTGCTTAAAGTTCGTGATCGCTGTTGCAGTGTCCTTCTTGTTCAGTGCCGCCGTTCCGATCGCGCTGTAGAAGATCGGGTTCGCGCTTTCCTGCAGCTTCTTAAAATCATCGTCGCTCATGTCCTTCGGCTTGGTCGACGCAAGACCCTTCTGCGCGTTATCGGCAGCCTTGTCAAGAGCTGCCTGCTTTGCACCGGGGTCGGTCAGTTGGTCTGCTGACGCCTTTCGGAAGTACACCTCTAACGTCAGAGCACGAAGGTTCGTCGTATCGACCTGCAGTAGACGGTCCGCTGCATCCAGCGCCTTCGCCTGGTCGAACGAGCTGTAGGCGGCCATCAGCTGCTGCAGAACGTCCGCTTTCACCGCCGACTGCGGATAGGACGCCAGATACGCCTCGAGGGCAGAAGCCTTAGTCTGCGGGGTCGTCTGCGTAATCGCATTGTTATAGGCGTTGTACTCCGGCTGCGACATCTGCACACCGCCGGCAGCCGGCTGCTGCTGTTGAGCCCCAGAGCCTAGGTTTACCGGAGCTTGGGAGTACACGAACCGAGCACCAGGAGCAACACTAGCGACGGCCAGGAGTGATGCAACAACTACCTTATTCATTCAATATCCCTCGTTAAGATCTGCTGATACTTTGCCGCCACATCTCACACTGCCGGTCCGACTGATCATAGAGCATCGCGGATCTCTGATTGAACTGGTCCACTGCGACATCTTACGGTACGCTGAGGACCCGTGGTGTGAGGCTTGATGCGGATTATAGGAAGGTCGTTGCTCGTGCGCAAGCATACGGTTCCTAGCCGCGTTACTTCTGACGAACGCGAGGACTCGAATTCCCAATTTGGACTTTATGGGCTGAGTGTCGCCTGTGGCTAACGTGGCCGCCGTAGGCATATCCAGCTCGGCTGCCGTGAAACACGACTCGCACCGATTTGCGACCAAAGGTCTGTAATTACGGTATGCGATAGCGAGATGCGCTCCGTGCCTACCCCTAGCCTTTGTGCACCCTTATCCACAACAGGTAGTACTTACGTTGTTGATTCCGGCACTTCACACGGCTACAGTGGGGAGGACACGGAAGCAGATTCCTGCCGTCAACTAGAAGAAGTGGCGTCAGTCTTCGCCATCGAGGTCCTTGCGCGCATGCTCAAACTCAAACGGGTTCAGATTCTCGGTTTTAAATCTTTCTGCGATCGCACCGAGGTTCAACTCGCCGGAGAGGGTATCGCTGCGATCGTCGGCCCGAACGGCTGCGGTAAATCCAATATCTCGGATGCAATCACATGGGTGCTCGGCGAGCAATCGGCCAAGAGCCTTCGCGGTCTGAAGATGGAGGACGTCATCTTCGCCGGCACCCGCGACCGGAAGCCCACCGGCATGGCCGAAGTCTCGCTGACACTCGTCGATCCCGATGTCTACGACGGCTCCTCCCCGTCGCATGACGGTCCCGAACTTGTCCCTTCAACTCGTCAGATCCAAGAGACCTCAACCGACTGGGACGAGGCACAGCTTCGTAAGCAGGCCGCCTCGGAGACGGAGGAGATCATCGCGGAAGCACAGCCAGGCACGGTGCTGGACGTCAATGGAGATCCACTGCCAAATGATACAGACGAAGTTGCCGGTGCAGCCGCGGATTCCGTCGCCGCCGATGGCCTGGACACCACTGCAGGTGCTGACGACGTCGTGCTCAAGATCCGCCGCCGCAAGTTCAAGCGCACTCCCGTACGCGCCGGCGAGATCACCGTGACCCGCCGTCTCTTTCGCACTGGCGACTCCGAGTACCTGCTGAACGGGAAGATCTGCCGCCTGCGCGACATCCAGGACATCTTCATGGGCACCGGTCTCGGCGGCGAATCCTATGCCATCATCGGTCAGGAGCGTATCGGTCAACTCCTCAGCTCCAAGCCCCTCGATCGGCGTGGCATCATCGAAGAAGCCGCCGGCATCACCCGCTTCAAGACCAAGAAGCGCCTGGCGGAACTCCGTCTTGAAGCGGCCAAACAAAATCTATCGCGCGTTACCGACATATTCGAAGAGGTCACCAAACAGATGACCACGCTCAAGCGCCAGGCCGACAAGGCCGAGCGCTACGGAGCGCTGCGTGATGAACTCCGAACCAAGCTCCGCATCGCACTCGCCAGCCGTATGGTTCAGCTCGACACCGAGCAGGCGGCGACGGCCGGGCAGATCGCCTCCCAGACCATCGAGATCGACCGCGGATCCGCGGAGATCGAGCAACTTGACGCCGAGCACACCGCTGGCATGGAGCGTGGCTACAACCTCGATCAGCACATTCGCGAGACCAACACGCAAGCAAATCAATCAGCGGTTGAGCTCGAACGCATCATAGCCCGGACCTCCTCAAATACCGATCGCATTGCAGAGCTGTCCGATCGCATCGTGTCGGGCAGCGAAGATCTCGCTCAGGTCCAGGCACAGCTAGCCCAGCTATCGGGTGAGGCCGAGCAACATCGTAGCTTTCTTGAGAACGCCACGACCAAAGCCAATCAGGCACGTGAAATTGCTCATCTCCACCAGATGAGCGCGCAGGAGGCAATTCGTTCGGTTTCAGCAGCCGAACAGCAGGCGGAAGCCGGACGCCGCAGCGCCCTGCATCTGATGCAGAACTCCAACCAGATCCGTAATGAGATTGCCCAGACCGAGGCTGCGCTCGCGGGCCTCGACCGAGAGTCCGAGCGCCTTCAATCTGAGTCCGAGGTCGCCCGCCAGGAGCTCTCCAGCCTTGGCCTTCAACGCGGCCAGGTGAAGCTCTCCTTCGAAGATGTGACCGAGCGTCTGCGCCGGCTCGAAGCCGAGATCGCCAACCTTCGTCTCGACACTGAAGCTCGCCGCAAGGAGGAGTCCGAATCCAAACGGCGGGGCGATCAACTTCGCGGAGAGCTCGCTTCACTGAACGGGCGCCGCACCTCGCTCGAAGGTCTTATTCGCGATCATTCCTACTCGACCGACACTGTCAAAAACATCTTCCGGAGCGCCAAGAAGAACACTCAGGCGGAAGTAAGCCACCTCACCCCCATCGGCACACTTGCTGACTTCCTCGAGATCGAGGGCCAGTTTGGGACAGTCGTCGACGAGTTCCTTCGCGAAGAGCTCAACTACGTCGTTGTGAAAAGTTGGGACGCCGCCGACGAGGGCGTCCGTTTGCTCCGATCTGACGTGGCCGGCCGCGCCACCTTTCTCGTTCACCCTCAAGCGTCCGAGTCGAACGAAGCGATCGAAGAGGAAGCTCCAAAGCGACGACCTTCCGCAGAGGGCTTGGTCCCCTTGCGAGAATCGATCCGGGTTCTTAATGGCTTCTCCGGTTCCCTTGAGCGGCTTCTTCCCAAGCTCCGCGACGGCTACATCGCTCCGGACGCAGGCACCGCCCGCGCCCTGGCTCTCCAACATCCGAGCGCCTGGTTCCTCGCTCCCACCGGTGAGACTTTCCACAACCTGACTGTTACCGGCGGCCGTCCCAGCTCCGGAGGTCCGCTCGCTCTCAAGCGCGAGCTCCGCGAGATCCTGGAAAACGTCGCCCGCGTTGAAGCCGACCTATCCCGGACCGACATCGCCACCGCCACTCTCTCCCGAGTGATCGCCGAGGTGACCGCCGCGATCGACGCCCGCACCATCGAGCGCCGTGAGGCCGAGCGCGATGCTGCCAACTCCGGAGCCGCACTTCGGCAGATGGAGTCAGAGACCGCACGCATCGAGCGCCGCCTACAGGAGTGGCAGATCTCCACCGAGCGCAACCGCGATCAGCGCAACGCCAAGACCGACCTCATCGCACTTCGCCAACAGGAGGCCGCCGCCGCCGACGCCGAGCATCAGGCTGTGGAAGGCGCTCTTGCTGACGTCCAGTCACGTCTCGGCGATCTCCGGCAACAGCGCGAACACCTCCAGCAAGCCTCCGCTACAGCTTCTGCAGCGCTCGCAGGCATCGAAGAGCGCCGCCGCAACGCCCAGGCAAACTTCGACCAGATCCATCGCCTTGAGCAGGGGCAGCGCCAACGCATGGAGCAGCTCGAACAACAGCTCAGCTCGTCTGGCACGGAAAAGCAGCGCCGCGAAGGAGAGCAGACGACGCTCGCCGCGCAACACACGCAGCTACTAGACACGCGTACGAACGCGGTCGCCCAGGCCGCAGTCCTCACCGCGGAGTCCAACGTTCTCCGAACCCGTCTCGCCGATCTCGACCATCGCCTCCGCGCGCTCCGCTCCGAGATCGAAGCGCTTCGCGACGGGCGCGCCCAACTCATGGCGCGCGCCGCCAAGCTTGCCTCAGATATCGAGCATATCGATCAGACCTGCCTCAACGACCTCGGCACCGAAGCCGCAACGCTCCGAGAAGACAACACCATGACGCACCTCCGTGGCGAAGCGCTCCTGCAACAGGAAGAAGAGACGCGAATCCTGAAAGGCAAGCTCGAAGCTATGGGCCCCGTCAACATGATGGCGCTCGAGGAGTACATCGAAACCACTCAACGGCACAGCTTCCTCGAAACTCAGCGAAAAGACCTGCTCGACTCCATCGAGAACACCCAGGCCTCAATCAAGGAGATCGACGGCGTCTCGCGCCTCAAGTTCGATAAAGCCTTCCAGGTCATCAATGAGAACTTCTCCGTCACCTTCACTCGGCTCTTCGGCGGCGGACAGGCTTTCATGAAGCTCACCGACCAGGAGAACGCGGCGGAGTCTGGCATCGATATTGTCGCCTCGCCCCCAGGCAAGAAGCTCCAGAACATCCTCCTTCTCTCGGGCGGCGAGAAGGCACTCACCGCGCTTTCGCTGCTCGTCGGCATCTTCCAGTTCCAGCCCGCACCCTTCTGCGTCCTCGACGAAGTCGATGCTCCCCTGGACGAGACCAATGTCGGTCGCTTCGCCCGCCTCATCCATGAGATGTCCACCAGCACCCAGTTCGTCGTCATCACTCACTCCAAGCGAACCATGGCGCAGGCAGACGTCATCTATGGCGTTACGATGCAGGAGCCGGGCGTCTCCAAAATCGTCTCCGTCAATCTCGGAGGTCGACGCGAGTCAACCGACAGCCGCCGCGCCGTCGCCTAGGTCGCCCGGTGCGCCACCCGTTGTGCGGGACGCTGCCCGAGCTCTTACATTTTGCGCAGCTGGAGCGAAGCATCACCTCGCTCCAGCTATTTTCCGCTAGAGTAGCGATCAGCACCCGCGGCAGCCATGCAGCAGATCCCCCTCACCATCATCACCCTTGCCGCTCTCAGTGTTCTCCTCCTAATACTAAGGGCGCGATGGAAGACACTTCGTTGCCGTACCCGCCGATCCGTGCTCCTGGTCGCGATTGCTGCGATCGCCCTGTTCGTCGTCGGATATGCCACCCACTGGGTCACCGCTTCGGATCGACTCAACGCCGCTTTCTACTGGTCCGCGGTCGCCGGATACCTCCTTCTTCTCTCCATTCACAGCCTTACGCGCCCGCGCTGGCTTACGTCCATCACCGCGATCGTCCTCGCTGCACCCGTCCTCGCTTCCAGCCTGTTTCTTCCGCTCGGAAGCATCTTTCATCCCAACCCGCGACGTATCGTGGCTCTCGGGACTGACCTTTATGTCTCCTGGCAGCCATTTGTTGAGTTGGGCCCGTCAAGCTCCGGGGTAGATGTAGAAATCTTCTATCGACCACCGTTGCTTCCCTTCCTGCAACACTCCCGCCTCGGTGGCCGCTTCTACGATCGCCGTTGCAACGGCGCAGCGACTGAGGTTGTGCTCCAGCCCGACCATGAGTCGGTATTCGTCCGCTGCCCTTCGTGGCCCAACTCCATCGACCCCAGCCTAGGCGAGTATCTTCGCCTGCATTAAGCCACTAAACCGCGTCCTCACGCGCCGGAGCGTCTGGGTGATACCGTCGTCTTGATGCCTGACCAAATGCCCGAGACCTCCTCCAGCCCGGCCCTGCTCACCACCGATCTCGGTAACTTTCCGATCACCGCGCGTGGCAAGGTTCGCGACATCTATGCGCTCTCTCAGGATCCGTCTTCCGACCTTCTCTTCATCGCCACCGATCGAATCTCCGCCTTTGACCACGTGCTCGGCTCCGGGATCCCTGACAAAGGGCGCATCCTTACCCAGCTCTCGCTCTTCTGGTTCGATCACCTCCGCGAGCTCATTCCCAATCACGTCATCACCGCCGACATCCGCAACTACCCTTCGGACCTGCAACCCTTTATCGCTCAACTCGAAGGCCGCAGCATGCTCGTCCGCCGAGCCCGGATGTTTCCCGTCGAGTGTGTCGTGCGCGGCTACATCTCCGGCTCCGGGTGGAAGGATTATCAGGCTACCGGCCACATTTGCGGCATTCCTGTGCCTGCAGGTCTCCGCGAGTCCGACCGCCTTCCTGGGCCTCTCTTCACTCCCGCAGCCAAGATCACCACTGGCGGCCACGACGAGAACATCTCCTTCGACACAGTCGTCCAACTCGTGGGGGCCCAGGTCGCCGAAGAACTCCGCTCGCTTACCATGGCTATCTACACCAAAGCCAGCGCACACGCCACGAGCAAAGGCCTCATTCTGGCCGATACTAAATTTGAGTTCGGCCTGATCCCCGGTCCCGATAGCCAGGGCAGGATCATTCTCGCCGACGAGGTTCTCACCCCTGACTCCTCGCGCTACTGGCCTGCGGAGACCTACTCGCCGGGCGGCGCGCAGCCCTCGTTCGACAAGCAATTCGTTCGCGACTACCTCGAGAGCATCCACTGGAACAAACAGGCGCCCGCGCCAACGCTCCCCGACGATGTCGTCAGGCAGACCCGAGGGAAGTACCTTGAAGCGTTCACCCTTCTCACCGGCCGTACCAGCCTCAATACTTGAGAGCCTCCGGGGATTGGCCCATGCTCTAAAACGAAGCTTCTCACTCACGGCATGAACGCTCCCCTGGCAAATCCGTATCTTGACCAACTGGCGGCATTCAACGCCTTCGACTGGATGGTCCTTTTCGTTCTCATCTGGTCCGTTGTCCTCGCTTTTCTACGAGGCATCATTCGCGAGCTCTTCGGTCTAGCCGGCACCATCCTCGGCCTGCTCCTTGCCGCGTGGAACTATCCAGCCTTTGCCGCCTGGCTCTCCCGCTGGATCACGTCGCCAGTCGCAGCGGAGATCACAGCCTTCCTCCTCATCGCCGTCCTCGTGATGGCCGTATGCACCCTTCTCGGCCGACTCGTTCGCGGCACGGCCCACACCGTCGGTCTGGGCTTCCTTGATCGCGTGGCTGGCGCGGCCTTTGGCCTGTTGCGCGGATGCGTTCTTGGTATCGGATTTCTCATGGCCGTAACCGCCTTTCTTCCACCTCAAACTCTCATCGCAAAATCCCGTGTTGCACCCTATTTCCTTGCCGCCGCGCGTGAGGTATCCTTCGTTGTACCTCAGGACCTCCAGAGGCGGATCACCGGCGGCCTCACAGGCATCAGGCACATCGCCCGACGCTAAGCACACCGGACCTCGCTGGATCAAACCGTCGCCGCAAAGGGACAATTGAGGCTCCACGTTCCTTCCCGGGACAGTCAGCGAGGATCGACTTTGAAGCGCGAACTGCACAGCCTTGTCACCCAGATGCATAGCGCAGGTATCCCTTACGCCGATGCGCTCCGTCAATTCAAACGCCGCTACCTCCTTGAGGTTCTCGCGCACCACAAAGGAAACCAGTGCAAGGCCGCCGAAGAACTCGGGATGCACCGCAACACCCTTAGTCGAACCCTTTCCGAGCTCGATCTGGATACGGCTCAAATCCGGAGCGGCATCCGAAACGGGATGCGTCGCCCACCCGCAAGCGAGCGTCCGCGCATCCAAAACGTCGCCAGTGCGCGCTGAGTTCCTGCCGCAAGCGTCTAATCTCCAGCCTGTGAGAAGACCTGCGATCCTAATCCTGCGCCTCAGCGTACTGCCCATAGTGTGGATCTTCACGCTTACTGTGCTCGCCTCCGCACAGACACAGGACCCATCTCCAGATTCCTCCCTTGCGCCGCAGCAGATTCATGGCGCCCGCTCTGAGCAGCAGGCGGCCGACGCTTATCTTATTGGCGCCCGGCTCCTCGATCGCAACGATCTTGACGGTGCCGAGAGGAGCTTCCTCAAAGCCATCGCGCTTGACTCTGCAAATCAGGACTACGTCACCGCCCTCAACATCGTCCGAGAGCACCGTCTCACCGCTCTGGTTCAGCAGGCTGGCAGCGCCCGTCTCCTCGGACAGAACGCAAGGGCTGACGCTCTGTTCGCGCAGGCACGCAGCCTCGATCCACAGAATGCCATCATCACCCAGCACCTCACTCCCGAGACCACCTCGGCGAGCTTTGCTCCGGAGATTGCAGGGGAGACGGTCCCATGGATCGTAAAAGGGCCTGCGCTCGCCGGGCCCGTTACACTCACGCCGTCTGCCGCATCCCGGAGCTTCCACCTCCGCGCGGACACCCGCTCCGTGCTCCGCCAGGTTCTCACAGGCTTCAGCATCCGCCCTGTCTTCGACGATTCCGTAGGCTCAAAGCAGATCCGCTTCGACCTCGAGAACACCACCTACCAGCAGGCTGTACCGATTCTACTTCGCATGACCCAGACGTTCGCCGTTCCCCTCGATTCCGCCAGTCTACTTCTCGCGAAAGACACCGCCGAAAATCGTCAGCGCTACGAGCGGCAGATCCAGGAGACCGTCTACGTCCCGGGCTCCACACCGGAGCAAATGGCAGAGCTCGGCAACCTCGTTCGCAGCGTCTTCGATGTCAAGACCGTCACCATTGCGAACTCTTCCGGAAGCATCGTCCTTCGCGCTCCTGCGGAGACGTTGAATGCTCTCAATCTCACCCTCGCTGATCTTATCGATGGAAGCGCTCAGGTTGTGCTCGATCTGCGCCTCTATGCCATCGACAGAACGCGCACCCGAAACATAGGTCCCCAGATACCACAGCAGTTCGGCGTCTACAACGTAGCCAGCGCCGCGCAAAATTTGGTCAATTCCAATCAGGCGCTAGTCAATCAGGCAATCGCCCAGGGCGTTATTCCAGCCAACGCCAGCAACATCCAGATCGCACTCTACCTGTTGGCGTCGGGTCTCGTTCAGAGCTCTCTGCTCACCAACACTCTCGGCTTCTTTGGTAACGGGCTTACGCTGACTGGTGTCACCGGCGTCGGAACCACCAGCTTCAGCCTGGCCCTGAACTCGTCCGACTCCCGCGTTCTCGATAACCTTCAGCTTCGCGTGGGTGACCACCAAACGGCGAACTTCCGCGCCGGCACCCGTTTCCCCATCACCACCGGAACCTACACCACCGGGTCTGCGGTCTCCAGTGCTTCGCTCGCCGGCATCACTGTGAATGGTGTCAGCGCGTCCAGCCTGCTCAATCAGTACCTTGGCTCGGCCAATCGCGCCACCATTCCGCAGATTCAATACGAGGACCTCGGCGTCACTCTGAAAGCCACACCAACGGTTCAGAAATCAGGTCGTGTCGCCATGCACCTTGACCTGAAGATTGAAGCCCTGGCTGGAGGCGCTATCGACGGCATCCCGATCCTCGCTAATCGTCAATTCGTCTCCGACATCACCGTTGGCGACGGCGAAACCGCGCTCATGATCAGTAGCCTCAGCAGAACCGAAGCACTCGCGATTAGTGGTATCCCCGGTCTTAGTGAACTCCCAGGGTTCCAGACCGCAACAGCGGATCGAATCACCCAGAAGGACACCAGTGAGCTCGTCCTGCTCATCACGCCCCACGTAGTTCGGCGACGCTCCAGCATCACCGTGGGACCACGCATTGCGCTTAATCAGCCGCCTGGCTCCTCAGATTAATCTCACTCTCTCTCGGCAGCCAGAGAGTGAAAACTGTTCCATGGCCCACCTCACTTTGGCGTGTCCTCACCCGAAGGTATCCCCCATGTTTCTCGACGATGCCCTTACTCACCCATAGGCCGAGTCCGGTTCCCGTAGTCTCCTTGGTTGTCTGAAATGGCTCAAAGAGCCGTTCGCGTATGCGCGGATGGATTCCCTCCCCGGTATCGGCCACCGTCAGGCGCACGCCCTCCCGCCCAGTAAGACGATCAGTCTGGGAATGCACACGAATCGAGATAGACCCGTCGGTACCCATCGCATCCAGTGCATTGCGAACAAGGTTGTTCAGCACTTGCCGGATCTCCCCCTCCAGGCACATAACCCGGGCCACCGGAAGCAACTTCCATTTCAGCCTGATCTTTCTCACCAGAATTCTGCCGGTGTAGAGTGACATCACCGCTCGGGCCACATCTTCAAGACTTACCTCAGCAACCCTGCTGCTCTGGCGATGGAACCGCAGCGTTTGCAGCGTGATCTCCGTCACCCGAGACAGTTCACTCTGTGCCAGGTCGGCATACTCCTTGATCTCCGTCATCGAACCTGAGTGGCGGATCAGGTACAGGAGATTGGTGATCGACTCTAATGGGTTGTTGATTTCGTGTGCGATGGAGGATGCGAGCTGACCCACCGCCGCCAGCTTCTCACTCTTTCTCAGAGCCTCGTCCTGCAGCCGTATCTGCGTGATGTCTGTGTTCACCGCCACCCCGCCGATCAAGTGTCCGTTCAATGTGATCGGCGCCGCTACGCTCCGCAGCCATCGTCCATTTGCGTGCAAAGTCTCGGCCGAGGACTCGCCTCCCAAAGCCTCGCTCAGCGTCTTGAGCTTTGCCGGAAACTCCGGTCCACTCATCGCTCGCGCCCGCCGATTCAGTCGGATAGACTCCCCATCCAAAGTGGCGACGTAGACGCCATGCGGTATGCTCTCTATTACCGCATCGAGCTCGGCTGTCCTCTTCTCCGCCATCTCCCAGGCACGCCTTAACTCGTCCTGCTGCTGCCGATGCTCTGTCACGTCGCGAAATGTAACGACAACGCCAGCGACCTTATGGCTCACCGTCACAGGCTGCGCGGATACCTCCGCTACGAACGTACTTCCATCCTTGCGAAAGAAAGTGTCTAGACGAGAGCGATAGGGGTAGTTCTTCCGGCAGACCTCATAAATGGGACAGTCCTCAGCAGGAAATCTGCGCCCGTCAGGATAGTGGTGATGAACTAGTTCGTGTATTTTGCTCCCGACTACCTCATCGATGGCGAACCCAAAGGCACTCAGCGCCATGCGGTTCACAAAAGTGCAGATTCCCTGAAGATCAACACCCCAAATTCCCTCGCCAGCCGAGTCGAGCAAGGCCTGCCAGTGCGGCATCTCTTGAGGGTGTATCGCCGCGTTCGCCATCGTACCGTGCCCGCCTTCCAACCGCGCATCATCTCGACTTTCGCAGAGTTAGATGCAGAGCATCCCTTCAGAGCGCGGCGTCGGGTAACCCGATAGTACTAAGGCCGTTGACCCGCTCACAGTGCAGCAGCTATACTTCAGCCTGCACCGAGCGGGAGTAGCTCAGTGGTAGAGTGCTTCCTTGCCAAGGAAGATGTCGCCGGTTCGACCCCGGTCTCCCGCTCCATATGCATTCTGTGCACCCCAGATAAGCTTCAGCACGTGTAGGATCCGTCCAGTCTCCGTGTGCTCTGACAAACCTGGAAAATACCTCGAGGCGCGGTACCCAAGCGGTAAGGGAGAGGTCTGCAAAACCTTTATGCGTCGGTTCGATCCCGACCCGCGCCTCCATTCTTCAGTCTCAGATGTGCAAAGGGCCTTTCCGAAAGTGATTAGCGAAGACGCTCTTCGCTGCTTTTGGGTGCGAGTACGACTAGGTCCACTCTACGGTTCGCACGACGTCCCTCCTGTGTAGTGTTGTCAGCGATTGGATGGTAGGGTCCGTAGCCTGCAACTGAGATCTTGCTTGGGGGAAAGTCCGTTTGCTCAAGGAGCAAGGACAGGACACTCATCGCGCGAGCTGTCGAGAGTTCCCAATTGGATTGAAAGCTAGCAGTGTGAATCGGCTGATCGTCGGAGTGCCCTTCCACCCTTACGTCCAGACCATTCTGCATCAGTACCTCCGCCGTGCGTCTAAGCTTCTCAGCCGCACCCGGCAGCAAGGTGGCAGCCCCGGAGTTAAAGAAACCGAGCTCTCGCAAGCTGATCACAAAGCCGTCAGGAGTTTGCTGGATCACAATCTGCTGCTTGCTGATAGCATCGCCAAGCACACCGCGAAGCTGTAGACCCAGCTTTGTGGAATCGAAGGATCGAGGTGCCATCTTGCTTGCGCCCTCCGCCTCCTGCAACTTGATTCCAGGAGCCCCTTCTGATCCCGGCTTTTCCCGTTGAGGCGGATCAATGCTCAACGCATCAAAGCCGGACTGAATCTCGGTGGAGACTGTGGTGATCGTTCGCTTACTGTGCCACAGCGTCGAAAATAAAACGATAAACACGGCCAGCAGCAAAGTTACGAAATCTGCGTACGGGAGCAACCAGCGATCATGGGAGGGGAGACCCTGCACTCTTCCGGCCATCTGTCTTCGCGATCTTCGACTCAAGGGATTGCCATCTCCTGCTCTGGCGCCGGCTGAGCCTTCGCGAAACGCTCAATAAGGTAAGGTTCGAACCTTAGCTTCAAAGCGCGTGCGCTGATCCCTTCCACGATGGCGACCACTGCATCAAGCGTCATCTCGCGCACAATCTGCCGCTCGCGTATGCGTATCCGTAGCTTGCCAGCGAGCGGAAGGAAAAATAGGTTAGCGAGACCGATGCCGTAGAGAGTAGATACGAAGGCAACTGCGATGCCTTTGCCGATCCCACCTATATCGTTCATGCGTTGCATCACCTGGATCAGCCCAAGCACGGCACCAACAATGCCGAGCGTCGGTGCGAATCCACCAGCAGCCTCGAGGACCTTCGGAACGCTCTCTTCTCTTTCTTCGTCATGGTAAAGGTCAACCTCCATGACCTCCCGAAGCTCGCGCACGGGTAGACCATCTACAGCCAGCGTAAGGGCTCTGCGCAGAAAGCCATTCTCGATGTCGTCAAGCTGCGCGTCCAGCGTGAGGATGCCGTTACGCCGAACCTGCGTGCAGTAGCCAACCAGCTGCCCCATGACTTCGGTACCGGATGCACTGGAATCGATGAGACTGTGCCGTAGCTGCCTTACCGTTTCGAGCACGATTCCTATGGGAAATTGAATGAGGACGGCGCCAAGGGTGCCCCCCAGCACGATCAGCGCGGCGGTAGGCTGCACGATCTGAGTAACAGTGCCACCGTCGAGCAATAAGCCCGCAACAACCCCAAAGGCTGCCACCAGAACTCCTAATAAAGTGCCTCTATCCATCTGCCGCTTGATCATGAAGATGTGCCCTTCATAGAGAGTGCAAGTGTCATGCCAAAGGAGCCGGTACCTTCTGAGGTCACCAAGGTACAGGAAACGCTCATAAAGACCGTTCTCTCGAGAAGATGTGTTCACGTACCGTTACGCCTATCGAACCGGTTAGAGCTACATGAGAGCAACAATCGAGGAAGGCCTAGGGAACCTCTGTACAGGTATGCGTTTTAGCTGAGGTTCGAGCGGTTGTGCTTGGTTGGGGAGCTATTTGCGTCACACCGGGCTTTACGTGCTGGTTGAGCAGTCAACCGGCTGATTTTAGGCG
>JAABUK010002669.1_pt1 | contig 31659 bp, 27 predicted proteins | sample 5559141 | NCBI WGS metagenome assembly JAABUK01 (sample SAMN10711869, study PRJNA513367) | rock metagenome | isolation source: Antarctica rocks | place: Antarctica: Victoria Land, Pudding Butte nord | collected 2016-01-03 | reverse complement strand
GGGGAAGGTGGCGGCGGGGAAGGTGGGGGTGGAGGGGATGGAGAAGGACTTGGTGGGGGTGGAGATGGACTTGGTGGGGTGGGTGAAGGTGGAGATGGGGGTGGTGGTGGAGGTGGTGAGGGGCATAGGCCACAGGTTCTCTGACAATTGGCCCTGTGGGGCATGGAACACAATGTTGACCTCACAGATACAGTGAAGTGTGAGCACCCAGATGCTTTCATTGCACTAAAGTTGTATACATCGCAACAAATACTGTCTACGTACACAATGATGTCTCTGCAACAAGAGATGCTCGAGACATAGCAGAAATGTGCTATCAGACGTTTGCCCCAAGCACATGCTCCTGAATGCCATAGTTCAGCCAGCCCGCAATGATTCTGCAAGCATAACATAGGCAGCCACAGTACAGCTCACACATGTTGCAGCAATACCTCAAGTAGTCCCCAACCCCTCCAGGAAGCAGGCAGTCATTCTCAGGACTCTTGCAAACAGTCCCACAGTCATCTGCTGCATCCACACATGTTCCTGTAACCTGGCTTGTGGCAGGCCCTGGTGCAGCTGCTGATTGCTCAGGGGTTGACATTGGCATATTTGATCCTGCTGCAGGTGATGCTGTTGATACAAATGGGCTGACAGGGGATGCGCTGCCACCTGTACCAGGAACCAAAGGCACAACAGATGTTCCTGGTGGCGATGTCTCAGGTGAACTCCCTGGGGATAGCCCTGACGATGACTCTGGGGTTGAGGCTGGGGGTGAAGATGGGGTAGTTGTTGGGGATGACCCTGAAGGTGACTCTGCAGATGGTTCTGGGGACTGCTCAGGGGATGCCTCAGCATTGGGTATGGGTGGAAGCGGCAGTGGGGAGCTTGAAACGCTCTCTGCTTGATTGCCATTGAAAGGAGAGCCTGGTGATGGGCTGCCAGGCGGGCCTGCAGGATTGTTTTGAATCCCTGGTTGAAGCGTCTGGGGTGTGCTTGGGCTCCCCGGTGCAAGTGGTGTGGTGGGTGTTGAGACAGGAAGGTTGTTTGGGGGCGAGCTTGCAGCAACAGGTGAGGTGGGTATGTTGGGTGAGGAGGCCAATGGTGAATTGACAGTAGTAGGTGGCGTCTGAGGTGACCTGCCACCAGGACTGCTTGTAGGTGTTGCAGGTGAGGCAGTAGTTGGGGAGGTTGGGGTGGTAGGTGCAGTGCCTGAAATTGGAGAAGCACCAGAAGCAGTTGGGGAGCTGCCAGTTGCTGGAGTCAGTGATGCTGGGGTGGGCGAGCTGACTAAAATTGGTGAGCCAGAAGAAGTGACTGTGGGTACAATGGCACTACCAGGTGATGCTCGTGGAGGTTGGCTTGCAGTGGGTGAGGGGCTGGCAACAGCTGCTGGTGCGCTGCTGACTGGAGGTGAAATGACTGTCCTTGCCGACACAGGAGAGTTGCTCAATACTGTAGCGCCAACAGGGGGGCTGACTGGTACTGTAGTCGTCTGAGGCAACAAGCTAGGCGTGATCAGAGGAGAGGCAGGTGAGATGGGAGATTGAGAAGCAGGTGGGGAGGGTGTAGTGACAGCTGGGGTAGTGGGTGGGGTAGCTGGCGGGGTAGCTGGCGGGGTAGCTGGTGGGGTAGCTGGTGGGGTAGCTGGTGGGGTAGCTGGTGGGGTAGCTGGTGGGGTAGCTGGTGGGGTGACTGATGGGGTGAATGGTGGGGTGACTGGTGGGGTGACGGGTGGGGTGACTGGTGGGGTGGTGCCTGCAGTGGTAGTGGGAGAGCCGGTGGCTGGACTGTTCAGCCCGGGGCATCTGCCACAAGTAATCTGGCAGTAACCTTCAGGTAGACCGGGCGCTGGGTTGCTGAACAAAGGACTGCTGCAATTCCCAAGAAGTTTCTGCAATGCCAAAGACACTGATAGTGAGTTACAGCCCCAAACAGATCTGCATCTGAATGTATTCAGATTTGGTCAGTCATGCATGTGTACAGTATATGCATTCGCTGCTGTCAGCTTACAAATAATTGACTCTGCAGCATGCTCAAAGACAGCTTGGATGTATTGCAGTTGAGTTTGCAGCTGTACCTGTTGATCACAATTGTACGGGCTACCCGGTGGCGCACATCAATGCAGGCAGATGTGCTTGTGCTGCTGCCAGGTGAGCTACTGGGCGGTGCTGAGGGGAAAGTTGCGCTTCCAGGAGTGGCTGAGGCAGGTGTCTCAGGTGAAGCTGCTGGAATAGCAGGGCTGGATGGAAGGGTCCCTGTAGTAGGGGAGGAAATAGTGGAGGATGGTGTGGCAACAGAGCCAGGGAAGGCTGAAGATGTGCCTGGTGTTACAGGGGCGGTTGGCCTGAAGGGAATGGGTGAAGTCAAAGGTGCAGGGCTGACAGGACTGCCTGATGTGGAAGGAGGGAGCGGCACAATTGGAGTACTGGCTTGAGGGCCTGGGACTTGTGGGACTTGACTGGGAGATGCCGAGACTGAAAATGGAGGTGAAAGGGATGATACAGGAGAGCCTTGACCTAAGGGGTTGGTGGAGGTGGGTGCAGTAGCAGTTGCTGATGTTGCAGGTGACGCTGATGGAGATGTGGATGACAAGCTGCCAACAGGATAGCCTGGACACAGTCCACAGTAGCGCTTGCAGCCAGCCCTGTAGCAGAACAGCTGTGTAACAGACCAAACTTCAAGGTCAGATGGGTGAAAACGATGGGATACTGTGAGACACAAAGAGATTACCTGAGGTAGTCTCCTATGGGTGTCTGCAAAGAGCAGGCATCCTCAACATTGCCTGGTTCCTGATTGCAGACTACTTCGCAGTCTGGAGCAGTGTCCACACAGGGAGTGGACACAGTGCTTGGTGCAACCTCAGGTGCAGCTTCTGGAGCAATTTGAGCTGACGCTGAAGAAGCCAAGCACAACAGCAGACAAGCATTCTGTAGCCGTCTCGCCAACATCCTGCATGCCAACAGCAGCTGCGTCAGCAATCATCGCCTCGAGGACCTGCAGATTTGAGATGAGCAGCGGTGTCTGCGAACTCAACGCACCTGCCAGTTCGTCACAGCAGCGGCTGTGCAATGTGCTTGCAGGTAGGACTTGTTGACTCAGGTTGCTGTTCTGCATCGGCCAGCCAGCCAGGGTGATGTCAGCAACAGCAAGAGGCGGCAACAGGCGTTTGCCATGCAAAGGCCCAAACGTAGATGGCCGAGGCGCACGTTCTGAGCAGACCGATCTGTCCAGTACCGATGAGAAGCATGGCATTGCAGCATACCTCGGAAAAAGCACTGCCGCAACAAGCAGCAGTGGAAGCGCTGCAGAGGGTCTAGGCCACGGCCGCCTTGCTGGCAGCTGCGTGCTGCTGCTTGCTTGGCAGTCTGGAGGACGTCGTCCACACCCTGCTTGAGAAGACCCGAACGAGGCATGCGAAGACAACAAGACTCTGTCAGCGAATCGCGAGCTCTTTTAGCGTGTCATGCGGGGGTTCAAAGTTTTGAGATTCAATTCAATTTGGTGGTAGGTTGTGACGTAATCGGTGAAAATGGTCAGTTTTCAAATGCGATCTTTGCCGTCAGATCAGTGCAGCTATCGTTGTTACGGTGCGAGCTGCTTCGATCTGAGACAGCTCTGACCATTTGACAGAAGCCTATTCACCGATGCAGGGTGATCCTGAAATTGCAGACCTGGGTCCCAGGACCCAGCTCTCGGGCGACTTTTTAGTCGTTTCCCAGGACCCAGTGACTGCCAAGATCGTAAGGGTTCAGCCTGCGTTTGTTGCTTTGCAAAGTTTGAGTGTGGCAGGATCTGCGATCATTGAGCCTGCTGCGTCATGTGCCTGTGTCAACAATACCTATTACACTTTCAATTGTCATATGAATACATTCACGGATTGCACACAAAGTGGACAAGGCTTCACTGGACACGGCTTCAGTGCACGAACTTAACTTATCATGATGCTGGAAGGTAGAGCTGCACTGCCCCCTGTTGAATTCATGCTGAACAGAGTTCACAGACAACTGCTGAAATCAACAATTTGAACCTTCTCACCTACCCAGATGTACATCTTGCGACTCTTTTGCTGCAATTGCTTGGCGCATCCTGCACAGACGATTTCTCTGTTACCTAGATCGTAATCATTGTCAGCTGATACCCAGTGAGTGCAAATGGCAAAACACAGCTTGGACCGGGCACATCAGAGGCAAAACACCATGGTTTTCATCAGTTGGCGAGAAGCTCTTGCTTGACACCATGCATCTGCACTTCAGGAGTCCCAATGCATCCAAACTGGAGCTTGTATGGGTCAGCCCAGATGCAATGGTAAATCTGCTCACAGTCTTGAACTGCATAGAGCCATATGCAGACTCTGCCTGCTTTAAGACAAATTTGAAAGCTGTCTCAGAGCAGCACTCAGCTGACAACTGTGTATTGGATTTCTGCCTCAGACTCTGTCACGTGTGGCAACATTGCCCAAATGTCTTGCTGTAGACAATTCTTACTGTGCAAGTGCTATGATCCTTGCATATGCAGCGTACAGTGTGTCACAATCACAAGCACAGTTGTATGCATAACAACAGATACTCTATGCTGACTCTGAAGTGCCTGTGTAGGAACTCATGAACTCTCTTCACATCATGCGACAGTGTCAACAGCAGAGTGCTGGCTTAATATTGCAGAAATGCACTGACATAGCATTCAAGCCAAATCGATGTCCTGTACACATCGGTGAAGTATATACTTGACAGGCTGCAACACTCCAGTTGCAGGTAGAAGTGATTTTCAGCTAGACCTCCAGCTAGACATCCTTTCTCTTGTCAATCAGCCCTGAGGCAAATGCATGAGCGCACAGCCAGGGCAGGCTGGGAGCAGGCAAAATTCCGTTGCAACACTTATTGGTTTCAAAGGACCTCAAGTTTTCAGGCTGGCTTTTGAGGAAGCTGTACTGCATCTGGACGCAATTTTTGGATACTTCACATGCATTTGTGCAGGTGTCCTAGCCATAACTTCTACAACACCCGGGGTGTACAACTCCCCGTCCTGTTGCATGCATATGTTGCACAGATTAGCTGCAAAGAGAGATTTTGCATCCTGAAGGCATTCAAACAAACGTCCACAACGGGCGTATGCCTTGGTCCTGCGTACCGTGTCCTTGATCTGCAGTCGGCAGGAACCGGAGCAAGAAGGACACTCTCAGCCTTATGGTTTCAGAGCATGCATAATTTGGTGTCGAGAATCCATTGATCGCGGCAATAAACGTTGTTGCTGTCATTCGCGTGCTAACACGGTCTGCCATGACGGAGGACAAGACGTTTTTGCTAGATGCTGCGACTGTCCGGGCCTTCGTCAGAACGACACAAGATCACCTATGATGACACTTGGCCTAACAGCAGCAGCGCTGCAGCAGCTCGCTGACGCGAGCCCAGCCAGCTACATACAGAAATCGAGCGGTGTGAGGAATATCAGGCGCCTCTTTGAGTGCTGCAAGGATGCACGACTGACTACTGGTCAGGCACAGACTGACGTCGCTGCCTTGGAGGCTGTCTTTGACGTTGCTCTGCGCAATGGACTTGGCTGTTTGATACTTGACTATGTCCAAGAGGTCTGCACCAGTAGAGTGCTGGTGTCCAGCGACCCCGTAGATGCTGCTCTTCTAGATGGCAGCACTATTGAGCAGTGGTGCAAAGCAGCCATTCACCGCTGTCGAGACAGGGTGCTACAACAGCTCAATGCGGGCTTGCTAGAGCGCCATCAACAGTCAGCCATCCTGCAGCAAGAAAGTGGCTGTGTCAATGCTCTATTGCTCATTGTCAGAGCACTCCAACAACCTGGCATGGCACATGGGTAAGACAGACACAATTCCCATCTTCTTTTCAACACTGAACGCGCCAACTGAAATAATTGGGCTGGTGTGGAGCTGCAGTGGTGACATGCTTGCCGAGGCACAGCGCCTGAAGCACCTTTGCTCGGTACGAACTAACACCTATACTGCTGTGCTATTGTTCCTGGCATGTTGGAACAGGGCCATTGATTGCAGGTTTTGGAATGGTCTGCTACTCAGCAGCTGCTTCCAAAGGCTGGGCGCTTTCACTCGGCTGCTGATTGGAGAGCAACTGTCAACAAGCGCATGGGGGCCTCGCATCAAGTCCGGCCTTTCTTGCAAGATCTGTTGCAAGGCATTGCAGCCTCAGATAGCCCTCAGGTGCAGCATGGCAAATTCCCAGTGGCTTGAGGGGGTTGTGAATCTGTGTAGAACCCTGCCTCTAAGAAACACAAGACTGCTTTCAGACCAGCGGACCATCAGACCATTTCACAATCACTTGACTGATCTCAAGTAATTGATGTGACGCAAGACAGGATGCCTGTATGGTCATCCAAGTGGTCAAGGTCTGTGCTTTGGCAGGCAACCTCATCCACCTACAAACCTGTATGGAAAACACAACAGTGCAGTCTGCCAGATTTTGGAATTTTGCAGGGAGTGGCCTCAAACATTTACCCGTCTGAGAGCTTGGGAGACTTCACACAGACGCTGTTTCTGCAAGGCAAGACAAGTCAATCAACCTTCCGCTGCAAGCTTGCCCTGTTCCTATACTGTCTCTTGGACAGACAAAGCGGAGCAGGTGGTCACAAGCTGAAGCTGGAGTCATTCAGGTGTACCAATCTCTGCATGTGTGCCCCTTTTTTGTCGATGCGTTATCTCCCTGGTAATCAGACCACTGCCAACAACACCACAGACCTACACCTCAACCAGCACAGAGGACCATCACTGTATCAGCTGTATCACGATTACATTTAAGCATCAAAATCAATGTCAATGGCAATCACCAGCGCACACATGGACTCCACACTGTACAGACTTATGTACACTGTGTCACGACCTATCCTCACTGGATCATTGCGTAGTTGTTTGCCTCTGACGTTAGTGATATTGCAAAGAAGCGTTTGATCTGTCAAGAGCTTTGCGTAGTTGTTTGCCTCTGATGTTAGTGATATTGCAGAAAAGCGTTTGATCTGTCAAGAGCTTTGCGTAGTTGTTTGCCTCTGATGTTAGTGATATTGCAGAGAAGCGTTTGATCTGTCAAGAGCTTTGCGTAGTTGTTTGCCTCTGATGTTAGTGATATTGCAGAGAAGCGTTTGATCTGTCAAGAGCTTTGCGTAGTTGTTTGCCTCTGATGTTAGTGATATTGCAGAGAAGCATTTGATCTGTCAAGAGCAGAAGTGGAGGAATGGCATTGCCAATTCCTGCTGGATGATGCCCTGACTCAGCCTGGCTCATCCTCCTTGCAGGCAGCTTGCACCATCCTGCCAGGTGGGCTGATCATTGCACTTTCTGTTACTTGTGGTAGTCTTGCCAGCCTACCTTTTGGGGAATGCATGCAAGATACCTTGCGCAGCATACCTTGACTAACATAGTGCAGATTTGGTGTACCTTCTACCTTGCTCTGCATTGTGCTTGTGTGTAGGAACAGGCCACACACTGATTACTGTGTGCCCACCAGTTTGGTGTTGAGCCTGTTGCATAGGCAGAAGCACCATTGCTAGCCTGTCTACTGGTGAATGCATTTAAGATGCTCATAGCATACTACCAACTCCTGCATAGCTATGAGTACGGGCATGCACTTGCTATGGCAATGTATCGTGCCACATCCAGCCAAACACCAATCTGAATGTCCTCCAGAAATCTGCTGAGACCATGCGCACAGACTCACAGTCATTTCTGCAGATGACCTGCCGCGGGGCTATCAGCAGATTCTCAGCTGTTCCTGCCATCAGATAGCTGTCGCCAGTCAGACATCAATCAAAGCTCACACCCATCTTACATTGAGTCAAGCCTTTACACGTGCAGGGGTAGCAAGCAGCAGCAGGGGGCCCCACCATACCCCCACCCCATTCAAGTTTGTGCAAGTCCTAGCGGCACTGGGGCGCCCGGATGCTGCGCTGGCAGTGCTGCGTGCTAGAGCGCATGTGAGCAGCGCTGTTCATCAGTCATCGGAGGAAGCTTTCCAGGAAGCTCAGACAGCGCTGTCCATCAGACTGCAATGTGGGGTCTTCACAGAAGCTTGCTCAGAGGTGTGAGCTGCAAGGTTGCTTGTTGTATAGCTTGGGAGGTTCCTACTGGCCGAATTGTAGGCATTGTTGAAGACAGGCACTGTGACTTAGAGCAAGCTATGCTGTCTGGATGACAGATAGAACTGTGATGCAAACAAAGACATGCTGTGCAGGCCTTGATTTTGCATGTGCTACCTGGTAGGCGTCGTCTCAAGCTGTGCTTAAACCTCTAAACCCTAACCTTTGCCCCTACAACCTTATGCAGTTCCTGTTTGCGCTCCTGTACCAAATGCTCTGCATGGAGCAGATGAAACTCTGCGCAAAGCTACCAGAATGCTGAGGACTCTGCTGTGCCTTGATGTGCTGTTAGTGCTCCATGCAGTTGCAGGCATTCTGTGACCATTCCATCCAAGAGAAACGCTGCTGACTGCAGCACATAGTGTTAGGCAGACAAGCTGGCTGAATGTTGCTCAGGAGTTGACTTTTGTGCTGTGCAGCTGCGAGCATACTGCAGCCGACTGGGCCATGACAAGAAAGGTGAGCGCACAGCAGTGCTGGTGAGACAGCTGGCTGACTGGTCTGTTGGTGCCAGGCAGATGCATGCTGTCATCAGGCTGCCCCTTGATGGCCTAGAAGAGCAGGTGCGTCTACTCACACATGCACGCATGCACTCACTTACATCACACACATACAAACTGACATGAGGTTTACACGTTGCAGATGACACGTAAGCGTCAGTGTTGGGGTCATGAAAGCTAGGCTAGCTGCAACAATCTGTGTCTGACTGGAGGCATCCCCTTCCCACATCTGCATTGCCAAACAGGATGGACAAGCAACATAGCAAAATCCCTAAGGGTGGGATTTTGTGCCAGGCTGTAAGAAAAGAAAAGAAAAACAAAATAGGAAATAAAATGCCAGGCTGTATTCTAGCTGGTCTGGCTACGTTTTGGCTGGTGTGGCCCAAGACAAATACAGCCAATAAATGATATTAACCAGCTGACCATCACACTTGCAACTGATCCTATGACACTGGGACAAAACACACACCCACACGATTGCAAAACAGTACCAATGTTGTCATGCAGATTCTGGCAGATTGGTTTCACCAGCGCATGCAGAGCAGGCACAGAGTGGCATACATGCTGCCAATGTACTACCTACAGAGAGGCCGCATAGCGGAAGCCCTGCATGCATACACCACTGTCAAAGACGGCTTCCAAGGCAGTCAAGGTATGCAGTTGTGTAGTTCTGCATGCAGTACAATTGTTCTTGTGAACCTTGTACAGTTTGTTCTACAGCAGCAGCCCACATGGCAATGATGTGTGCTTGTATAGCAACTTCATCTTCAAGTAGGCAGTCATTAAAACAGAACAAAACAGGCTGTACTGTAGCGAAATTTGGGCATGGTGCAAGCATCTGCTGTGGCACACTCATGCAAGTTTAGAAGCATTGTCATCCGTATAGACATTGTACCTAGTTCTGCTAGCATGCAGTCATACAGCTACCTGGCCTTATCAGCCTGTCAGGCAAGGCATGCTGCAGCAACAGCATTGACAACAGGGTCTGCTTGCCTCTGCATGGCCCTTCTGTGGCCGTCACCTCAATGTTCTGTGTAATGCTTGATCACGCTGCAAGTTGACCTGCATCAATTGCAACTTAGGTAAGTGCAGAAATGCAGCTGCAGCTACACTTCTGCTGCACATGACCTCAATGTTGTGTGCACAGCTGCAACATGGTGCAAGTGAACCCATGTCTATATCAGATTGTAACATGCAGGAAGTGTAGAAGAACATGAGCAGCAGCAGCAGCTGGAAGGTCTGCTTGAATCTGCAGCCAGAATGTTGCCTGCAGCCCAGCAAGGCTTGGCAACAGCCCCCCCTCAGACCAATGGGGGGCCTGCTCTGGCCCTCACCACCACCACTGCTGCTGGACAGGTCACTGCTGCCTGTCTCAATCCTGTCAAAACTTGCTTCAGTAGCAGCAGCATCACATCTGTCTTTTGGTTGCTCTTTTCCAATCTCAAAGTGTCTGTGGCAACTTGATAACGTCCATTCTACTGTGGAAATCTGAACTCAGAAATGCCTGGGGACAATGAAAGTGCGTTTTTACATTGGGGACGAGTTTTAGTTCCCACACAACTTCTCACAAACTCCACACAACTCCACACAACGTCTGAATCGTTGCTATGCCTTTTAGGTCGCTGGGCATCTGGTATCAGAACGTTGTTTCTGACTGTTTGGTCCTTCTGACTGTGTGGTGCTCCCTGGTGACTGATGGACCACATTTGTTTGGTGTTGTCTACATGCGGCCAAACTTTTTGTACAGTGGCCTTATGCAAGCCACTAGGCATCTGGCTCAATCAGTTGTGAGCATGATGCAGGGTGCCAGAAGCATACTGGGTGGACTTCAGAACATGCAGCTGGCTGATGATCAGGACATTCCCACGCTCCTAATCAGGCAATGTGGCAAGCTCCCCCCTCCCCTGCTAACCTCCACCCTTCACCACTCCAACCTTTTTCTGCCAGATGCTATTCTGTGCAAGGACAACACTCCTTCAGCACAAGGTGTAGCAGCAGCATCAGCTGTGCCAAGTCCAAAGCCTTCTCGCCTTGGCCGGTCAGCACTCAAGGCAGCTGGAACCCCCCCAACATCCTCTTCTTTGCTGACTGGGCGCCTCAACAGGCAAGCCAAGGGCAGGGCCAGCCTGCCGTCTGCCCTGGGGGCTGCTGCAGGTAGCCCTGGTACATTGCCAGCAGCCTCTGGCCAGGTGGATGGAGGACCAGCAGCGGTGACTACACCAGCAGCTGCCACAGCAGCTTCCCAGGGGCAAGAAGAAGCAGCACAGACACCAAGTCAGTGGTCACAGGAACAGTGGGACGCTTACATGCAAGGGGGAAGCCCAGCACCAACGCCAACTGGCAAGACAACTGGGCGGAAGAGAGCTGTGAGACCTGTTCTTAAGAAACAGCGAGTGAATACAATAGTGCTAGACTAGTAGTGGTGGTCTTCTCCGTAATCTTATGGGGTAATCAGCACACAGATCTGTTCTGCTAGTCTTGAGTCTAGCAGCACCTGTCATCTTGTGCAGTGCCTGCTGCCTTGCTTGGACATGTGTGTTGCCAGGCATGAAAGAGACGTATTACTCTGAGTAGTGGCAATTTAATGTAACACATGTCGCTTATGCCATGGGATGATCATGAGTGAATAGCAAGTGCTGGGTGGTGTGGACTTCTCACGCACAACATGGCACTTACATGCCCTTAGGTGGTAGCGTGCTCATGTCTACATTGTACAACTACACATGCGTACTGTCTTGCTAGTAATTATCACTTACATCTATACCACACATGCAAAGACAGGTCAGAGGCTTGTGGCAATCGTAACGACATAGGGCAAGCTTTTTAGCACATGACAGAGTACACACCAGTTTATTAGGCAAAGCATTGGGTCATCTACCATTCAATGTGTGGTTCTTGAGTACCTGTTGAACATACTGACTCTGTAGTCTTATCTAGCTGCACAATTGGCAGACATTGCTTGATACAAATGGTGAAAGTCTTCCAAGGTCTATCAGACAGAAAGCAATGCATTGCAATTCATTTTAAGCAGGTGACCTCAAAACTATGCTTCAGCCTAATATATTGTCTGTGGGGTGTCAGCATTGTATTGTCACTTGCTTTGCTCATATGTTCATTCATCATCAATACCCCAGTCATCACCATCATCACCATACCAGTAGTGAGGCCCCTTGGTCCACAGCAACTCATAGTCAACCTCATCACACTCACTCGTATCAAGCTCAGCAGCAGCTGCTGCCGCATCCCATGGAGAGCTGAAAAGCGAGCTCTTGGTATAGCTGTCTACCACACTACTAGACTCCTTGTCATCTGAAGTTGCTGTTGCCCAAACAGGCACTGCCACAGGCTGGAAGTTCTCAAAGTTTGTCGCCTGATCAGGCACTGTCTTCTTCTTCATGCTTGCCTGGTCAGACGCTGCCTTCTTCACACCACTTGCACAGCCAAGCACTGTCTGCTTCACACTGCTTGCCTGAGAGGCATCTGTCACCGTAGCACTGTGAGCCTGTGCTGGTGTTGGGCTGTCTTTCAGGCTTGCCACAGCCTGTGCTGACTCTGCACTGGTGCTGCTACTGCTCTTTGAGATGTGGCCCTTGTCTGCAGCCAATGCAGTCACAAGCTGCTGCTGCGGCTGCTGGTCAGCAGTTGGCTGGTAGCAGCTTGCAGGTGACTGAGCAGCAATGGTCAAGAGAGTGCTGCTGCTGGTACCTGATGGGCGCACCAAACTGCTGCTGCTGGTCAAGAGAGAGCTGGCATTTGTTGAGCAGCTTACAGATGCAAGTCCAACAGCGTCTGGCTGAGCAGTGCTGGTGAGGTGTCCAGGAGCAGCAGCACAAGGCTGAAGCTGCTGCTCGCAACTGCTGCTGCTCCTGCTTGCCTTGCATGTCAGGGCAGAATCTGCCTGCAGCTGCCTTTTGCTGCTGCTGCTGGTAGAAGGCAGGCTGTGTGAGGTGAGTGTCGGCTGCTGCAGCTGCAGCTGCAGCTGTTCTGACGCTGCAGAACCACTCCTCACTGCAAGAATGGTGTCACAAGCTGGAAGCGCATCCTGCTGTTTTGCTGCAGAGGTGATATGCTTTGCAGGGACAGGTTCTTGAGCTGCCATTGTGGACTGATCAGTCCCAGCAGCCAGCCATTTCTCCAACAGAGGATAGGCCTTGAGTGTGGCTGGCGGTGAGCTCTGTGCAGCAGCTGTGACAGCAGCATCAGCTGGGCTTGACCAGCACTGTGCAATGTCTGAGCTCACAGCTGTTGATGTGCTCATGATGTTGGGTGTGCTCAGAGCACTTGATGTGCACGATGGCAGCTCCAATGCTTGCAGGCTGATTTGCAGCTCTTGGCCCCTCCTCTGTGCAGCACCATGATCAGGGGTAGTCACTGGGCTGGGTGTCTGTCCAGGACGCTGTGTGCTCTGAAGCCCCTTAGCAATAGCAAGCTCCTGCTGCAACTGTGTAACCACGGCAGTGTGCTGAGAGCATGCATCTCTGAGCTTGATGTCATAGTGCTGCTTGACTGCAGCAACTGCGTCAGCCTCGCCCTGCTTGTATGCACTCAGCTCAGCTCTCACCAGAGTCAGCTCAGCAGAGTGACGAGACTCTGCAGCTGTGAGTGCCTCCTTGCTGTCCTTCTTCACGGCAGCCACATGCTGCATCCAGTAGCCTCGCACCAGTGTGACTTCATGCTGTGACATCTTCATGTGGATTGCACGCTGTGCAGCCAGTTGGCGCTTGTGGCGCAGTTGAGCGTGAGCTGAGCTGTCATTGTACTGCTGTTCTGCAGCTGCCACTTGTGCTTGCAGCTCCGAAACCACACCAGCATGCTGTGCCGCATCTGCACTGGACCTGCTCTGAAAGCTGCTTTCCACGTCTGTCAGCGTCTGTGCATGCTGCTTCTGAAGCTCTGCCAGCTCTTGTGCGTGCCTCTGGTTGGCATCAGCACACTCTTGCTGCAGGCATGCAGACTTTTGAAGGGAGGCAGTCAGCTGCTGCTGCAGCTCTGACAACTGCTGGGCATGCTGAGCAGCTGCCTGACTAAACTCCTGCCGCAGTGACTCAGCAAGCTCTCGGGCAGCTACTGCCTTTCGGTTCAAGTCAGTCACCCTGGCAGCTGCGTTCTTCTCTGTGGCGGTCAGCAGCTTCTGCAGACTCTGGGTGGACTCTGAAGTGAGACTGGCCTTGAGGGACTTCACCTCCATTTCCAACAGGAACACTGTTGCAGATAGTTTGTCTGCGCCACAACAGGAGCAGAAATCAAGCTTATAATTAATATCAGGCTTATCGCTACCAAAGTACCCTGATGCGCAAGCCTTGTAGTCACACAGCCGAACCCTAACTTATTCACACAGCTAAGCCCTACTGCTTGACAAATCATGACAAGACATAGATCAGACCCTGCTGTCAGTGGTCACTTGGGCCAATGTATCAATAGATAAGTACATGTCATGATGGTTGTCAAGCTCATGGAATGCCTGTGTATAAAAAATGGGATATCAAGCTCAGTAGTAGACAAGTGAGTAGACACAGTTGATGGGCAGTGGACAGCGAGATAATTGTGCACTGATGTATGACTGGGATGCATACTCTTGTGATCATGTAACAGTCACAACATTTTTTGGTATTTGATGTTTGACACATTGTGGGCAGTTTGCTTTGCAAAGCAAGAGATACCTGTCTACTGCATGAACGAGAGCACGAAATTGTGCTGTTGTGATGTTCAGCACAATTGGTTTGCAAGCAATCAAACCAGACCGTTACGTTGTTGTAAACAAACGTTCTGAGGCCAAAGCAAAAGATGCAAGACACTATTGTGGTGGCCATGCAAACACAGCTAGATGACATCAAGTGGGTGTTGCAGAAAAGCAGTTGCTTCTACCCCTATGAGCAGCTAAGTGAGCAGCTGTGTTTCCAAGTCTTTGCCATAATGACTACAATGCCATATGACTCACTGGGCCAACAAGAAAGAGTCACCATTTGGACAAACTGTACAAGGGATAAGTGACTGAGCACTTGGGTGAGTGAGTAGTTGTGTGGGTGAGTAAGTGAAGTTGTGAGCAAGTGAGGGCATGAATGGGAGTAGAAGTGTTGACACAGCCTTGCCACAGTCAGCTCCTGCCTGACTGACTCAACTAATTTTATTCAGTCCTGCCTGACTGACTCAACTGATTTGTTTAGTCCTTAGTCCTTATAGAACTACTTCTTTCTTTCATTTGTTGATGCATTCATGCATGCATGCATTCATTCATCCATCTGCTGGTTCGTCCATCCATCCATTCTATGCCTTCCCATCAAGAGAGTCACAGTTATACAGTTCAAAACAGCTGCCTGTATAAGGTCCTTCAACAGAGTCACAGTTATACAGTTCAGAACAGCTGCCTGTATAAGGTCCTGCTTTAGCACTCGGCTGGCAGAGGCTCACCATCTCAGGCTCACACACTGAGTCATCAAACAAAGGTCAGCACACAAGAGACAGCAGCAGTCACCTTTGTGTGACGCCTCGTCACTGAGACCATCATTCTCCTGTCGCAGCTTGCTACACAGCTCCTGAAGGACCTGGAACTTGCTATCCAGCGCCCTCTTGTTCTTGCGCAGCTTCACATACTCAACCTACATCAGAAAAGCGCAGTCAGAGAAGCTTGGGCAGGAAAGCTGCTTGAGTCAGGAAGCCAGTTGTGATCAGTGCAAAGTACTGGTTCAACCATGGATGGTTTCCAGTTCTGTGTGATCTCTCCCAGCCTCAGAAAGTCAGCTGGTTTTGGCAACACATTTGTCAGGCTGTAGATGTCAGTCAAAGGGCTTTTTGACAGGAGTCAGACATTAGTCATGGTGCAGGCGCCGTCCAAGCTTGTTTTCTGGCTCTGAAGATCAAACAGCATTTGCACAGACAAGGGACAACCTGAGAGTGAATGCTGCAGTTGCTGCAGTTAGTCTAAAGGATGTTGTACAGTCATATTTCAGCTGCTGGCAAGGCCAGCCGCTGGCAGATTTTGTACAAGGCACCAAAGGCTTGAGACTTGTGCAATCACAACTGCTAGGTGATGCTGACCAGCCTTGTGGTTTTCAATGCGCATGCCAGATAAGTGCAATGGTGCAGAGCTTGCCATGCACATGCATCAGTCAAAACTGCTTCAGAGGAGCATTGAAGTCACAGGACATCCTTTGGTACCATTGCTCAGGAATGTAATCATGCAAGCATACATGTGTTGAAGGTCAAGAATGCACAGCTTGGCTGAGGTTACACTGCATCAGTGCGTCCATTCGTAGCTCTACAGTGTGGAGGGCAGTCAGTAACAGCTTTCCTGCAAGCTGTTTAGCATAGCTTCTATATTTCTTTCCAGCAGTGGAGCTTTACTTGAACCTTTGATGTTGTACGACACACGTGAAAGGATTGCCCGTTATCATGGCAAATCACCACAGCCAACAACTCCAAGATTTGTACGTGACCAGGAAACAAACATACTGGTTTGAGAAACACATACAAGGGCATTTGGGCAGTGCAAAGTCAACAGAGAAGGCTCTGTCTGACCTGCAGCTCCTCCAAGGTCATCTTGCCTGCCTTGACAGCCTTGTTGTTCTTCTTTGTTGGTTCTGGTGCCACATCCAGCACGTAGTCACCTTTTTGGTTGTCCTCAAAGGTGAAGATGCCTGCTGCTGATGTCTTGGGAGGAGTCACTAGCGCACCAGGATCTTCCTGCACAACCAGGCTGATAGTCAAGGTGCTGCATACTAGTTTAGACTGGACAGCCTAGCAAGAGGGGAGAGACTGCAAGACAAAGTGTGGATTGACTGCTTGGAGATGGCTCACCTTGGTTGGCATGAACATAGCAAGCATGCTCCTGCCTGCCAGCCCACCCAAAGCAAAGATAGCTGAACTGGGTCTCATCCTGCAGCAGCAGGCTCAGCTTTAGTGGTGTTGCTGGACAGTCCTTTGACAGCAAGGTGTCCTTTCTGCAGCAAACAGCAGGAAGGATAGCAGGGTGTCAACAAACCTACTGCCATCAAGACTATCTTGGCTGGCGGTCTCCATTCGGATCTCTTCAGCCTGCAGCAATGAGTGCAACCTCGTGGATGTGCGACATGTGACTGCTGTGCACGAATGATGTCCATCGTGAACGGTTGGACGAAGAGAAGCTGTGCAGATGGGTTGTGTTGCCTTGCAGTTGACGAACACAACGGCAGCCGCTTGCTGCACGGATGCTCACCTTGAGAACCGTGCCTGAAGTTCTAGATGTCAATATGCCCCTTGAATGCAGTGCGTCGATAAGGAATGCTGCACAGTGTGGTGAGAGCTCAGGGTTCAGGGTACAGACGAACAGCTGCCGATTTCACCCGGATCCCCGCACTGTTCAACTACTGCAGGTACGTTTTTCCTGGAAAGTGAGTGCGACTCTCTTGCGGAAGCCCGAGAAACCCACAAGCACTGCCGTACTGGGCACGTCAGGGTTGTAATTAGTCAATGCCTAGCCAGTCTTCAGCTCAGGGGCTATATACAGTCGTGAACTGCGAACCTGGGGTTTAAGCCCCTTACAAGATACAGTACCAGATTTATGATGAGGCTTGGGAACGCGCTTTCCAACCTGCACACAGTGTGTAGCACACTCTTTTTGTTGGTCGTTGGTCAAACTTCGACCACCGTTCAAAGGCCTAAATCGTAACGCCAACAAGGCCTGTTCAGATTGTCGCTTTTCAGCGCATCCTTGCCCACTTCAACGACATGCACGTTTGTGTGGAACGGCTGCACAACTCCATAAGCAGACAGCCTGGCAGTGAGGTTGGTTCCAAAAGGGTAATTGTCCCCTGCAAGGGTTTGATGTGCTGACTGCACACTCAGAAGTCGCGCCAGGGCCGTAAGTCCACCAAAACCTCAGTGCACAGGAGATGGCCTTTGTTTCTTGAGCACTTTCTTGCCTGGCCAGGTAGACACTGCACCCAAGTCACTCTGCTGCGAAGTTACTTCAAGTTGCAGTCCAGGGCACACTTCACACATAGGAGGCTGAATGGTCATACTGTGCTGAGCTTGCAACAGTACTTCTTGTGCACGACCTCTGACGACCAGTGAATCATGTAAGACCAGCTCTGCTGAATTTTCTGCCTGTATGCTTCCAGTGGTGTAACTTCACCTAGGCGCATAGTTGTTTTGCAAAGTCCCTACCCACCTGAGATGCGTTCCACATAGCACAACCCGCAGGGCAGCAAATATCAAGGTTGCTGCAAGGCAGTCAGACAGGTGATGACCACAACAGGGTTCCAGTGACCATGATAGGGTTTGAATGACCATGATAGGGTTTGAATGATAGGGTTTGAATGATAGGGTTTGAATGATAGGCTTTGAATGATAGGCTTTGAATGACCATGTTTGCACCTGCGACACCACAGTACACGCATGCCTCTCCTGGTGTAATGTAAAGCCAATGTTGTGCCCACAAAAGCGTAAAAGTCAGTATGCCTGTTACAGGTGGTGAGCCAGTTCAGATGATAGATCTCCTTGCAGCGTTTGAACAGAAAGCAGACAGGTGTGGCGGCATGGCACGGCACAACATGGCATGGCATGGCACAACACAGCACCGTGCACTGTCAGCACAGTGCAGCGCAGCGCAAAACAGTGTCAGCACGCCGTTAACTCAATGCAGTGCTGCACAGGACAGGCAGCATGGCACAGTATGGCATGTTACAGCACAGCGTGCACGTAGCATTTAGCACACACACACAGATGATGTTGTGCAGTTGCACTTTCTCAATTGTCTGAGGTGCATTGTTGATGGGCAAGCAATATCTGATGACACACAAGGATGAACTTCTTGGGTGAGGTGAGGAAGGGCCTGAGATTCATGCAGGGCCTGCATTGCAGGCAGGGGGATGAAAGGGCTTGAGAGTGCATGTGTTGTGGTACGGCTGCCTACTCATCGTGTGTTTGCAGGAATAAAATGCCTGGATGATAAAGATTCTGTTCTGTGTTACCGTCCTTGAAGACCACAGCAAGAATTCGCGGTGTTAACTCCTCTTATGAGGATCATGCCTGTTGAAGCTGCAGGTCCAGATGCATATGAGTAAGTTTGTTGTTGTAGCAACACAAGGCATGAAAGGCATCTTGCAATACGTCACATGATGGATTAGGTGACCAATATGCGGATTCATGACTGGAGCTTATCGACCAGGGCATCATGAGATGACTTGTGCTATGATAGCGCGATATGCCACACTCCTCCTCCATGCCGCACTGCGTTCGCAGCCGCAGCTACTTGCACTGAGCCGAACGCTTTACTCATATTACTCACCACCTGTAGCCACCTGGCGTAACGCCTACCGCGTCCCGACACTGACAAGATCGTGAAACGCTCAACGCTTGCTTCTTGCTGCGCAGTACTTGCTTCTTCCGCACCATTGTGAACAGGTCATGCAAGCACCAACGCAGTTGAGCTTCAAGTCAGTGGTGGCTTGCCAACAAGGGTTCCCACAATAGGCTTGATCCAGGCTGCTTTCGGAGCGACCGCGGGGCGTATCAAGCGTTAAGAAAAAGAACAAAAGCCGAGGTATGTCGGCACTCGCGCAGGTCAAGGTCCACATAGGCCATTGTGGGCAGGCTATGTCACCACCTGTGTTGTGTGCAGGACTTTGCATCCCAAAGCTCGTCAAAGCCGGAACGTCCAAGCCAGAACGTCCTGGTGGATGACTAATCGAATTTCCTGCGCGGCATTGATATGTCTGCTCAGCTTCAGCGCCGAGGTTCATGCTCGTAAGCTAAGCCACATCGCCATTCGCGGCCACAGCAGCAGCAGCATCGTATTTGGCCTGTGCTCATCAGGCAACACAGTCAAGAACAGGATATCGGACGTAGAAAGCTGGTGGCAGACTCAGTACAACGGCTTGCTGCTGGTCGATAACGTCCCAGAGGGTCTGCCGGCCTTACCCAAGGGCTTGCAGGTCCAATCCTCTGACAAATGGGGCTTTGTCAGCAGTGCAGAGCGATGTGCGTGGAGCCAGATTGCAGACACCCACACAGCCTATCCCAGTGCAGATTGGTACGTGCTTGGAGATGATGACACCTTCTTTGTTCCAGAAGCCCTGCAAACGGTGCTGTCCAAGCACAATGCCTCCAAGCCAGTGTACATGGGAGCTCCTTCAGAAAGTGGCAAGCAAAACTATGATTTGGGCATTTGGCTGCTCAGCACAGGTGCCCAATTGGGCGAATTTGCTTTTGGTGGAGGTGGGATTATTATCAGCAAGGCTCTCATGCAGGCCATGATCCCAAACTATGAGCAGTGTCTTCATGATCATGATGGCATGATTGGTGGGGATCAAAGGATTGGCGCATGTGTCAAGGTCCTGTCCCATGGCACTGAGCTGACCCCCTATTTTGGCATGCACCAGATTGACACTGTGCATCATGAGAATGATTTGCTAGCTTTTCTGGAAGCACATCCAGTCCAGCCTCTGCTTTCACTTCATCACATGGCAGATGTATCTCTTCCTGGATTGGGCGATCTCTTTGGGCTACGACCATATGTCAAGCGCAACCCGTACGGTATCCTGCAGCAGACTGTGTGCCAGTCAAAGCATTTTGGGACCTTCTCCATTTCAGCTGGTCTGTCTGTGCGTTGGTGGGACAACAGCACAGACATCAGCACTGACGATGTCACAGACCCTGCGATGAGGGGTGCGTTGCCTGCTGTGGGTCAGAACTTTGTATACGCAGACAGCCTGAACACGCAAGGCAACCTGCGCAGCAAGACAATCAACACTTGGTATGCTGTGTATGATGCACCAGATACTGACTCCAAGGCCTCTGCTTCCATGACTAAGATCCAAATTGAGGAGCCTGCAGGGCCTGCAAGATGGACGAGCAACAATTGGGAGCGGTTGCAATGTCTGATTGTGTCTGAGAACACAGCAGACAACAGTGTGCACATTGTGCTTGGCAGCCCACAAACGATACCATCCTAAACTTGTTTGTGAACATTTTCTAGTGACAATCTTAATTTATTGTTGTTTTATTTAGGACCTCTTTGCTGCAGCTTGTGCACAGTGGTGATGTGACTATGCTCTTCTTCTGTATTGTGCTGATAATGGTATTTTTGTCATTGCTGAAAAATAGCAGGAAACAAACGAATGACACAGTCAGAGTGAGTTGCCCGCTGGTATCATTTACTTTTGGTTGGGGTGCAATCTCATGCTGAATATGCTTTATCGGGTTTATGACTATGCCGCATTGCTTTAATTCATTTCGTTTTTTGGGTTTTTGTAGTGAAGTTATGATGATCACGTTTCCCTGCGTCTTCTTCCCGAGTATATCTCAAAACAATTGCAGCGACTTGATAATTATAAGCCAATGGTACCATACAACATAAAGCATGGCGCGTGATCTGCATATGGCAGTATTGATTAATCAGTGTCCTCAATATGTTTAGTGAAAACCATTCTGCTATCAACGCTTAGTGTACAAGGCTTACAAATCCAGCTTCACAGCTATAAAATTTAAAGCAATAAAATTTTAAAGCAATAATGGCAAACGCAACTCAATTCAATTTGCTTGACAAAAGCCATGAGCACTGCATATCCTGTCACGACATGATACACTATCAACACCGCAGTCTGCGTGGCTCCAGCAGCTGTGATCAGGTCTAATATCGACCATGTGACACAGGGAAACCACTTGAACTAGTGGGTGACCAAAAGAAGGACAAACACGCTGTCTCAAAGCATCAGGTTTCTGCTTTACTGCAGGCAAGACAGCACCAGTATGTTGTGTTCGCTGCAATGCAGCAGAAGCAGGTTTTGCTGACATCTGTTGAACATCAGATGAAGCTTCATTGTCCTCAGAACTACCTCCACAACATGTGACCAAGCTTGCTGTGGCAGGTTGATCCTCCACTTGAACTGAGTTACATTCTTGGCTGCTGCTATGCAGCTGTTGTGGGGAAGCAGCACATTCAACAGATGAAGATTCTTGCTGAGACTGCTGTGAAGCGCATTCTTGCAATGCGTCGGCGCCGTTTCTTTCCTGCATCGTCCTAACTGTGTCTGCTGCGATCCATTCCAGCAATCTGGCTTCTTGACCAGAATCATGACCAGACTCCACCGCAGCAACAGGAGCTTCAGCGGATGATGACGAGAAGTGCTGCTTCACTGACTGAAACAGCTGCCATAGCTGCCTGCAGACACAAGCAGCATAGTGTGTGGAACAAATGTGGTTTTGTTGGACACTACCTCTGCAGCTGACCTGGTTACTGCAAGCGTCGCAGATGTTTGGTTGGGCACTTTGACAAGCGCACCCTGTTGAAATGTTGGTAACATAGGGCTCAGTCTCATCTCAAGGTGAGAGATTGCTGTACGAGATTCTTACTATTGAATCACACAAATTATTAGTTACTCAGGCCTCGGCAATGGTCGGCCCATGAGCTTCATGTGAGTACTGATGTAGTAAAAGGGTACGGCTGTTGCTGTCATGGGAATTACAGAGCCATATGCGCATCTCAGACGTTACAACTGACACAGACAACAGCACATCTATGAGTTGTTTGGTCTAGGCACATTTGCGCAGGTGCGCCCCTCTAAGATGGTGCACTCAGCTATGCCACGTCAGTTGCACCAAAGCTAACTGCTTGCAGGATATCAACAACGCTGTACAGCAAACGTGATGCTGAGCAACAATGGCAAGACTCGCAGCTGCATCAAAGCAACAGCAACGTTTGACTGGGGCATGCCATTTCTGTTCCATCCAGCCTCAGCTGGCTGTTGCGTAGAGACTTGACATTATGCACGGAGTGTTCAGACAGGGCTGGTTGTCAGCAAGCACACACTGCAACAAAGACAGAAGCAGAGAGATGCACAGATACCAGTGCTTTGCTACCTGTGCAACACAAGTGCGGCAGGCGCACATCACCTTGTTTAGCCAGGCATGATGATCAAACATGCACTGCATGCAGCAGTGACTGAGAACTCACGGTTGGTCAGTAGAGTAGAAAACAGTCTTCACAGGAGGGGCCGGCCTCAAGGGAGTGGGGGGTTGCTGCACAAGCTGCTCCAGCTGTGCTGAAGCTGGGCTTTGCTCGTGGAACTTGCTCAGGACCGGTATCACATGACCCTCAGTTGTGAAGATATAGTTCTTCTTCTGCAGGGCAGCTTAGCATGTGGTGGCAGGGGCATGGGTAGTTATGTGCTGCAACGATGAAGAAGATGATCAGCCGTGATCCAAGCCTGATGCGTCTGTAAAGTCTTTTGAGTGCAGCACATTGCACGCAGATACGGTATCTTGGCTGTTGAGTCAGCTCATGCTTGTTCCAGACAATGCACCTCATGCAGATTGCAGCTGTGCTACTTTGTTGTACTACTGTGAATCACATGTTATGACCAGGCAAAACGCTGATGCATGTTACATGGTATTTGGCTCAGCCGTTGTGTAGCTTTGTCATTAGTCTATGCCTGCAAGTGTCATGTTCTGTTCTGCAGTACCTGAAGAAAGGAGTCATCGAACAAGAGGAAGAGGTACTTGCAGGCCTCAGCCAGGAAGTAGGAGGGCATGTGGTCTTCCAGCTCCCTGGTATGCACGCTTTGCACGCTGGCCCAGCCTCCATCCACCCAGTTCAAATCATATAGAGCCTCAATGATGGCAACTCCAGCATCCAAGTACATGGTGTCTTGGGTTGCCTGTATCAAGCATGCCAACATACACTCACACAACACAAACTGACAGTAGATGTGAGCATGTACTGCAGCATAGGACGCTTTGCATCATCCAGCCAGAGCAACATAGGGGACATGTTGAACGGCATTAGTTACAGAAACATAGCATGTTCCCTGCTGCGCAACATGGGAGGCACATTGTCTCCAATTGTCCTCAGCATTGTCACCAAACCTAGATTGTGCAACCATAACCACCACAGTTTCCTTGCAGGCTGTGCCTAACAAGCTGGCATCCTTGGCAGCAGCTGCTCATCAAGGCAGTGTGTGAATGGCCAGCACATCTTGCCATGGGTGGCCATCATGCAATATACCACAGCGCCGCGATGTGCTACCTGGTAAAGGTAGAAGGTGCTTTCCATGAGCTCAGGCCTGAGGGCATACTGCTGCTGATTGGAGTGCAGCTGGCCGTGGCCGTACAAAAAGCGCTCAGGGAGGACACCAAAGGCTTTCCAGAGGGTGAAATAGTGCCAGTATGACTCCTGTGCTGCCAGCACATCTCCTGCCAGAACCTGCATGCCTGTACACGCTAGTCAGCAGGTGCGTCACATGACTGCTGTGTAGGGCGTCTTTCTACAGAGGTAGGTTCATGAAAAAAATGCTCAGAAGGTGAAAAGAAAATAGTCTGCTTTGTCCGGACTGCTTGCTGAGCGGAGATCAGCATGCAAGCAAGTCAGTGAGGGGTATGTGAATGACAAAAAGAATTGGCGGGTGACAAGATGAGTTGTTGAGTGCTTGAGGAAATGAGAGTGTGTAAGTGAGGAGACTTGTGAGTGAGTGAGTTATTGTTTGATTGATTGATTGACTGAGTGAGTGAGGGAGTGAGTGAGTGAGTGAGTGAATGAGTGAGTGCGTGACTGAGTGAGTGTGAGTGAGAGTGTGTGTGAGTAACTGAGCAAGCAAACAAGTACATAAGTGAGGAAACAGGTGAGGAAGTGGTTGAGAAGTGAGTTCTTGTGCATGAGCAAAGGACAAACCAGCCAGCAAGTGCTTTGCATACGCTGCAAAGTAGCTCAAAGTGCTTGGCAATGCCAGCTGGACAAAACTTCACACTGCATTAGTGACTTAGTCCTTAGTTACTCAAAGAAAGAAAGTGGTGCAGGAAGGTGCAGGAAGGCATGCACCTGGCCAGAAGGCTTGCAGGGACTGGAACTGCTGATGCAGGGTACGCCCAGTCACAATATCTGCATCATCATACCAGGCTCCTGACCGGTAGTGCTGCATCACACCCCGATACGCATCCTGAAACACCTCCCAGTACTCTGTGCGCCCTGCACCAGGAATGAAGAAAATAGAAAAGTTCACGCTTTTTAGCGATCATAAAGGGAGCCTCCTAAGGCGGCAGCCAGGAGCCTTGGACCAGGAACACAGCAGCTTGAGTTGCACATCACAGACCTGCCTAACATGCGAGTGTTTGCTAACACTTGTGCTGATGTTTGGGATGGGTTTGCTGGCAATGATTCTTGCACATTTGTACAGAATATGGCCAGGTTAGATGTGTTTGCCTGGCATGCAAGTGTGCCGCAAGCACAGTGACAACATCATCATCAGCAGCAGCAGCTTGACTGTCTGGCAACCCGAGACCCATGCATAGCAGGGACAGATGATTATAGCATCTGCACATGGCAAGGTTACAGGTCTGGTGGAGAGCAACAGCAGTGTCAGAGCAGGCAGTCAGTGTCTGACTTGCCAAAGAGAACGTAGGCCTTCAAGAGGTACTCATAGAAGGAATCTGCACCCGCCCCGGTTCCCCCCAGCCTGTTGTTCCAGGACCCTGTGGTCATGTCAATGGAGGAACCAACCAGGTCCAGAGGAGTGCGCATGCCCCACAGCTGTGACAGCGCTTCCACTGCTGCCTTCTCATAACATGGGTTGCCTGCATAGGCAACACATCCAACCATTGTGAAGCTGGGATCAAGGCACCTGCTCGGTGAGACTGTGCAGAGAGATGTGCAGGAACCTAGTTGTGTCAGCAGCCATGCTTGTCAGCCAGTGATGGAGAAATGGAAACGTGATTCAGCAAGGCACGTGGTGTAATGCAGTGCTGTGCATAATGAGGCTGCAATGATATGGCAAACTGTTTGCCACAGCTGCAATAGCTTTGCAGTGGATATGCCTGGACGACATCCAGTGGCATCAAATTGTACAAAAGCATATGAGATGACTTTGGTAAGTATCAAATTCCACATGTAAATGTCATTTGTAATCAATGATGATCAACGTCAATCTTGATGATATCAAGTTGAAATTTTTGGTAAGACGTAATCAAAGGCACTTGCTCAGTGAGGCTGTGTAGAGACAGGTGCAGGAATCTAGTTATGTCAGCAGCCATGCATGTCAGCAAGTGATTGAGATATGGCAACATGAGTTAGCAAGGCATGTGCTGTGTTGCGGTGCTGTGCGTAATAACAGCTGCAATCTTGTGGCAAAATGTTCATACATTGGGCACGTGAAGCGTACAAAAGCACTCAGATAGGCAATGCACAAGCCGTCAATTCAGGTGCAGACCAGGCCTGCCAGCTTGGGTCATTGCACTGTTCATGCCAGCGCAACTGAGGGCAGAACAAAATCATTTCACACTAAGCATCTGACATAGACAGACTGACAGGCTGACGCTGCAGTGTGCTGCACACGCTGCGATGTCGCAGCAAGTGTGTGCTTGAGGTTTGTGATGTGGAAGTACCTGTCAGCCTTGAGAGTAATCCCATCTCCAGGGTGAACGACCCAACAGCCGCTGTGTTAGTCTCCTCAACCAGCAGCTCATTGTAACCGACCCCCTTTTGTAGGTTCACCCAGGCATAGGGTATGTCTGCATGATGCCGTGGTGCCAGTCAGACAGAATGACAGGCTTGTGATATATTGCAAGCTGCTCCAAAGATGCGCAAACACTCCACCGACGGCAATATGCTCACACTGTGCATGCACAACAGCACATAAGCCAGCCTTGACATGAAAGGCAAACATTTCGCGGTTGAGATTCTGCACAGGCTGTGTCTATCAAGTAAAGCGCAACACAGATCTCAGCTGGCATCAAGCTTGAGCAAAACTCAAACGCATAGTGCGGTACAAGGACTGGATTCTCACTAAATGCTGCTGAGTGACAGCCCGCCAGAAGATACAGCGACTGCGTCACAACAGGAGCAGCTCTACAGCAAATGTGTGTATGCACACACTCAAGACACACCAAACCTGTAGGCGAGGCCTCAAACGCTTCCATGAGCCTGTCTCCCAGATCAGTGGCAAGGGTTAGTAGCTGCCCATGATAGGGCATGCGCATGAGGCCCAAGGTGGAGTCTGATGCCAACAGATGGGCTGACAGCAGGCCCCCAAGTAGCCGGATGTTTGCCTCAAACACATTTACCTTCAGGTCTACATCGAATGACACCTGTCACAGCCAAGGATGCTCATTTCAAAGACAGAGCAGGCAGGAGTGTCTGACATGTGCGCAGCATGTGGGTTGGGGTGTCAAACACAATAGCTATGGTTTATGCTGTGTCATGGCACCTATTCACAGTCACAGTTGCATGAGCTGTATCTGCTGTGCAGTCATTGCACCATTGCAGAAATCTCCCAGCACAAAGAAAGTGCTGCAGTGGTGCAATGACTGCACAGCAGATACAGCTCACGCAACTGTGACTATGAATGCTGAGTGAATGGTGTACCTCGTGAGCCAGCCACCAGACACCTTTCTCAAACTCTGACTGGTTGCCAATGACTGCCAAGGTGGAAAGGGAGTCTATCAGGGTGAGAGCCACCCCCTGGTACCCCTGGTGACACTGGGGTGGATTGGGGTTGCCAAATTCCCCTGTGTTCAGCTGCATGACTGGTCATCAAAGCCCCACAGGGTACTAGAATAGGTAGGGGCTTTGTTAGCAGTGCTAGCTGATTGTCACATGGCTGGCATGTGGTGAAAGAACTTGCCTAGAGAGTCTGTAAAGTCTTTTGATATGGGCTTCAACTCGTCATGTGGGAAGGCATACAGCATGTAATTGTCATAACCATGGTAAAATCTGCAGCAATGCAGGTAGTTGTGGGAGAAGTGGAATGGAGTGTCATCAAGCACGTAGGCACGTACACTTCTAGTGCTGAGCGCTTCCACTCCTCCTTTTTGGCTGTTGTCCACTCGATGCCTGTGTCAGCACACAACTTTGCTGAGCAACAGAAGCCATGTGTCCTCAGCACCGGAAGTAGATTGATGCAGCATGATCACCTGCTGCTTGAGAGGAAGCACCTAGCACCACGCTCAGCACAAGTAGCAAGTGTGCTGTGCTTTCTGCCAACCCGCGCATTCTACGCTGCAATCTGCACTGCTCCTCTCAACGGCACACCATGTCACTAGGTCCGGTCGCTGCAGATGGCACATGCTTCACTTAAACTGTCTGATCAGGTTGACCTCACGGTTATTTGGCATGCTATGCTGGATGTCACCCCCGGCTGGCAGCGGTTGTTTCGTTTTGATCGGGGTTAGAACATCAAGCACAACCGCACACGTGCTGTGAAATTGCGTCAAACGGCCATGACAAGCTGAGCTATCATCAGCAAGAAGAGGAGATGAAGCGCCTGCGACGTTGGTTTGCTAGCTGCACGTGCGCAAGTCATTACGACATCGCAGTGGTCAGTGTCGAGTGTATGCCTCGGCCGATGAAGCGCTCGGCGACCCACGCCCAGCCGGAAGAAGAGATCATACTTGCCTAAAGCTTTGTCGATTGACTCCGTGCGCAGATGTCATCTTGCTCAAACCGAGCCCTTGTATGATCACAATATAGGCCGTTTTAACCTTGTTGTTTAACACTGTAAGCTCCATGGTGGCGAAATATTGGCAGACATTGTAAGGCAGCTTGCCAAACAGGGCAAAACAATTCAGTTGACGCCGCAACTGGTCAGACCACTCTTGCCACCCCTGCCACACTCACTTCTTGAGCTGTACATACACAACGGCAGCAGTTACCACTTTCACTGTAGCACCAGCCAGAAGGACAATGCCAGGAGTGCAACTTCTCCATCCGGCCTTGAGCAGGCTACTCAGGATGCAGCTGCTACAGTAGCTGCCACAGGCGATGCTGGAGACCAACCAGAAGCACGGTAAAATGTGACACCAAATTTAGTTTGCTGCAATAGTGTCACGAAATTAGCCACATAAAGACAGCAGGCACCTCAATGCCTGTGATCATGACACAGTCAGCGCAGCTTTGACTCAGTCGAATCAGGTGCATAGTAAGCTTTTAGCCTACCTGGCAATATGACTGAGATTGTGTAGCCTTCGCAGCTTGTTGGATGTCACTCTGGAGTTTGGGAAGTGCACCACTCAAGTGCGGCATAAAGGCCAATCACACTTCCTTGGTACAGATTCCAGTAAGGCAGAAGCAGGCAGGGTGGTTGATGCAGCTCAAGTGTCTTTGGTGAGTATGCAAGTGACAACCAATCAATGGTCAGTTGCACAATACATGGCTTTGTCATCATTTGGAAGTTTGAATGGCAAAGGCATCTGTCACAAAACCACTCACTGTTGTCCAGACCTTTTGGATACACATGTCTATGGATTGAAGAAGTGGAGGGGTGCAGCAAGCCTACTTAGCAGTTGTCTTGGTTTTGTTTGACAGCTTCCTTGGCCCTTGTCTTGTCATCTCGGCCGCCTCAGGCATCATACATCGTGTTGGCGCAATGCAGAAAAGAGATCCAGCCAACTTTGCTTGCTTGCGCCATGATGCCAGATTCACTCAGGAGGCACATGACTCTGAAGGCTTGAAAAAGAAAGCCATGCAAGCAGCAGAAGTCAAAAACAAGAGAGGGCAGAGCAGCAGGTCAGCTCAATTAGCTTTGCATGGCTGGTGGACAGTGAGAGTATACACATTCCATATACACATTTGACACATTCTTTTGTTGGCTGACAGGCTGCATAGGCATTTAAACGCTGGCTCTGGTCTGATGTCTGTGAATGCCGTTCTCTTATCCTGCTTTTGAGTCGAAGCCTCCTGTTTACAATCATGCTGTGATCCAGACCTTTCTTTGCTTCCTTTGCTGTTCTGGACGGCTCTGGCTACATTTACTTGCTTATGCTGGCTACCGTGCTGGCTACAATGTTGGCTACCAACACCACTGTTGGCATGTTACAGTGAAGGCAGTCTGCGTTGCAAAACCCGGTACACAACACACATGATGCACTGTAATTTCCTCATGTTTCATGCTGGTTTTAGGTTCTCTGGCGTCACTCAGCAGGGACCTAGATTCTGTGCACGTGTCTGCTCCAAGAATGCGCGACATGGTCTGGGGACATTTGCAACGGAGGAAGAGGCTGCAGAAGCTCATGACAAAGCTTGCATCTACCTGGTCAGGAGCATGCTGCCCCCAGTTGTCTTCCGATCATCTCCACCTACAACTCTTGGCTGTGCATCGACTGCAAGTGGATGTCAGGGTCAATGAGCGCGTTGTCATGACCAGTCGTGCCAATGACAGTGACTGAGCACCATTATGTTGTCAGCAAGAACTTTGATACAGTCTGCCTGATGGACCCTTGCATAACACATGTCATGTTTGGCTTGCCTCATGCTATACATGCCTATTCAAGGTGCACACCTGTGCGATGTACTTACCCTGAAATTCTGCCTTGCTTGCAGGGCAAGGAGCCCAAAAACTTCTCGGCATCCAACTATGATGCCAACAGCATTTGCGCAATGACAAGTTTGGCCATGCTCATTGAGAAGATGTTATCTAAGCCTCCACTTCCTCCTGGCGTGTGAGACAATAGCAGTTTTATCACTTTTTGGCATTGACTTTCTTGTGTTTGTTCCTATACAATAGCCATGATCTTATGTCGTATAGCTCCCTGAGCGTGCTTTTGAGTTGCCGCAATCCAGAATTTAAAGGTGTGATGTCCAAATGCAATTTCGGACATTGCTCTCTTGTTTGTGGGTATTTGGATAATCCAGTTGGCATTCAGATCTGAGCACAAGGCACCACAGACACTGAGGCACACTGTGCATGACAGGTTTAAAGGAGTTCGTGGCATTGGACACAACAAGTTTGTGGCAAGGCTTTGGGTGCCAAGCCGTGGTTATGAGCTTCATCTGGGCACATTCACAAGCAAAGAAGGAGCTGCAGAAGTCATTGATCAGGGGCGCATTTACATGGTGAGCTTTAAGTGATTGCTGTGCTGGGTGTACAAGGTGAGCACAATGAAGGATGAAGGCACTCGCTGTATGTGTATGCATGATTGACAACAACACAAGGATCATTCGATCGCTGCACCTTTCCTTTTTGCCTACAGGAAGGTTGCTCTGATGATTGCAATGCATTCAGTCCCCATGTGACATTGACAAGGCTACCATTGAGTCCCCATGTGACATTGACAAGGCTACCATTGAGTGTCGTACTGAGCTGTTCAGGGCCAACCACCAATCAACTTCCCTGACAGAAACTATGATGAGGAAGAGATCTGCAGACCTGGCACATCTGCCGACCATCCTCTGCGTCGACTACATCAAATGGTTCGCCCAGTTCCATTACAGCCAGTTGGAAAGCAGTTACCAAAGGGGCCATCAGAGCAATTCAACACCAGCATGTGAGGCACTTTGTTGTGAGAAATGCTTAGAATGCATGAGGCAACGCCGTTGACCTTGTGATTGTGGCTACATTTAGCTTTGCTGTCAGTGGCATTTGACCCTCAGAGGCCATGTGCTCATATGTCACACACAAGCATGTACTTACACTTATAGAGGAAGCTGTGTGCTGCTGATGAGCTATGTGCTTATATGCAGTTGTTGAGCATCAGTCACTGCTGAAAATTAGTGTGCTGTTACAGAGTTTGGGCTGTGGCTTGTTTGACAGGGTGTCATTTGTTTATGCTCTGCGGTGACACTGTGTTTGGGTACAGGCATACCAGAAAGCCTGTACATTTCCAGTGGCGAAACAGCATCGAACCTCATGTGCAAGAAGCTATCACCATGGCTGTCAATGCAATTTTAGCATACCTATCTACAGAGAAGAATAGCTCTGCATGCGTTCATGACCTTCTCTGACCTTGCCAGAGGTACTGAAGCAACTAGTTGTAAAGGTATCTCCTTTAATTTCTCGGGGTATTCAGCATGCCTGCAGGCAGGTATCATTCTTTGCTTTTTAACTCAGACAGTCTCACTCGGTTCCATTCAGGGAATTTGTTGTATTTGAACTTCATAAATATAGAGTGTGATTGACGTTTTGCATGGCGTGATGGTAACTACTGAGTTGTATACAGAGTACAGTGGTCGTCAAAAGTCTGTATCCAAAACCAGTCCTTGCTCGGCACAACAGTTCGTGTGCGACGACAGCTCAACCTGACTGGCGGTACGGTCAGGTAGGCCTAGTACACCATCGAACGCGTGTGTGGGTGGGACCGTTGCGGCAGATATCGTCCGTAGCGCTAGCTG